>Ga0181520_10004499_pt1 | contig 23224 bp, 20 predicted proteins | sample PEATcosm2014_Bin_29_FD_132451 | JGI IMG/M metagenome (GOLD analysis project Ga0181520, IMG submission 132451) | Peatland microbial communities from MTU Mesocosm Facility, Houghton, MI, USA - PEATcosm2014_Bin02_30_metaG | ecosystem: Environmental > Terrestrial > Soil > Wetlands > Peat | place...
GATAAGACTCCGATTACGATTTACCTGGTAAGCGGGGTCAAATTGACGGGCAAAATCCGGTCCTTCGACAAATATTCTGTGCTTCTGGAAAACAACAGCCAGGAGCAATTGATCTTCAAGCACGCCATTTCAACCGTTGTCAGCAACCGGAGCGTGATGCATACCGAGCATCGCCCGGGTGCTGTTGCGGCGGGAATCGGGCCGGGTCCGGTGGGCATGCAAGCGGTGCCCCAAGTGGCAGTGGAGCAGCGATAGCAGGCGGGGAGCGGTTTCTTTTGTCAACAAATAGGGACGGGGCTGGCGGCACCGGCAATCGGCCGGAGCGTGCGGTTCTGGTGGGAGTGAGTCTGGCCCGGGAATCGGGAGGGGCTCGCTCATCCAGTAACCGGGCAGGATTATCCGGAGCCCGTGCTGCGGCAGTGCGCCCCGACGAGGAAGACGCTCCACGAGACCCCATGGGAACTGAATCGGTCTTCGGCTCAGGCGGCAATCTGCCGCTGGGCACAGCGCAAGGGTGTGCCTCGCTGGGCCTCGACGCTGAAGAGTCGATGGCCGAGTTTCGCGAGTTGGTGGCCAGTGCAGGTGGACTGGTGGCTGCGGAGCTGATGCAGAACCGTGCCCGATTCGATCCGGCTACCCTGATCGGCTCGGGCAAAGTGGAAGAAATCGCCGGGGTTGCGGCCTCCACCGAGGCCGACCTGGTGCTGTTCGATCACGACCTGAGCCCCACGCAACTGCGCAATCTCGAAGCCGCGCTGCCTTGCCGGGTGCTGGACCGGACGCAGTTGATTCTGGACATCTTTGCACGCCATGCGCGCACCAGCGAGGGTCAGTTGCAGGTGGAACTGGCGCAGTTGCAATACATGCTGCCGCGGCTGGCGGGCAAGGGCAAGTCCATGTCGCAGTTGGGCGGCGGCATCGGCACGCGTGGACCGGGCGAAACCAAGCTGGAGACCGATCGAAGGCGCATTCAGGCACGTATCGACCACTTGAAAGGCGAGTTGGATTCGGTTCGCCGCGTGCGCAAGCAGCAGCGGCAGAGGCGGGAGGCTGTCCCCGTGCCCACGGTGGCCCTGGTGGGGTATACCAACGCCGGCAAGAGCACTCTCTTCAACTGTTTGACCGGCGCAGGAGTGTTGCAATCGTCGCGTATGTTCGCCACCCTTGATCCGAAACTCAGGGCTGTCGACCTGCCCAGCCGCCGCAAGGTGCTGTTGTCGGACACGGTTGGGTTCATCCGCAACCTGCCCCACACGCTTGTCACCAGTTTCCGCGCCACGTTGGAGGAGGTGGCGCAGGCCGAGGTGCTGCTGCACATCCGCGATGCCGCTTCAACCTATGGCGAAGAACAAAAGGCGCAAGTGGAGAAGGTGCTGGGAGAACTCGACTGCCTGGACAAGCCGCGCATCGAGGTGCTGAACAAGATCGACCTCCTGGACGAACACGAGCGCCAGGGGTTGCTGGAGCGCCAGCACTCTTTGGGCGAGGTCGCGGTTTCGGCGCGGACCGGCGAAGGAATGGATGCCCTGCTTGCCGCTATCGACCGAGCCTTGCACACCGATCCGGTGGTGGAGGCCGAGCTTCGCATACCTCAACAGGACGGAGCCGCGCTGGCGGCCATCGATGCCGGCATGGTGGTGCATCGGCGGACGTACGAAGGTAACCTGGTGCATCTGTCGGTAAGCGGTCCGGCATCGCTGGTGGGGCGGTTACGCAAGTACCGGGGGCGCGAAGAATAATTGGCTTGGTCCCCGGCGGACGTTCTATGCTTCTTCTTGCGTAAAACAAAGGCTATACAGTTTCCCGGCCTCCGCTATACCCTGAATGCAATTCACTCAAGTTGACGTGGCTGTCACTGCGCGGCAATCCGCCGTAAAACGACGGAGCATACAGTAATCCGAGAGACGCGAGAAAGCGTCGAACTCCCAGATTCCTGAATTCCGGAAAGAGGGCTCCATGAATCCCGTTGACCAGGGCGCTGTCCAGTCTATCACCACCCTTGCCAGTCGCGAGGTTTATCGCAACCACTGGATGCGGGTGCGCGAGGACCAGATTCTTCGCTCCAACGGGAAAACGGGAATTTACGGGGTGGTGGACAAGGAAGACGCGGCCATCATTCTGCCCATCGATGAGGGCCGCATCTGGCTGGTGGAGCAGTTTCGGTACACCATTCAGGAGTGCGCCATCGAATTGCCGCAGGGCGGCTGGGAAATGGAAGTCGACGATCCGGAGGAACTGGCGCGCGGCGAGTTGCGCGAGGAACTGGGCCTGGTAGCCGCCGAGATGAAGTTTCTTGGCACCCTGTGGGTTTCTTACGGCTTCACGAATCAGAAACAGCATGTGTTTCTGGCTACCGGTCTGACCCCGGTGGAGAAAGAGCCCGACCCCGAGGAGCACGATTTGCGGATGCTGTCGATGCCGGTGGAAGAATTCGAAACGATGATGCTCTCCGGCGCCATCCGCGACAACTGCACGGTTTCGGCCTGGGGGCTCTATCTGCTTTGGAAGGCACGGCAGGCATAGGGACGGGTATTCAATTCCCCGGCGAAACAAACCAGACAGGGTGGCGGGAGAGAACGAAGAGGGGAGATACTTCGTGCACTCCCAGGTCCCCAAGAGCGAGGGTCCTCTACCCCACGGACGAAGACCTTTCCGTGGGGTAGAGGACCTAGCCACCCAGTCTGAGTCGATTCACACGCATCCCGAGACCCGGGACACGCGCCACACCTGCTCAATTGAAGCCGACTATCCGCGTTCCTCCATGGGAACCCAGTGCGAGGGATAGGCGGGTCCGATGTATTCGGCGCGGGGACGGATGAGGCGGTTGTCGTCCAACTGCTCGATGATGTGGGCGGTCCAGCCGGAGATGCGGCTCAGGGCGAAGATGGGAGTATAGAGGTCGATGTCGATGCCCAGCGTGGCATAGGTGGATGCGGAGTAGAAATCCACGTTGGCGTTGAGCTTCTTGTCTGCATTGATATAGAGCTCGATGGCGCGCGACATCTCGTACCATTTGGGCTGCCCGGAGTCTTTGCCCAACTGCTCGCTCATCTTGCGCAGGTGGGTGGCGCGCGGGTCTTCGGTCTTGTAAACGCGGTGTCCGAAGCCGGAGATCTTCTGCTTGGCGGCCAGCATGTTGCGGACGTATTCGACCGGATCGGCGCCGGCCTTGTCGATCACGTGCAGCAGGCGCATGACGCCCTCGTTGGCGCCGCCGTGCAGCGGGCCCTTGAGCGCGCCGATGGCGCCGGTGACGGCGGAGTGTACATCGGCCAGCGTGGCGGCAATGACGCGGGCCGCAAAGGTCGAGGCGTTCAACTCGTGGTCGGCGTGCAGAACCAGCGCCAGATCCAGGGTTTTCACCGCTGTGTCGGAAGGCTTTACGCCGTTCAGCATCCACAGGAAGTTGGCTGCATGGCTCAGCGAGCGATCGGGCGGAACAATCTCAAGCCCTTTGCGCAGGCGGTCGTAGATGGCGATAATCATGGCGATCTGCGCGGTCAGGTTGTAGCTTTTGCGGACGTTGGCGTCGTGCGAGTTGTCTTTCTCGTCGGCGTCGTAGAAGCTGAGCGCAGAAACCGCGGTGCGCAGCACCTCCATGGGCGTAGCCGTGCGGGGAAAGGCGCGCATCATGTCGATAATCCGCTGATCGAGTACCCGCGCCAGGGTCAAGTGGGAATGGAACTCGCGCAGGGCCAACTCGTTGGGCAGGATGCCGTTCCACAGCAGGTAGGTGGTCTCCTCGAAATTCGAGTGGTCTGCCAACTCATGAATATCGATTCCACGGTAGGCCAGTACTCCGGCTTCTCCATCGATCCAGCAAATTCCGGAGTTCGCCGCAACAATTCCTTCAAGACCTTTACCAGCGACAGCAGTCGACATAGCCCTCGAATCTCCTCTTGCGTTGATTTTTCGGTGTTGGCGGCGGATGTCCTTACTGTGAAAAGGTGCCGTGCGCCCAAAGTGCAGTAAAGATGTTTATATCGGAACGGTTCCATGGTTGTCACGGCATGCGGGACGGCGAGGGCCGCCGGACCCGCATCGATTCACCTTTTCGGGGTTCGAGAAGCTCCAGAGATGCCCGGTGGGATTGCTTCTGCCACGCGTGGCGGCGAACCTGGAGCGGGGCGCCAAGGTCGTCCGGCGACCTCGGTTTTTCGCCCAATTCCGGCATTTCAAAGCCAATACCGGGCCCTCGCGTCTACTACGATAGTGTCCACAGGGCTGCCAGAGACGTGCCGCCGGGCAGGATGATTCCATTTGGGTTTTGCCTTCGAAACCCCGGGGACGAATGCAAGACGACGACGGGAGATTTGTTGTTTTGAAGATAGGGCGCGGCTAGAGCGGCGAAACGAAGCAAGTGCGTGGACCTTTCCAAGACCGCCGAGAGCCTCAAATGCGATTGCCGTGAGCAACCATGCTCAGTCACTGCACAGCTGGGAGATATTCTATATTCTGTAGAATGTCTCAGATGAAATGAAAGAGACTGCACTACCACCCCGGGGCCTGGTCTTTTTCAGGGGCACAGGTAAGGCGTTTCGCTAGACGAGCCGCCAGAGAGAAGAAAGGTACACACATGAGTGAAGTTGACAGCACCCCAAGATCCTATTCCGGAGCCTTGTTGGCGGTCGTTGCGGCGGCCTTGGTTTTCGCCTTGGGCGGTTTGATCTGGAGCTATTCGCTGAGCGGACGGTTGACCAGCCAGGAAACGGCGCTGATCGAAGCCAAGGACCAGAATCGGAAACTGGCCGCCGAGTTGCGTGAGACCGACGCTCGCCTGCACGTGGCCACAGATGAGCTGGGCAAATCGCTTGGACTGACGCAAAAGCAGATGGATACTCGCGCCGAAGAGCTGATCCGCCGCGAGCAGGCCCAGGAAGCCCACAGCGAACGGCTGGAAACGGCGACCAAGCAGATTGGACAGCAGGTGTCAGCGGTTTCCAGCGAAGTCACGAACGTGAAGACCGATGTCGGCGGCGTCAAGAGCGACGTAGCCAGGACCCAGAGCGATCTGGCCAGTGCGGTCAGCCAGTTGACCTCGATGCGGGGCGACTTGAGCGACCACAGCAGCCTCATTGCCCGCAACCACGACGAGCTCGAGGTGCTCAAGCACCGCGGCGACCGCAACTACTACGAGTTCACGCTGAGCAAGGGCCAGAAGAAGCCGGTGGGCACGGTGAGCCTGGAATTGAAGAAGGCGGATCCCAAGAAGAACAACTTCAACTTGGAAGTCACTTCGGACGACAAGACGGTGCAAAAGAACGGGCGCGGCGTCAACGAGCCGCTGCAGTTCTATAGCGGCAAGGATCCGCTGCTGTTCGAAGTGGTGATCAACTCGGTGAATTCGAAGAACCAGGTGACCGGATATCTGACCACGCCCAAGAACGCTCCTACGCCGCCCACTATTTCTCGCTGACCGCGGCTTTGTAGTCAAGAGTCAGGCTGGGCTGGTATTTGAAGCCGAAGCTGAAAGTCAGGCTCTTGCGCCCCTCCCAATCCGGCTTGCTCAGGCGGAACGACGAAACGAAGTCTCCCTCGACGGTCTGCCCGGGATCGATAACGGTCTCGGGCGGCAGGGGCTTTCCACGCAGATCGGCCAAGTCAGGGTAGGCGATGAATACCCGGTCGTAGTCGCCCGGAGTGGCAGCGTAGCTGGAGTGGATCCCGTCTTGCAGCGACACGTTGGTCAAAATCTCGTGCAGGGCCATGATCTGCTGGCTCTGGTTGTGCAGTTTGACCCGCGCGATCACCAGCACCTGCTCCACGCTTTGTTTGGGCATTGGAGCGCCGTTGGCGTCGAGGCCCGAAGTCTCGGCCAGGTGCGGGTAGGCCGAGACCTGTTCGATCTCTCCTGTGACGGCAGGTGGCTTTTGGCCGGAGATGACATAGGCGGCGATGGCTGCGCTGACCAGTACTGCTGCCACAATGGAGGCCCAAACCACATGACTGGAGCCTTTGGTGAATGCCTCACCGCGGGCGGCGTCGTCGATTTCTGTTGGAGAATCCTGATGCAAAAGGCTCATAGCGCCCTTATCTTATTCCCAATGCCATGGAACAATACATCCCATCCCGTAAATCTTTGATGCAGTGAACCTGTAGCCGCACGGATCACTGCATTTGCGTCGATTTCGACCCTGGAAAGCATCCGGCCGGCAGCACCAGTCTGGTTGGGGTTTCACTGCAGGTTGGGCATTTCGAGTTTGATCCGGTGGTTTTTCTGATCGATGGTTACTGCCATGCGATTGACGATGCCTCCCATATTCACGTATCCAAGGGAGTCGCTGATGAGCAGGGTGGGACGATGAATGGCGAGGTCCCCGACGATCAGGTCTCCGTCCAGCATCGCCGTCGAATAAGCATAGCCATGCCCCACGATATCGCTCACCGTTCCCTTCCCGTCCTGACGATTCGACAGCTTCAATTGCGAAGCGAGCTGTGTGGGTATCGAGAGGTCGGCACCGATGCCCTGTGCGCCTGAATCCAGTTTTGCCTTGACGGAAATGCCACCGAGAACCACCGGGAGAATGGGATGCAGGTGCTCATCCGTATAGTCCAACACCCGCTTTCCGTCGGCCTCGGGCAGGCTTCCTTCAACCACCGACAGCTTGTCGCCCGGGTAATCGATCTTGAGCACTACATCCTTGAACAATCCCATGCCCAGCGTTCCTTGTCCGCCTTTGACCAACGGGGAACTGTTCCCGAAACCGACTCCGATTGCACGATGGAACGGGTGCCCATCCAGTTGCAGGGTATCGATCCGCAGGACGTCCGCCGGAGGATCGCTGTCACGATCGGCTGACCCGTGGACATGGGTCTGCGAGGTCACAGGCAGATTGAGTTGGTGAGCCAGTTGCGGATCGATAAGAAACGCAGGCGTTGACCCCGTATCCAGGCCGAATCGATACGGGCCTTGCCCGTTGATGCTGACGTCGACTCCGCCCTTGAATGAAACCCCCTGCGGTTCCACCGACGTTGCCAATGGAATTGGCGCTACGGTCAGGAGTCCCTGCGCCCGCAGCCATGACTCTAGCAGGACGGGCCACTGATCCAGCGCCGCATCGCCCTTGCCCAGGCCGGTGCCGTGCGGGCCGTTGGCGAAGATGTGCATCTCCGACGGCACTCCTGCTTTCACCAGCGCTTCGTAGAAACGCAGGCTCTGCTCCACCGGAACCGTCGAGTCGTTGAAGGTGTGAAAGATAAACGTCGGCGGCGTGTCTTTGGTGACGAATAAGTCGGGAGAATAGGCAGCGCGCAGCGCTTCGCATTGATCCATGACGTTGAAGATCTTGCAATAGCTCAAGTGCGAAGTATCGCTCGAAATGGCGCCGATCCAGGGGTAGCCAAGCACCAGAAAATCGGGCCGGCTCGACTCCCGCTCGATGGCGTCTTCCGCATCGGGATTGCCGGGCACGAACTCGGTGCCGGAAAGCGCCGCGAGGTGGCCGCCGGCGGAAAAGCCAATGGCCACAATGCGATGCGGATCGATGAAGTAATCCCTGGCTCGCGCCCGCACCGTCTGGATGGCGCGCCGCGCATCGATCAGAGGGACCGGCAGCAGGTAACCGTGCGAACTCAGCCGGTAACTGACGACGAAGGCGCGGAAGCCGCGCGAGGTAAACCAGTCGGCGATCTGGCGGCCCTCGAGATTGGCGGCCAGGTGGGCGTAGGCGCCGCCGGGAAAGATCACCACCGCGGACCCGTTCGCGTGGCCACGCTGGGGCTCGAAGATGGTGAGTGTCGGGGTATCTTCGCAGGCCTTGCCTTTGGCCTGGGGGGCATCGCCCGGCCACAGCTTGACGGTATGAATGCCGAGGAATTCGTTGTTGGTCCCCGCCGTGGCGCAGGCGTCTTGTTGCGCATGGATCGCAGCGCACGCCAAGATTCCTGAAGCCAACAGCACAAATAACTTTCTCATCGCAAGCCTCGTTCCGGTTCGCGAGGATTATAGCGAATCCGGGTCCATGCGCTGCGAAGCCCTGCCCCAGCCGGCGAAAAGCCGCGCGTTCGGTCCACAAGGCCGGCTCTTTCGCATCCCGCACATTCCGGCCTGGCTGGGGATGGCCATTACAAGAATGAGGGACTATCCCACAGAAGCAAGATCCTTCAAGCCCGAATCGAGACGAGTGCGGAATTGGTCCTTGCGACCCTGTGTGCAGGTGTGTTTCCGGTCGATCGCAGTCCTGGTAATGGTATTCGTTTTCTAAGCAGGTTGCCTCAAGCGCAACCCCAAGCTGCGGGCACTCGACTCACTGCAAAAATCAACAGAGAGCGGACGACCAGCCCCAACGGCGCCCCCGATTTCTGTCCCCGATGTCTTCCCCGATCTCTGTTGTTCGCCGCACGTTAGGAGACGAATCATGGATTTGAACTCTGCCCTTCAGAAACACACTGCCTGGAAACACAAGTTCCTCACCTCTCTTCGCTCGAACGAGAAGCTGGATGTTCCCTCCATTTCCAAAGACACAATCTGCGAGCTCGGCAACTGGCTGAACGGGAAAGGGAGAAAGCTCTACGCCAAATACGACAGCTATGCCCGATGCGTCGTGGATCACGCTGCCTTCCATGTGGAGGCGGGCAGGATCGCCACGGCTGCCAACGCAAACAGGTTGCCGGAGGCGCAGCGTTTGATCGCGCCCGGCTCGACTTTCGATACGCTTTCGAAAAAGGTCTCGCTTTTGATCGTCGAGTTGAAGAACGAGGCGGGCATTGAGGAAGACGGCGGAAAATTCGTAGCGGACTTCCCGCCTACAACCAAATAGCTGTGTGTCCCGGGCAGGCGCTCGCGGCCCGCGCCGTCATCTCCTCGGCAAGTTCGAGGCCATGCTTTGCAAAGTGGAAGGCCGCCCCATGCACCCGCTCCTGGAGCACGCCGCCGGGATAGAGCGATTGGCTGATGGCTTGTGCCTGTCGCCCCAGAGAGGCTTCGCGCTGTAACTGGAAGTTTGCCGCCAGGCGGCGCAGGCGATTCATCTGGTAGCGCATCTTGCTGGCGGCGGTCTCTGCCGACCGGCCGAGGCCCTCGTCGAGGGACGTCATCCATTCCAGCAGGGGCCGCATTTCGGCATCCAGGGCCGTGCCTGCGGCGGCCAGCATGCGCTTGCCCTCGATGGGCATGGCGCGTGCGGCCAGCAACTGGGCCAGCGAATCCGGAGTCTCGGCAAATACGCGCTCCAACGTCAGCTCGTGCTTGCGCAGCAGTTCGCCACTGGCGGGGTCAATCAGCGTGGCTGAAAAGCGCGGCTCGACCGGCGTTGGCCGGCCAAGGATGCGCTCGAAGAGCACGGCGGATTGAGCAAAGTAGGCTATTTCGGCCGGGCCTCCGATGGTGAGCGAGGTCGACAGCAGCAGGTCTTGAAAAACGGGTCTCAGCAGAGCTGAAGGCGAAATGCGCTCCGGCTCTTCTTCCAGAATTCCGAGCAGGTCGGCAATGTCCCAGCTTTGGCGTCCAGCCTGCCACAAGCCTGCGGGTTCCTGGGCAGTGGGGGCTGTGCGCTTCAGGGCCACGCGAGCTCCGCTGCGCTCGTCGATCAAGAACAGCAGGCTGGAATGTGAGCCGACTGCGACCTGGGCGTGATATCCCTGGGCCTGAAGCCGCGCATTACGTTCCAGCAAAGCGGCGTGCAACTCGTCGGCACGTTCCAGGCCCGCGCGCAGCACCGGCGCGCCCATGCGGTGTACCTCGCGGCCGCCGGCATCGAACACCAGCAGGCCTTGCGCGGCAAAGATCTTCGCGTAGAACTCCGCAAAGGCTTGGGCGAAGGTGCGGCCCGGCCGATAAGCAGCAGCCAGCGCCTCCATGGCGTCGGAGTAGCCCAGCAATTCCCACGCCTGTTCCACAAGCGGAGTGATGGATTCGTCCAAGACAAGGCCGCCCACCGGCTTTGCGGTCGTTGGCGCGCTTGTGTAGGAGAGCTTCTTCAACTCTCTTCCGGCTGGAAAAACAACATGGTTGATTTCGGCGAAGTCGTGATCTTCGGTGGCCAACCAGAAGATGCCCACGTGGGGACGTCCCGCCGCATTCGCTGTGCGCGCGCGGGCCAGGGCCGTGGCGGCCTTGAAGGGGGTAAACAGCGGCCCGCCGAACAGGCCGACTTGCTGCCCGGTGACCACGGTTCCAGCGCCCTGGGCGAGGGCCTCCAGCGCCTTTGCGCCGGCAGTGCCCGGCAAGGCGCCAGGGTTTTGCTGTGTCAGCAACCGAACCAGTTGCGGCCAGTGGGCAGGAAGTTCAGGGCGGGCTTGCCAGCCGCAATCGGGCGGCAACGCAGCGTAATAGGGGCGCGCCGCCGTGCTGCCTGCGCAGAAGTCGAGAAACAGCCGGCTCAAGCCCGGCGCAACGGTGATGGGATAACAGTCTGCGGTCAGCAACTCATTCACTTCGGGCTCTTTTGCCTCAAGATGGCTTCTACGCAATCGCTCTCAGCAGCGAGTTCGGTTGAATTAAGGATGCCACGCCGGGCGCAATCGATGCACAACCGTGCATGGTTGCAGCGCAACGGCCGGATTCTGCGTATACTTTTCATCTGGTTGCGCTTGTGTGCGCGTAGAGGAGAAGAATCGAAATGCCCAAGAAAGAAAAGCCGGAGGAAGCCGCTGCTGAGAAGCCTGTGGTAGCCGCCGTCCCCAAGAAGTCAAAGCCTGCCGCCAAGAAAAAGGCGTCGAAGAAGGCCGTCAAGCCCCAAGCTGCGAAAAGCGCCGAGCCAAAAAAGAAAGCGAAGAAGGTGACCAAGCCGGCCGCCGAGCCCGCGGTTGAAACGGCGCAATTGCTCAGTTCCGAAGTCGTCTATGAGGGTCCGCTCTTTCGCGTGCTGAAAGACAAGTTGATCGAGCCCGGCGGCAAAGAGAGCGAGCGCGATGTGATCCGCCATAACGGCAGCGTGGTGATTCTGGCCGTCGACCCATCGAAGAACAAGAAGGATCCCTGGATCGTGGTGGAGCGCCAATACCGCCATGCCGCCAACCAGTTCCTTTGGGAACTGCCGGCGGGAAAACTGGATGCCGGAGAAGAAGCGCTTGCCGGCGCAAAACGCGAACTGGCGGAAGAGACCGGCTACAGCGCCAAGAAATGGTCGCCGCTTGTCGAGTACTATGCGAGCCCGGGATTCCTGGGCGAATCGATGAAAGTATTCGTTGCCGAAGGACTGGTGGCGGGAGATGCTCACCCTGAAGAGGACGAACAGATCGAGCTCCGCCTGGTGAAATTATCCGAAGTTCTCAAGATGATCGGCAAGGGCGCCATTCTTGACGGCAAGACACTGACCAGCGTGCTGCTCTATGCGCGCAACCTGGGCTTCAAACACAAGAAGTGACGGTCCTGCGGACGGCGGCGTAAACGAAGCCCCGTGGCTCTTTCACGAAGATCCCGTGCCCCATCCTTTCGACTTTTTGGTTGAAAGGATGGGAAGCCTCGAACTGTGCCCCGCCGCTGTTTAGCGGGTCTTCGATCTCTGCTGCGATAGCCGATCCCACCTGACGAGACCCTTTGTTAAAAAACGAATCAACCTTTCAGCGCGAAACAGCGTCTTAATGAGTACAGGTGCGCGTTCCCCATTTCGCCCGCGCATTGGCACATGTAGGCAAGTGCAAGGAAGGTAGGAGCCAGTGGCTCAGTACAAAGGGAAGGTCAAGTGGTTCAATAACGCAAAGGGTTACGGATTCATCGGACGGGATGACGGTCCGGATGTGTTCGTGCACTATTCGGCCATTCAGTTGGATGGATACAAAACCCTTAAGGAGGGCGATGACGTCGAATTCGACATCGTCCAGGGCCAGAAAGGTCCCCAGGCGGACGCAGTAATCCGTTTCCGGGACGCCGCCGCTCATAACGCAGCCTAGAGGCGCGGGAAGTTCAGGCGTAATCGCAAGACCACCGCCGGGTGGTAAGTGCGAAGCTCGCCCAAAATCCATGGAAATATCACACTGCGCGCGTCTGCCCTTTACCCCGAATGCACGTGGCGAGGGGCAGTTGCGCCCTGAGTGGTTTTCGCTGTCACACCGCGGAGGCTGAAAGCGTGCGGCGACCGCCAGGTCCCGGTCCCAACTTCGCTACTCTGTAACTCCTCATCTCTGTTACGCTTCCGCCATGGACAACCCGACCATCGCCCTGTTGTTGGCCGAGACTGCCGACTTGCTGGAGATCGACGGAGGCGACAGCTTCCGCATCCGCAGCTATCGCCGCGCTGCCGAAGCTGCCGAGCAAACCACTGTCGATCTGGCCACCGCGGCCGTCGAGACTGCGCGCCTGCTGGCCATTCCCGGCATAGGGAAAAGCATGGCGGCGAACCTGCAAGCCATTGTTGCCAGCGGAACGCTTCCCCTGCGGCAGGAACTATTGGCCAAGTACGGAACCGGTCTTTTGGAATTGCTGAAGCTGCCCGGTATGGGACCCAAGACAGTCGCCCTGCTGTGGGACGCGGCCAAAATTTCCAGCATCGACCAGCTCGCCGAGGCGATTGAAGCCGGCCGTCTGACAGGCCTCCCTCGCATGGGCCAGAAACAGATTGACAAGCTGCGCAAGGGGATCGACGACTATCGCCGCAGCTCAGGCCGCTTCCGCATCGACGTGGCCGAAGAAGCGGCTCAACGCCTTATTGCATACCTGCTGGCCTTTCCCGGTATCGAGCGGGTCACCCCCGCAGGTTCCCTGCGCCGCGGGCGGGAAACGAACGGCGATCTCGATCTGCTGGCAACTGGGGCGGCCTGCGCACCCGACGGGACCGGTCCCGCAGTCGAGTACGTAGCGGCATACCCCGGCATTCACGACATCATCGTCAAGGGCGACAATAAGGTAAGTTTCCACCTGGCCAACGGCCTGCAGGTGGATGTGCGTCTGCTTCCCTCGGCCAGCTACGGGGCGGCGCTGCAATACTTTACCGGCTCCAAGGCGCACAACGTGGCGCTTCGCCAGCGGGCCCTCAAGATGGGCTATACGCTCAGCGAATGGGCCCTGGCGCGGCTGGACGACAACGCGGTGGTGGCCGCGGCTACGGAGGAAGAGATCTATGCCGCGCTGGGCATGGACTGGATGCCGCCGGAGATGCGCGAGAACCTGGGGGAGATCGAGAGTGCTTCGCGGCATAGCCTTCCGCAACTCATTCAGCAATCGGATATCCGCGGCGACCTGCACATGCATACCACCGCCAGCGATGGGCATAACACCATCCGCGAGATGGCCGAGGCGGCGCTGGCCTGCGGTTACCAGTACATCGCGATTACCGACCACACCAAGAATCTGGCCATGACCAACGGTTTGGATGAAGCGCGGGCAGTTGAGCACATCCAGCGAATCCGCGAGGTGGATGCCCAGATGGAAGGCCGCATTCGCGTCTTCACCGGCATCGAGGTGGACATTCTGGCCGATGGCGCACTGGACCTGGACGACGAGGTTCTGGCCCAGATGGATGTGGTGATTGCCAGCGTGCATACGCGTTTCGAGCAGAGCCGCGAAGAGATGACGGCGCGGGTGCTGCGAGCCATCGAGAATCCTTACGTGCGCGTGCTGGGGCATCCAACGGGCCGGTTATTGCTGCGGCGGGAACCGTTTGCGCTGGATATGGGCACCGTGTTGCGGCGGGCCGCAGAGTTGGGCGTAGCCATGGAGCACAACGCCGCGCCGGAGCGGCTCGACCTGAACGAGCGCGACCTGCGCCTGGCCAAGGAACTGGGCTGCCGCATCGCGATCGACTCGGACGCCCACGACACGCGGCAGCTGGGAAAGCTGCAAAGCGGAATCCGTCAACTGCGCCGGGCCTGGCTGACGCCGCAGGATGTGCTGAACACTCTGGGAGCAGAGGCATTCCTGACGGCGCTGCGGCCACGGCCCTAATCCGGCTAAGGCAGAACCGAGGAACCTGGCCCGAGAGCGCAATTTCGGGGCTCCAAACAACGCGTTCGATCGATGTAAGTCGTTTGTTTTCAATGCCTCTGTGCGACCATTTTCGACGTAACTTCTGTGTTTTCTGATTGATACGCCGAAAACCGGGAGGGGGGAGGATAGGGGTGGGTGCGAATTCTTCCCGTTTTCGGCCTCCAGGTCGCTCTCAACCGGGCCTGGATGTCTCCATCATGCGCTATTTGGCAATAATTCTCTGCAATGTCGACCGACGATCCGGAGCCATGGCGGGGAAGGGACGATTGCCGGCCCGGAGGGACTCCGGGTTTTCTCCAGACAGCGTTGGTGTGGATGGAAGTCGAGAGTTGGCGTAAACTTCGTCGAATCTCCGGAGCGCCGCACGAAATGTCTTCGAAGGGTTTTCCCGGATTCGGATCGGGGAGATTTGGCGTTCTCCCTGAGCCGGCCAACGGGCTCCCCACTCCGCACAGCCCAGGAATTTGCCCGTTGGGACGCAACGCGCGCAGCTCTCCAGCGAGATCTGTTCCAGGATCTCCCAACCAAAGGAGTAGTCGACCAGGGATGCCGACCGGGACTCGGCACCGCGTTCGAAGCCGTCGCCGGATTCGTCCGAATTTGCCCAATAGTCGCGGAAATAGGGTGAGCAAACGGCGCCGGGAGTGCATGCGAAGGCCTCGTGATCGACGAAGTAGCCGCCCACAATTCCAGCATCGCTGTTGCTCAAGGTCCGCAGGATATTGCGGAGCTGCTCGTGTCCCTGCCAGTCGTAGTCCGCGCCCCCGTTTCGCGTTGTCTTTGCGACCTGGATGAATCGTATGCTGGGGCAGGAATTGCGCCGGTTGCTTTGCGGTCGGTACTCGATGCGGCCGCGCAACATGTCGGAGGAGGTATCGTCGTCGACCGTCCAGCCCACAGTGGCTTCCAACTCGCCGGATGAAAGGTGGCTCAGGATCTGCCGGTCTGCCGAGGTGCGCTTGATCAAGGATGGCCGCAGACTACCGGATTTTGGCAAGGCCGATTCGAGCGCCTTGGATGGCGGGGAAGAAGAACGGAGCGAAGCGACGCGGAGATTTCGCGATGCCGGGCAGAGGACAGAAGCCAGAGCCGCGACGCAGCAGAATCGCAACCGAACCGAGCATTTCCGCAAAGTCATGACCGGTCAGATCGTCCTGGGAGGGCGGGTCTTGAGCGAAGGCACGACCGGGGTAACCTATAAGTCCCAAAGAGGGCCGGCGCCCCTTTTTGAAAAGATGCGCACCGCCCCCATTAATCCTGCTTCTCAGGTTCCGGGTTACAGCCGATCAGTGCGCACATGGGAATCTTGCGTTCCCGATGGAAACGGTGGCCTGCGCCCAGCGGGCGCGATCGGGTCATGAGGACTTTCGGAGTTCAACAAGACTTTCGGAGTTCAACAAGGAGAAGATCGATGAGTTATGTCAAGAAGCTGAGTTGTGTTCTGGCATTGGGCGTCGCCAGTTGCATGTCTGCCGGCGCGGCCGACCAGATCACCATCGCAGGGTCGACCACCGTCAAGCCGATTGTCGAGACGGCGACGCAGCAGTTCAAGAAGAAGAATCCAGGCGTGGACTTTGTGGTGGGCGGGGGCGGCTCGGGGCAGGGGATCCAGTTGGTTGCCAAGGGCACGGTAAGTATCGGCATGTCGTCGCGTCCTCTCAGTGCGGCGGAGAAGACAAGCGAGCTGGTGGAGTATCGGATCGGACTGGACGGAGTGACCTTGATTGGCAACAAAGCCAACCGGGTTGCGAGTCTGACCAAGGAACAGGTGCAGGGCATCTATTGCGGCCAGATCGCGAACTGGAAGGAGCTGGGAGGGCCGGCTGGGCCGATCGTGCTCTACACGTTGAACAGCAAACACGGAACCCACGAAGTATTCATGGAGTACTTCGGTCTTGAGACCAAGGAGAGCGGAGAGGGAGCGGCCATGGTCGCGACCCATCGCAAGAAGGGCGACGAAGCCTATTCGAGTGTCACAGCCAAAGCAATGGACGATGCGCGTCAGATGGTGGCTGCGATCTTGACCAATCCGAATGCGGTTGGTTATGTGTCGATTGGCATGGCAGCTTCGATCGCGGCAAAGGGAGCGCCGATCCGGCTCATGGATCTGGATGGAGTAGCGGCCACGGAGGCAAACGTTGTTTCGGGGTCCTACAAACTTACGCGGCCTCTGCTGCTGCTGACCAAGGGCGAGGCGCAGGGAACGACGCAGGAATTCCTGCATTTTGTTGCCGGACCGGACGGGCAGGCGATTGTGAAGCAGATGGACTATATCCCGGTTGGCAATTAGGGCGTTTCCACAATTCACGTGCCCCTTTGGCGCGGCGGAAAGTGGCTTTTTCTTGAGGAAAGAGCCACTTGAGGGCATGGCCTTCGGGGTATCGCAAGAGTGGAATCGCTGTAGCCACGGTGCGAGCGGGTGTACCCATGTCGATCGTGAACGTGAGTCTGCGGCTGCGCATGATCCTGGCGATTGCCGCCTTGGTCGTCGCGCTGGTCTCTGGGATGAGCTGGCTTTCGGTTCATGCGCAGAGAGAGGCTTTGGCAAAGCTGTCGAGGGATACTTCGACGATGACCGGGTCGGCCGCCGGGCAGCAGGCTTCGGCACTCAAAGGGGTTCTAGACGAGCAAATCGGCGCCAGTCAGGCGGCGCTGCAAACCAAAGCCCAGAGTCTCGCTGCCCTGGTGGCGAACCTGGCGCCGACCGCGTTGCTCACCTTCGATACCAACGCATTGAGCAGCCTTTGCCAGCAGGCCAGCGCCGATCGGGACGTGGAGGAGTGCACCATCTCCGACGCGCAGGGCAAACAGCTGGCGACATTCCACAAGCCCGGCGGGGATGCAAACGAGGCGAGCCGCGTCACTGCCCCCATCGAACAGAACGGCCAGAAGTTGGGCCTGGTAGTGCTGTCGGTCTCGCTGGTGAGTGTCAAGCAACAAGAGGGCAACATCAAACGAGGGTATTCCGCGCTGCAGGCGACCATGGAAAAGGTCTATGGCGGCATGGAGGCCGGGGTCGAGGCACAAAGCCGGTCGCAGGGCAAACAGGCCGTCGACCTGGCGTTGAAGACAGGCGCCGGTGCGTTGGTGCTGGGCCTGATTTGCGCGCTGTGGATCTCAAACAGCGTGGTCGGGCCCCTGCGCCTGACGGTGCGCACGCTGGAAAAAATCGCGGAGGGCGACTTGACCCAGCGGCTCGCGGTCCGTTCCCGAGACGAGATTGGGCAGATGGCCAGGGCGCTGAATCATACGCTCGAGAAGATGAAGAGCGCGGTGCAGGCGATCAAGTGCGGCGCTGAACGGGTGGCGTCGTCGAGTGGGGACCTTTCCGGCGCGGCGGGCCAGATGTCGGGCAGTTCGCGTCAGGCTTCCGACAGAGCTCATGCTGTGGCAGCGGCGGCGGAGGAGCTAACCGCAAATACCAAGTCGGTGGCGCAAGGGATGCAAGACGCAACCACCAACCTGACTTGCATTGCCTCCAGTACGGAACAAATGACCGCGACCGTCAATGAGATTGCCGGCAACTCGGAACAGGCGCGGCAGGTCACCGAAGAGGCCGTGGAGCAAGCGGCCCGGATCAGCGAGAAAATGATCCAGTTCGGCCAAAGTACCCGCGAGATCGGCAAGATCACAGAAACCATCGCAAAGATCTCCTCGCAGACCAACCTTCTGGCGCTGAATGCAACCATTGAGGCAGCACGGGCCGGCGCCGCGGGCAAGGGATTCGCGGTGGTGGCCAGCGCAATCAACGAGTTAGCCAGGCAGACCGCTGCCGCCGCCGGAGACATCCGGACGCGCGTCTCGGGGGTGCAGACTTCGACAGCCGAGAGCATTGCGGAAATCGAAAAGGTCTCGCATGTAATCCAGGACGTGAGCAGCATTGTGACCTCGATCGCTACCGCCATCGAGCAACAGGCTGCAGTGAGCAAGGACATGGCCTGCAATATCGCCGAGGCGTCGGCAGGCGTCGGGAATGCCAACTCGCGGGTGTCGGAGGCGTCGCTTGCGACCCAGGAGATCGCCACCGCAACGGTCAGCGTGGACCGTGCCGCCAGTCAGATGGCCAACAGCATCGAACAGGTGAACGAGAGCGCATCTGCGTTGTCGCACGTGGCCGAACAACTGCAGAGCACCGTGGCGTGGTTTCGGGTCTGAACACCCGGGAAGGCGTCAGACGAAAGCCTTTGTGAAATGCCGATTTTACCCAATTTGCGAGTGCCGCAATTCCCCGCAGCACGACCTCGGAAGCAGGGGATAGCCACAAGAAAAAACGGTGAATATTCTCTTCGGGCGGTGCGCGGTGATGGGTTCGGAAACGTGCATGAAAATGAAGAAGCGGGCTACCGGTGCCTGGGAGTGGAGGGACTTCCCAAGACCGATAGCCCGCTGGACCCTGGACCGGGTCTAGGTGATATTGTTAGTTTAGGCTCATTAGTGGCAAAAGCAAGTCAATTCTTGTAGCGAACCTTCCTCATCGTGACAGCAGTCACAGAAGCCCGCCGGATCTGCCCAACTACGTTGACTTGAGGGGCTGACCTTGGTACAAAAAGGTGTTCCCCCTGGACAGAGAACACCCTGCGACAGCGAGCAAATTGAGCATTCAAGCAACTTGGACAAGCAGATACCGCCATGCCAGATATTCTTCAACAACTCGGGGCGCTGATGCTGGGCGCCATACCCACGGCGCTGCTGTTCATCGTGCTGGTTATCGCATACCAGTTGCTGGTGCAGGGGCCGTTGAGCGCCATGCTGAAACAGCGCCGGGCACTCACAGAGGGCGCCATCGAGGACGCGCACGCAGCGATAGCGCGTGCCGAGGCCAAGACCGCGGAGTACGCCGACAAGCTGCGGCAGGCTCGCAGCGAGGCTTACAAGATCCGCGAGCAGCGCGTCAAGCAATGGAACGCCGAGCGGGAAGCTGCTCTGGGCACCGTTCGTCAACAGACCACGCTGACCGTCAACGCCGCCAAGGCCGCATTGGAAGCCGAGGCTGAAACAGCAAAGCTATCGATTCAGGCTTCCTCAGGGGAGTTGGTCAAGCAGGTGGTTCTCGCGGTGCTTCCGCTTGCCGCCGGGGGTTCCCGTTGAGAAATTCGGTTTTGCGCTCTAACTTTTCGCAGGCATTTCGCCCCACCCGCATTTTCCGCTTGGCACTTTTGGCGGTTCTGGCCGCCGGCCTGACGGCCGTGCCTTGCCGGATGACAGCCCAGGCAGGAGCACCCGCGGCCCAGGCAGCACCGGCGCCCGCGGCGGCGCAGACGGCCAAGCCCGATGCGGCTCCGGCCAAAGAGGCTCCCAAGACCGAGCAGGAACAGGCCGACGTCTACCGGCACGCTCCGGTGGTGAAAGCCATTGCCAAGGCGCTCCACATGGACGTGGAGACTGTGGCCCGGATCTCCGAGTTTATCAATTTCGGAATTATCTTCTTGGTCGTGGCCATCGCCTTGGTCCGGGTGATGCCGCGCGTGCTGCGCAAGCGTTCGCAGACGGTAAGCCACAACATTGCCGAGGCCCGCAAGCAGACCGAGGACGCCAACGCCCGGCTGACAGCGGTCGAGGCCAAGATGGCCAACCTGGACGGGGAGATCGCCAAGTTCCGCGCCGAGATTGAGGCCGAGAGCCTGCAGGACGAGGTCCGCATCAAGGCCGCACTGAAGGACGAAAGCGACCGCATGGTGCAGGCAGCGGAGCAGGAGATCGAAGTGGCCGCGGCGCAAGCCAAGCGCGCCCTGCGTCATTTTGCCGCCGACCTGGCCATCGATCAGGCCGCTAGACAAATGGTTCTGACGCCGGAAGCCGACCGCGCCCTGATTGCCGAATTTGTAGGCGACATGGCCAAGAGCGGCGGAAACCTGGGAGGGCAGAACTAGATGGCAGCCTTCGTAGCACGTTACGCCAGCGCATTTCTCGATGTCGTCACGGCCGCCAAGCTGGACACCGCGGCAATCGACCAGCAGCTCACCGACTTTCTGGCAACCTGGGATGGCTCCGTCGAGTTGCGCGAGTTTTTTGTAAACCCGGCGATTCCCGCGCTGCAGAAGGTGGGGATTCTGGACAAGTTGAACGCCAAGCTGGGCCTCCGCAAGGAACTGCGCAACCTGATTGCGGTGCTGATCGACAACGGCCGCATCGGGTCGGTGAGCGAAGTGGCAGCCAGCTACCGCAAGATGCTGCAGCAGCAGTTGGGCATCAGCCAGGCGGAGATTGTGACCAGCCGCGAACTGAGTTCGGACGAGCGCTCTGCGCTGGTGGCCGAGATCGGCAAAGTGGCCGGCACGCAGGTTGAAGCCACCTTCAAGCTCGACGCAACCATTTTGGGTGGCACGGTTGTACGCATCGGTTCCACGGTCTACGACGGTTCGCTGCGCGGCAGGCTGGATCGTTTGAAGGAGCAGCTGACAGCGAACAGTTGACAGCTTACAGTCCACGGTATTTTTGGTTTTTGAAACGGGTTTGTGATTTTGGCGGTCAGGGCTGGCAAGTTCGGAATGGCCCGCGGATCGCGCTAAGCAGAAAACTGTCAGCTGTCAGCTATTAGCTGCCAGCTGCAAAGGACAGAAATGGCTCAGATCAAGGCAGACGAGATTACGCAACTTCTTCGCGAGCAGATCGCGAATTACGACTCGAAGGTTCAGGTCGACGAAGTCGGGACCATCACCAGCCTGGGCGACGGCATTGCCCGCCTGCACGGCCTGGACAAGGTCATGGCCGGCGAGCTGCTCAGCTTTCCGCATGGAATCGCCGGGCTGGCTCTCAGCCTGGAAGAAGACCAGGTGGGCGCGGTGGTCCTGGGCGATTACACCGAAGTGCGCGAAGGCGACGAGGTCAAGCGCACCGGTACCATTCTGAGCGTGCCGGTTGGTATGGGCATGATCGGCCGCGTGGTCAACGCCTTGGGCATGCCCATCGACGACAAGGGCCCCATCGCATCGACGGAGTCTCTGCCCGTCGAGCGCCTCGCGCCCGGCATCATCGACCGTCAGGGCGTGCGTGAGCCCATGGCCACCGGACTCAAGGCCATTGACGCCATGATCCCGATCGGCCGCGGCCAGCGTGAATTGATCATCGGTGACCGTCAGACCGGCAAGACCGCCGTGCTGCTTGACACCATCATCAACAACGCTAAAAACGACTTGATCTGCATCTACTGCGCCATTGGGCAGAAGCGCTCTTCAATCGCCCAGGTTGTCCAGACGCTGACCGAAGCCGGCGCCATGGGCCACACGATTGTGGTGGCTGCCTCCGCTTCCGAGCCCGCCCCCATGCTTTACCTGGCTCCTTATGCGGCCACAGCTATCGGCGAATATTTCCGCGACAACGGCAAGCATGCCCTGGTGATGTACGACGATCTCTCCAAGCACGCCATGGCCTATCGCGAGATTTCGCTGCTGCTACGGCGTCCACCGGGTCGCGAAGCGTATCCCGGCGACGTGTTCTATCTCCACTCGCGCCTTCTCGAGCGCTCGTCCAAGATGAGCAAGGAAAAGGGCGGCGGTTCGCTTACCGCGCTGCCGGTCATTGAGACCCAGGCAGGCGACGTCTCGGCTTACATTCCGACCAACGTCATCTCCATCACCGACGGCCAGATCTTTTTGGAAACCGATCTGTTCAACTCCGGTGTTCGTCCGGCCGTGAACGTGGGCCTGTCGGTTTCGCGCGTCGGCTTCTCGGCAGCCGTCAAGGCCGTCAAGCAAGTCGGCTCCACGCTCAAGCTCGATCTGGCGCAGTATCGCGAACTGGCGGCCTTTGCGCAGTTCGGTTCGGATCTGGATCCGCTGACCCAGAAGCAGCTCAACCGCGGCGCCCGCTTGACGGAATTGCTCAAGCAACCGCAGTTCCAGCCGCTCACCTGGCAGCAGCAGGTGGTGATCCTCTTCAGCGGCACCCAAGGTTACCTGGACGATCTGAAGATCACCGACATTCGTGCCTTCGAGACCGGCCTGTACAAGTATTTTGAAAGCGCGCAGACGGCCTTGACGGAAGAACTCACCAGCAAGAAGGCCCTCGACGACGATCTTCGCGGCAAGTTGCACGCGGCGCTCAAGGAATACAAGGCTAACTTTGTGGCTGAGAGTGCAGCCGTTAGCTCCTAGCTTTCAGCTATTAGCTAAAACCTGCGGTTTTGGGCCACAAGCTGCGTTTGGAAGCCAAACAAGAAAAGCTAAGAGCTAATAGCTAAAAGCTAACAGCTCGGCAACGGAAAGCATCATGGCAAATGTCTTAGACCTGCGGCGTCGCATCCGCAGCGTAAAGAACACGCGGCAGATCACCAAGGCCATGAAGATGGTCTCGGCAGCCAAGCTGCGCCGGGCGCAGGAGCGGGCCATGACGGCCCGGCCTTACGCCAGGATGATCACCAGCGTGCTTGAATCGCTGACCCGTCGCGTCGATATCTTCGACGAGGCTACCGGCAACCTGCGTCATCCGCTGTTCGCCACGCGTGAAGAGAAGCGCGTGCTGCTGATTATCATTAGCGGCGACAAGGGCTTTGCAGGCGCATTCAACTCCAACATTCTCAAGACCGCCTACCAGTTCATTACCGGCAATCCCGACAAGGAAATCGACGTCGAAGCAGTGGGCCGCAAGGGCCGCGATCAGACGCGTCGCAACTTCCCGCTTGCGGTGTATACCGAGCAGGTTGGCGAAGACGGCCAGACCCGCCAGGTGCGCAATCGCAAGGCCAAGGTCGAAGTCACCGGCGATCACGTCGGCATGTTGCTGAAGCTGGAAGCGGGCCGCGTTCACGAGTTGGCCGAAAGCATCGTCTCCCGCTACATGCACGAAGAGATCGACGCCGCCTACATCGTCTACAACGAGTTCAAGTCGGTCATCTCGCAGCGGTTGGTGGTGGAGAAGCTTCTGCCCCTGATGAAGATCGGCATTCCGCAAATCACCGGCGCCACCGAGCCCACCTCAGCGGAGCGCGAACGCGCCGCCGAAGCCGCGCTCAGCGCGGGCATCGAGATCGAGGCAGTGGATACGGCCGAGGCCGACGAGGAAGCAAAGAAGTTCGGCACGGCGGATGTGGATTACATCTACGAGCAGCCGTCGGAAGAATTGTTCGCCGGCCTGATTCCGCAATACGTGTTTTCCATGCTCTATCACGCCATGACAGAGTCGGTAGCCGCGGAACATGCGGCCCGCATGACGGCAATGGATTCGGCTACCAACAACGCCTCGGATATGATCGACGCCTACACGCTTGAAATGAATCGTGTGCGGCAGGCGGCCATCACCAAGGAAATCATTGAAATTGTCAGCGGCGCGGCCGCTGTGTAGGGCATTTGGTTTTGAGTGAAAGGTACGGGCTTTAGCCCCTGAGGGAGTTTGCGGAACAGTTCGCATTCCCTCAGCGGCTAA
>Ga0181520_10004501_pt1 | contig 23220 bp, 19 predicted proteins | sample PEATcosm2014_Bin_29_FD_132451 | JGI IMG/M metagenome (GOLD analysis project Ga0181520, IMG submission 132451) | Peatland microbial communities from MTU Mesocosm Facility, Houghton, MI, USA - PEATcosm2014_Bin02_30_metaG | ecosystem: Environmental > Terrestrial > Soil > Wetlands > Peat | place...
ATTTCGAGTGCCAGCACGAGGTGAAGCTGATCGTCGACCTCATCTACGAGGGCGGCATCGCCAACATGAACTACTCGATCTCCAACACCGCCGAATATGGCGAATACGTCTCCGGTCCGCGCATCATCACGGCCGAGACCAAGGCGGAAATGAAGCGCGTGCTCGCCGACATCCAGTCGGGCAAGTTCACCCGCGACTGGATGCTCGAGAACAAGGTCAACCAGACCTCGTTCAAGGCGACCCGCGCGCGCAACAACGCCCACCAGATCGAGGCGGTCGGCGAGAAGCTGCGCGCGATGATGCCGTGGATCGGCAAGAACAAGCTGGTCGACAAGTCGCGCAACTGAAAGCGCGCCGCGGCGATGACGGCGCTGGACAGGCCGTCACGCCTTTGCTACATGCCGGGCCGCGCGCGGGGCCCGGCCCCGGCGATTTCGATGGGCGCATAGCTCAGTTGGTAGAGCAGCTGACTCTTAATCAGCGGGTCCAAGGTTCGAGCCCTTGTGCGCCCACCATCGAAAACAAGGACTTAGCTCCTCAGCCGGCCGCAACCAGGCACAGCCTAGGCGCAGGACGAATGGGGGATTGCCGGGGTCGACTTTGGTCGATGGCGTGCAGCCTTTTTTCCGAATTTTGAAGCTTGGGCCGGCCGCGCCCAATTGACCGGAGCTGGCCGTAAGCGGACTGGCGCCGCGGCAGATAGCGTCAGCTCAGCACGTTTGCTCTATCGCACTCAGCGGTAATCGCAGCCAACTGCGCGCCGATTTGCATGAGCTTGATTTCTCCTTCGTTCGGCTCGCGCGCCACGCGAGCGAAAATCGCCAACAGTCCGATTGGGGCTCCGGCTCGCGAACAAATGGGCGTCGCCCAGCAAGCGCGTAGCCGGAACGCCGAGAAAAACGACCAGTGCTCAACCCACGACGGATCGGCTACAATGTCGGGAACGACCACGAAATGGCCTTGGCGAACAGCGCCGCCAAGCGGTCCTGCAAGGAGATCGGCGCGCCGCTCTTCGATCGCATAGAGGGACGTCGCCCCCTCCCGCTGTCGCCCTGTGTCGTTGGCGAGCAGCATGATCGAGGCGACTATGCCGGTCGACTGAGATTCGACGAGGTGAACGAGTTCTTCCAGGACACTGGCGGTCGGCGCTCCGCCGGCGATCAATCGCAGGATCTCCGCTTGGCCATCGTACAGCGCGTCCGCCAATCTCCGCCGCGTTATGTCGCGCGAGACGCCGATAATGCCGGCGACTTCGCCGCGCTCGTTGCGAAACGGAACCTTTGTCGTAGCGACCCAGAGCCTCTCGCCGTCAGGCTCCAGAATGTATTCCTCTTTGTCTATCATCGGGCGGCCGGTCTCGATGATTTCGCGCTCGTCGGCAAGATACTTCTGCGCGGTCTCCCACGGGCAAAGTTCGAGGTCCGAATTGCCGATCAGCTGCGTCGCTGACGCATGGCCAAGCCGCAGCGCGGTCGCTCTGTTGGCAATGACGAAGCGGCTCTCCGCGTTCTTGACCCACAGATTGTCGGGGACCACGTCAATCAGCGACTGCAGCGAAATGCGCTCTTCGATCAGCAGCCGCCTCTCTCGCGAGTCTGTCATGTCCTCGTGGGTCGCGACCCATCCGCCGTCGCGCATCGAACGGAACTGACCGCGGATCGTTCGGCCATCGCCGAGCGCGATGCTCCAATCGCGGTCGTCGCGAGTCTCAGCAGTTGTTTCGACGTAGGCAAGATAGTCGTCGATCGCCATCGGACAGGTTCCGGCGGCAAAGCGGAGTTCGGTGATCTCACGCAGGGTTACGCCGGGGGACAATTGGTCGATCGATAGGCGATAGATTTCAGCGAAGCGTCGGTTGGCCAAGATCAGCCGCCGCTCGCGGTCGAAGAAGGCGACGCCTTGCGAAATTGCGTCAAGCGCCGCCTGGTATCTTTCTGCCTGCGCTTGGAGCGCCGCGATGGGACTTTCCAACGCGGCCGTGGTGCTGGGCTTCTGATCCACTGGAAGTCCTCCAGTTTCATCGTGCAAGCCCCAAGCGGAACGACGCCACGCGGTGTTCACGAACGATCGGCGGACCGCCTGCGACCCATGATCGCCCCCAAGCTAGAATGAACCTACCCTTGCATTTTTGCAAGCTTGATCGGCTTTGTCCGCAAGCACCTTCAATTCTGTAACGCACCGAAATGACGCTGCCTGGGTGTGAACAATCGCGCCGCGTTGACCCTGCTATCCGCGGTAGCGGCAATGGGTTGCGACGCCGATCGGCGCGGGGACCCGACGCCGGACGACAGTCAGGCGCATCGACGCCCTGTTCGAGATCGAGCGGGCGGTCAACGGCCTCGACGCCGATCGACGCAAGGCGGCGCGCGGCGAGCTGAGCGCGCCGCTGGTGGCCGATCTTCATGCCTGGATGGGTGGGGAGCGCGCCAAGCTGTCGCGCCACAACGACCTCGCCAAAGCGATGGACGACATGCTCAAGCGCTGGGACGCCTTCGCCCGCTTCCTCGCCGACGGACGGATTTGTCTCAGCAACAACGCGGCCGAACGAGCGCTGCGCGGGACCGCTTTGGGAAGAGAGTCGTGGCTGTTCGCCGGCTCCAACCGCGGCGGCGCGCGGGCGGCGACCATGTATGGCCTCATCGTCACTGCGAAGATGAACGACGTCGATCCGCAGGCGTGGCTCGCCAACGTGCTGCCGCGCATCGCCAATCATCCTGTGCGTCGCCTCGACGAACGCATGCCCTGGAACTGGGCAGCCGAACGGCAGGGTCGTAGTCTGGCGGCATGACCGCCGCCGTTCTTCGCCTCAAAGTCACGCTCGACGACGTGGAGCCCAAGGTTCTGCGCCGGATCGAGGTTCCCGCCGACATCAAGCTCGACCGGCTGCATCTGACGCTGCAGGCGGCGCTCGGCTGGACCAACAGCCACCTGTTCGAGATCCGCGCCCGCGACGTCGGCTGGGGCATACCGTCTCCCGATTGGCCCGACGGACCGCTCGACGCCCACAAAGTGAAACTGATTGATGTGCTCGAAGACGCTGGAACCAAGACGCTGCGCTATCTCTACGATTACGGCGACGGCTGGGAGCACACGATCAAGGTCGAACGGATGAGCCCCGCCGACGCGAACATCGCCTATCCGCGCCTCATCGAAGCTTCCGGCCGCTGTCCGCCGGAGGACGTCGGCGGCCCCTGGGGCTATGCCGAAATGCTCGAAGCTCTCGCCCACCCCGACCACGAGCGCCACGCCGAAATCCGCGAATGGATCGGCGACGACTTCGACCCGCGCGCCTTCGACGCCGAACCGCTGAGGGCGAACGTCGTCGCGCTCGCCAAACGCTGGTCGCGAAAGCCCGCTGTGAAGAAGCCGCGACCCGCTTGATCCGCGTGCTTCACCGGAGGCTCGTCATTTAAGCGCGAGGCGCTGACCGGCCGATGCAGGCGCTGTCAAGCGCGCCAGACGACGATCTTGATCAACGTCGGGCGGGAACGCCCCTCATCACCCTTGGCGCCTGCGACCGCCGACGCGTCGACGGCGGAGCGCAAGCGCCCTACCCCAAAGCCTCGTGCGGCCGCTCGACGCCGTCCAGCCCGCCGCCGATCGCCCCGCCCTGCCCTGCCCAGTTCGCCGCCTCGCGCATAACGAAGGCGCGAAAGTCGCTGAGGCAATCGGGCTTCGACAGGCGCTCGGCGAGCGAGCGACGACGCGCGGCGCGTCCCTCCCCAGGCGCCGCGTCGACGGCCCTCTCGATTGCTTCGGCGAACGCGACCGCATCCCCTGGCGCCACGACGATCGCTGCACCGGCGAGGAACGTCGCAAGCTCGGTTCCCGGCGCCGCGGTGACGACGATGCGCCGGCCGCTCGCCAGCATACCGCCAAGCTTGGACGGCAGCACCAGATCGGCGGCGTCGGCCGCCTGCGGCAGGATGTGGACGTCGGCCAACCCTAGGAACTCCGACAGGCGCGCGTAGGGCTGAAACGGCAAGAAGCGCACATTGGCGAGTTCTGCGGCCTGCGCTTCGAGCCCGGCTTTGGCCGGCCCTTCGCCGGCGATCAGGAATTTGACGTCGGACCGCGAGCTCAGATGACGCGCCGCGGCGAGCACTTCGTCGAGGCCCTGCTTCGCGCCGATATTGCCGGAGTAGAGCGCGACGCGATCGGTCTCGCTCAAGCCCAGTTCCTCGCGATAGGGGCTGACCCGCTCCAGTGGCTTGATGTGGTCGAGATCGACCCAATTGCGAACGATGGCGATGCGCTCGGCGGCCACGCCCTTGACGACAAGCCGCTCGGCCATATGAGCGGAAATGGTGATCAGGCGATCGAAGCCGGCTAGGATGCGCCGCTCAAGACGACTGGCCAGCGCTTCGAGCCAAGGTATGCGGCTGAGGTGGCCGACGGCGAAACAGGCGTCGACCTCAAGATCCTGGACGTGCAACACGGTCCTCGCGCCAATCAGTCGCGCTGCGACCGCGACGACCGGGGCGACCATCAGCGTCGGCTCGATGCACAGCACGACATCGGGGCGGTGACGCAAGATCTGCCACAGCGCGATCGGCGCTGAGGAAACGGCGAACGACAGCGGCGCGATCAGGCGCCAGATCCCGCCCATGCGCTGGCGCAGAATCAGCGGGCAGCGGATGACTTTCGCCCCCTCGCGCGTCTCGACACTGTAGCGCCCGTTGCGATAGGGCGGCGCTGCTTTCCAACCGGGATAATGGGGTACAGTCGTCAGAACTGTCACTTTGTGCCCCATGGCGACGAATTCTTCGCCAATTTCGCCGGTGTAATGGCCGACGCCGGCGACTTCGGGCGCGTAGTTCATGGCATAGATAAGGACTTTCGCCATCGCGCCCTCCTGATCGATGGACGACAAACGCGTCATTGCGATGCGAACCGCGCCGCGCCGCGGGGTTCGACCAATTGTTCCAAGTACCAACGGTAGGTGGCGCGGACGCCGTCCTCCAAGCCGATGCGCGGCCGCCAGCCCATAGCCGCGAGGCGCGCGCCGCTCATCAATTTGCGCGGCGTGCCGTCGGGCTTCGACGGATCCGTCGTCACCTTTCCCGAAAACCCGACCACTTTGGCGACGAGTTCGGCGAGGTCGCGAATGGTGAGGTCTTCGCCGGAGCCAACGTTGACGTGCTCTTGTCCCGAATAGACCTTCAGCAAGTGGACGAGCGCGTCGGCGCAATCGTCGACATGGAGGAACTCGCGGCGCGGCGTTCCGCTGCCCCAGATCGTCAGTTCCGATTGGCCCTTCCGCCGCGCGTCGTCCGCCTTGCGGATCAGCGCCGGCAGCACATGGCTGGTTGCCAGGTCAAAATTGTCGCCGGGGCCATAGAGATTGGTCGGCATCGCCGAAATGTAGTCGCGCCCGTATTGCTTGCGATAGGCTTGCGCGAGTTTGATCCCGGCGATCTTGGCGATCGCATAAGCCTCGTTGGTCGGCTCGAGCGGGCCAGTGAGCAGCGCATCTTCCTTAATCGGCTGAGGAGCTAACTTCGGGTAGATGCAGGACGAACCGAGGAACAGCAGACGATTGACGTCGGCGCGGTGCGCCGCCTCGATCAGGTTCGCTTCGATCATCAGATTCTGGTAAAGGAATTCCGCTGGCGTCGTGTCGTTGGCGAGGATGCCGCCGACTTTGGCCGCCGCGACGATGATGGCGTCCGGCCGCGCCTTGCCAAGCCAAGCCTCGACCTCGGACTGGCGGATCAAATCGACTTCGCTGCGACCGGCGACGATCACCGCGCAATTCTCTTGCGCCAGTCGACGCACCAGCGCCGAGCCGACCATGCCCTTGTGGCCGGCGACGAAGATGCGCTTCCCCGCCAGCGGATAGACAACCTCAGACATGGACGAAACCCTGGTGGACGTCGGGCTGCGGCACAGCCCTCGCCATAATCTTGAGGTCCTCGCGCAGCATTTCGGCGATGAGTTCGTCGAGTTTGACCTCGTGGCGCCAGCCGAGCTTCTCCCATGCTTTCGTGGGGTCGCCGATCAGAAGATCGACTTCGGTCGGGCGAAAGTAGCGCGGGTCGACCTCGACCAGAACGCGCCCGTCGTCGGCGTCGATCCCCCGCTCCTCGACGCCCTCGCCCTGCCATTCGAGATTGACGCCGATGCGGCGAAACGCCTTCTCGACGAAGGCGCGCACGCTGTGGGTCTCGCCGGTCGCGAGCACATAATCGTCGGGCTCGCGCTGCTGCATCATCAGCCACATGCCGCGGACATAGTCGCGCGCATGACCCCAGTCGCGCTTGGCGTCGAGATTGCCGAGATAGAGCTTTTCCTGCAGACCAAGATGGATCGCGGCGACCGCGCGGGTGATCTTGCGGGTGACGAAGGTCTCGCCGCGGAGCGGGCTCTCATGGTTGAACAGGATGCCGTTTGAAGCGTGGAGGCCGTAGGCTTCGCGATAGTTCACGGTGATCCAATAGGCGTAGAGCTTGGCCGCCGCGTAAGGCGAGCGCGGATAGAACGGCGTCGTCTCGGATTGCGGAACCGCCTGCACCTTGCCGTAAAGCTCCGAGGTCGAAGCCTGATAGAACCGGGTCTTCTCGACCAGGTTCAGCAGACGAATCGCCTCGAGCAGGCGAAGCGTGCCGAGAGCGTCGGCGTTGCCCGTGTATTCGGCGGTCTCGAACGAGACCTGGACGTGCGACTGCGCCGCGAGGTTGTAGATTTCGTCGGGCTGCGTTTCCTGAACGATGCGAATGAGATTGGTGGCGTCGGTCATGTCGCCGTAGTGGAGAACGAAATGCGGATCAGCGACGTGTGGGTCTTCGTAGAGATGCTCGACCCGGCCGGTGTTGAAGCTCGAGGACCGGCGCTTGACGCCGTGAACGACATAGCCCTTGGCGAGCAGCAATTCAGCGAGATAGGCGCCGTCCTGACCGGTGACCCCCGTGATGAGGGCGACTTTTCGCTCGCTCATATCCATCCTCGTCGAAGGCAGGCTTGGGTTACGCAATGGAGGTTTCGACGCGCGTCCACGGCCGGGACTTGATCGAATTCGAAACGGTCGAGATGGCGCCGACGCAGCGACGGCGATCGATCGCACTTCGGTCCTTACGCTGTGACGCCAAGCCACCGCTCACGACCAAGCGTGACGTCACGTCCGTTTCCGACGCGTTCTTTCGGGCGTTGAACGACACCTCGCTTGCGATGGGGCTTGGGTCAAAGAGTTGGTCGTCGTAGCGACGGAGGCGCCGCTTGGCACGCTACCGCCATTCGGGTGAATCAGCCCAAGCGGACTGTCCCGAATCGAAAACGCCGACTCTCCCCTTTGACGACGACGCAACTAACGTGCCGCCGCCACCATCGCCCGCGCGGCGGTCACATTGACGGGACCGCCAAGCAGGGAGAGGAGAATTTGAACGCGACCTGCGCCATCGAGGCGCTGCAGGATCCCGAGCGACCCGGCAAACGGTCCCGACACCAGCTTGACCTTTTCGCCAATCGCCAATTCGTCGCCCCTGTAGATCAGTGCGCCGCGGCGATCGCTTGATTGCACCAATGTCTCGACGATTCCGGGCGCGACCGCCAGCGGGCGTTCGCCGTCGGTGATCAGGCGCTGAACGCCAAACGTGCCGTTGACGCTGCGCCAGCGCTGCCGCTCGAGGTCGAGAATGACGAAGATGTAGCGCGGGAAGACCGGCGCGAGCACGGTCGTGAACTTGCGCGCATGTCGCCGCGTCTCCAATTGAAGCGGCAAGAAACTGCGATAAAGCTGATTGTCGAGTTGCGACTCGGCCAGGCGCTCCTTGCGCGGCGCCGTCATCGCCACGTACCATCGCTCGCCAGGCTCGAGGGTGAGGCGCGAGGCGTCGAGCGGCCTGGCCGCCAGCCGCGCGTCGCCCTGGTTGGTTATCGCGCGGTTGGGGATCATGGCCCGTCACGCCCATAGTCGACGCCGAGGCGATCAATTTCGGCCAGGATCGCTTTCCTTCGCGTCTCCGGTTGCGCATCGATCACCGGACGCAAGCGCTGACGCACCGAGCGCGACAGCGCGACATAGGCCGAGGCGACGCGGCTGGTCGATTCGTAGGCGGTGAAGCGTCTGAGGTCGTCGACGTATTCCGCCTCGAAGCCATCGGCGCCGGCGAGAACGAGATTGGTGGCGAAGGGCAAGCGAGACTCGATGATCCAGCCCTCGCTCGGCGCGGTCCAATAGGAGGTGCGCAACGCATCGATCACCGACTTGACTGGTCCCGCGCCCTTGTTTTCGACCATGGCGTAGCGCAGCCACGCATTGCCATCGAGCGGATTGCAGGCGAGCCGGTGCTCGGCGGCACGAATGGCGTTTCTCTCGGCAGCGTCGGACGCGGGCACGTCGAGCGCCTTGGTCGCGGCGTCGAGCGCCGCCAAATTGACCGTCAGACTGGCGCGGGTGAAGGAATCGCCGCAATCCGACGAAGGTTGATCGAGTCCCTTGCTAGCGATGAAATGTGCGAGATAGTCGGCGTCGGGCTGGGCCTGGGTCTCGACCGACCCCGCCAAATCGAAGACATCGGCGTTGACGGCGGCGAGCGCCAGCGCCCGCACTGAGGCGCCCGCCACGCCGACAGCGACCAAGAAAAGGATCGGGGACGCAATGAACGCCGCCGTCGCTGTCTTCCGTCGAGGGGTCGCCACGCTTCGCCCCCCTATGCCTTGTCTTTGTGATAATACTTGCTGTAGCGGCTGTAGTAATAATCCTTCGAGCCGTAGCCTTCGTAGAGATTCACTTTCTTCAAATTGACTTTGTTGAAGAGGACGCCGGCGCATTTTTCGTACAACGCGTTGTCCGCAGTCAGAATGTTCTGCACCATGATGCGCGGCGTGCGTCCCCATTCGACGACAAACAGGAAGGCGTCGAACAACGAGCCGGCGGCGCGAACGTCAACCACCGGCCCCAGCGGCGGCACGTCGATGATGACGTAGTCGAACATCTTGCCGAGTTCCGTCACGACCTCGTGCATGCCAGGCGACGACAGGAGCTCGCTTGAGTGTTGCACCCGCTTCTTGATCACCGCGGGAAGGACGAAGAGCCCGGAATCCGGCTCCGACAACAGCAGGTCACGCAGCGGACGGTCGCGCCGAATCGCTTCAAGAATTCCCGCCTCGGCTTGGCGCGCGATGCTGCGGGTCAAGCCGGGGTTGCGCAGATCGCCGTCGATCAGCACCGCGCGCGCGCCGAGGTGCGCCAGCAGCGACGCGAAGTTCTTGGCAACCGTCGACTTGCCCTCGTTCGGCAGCACGGAAATGACGCCAACCACTTTTGGCTTGGCGTCGCCAAGCGCCAGATCCACGGCGACCTTGGCCGAGCGCAAAGTCTCCGAGAAGCTCGACAGCGGATGGTCGATCGAATAACGCTGCAGCGAATTGGCGACATGGATCTGCGTGGGATCCTGGTTCTCGCCTTTGGCGCTTTTGGCGGGCGCCGGCGCGTCGACCTCTTGCAGCAGCCCCAAAAACTCCAGACCGAGCTCGTCGCGCACTTGCGCCGCGGTGCGGAACACGCGATCGCGATGTTCGCGCAGCGCGCCGAGACCGGCGCCGGCCATCGCGCCCATCACCAGCGACAGCGCCAGGATGAGGCTGCGCTTGGGATAACTGGCGTTTTGCGGCGGCGTCGCCGCAGTGATCACCCGCGCCTCGCTGACCGGAAACGATTGCTGTTGGATCGCTTCCTGATAGCGCTGCATGAAGGTCTGATAGAGGTTCTTGTAGGTTTCGGATTCGCGTTCCAGTTCGCGCAACTGCACCATGGTCTGGTTGGTGCCGGCGCTCGCGCCGACCAGTCCCGACATCGACAGACTCAGCGATTGCTCCTTCTGCCGCGCGACCTCCGCGTCGCTTCGGTAACTCTCGGCGATGCGCTGCAGCTCCTCAAAGATCAGCCGCTGGTATTCGTCCATTTCGCGACGCAAGTTGATGACCTGGAGATGTCCGCTGCCCAGCTTGCTCTCGAGTTGCGCTTCCATTTTCGACGCGGCGAGGAACTTTTCCCGCAGATCGGTGATGACCGGATTGGCAAGCGAATCGGGGACAGACGCGCCGGATCGCCCCGATTTCAGCAGATCCTCGATTTGCTGATAGCGCGCTTCGGCTTTCGCGGTGTCGGCGCGCGCTAGCCCGATCTGTTCGTTGAGATCGGTGAGCTGCTGATCGGATATCAGTCCCGGCTTGTCGCCGCCGGTGACGACAATGCCCTTGTCGGCCTTGAATTTCTGGATGGCGAAATCCGCGTCGAGCGATTGTTGCTTGAGGTCGGCGATCCGGCTTTGCAGCCAGCCGGCGGCGCGCCGGGTCGCATCGAATTTGGCGTCGAGCTGTTCGGTCAGGTAAGCCTCGGCGAAGGCGTTGGCGATCGCCGCCGCCTTGCCGCGATCGGGCGAGGTGTAGTCGACCGCCAGCACATAGGTGCGCGCGACGCGGCGCACGTCGAGATTGGCCTTGAGCTGGCTCATTGCAGCGCGCGTCAGGTCGACTTCCTCTTCCGCGTCGGATCTTTCGCGGCTCAAGAACCAGCCGCTGAAATCGAACACGACGCGCAGAAAGCCCAGCGCTTGACCGACCAATGTCCCACGCGCGCCCATGAATTCGGGATCGTGGGTGAGGTGCATCGTCGAGATCACCGAGAGGGCGATCTTTTCCGATTTCATCACCTCGACCTGGCTGTCGATCGCCCCAGTGTCAAAGGTCAGCTCGGCGATCGACGCCGACAGCGCGTTCTGATCTTTCTGGCTGTCGATGAGGATATCGGTCGTCGCGGTGAATTTAGGCACCGCAGTGACGGTGTAAGCGAGGCCCAACAGCACCGCGACCGCCGCCGCGAGCGCGACGACCCGCGCCTGGCGGCGCGCCGCCGCCAGCAGCTGGTCGAAATCGATCGGCCCCGGAGACCCGGCGACTTCGACCTCGACGTCGGCCGTCGAACCCTGGGCTTGCGGCTGGTCGATACGCCTCAGCATGCCAGGGTTCCCAAGTCGCAGGGACTGGCTGGGGCCAGAGGCGCGCAATGCGCCCGAGTTTCTACGTATGCCCGCATGAGCCGGCGGTCTCTAGATCGCCGACCTCGAGGGACTCGTCGATTGGCTCGTTGACGCAGAGAAACCGCCGCCGGACGCGCCGCCGATCGAACCGAACGCCGAAGCGCTGTTCGTCGCGCCGAACGAGCCGGTCCCGGCGTTGGCGCCACTATTCGACCCCCCGGAAGCGCCCACGCCGCCGGTGGCTCCACCGCTGCCAGCGCCACCACCTTCGCCGCCCCCGCCGCCGCCCACTGCGGCGGTCACCGTCGCGTTGGACCCGGCGATGAAGGCGGTGATCAGCGGCCCCAGTCCAGACTGCGCGACGGCGACCTGGATCTGCGCGGCCAGCTGCGGGTTGGTTGCGGCAAGAATGTGCGCCGCCTCCGCAAGGCCCGCGCCAATCGCCGCCTTCTGCGCGTCATTGGCGCCCTTGGCGACGGCGATCAGCGCATCGACCAGACTGGCGTCGGTCAAGACGAGGCTGCGAACCTCTGTCGACAGCGGAAGGCCGGCGGAAGCGTAGGTCGTCAGCAGTGCTTGCGGATTGGCCTTGAACTGAGCGATCGCCGAATCCGGCAACTTGGCGAAAGAGGGGACGTGGGTGGGGCCGCTCGTCGACTGCGCGCTCACCGGAACGACGCCCGCGATGAGCAAGGCGATCACAGACAGCGCCGCCGTCGTAGGCCGCTTCGTCCAATTCATTCCCGCCATAACCGCCTCCGCTGTTTGAAACGCTTACTCACCACCTATCGACGACGACGCTCATCGCGTCGGGCAATTGAGACCTCCGCCCATCGGCGCGCACTTGTTTTCCAGATAGAGAATGGAGCCCTTGGTGCTCGCCGCGTCGTTGGCGACCGACGAGGTCGCGCCCGTCACCGTCGTGATCATATTGAGGAACTTCGTGATCTCGACTTGATCGGCGTTGTCGACGTAGATGATGTCGCCATCGCGCATCGGGAAACTTCGCGCCGCGAAGAAGCCCGACGGATCGCGGAAATTGACGCGGAAGATGGTCGGAATCTGCTCGCGATCGTCGGCAAACCTCGTTACGTCGACGCCCATCTTTTCCAGCGTCGAGCGCTGCTCGATCCGGTAGACGAAGACCTGACCGGGTTCGGCGCGGCTGTCGAGCAGGCCGCCAGCTTTGCCGACGGCGTCGCTTAGCGTCACGTTCTCCTGCAGGAATTTGAACTGGCCGCTGGCGCCGGTTGCGCCGAAGGCCATGAAAGCGCGCTGATATTGGTAGACATAGAGCGTGTCGCCGGGCTCGACGAACACGTTCTCATGCGGATCCTTCACCAGGTTGATAAAATAGACCGTCCCCTTCAAACCGTGACGCTGCAGGGTGACGAATTCCTCGTAGCCGGGATCGCGAATGCCGCCGGCGCGTGAGATGGCGTCGAGTACGCGATCGCCGGCCGGATTGATCGAAATCTTGCCAGGATTGTTGACCTCGCCCAGCACCGTGACCTGCGTCGAGGTCTGGCTGACGATCGATACGACCGCCTGCGGTTCGATAGCTCGGTCCTTCAGTTTGTCGATGATGTCTTGCTGAATGGCTGGGGTGCCGCGATTCAACACACGGATCTGCCCGGCATAGGGAACGGTGATGTAACCCTTACTGTCGACCGTCTGATTGGGCAGCGAGACGAAATTGCCGGGGCGGCTGCCGGCGTCGGTGGGGATGAATAGCCCGCCGGCTTGCGCCTCGAAGAGAGTCACCTGAAGCGTGTCGCCGATGCCGACTTTGATCTCGGGCACCGGACCGTGACCGGCGCCGAAGGTCCGCAACAGCGAACCTGGACCCGAGTCTGTGATCAACGGCAAGACGACGCGGTTCAAATCGACGAGCGCGTAGTCCAGAATCGAGCCTGCGGTCGAGCCGAGCGTCGCGGTCGCTTCGGATTCGACGATGCGCCGCGACGGCCCGCTGTCGGGGATCATCGAACACCCCGTTAGGGCGAGCAGCGCGGCGCAAATCGCGACGCGTCGTCCCCAGTCATGCCCCATCAGTGCCCCCGAACACGCTACGGCAAATATTGTGTTCTCTTAGGCGCATTCTGGCGCCTGCGTAAGTGCAAGCCCGAGACTATTACGAGTCGTCACGCAATGTAATCTCTGTAGCGTTACAAAACCGCCCTGTCAGCGTTACAAGATTCGCCCCGCGCAGCTAGGGAAGCGAAAAGCTGATCAGATTCAACGGGCCACATTGTTGTTGCTGCAATGCAACAGCTTGCTGGATTCTTGCTCTAGGACGATTGAGCGTTCGACGTTCGCCGCCGCGTGGCGAGCTCAACTCAGTTTCTATCGCAGTATTCTCTGTATTAAAACTTACTTAATATTGTTACACTCCTAGATACCCAAGATATATTCGGAGTGTTAGAGTTTCAATTGTCGTTTGACGCTAATTGCCATTGGGGACCCTACGCTTCCTTCGCTTCCATTACTGCCGGGACCTTTGTTAGATTGACTCGTAAACGATGTGAATTTCACAGTTTGCCGCCGTTCCGTATGCCTTTCTATTTCACAGGATCGAAGCATTTTGGATTACTGCCGTCTGTCGCCTCACAGCCTCAAGCTGTGACCGTATCCGAGCTCCGCTTGTACTGCGGCATTCCGACGCGGGATCCACGGGATTGGCGTCTCTGCTGCGAGCGCGAACTGGGTTCTCTCGCCTACGGGCGGCAATGACGCCCGGTGATTCTGCTCTTCGCCGGAATTGTGCGGGGCGGCGAAACTGCAGGCGCCCACGACGCCGGATGGAACACAAGCGTGAGCGCATCTGGTTCGCTCTGCGGAAGGCGATGGATATTTCACCGCCGGCGCGCATTCGACGGCGTTGATGGGGCTGGCAGTCTCCATCTAGTCAGGAGAATTGCGCGGAGCTCGTGGGCGCGCTTGCGGCAAACACAAGCAAGAGCAGCCGCATTGCGGAGCAAGACGTCATTCCGCCTCATCGTCGCACCCGAAGCCAAGGCGCGCCTAGTAGGCGTCGAAGCGAAGCAAGGCGCCGCAGGTCAACACCATCAGTTTCACATCGAGTGTCAGCGACCAATTGTTGATGTACCAAAGGTCACGCTCGACCCGCTGCTCCATCTGCGAGAGGCGTTGGGTCTCCCCTCGCAGGCCGCTGACCTGCGCCGCGCCGGTCAACCCCGGCTTCACATGATGTCGGAGGGCGTAATTGCTGATGCGTGTCTTGAACGCGTCGTCGTGAGCGATCGCATGCGGCCTTGGCCCCACCAGCGACATGTCGCCGCGAATGACGTTGAGGAGCTGCGGCAGCTCGTCGATGCTCGAGCGCCTCAGGAACCTACCGATGCGTGTCACCCGCTGGTCGTCCGGCCTGGCCTGAACGATCGAATCGCCGTCTTCCAGCACCGTCATCGTCCGAAATTTGAAAATGACAAACTCTCGATTGTCGAACCCGCAACGCCGCTGACGGAAGATGACCGGCCCAGGACTATCGAATCGGATCGCAAGCGAGACCGCGGCCAGAAGCGGCGCCAAGGCGACCAGCGCCGCCGTCGCGACAACAAGATCCGTCGCGCGCTTGAGCCCGCGCTCTGTCCCGCTCAATGGCGCGCGCTGAACGGTGACCGAGAAGCGTTGGTCGAAGCGACGTTCCCCCTGATGGCGAAAGACGTCGCGGATTTTATGGTCGGGGTACAAACGAACCGGCAGCGGCGAGTTGCGCAGCAGGCCGCAGACTTCGGAAAGCGCGCGATCGCGACTCCACGAGATGAACAGCGCAAACTCTGCGGCGCGTAGTTGCCGCGCGATGTCGACAGCATGGGCAATCCGAGCTCGGTCGGCTTCGCTCAGCCCGTCGCCGTTTGGACCAGCGCCGATTGCGATCCGCGCGATATGTTCAATGCCAAATCGCTGGAAGTCCGGCTCGCCCAACCTCTCCAGTTCCGCGGGATCGCCGAGCGCCACCACGCGGCGACCGGTGAAGACGCCGCGACGGACGCCATAGCGCGCACAGGCGGCCACGACGAGGCGGCCGAGCGGCGTCAGGCTGACCGCGAACGCGGTGAAAGCGATGATCGCGCCGCGCGAATATTCCGCTCCGACTTTCAGCAGGAACAGGATGCAGATCAGTGCGAGTTGGCTGACCGCCAAGGCCGCAACGATCCGGGCCTGATATTGCAGGGGCGCCAACAGGACTGGGAGCCGATAAAGGCCCGCCATGCGCGCCAGCAAGACAAAGAGAGCCGCCGACACCAACCCGATGCCGAACAATTCGTCGAGCGGACCCGAGCTGTTCGCAGCGAAAAGTTGGTAACAGCGCTGGCCCAATACACTGGCCAGCACGATAGTCGCCACGTCGAAGGCCGCCGCGATCGCGGGCAGCGCCTGATATGACAGCCGCACACCACTCGACGCGGGGCGCTCGACATAAGTCGACTGGCGAGCAATGTGCATCGTCGCCCCCACCCCAGCTACAAACGCTATGCACAATCCTCCCGGTTGTTAACAGTTTGTCAACTAACGCGCACGAAATATGTGAATTAATCGCTCCTTTTGTAACGCTTGGTGAGGATTCTTTAACGGTCGACCGGAACCCCAAGCGCGCGTGTTTTGTGATTGCCGGAACTGCGATTGCCGCGCGAGACGCCGCCATTGGGTCACCTCGCTCCGCCTTCTTGCGGCGCGTTGACTGGGGCCTTTGGGTGCGAAACGGGGTTGCGAGCTCCTATCGCGCGGCGAGATAAAACCGCCGAAGCAGCAGGCGCGTAACGGGCGGCGCGACGCTAGGGTTTCGTTCGTCGCCGCCGCGGCTATGATGATTGCGTCACGCTCGAGAAATCATGCTTGCCTGGCTTAAGTTCCGCCGTCGTCGCGAAGCCCGTTATCCGCCTGCTCCAGTCGGAACGCTTCTCTACGCGATTGGCGATATCCACGGGCGCTCTGACTGCCTCGATCGCGCTCACGACCTCATCGACCGGGACGTCGCAGAACTCGGCGCGCGTGATCAGGCGACGGAGATTTGCATTGGCGACTATGTCGACCGCGGCCCTGACTCAAAAGGGGTTATCGACCGACTCGTCGCCCGTTCGACGAAGGTTCGCCTGGTCGCGTTGAGAGGCAATCACGAGATCATCATGGAGTCGTTCCTGCGCGGACAGACGTCGTTCGAGGACTGGCGGCGGCTGGGAGGACTCGAGACGATTCTGTCCTACGGCGTCGATGCGCGCGATCTGCTAGCGAAAGGCGGAGTCCAGCCGCGCGACCTCGCCGAAAGGATTCCCGTTTCGCATCTGAGGTTCATTTCGTCTTTAGCGAGCGTTCACACGGTGGGCGACTATTGCTTCGTCCACGCGGGACTGAGGCCCGGAGTCGCGATCGAAGCACAGTCGATCTCCGATCTCGCCTGGATCCGCGACGACTTCTTGCGCTTTTCCGGAAAGTTCGGCTTCATCGTCGTCCACGGACACTCGCCAGTTTCAGGCGTTGAATTTCTGCAAAACCGAATCAATATCGATACAGGCGCGTATATGACCAACCGCCTTTCCGTCCTCCGCATCGACGCCACCGGCGTAACGGTTCTGGAGGCTGCTGCAAAATGACGCAAGCGCTCGTCGTTGCTCGTCTAGGGAACCACAGGTGGTTGGCGAGGGCCTTCGTCGCCGCCGTCGGCCTCACCGTGATGGCTTACGGCGCCGCTTCGACGGTGCAGGTGAATGTCGCGGCGCTGACTTTCGCCGTCCTTGCGATCCTTTCAACTTTTCATCCGATCGGCTCGTGGCGAGCTGGCCGAATCCAGGCGGTTTCCATTTTCCTGCTCGCGGGCCTGGTCGGTTACGCAGTTTTCCAGACGTTGCCTTTGCCGGGATTGGACTTGGCGAACGGCGCCTGGAAGTCGGTCAGCGAAAACATCGGGCCCGTCAACGGAACCATCTCGGTCGCGCCTGGCATGACGCTCGACGCGCTGACCACGCTCGCGCTGCCTTTCTTGGCCTTCATCGCCGCGCTGGCCTTCTTCCAGGGCGACGACGAAGCGCTGTGGCTGTGGCGGGCGCTTGCCTATTTCGGCGCGGCCTATGCAGCGTTCGGCATCTTGCAAGAGTTGCTGTTTCCCGACCAACTCCTGTTCGAGACGAAGAAATATTACTTCAGCTATCTCACGGCGACGTTCGTCAATCGCAACACGGCGGGAACGTTCTTCGGCATCGCCCTGCTCCTCAATTTGGGGCTTTTGTTCTACGAACTGAGAAAGATCCATATCGGCAGCTTCCTCAAGAAGGCGTTCAATTTCGCCATCGGCTGGCGCGACAAGAACGTGTTGGCGCTGGTCCACGCATTTTGTTGCCTGATCATCGCGATGGCGCTTTTCCTCACGCAGTCGCGCGGCGCCGTCGGGGCGACGTTCATCGCCTGCGCCGTCGCCGTCGCCCTGATGTCGACCCACCGACTGACGGCCGACAAACCCGGCGAGGAATTCGTCGCCTGGCGCCGCTACGCCACGATCGTCGCCGGCCTGCTCGTCGTCGTCGGTCTGTTCGCGCTATTCGCCGGGCGTTCGGTCTACCGCATGCAAGAGCAGGGAAGCGAAGATGGGCGCTGGTGCGCCTTTTCTTCGACGATCGCCGCAATCAAGGACAATTGGATTTTCGGCACGGGGCTCGGCGCCTTCCAGGACGTATTTCCCGTCTACCGCGACTCCGATTGCGCCGGAATCTTTGGCGTTTGGGAGCGAGCCCACAATTTCTTCCTCGAGGGCTGGCTTGGGCTCGGGTTGCCGTTTCTCGCCGCGTTGGCGATCGGCTATGGGATCCTGGTCGCGGCGTTCATCCACGGCGTCAAAGTTCGCCACAAATTCCGCTTCATTCCGGTGATGGGTCTCGCCGCGCTGATCCTCGCCAGCTTGCACTCAGTCGTCGATTTTTCACTGCAGATCCCCGGCGTCGGGGTCTACTTCGCCGCGATCATGGCCGCGACCGTGACCGTTTCGCTGGGGCGCGCGAACGGCTAGACTTCGCACCTGCACACGAATGCGACGACAGCGTTTCCTCAGACCAACTTGATGGAGGCGTGCGATGCTAGACCGGCGTGCGGCCTGCGCGATCGTTGTCCTGACTTGGTTTGTCGACGGCGCCTGCGCTCAAGAGAGCGTCATGGGGCCAATCCCGTCGGCGACGCCCGGTCTCCCCGCGTCCGAAGCTTCGCCTACGCCCGAAGCGAAACTCGGCGACGATCCCACCGACAGCGTCAATTGGCAGGATCGCGTCGCCGCCGCACGGCGCCGCCACGCCGATTGGGTGGCGTGCGTGGCGGCGAGGGAACCCGGTTGTTCAGATTCGGAGTCCCCGCCAGCGCCTGACCCGATGGACGCGCTGCTCAACGACGACACGCTGGTCAACGGCGACATCGTTTCGACCGCCAAAGGGTTCAAGGTCTTTCGTGGCCAATCGTCTGTCCCGCACAATTTGGCTGACTTCCAGTAGCGCAATCGCTCAACCGGCCCTCGGCGTAACGCTGGACGAAGTCCTTCTATTGCGGCGCAGCGCCATCGCCGTCCGGGAGCGGAGGTCGAAGTTGGGATTGAAGTCCATCGACGCTTTCATCGCGCGCCGCGCCGCGGAGATGTCGCCGATCAGGGCGCGCGCACCAGCCATTCCACCACATGCGATCGCGCCAACGCGGCGACGGCGGATCGACGGCGTTGAGCAGCCAAGGCGCGTCACGCCTCGACTTGGCAATTTCCAACAGTCGAGTTTTCTCTTGAATATCAACGGGGCCGAAAGGCGCTAGTTTCTCGGTATCCTATTGATGTTACTACTATAAAAGCTGACTCTTAATCAGCGGGTCCAAGGCTCGAGCCCTTGTGCGCCCACCATCGAAAACCTCCGCGCTGACTTCGCCGGAAGGCGCGGGCGCGCCTCGTCTTCGCTTCGGTCCGACGCTGCGCCCGCCTTACGCGACGGCGCAAGAGAAACGCGCCGGCGGGAGGTCTTCGCCGGCGCGTTCGAATAACGGGCAAGGCTCAATAGCAGCCGTTGACCGGTCGATCGCCGAGATAGTTGCCCCAGCGGTCGTAGACCGGCACGTAGTGGGTGCAATCGTAATTGTTCGCGGCGATGGCAGCGCCGGCGGCGAGGCCAAGCACGCCGACGGCGGCGTATGGGCCCCAGCCGTAGTGGTGGTGACTCACCCACCAACCCGGGCCAGCGGAGGCCGGCGCGGCGGCGAAGACGGCGAAAGCGAGGGTCAGAGCCGCCAGCGTTCCGGCGACCGATGTCTTCAGCGAAGCGTTCATTGTCTTGGCTCCAAGGTTCGATGCGATCCGTCGAAGCGGCGGTGGTCGCGTTGCGCTTGGAGCTTACGGGACGACGACGCGCCGCCTTCGCGCCGCGCCGCCGCCGTCGTGTGGTGGGCACGAAAACGTGATCGGCCGGCAGACGGCCGGCGCGCTCAATAGTAGCGGCAGACCCAATGGCCGTAGCTGTTGTGCCAGCAGTGCCGATGCGGCGCTGTGGCGTTCGCGATCGCTGCGCCGGCGACCGCGCCGACCGCGCCGCCAACCGCCGCCCCGCCCCACGAATGCGACGCCACGCCGCCGACCACCGCGCCTGTGGCGCCGCCGATCAGCGCGCCGTTGGTTTCGCGTTGTGTCATCGAACATCCGGCGACGGACAGGGCGACAACGCTCACAAGAAGCAGTTTGTTCATTGGATCCTCACGCGTCTGGAGGGTCGAAGCGCTTGGTAGGATAGCTGCGTCGCGACAGTCCGTACAGCGGCCGCAGAGACAGAAACGCCGGGCGTCCCCTTCGGACCCGCCCGGCGCCTAAACGCGAATTTTGGCAGCCTCAAGCCGCCTCTTCGACCGCCGCATCGTCGCCGTCCGCGGCGTCCGCCTTAGCGGCGCGGCGCTGCGAGCGCTTGAGATGGCTCTCGATCAGCTTCAGCGCATCGATCTCGGACAGCTTCTGCACCGCCGCGATCTCGCGCATGATCCGATCAAGCGCCGCCTCATAAAGCTGGCGTTCCGAATAGGACTGCTCAGGCTGCGCCTCGGAGCGGTAGAGGTCGCGGACCACCTCGGCGATGGCGTTGATGTCGCCGGAATTGATCTTCGCCTCGTATTCCTGAGCCCGACGCGACCACATCGTGCGCTTGATGCGCGCGCGGCCGGTCAGAATCTCCAGCGACTTTCTGGCGACGTCGGGATCGGAAAGCTTGCGCATGCCGACGCCCGCCACCTTCGACGTTGGGACCCGCAACGTCATCTTGTCCTTGGCGAAGCTGATGACGAACAGCTCAAGGCGGAACCCCGCCACTTCCTGATCTTCAACGGCGACGATCTGACCGACGCCATGAGCCGGGTAGACGACGAATTCGCTGACCTTGAAGCCCTGACGCGGACCAGATGCCGGCCTGGCCGCCCTGACCGCCGCAGACTCCGTCTCGATCGAGGCGGCGACGTCGACCGGACGCCCCTTGACCGCGAACGGCGTGCGCTTGGCGAGCGGCGCAGCCGGCCTGACCGACGCTTCGGCGGCAGGGCGCGCCGCTGGAGCGGCGACGCGAGGCGCCTTGGCTTCGACCGGGGCTTTGGCGACAGTGGGCTTGGCGACGGCAGGTTTGACCATGGCGGGCTTGGCGGCCTCATTGACAGTGGGTTTTGTAACAGCGGCCTTGCTGGCCTTGGCGACGACAGGCTTCTCGGCCGGGACCGCCGCAGCCGAACGCGCACGGCGCTTGGCTGCCGCGCGCGCGGCGCGCCGCTTGGCCTCGGATTTGTCAGTGTTGGCTCCGGTCTTGGCTTTTGCGCTATGCGCCGCCTTGGCCTTGACCGTCGTCCGGCGCGACGCCGACGCGGCGGCGGAACTCTTGCGCTTATGCGAGGTCGTTGATCCGACCGACGCTTTTGCCTTCTTGGTGACCGTGCCGGATCCCTTCTTGCTCGCCTTCTTGCGCGCCGCCATGACGGAAAAACTCCATACGCGATGGTCGACCGGGCGGACGGATTTCCGAAACGCCGGTGCAGACAATCAAGAGATTAACGCTGTGTGCCCCAACTCTGAGCATATGGGGCGAGAATCGTGCCTTGCTAGCCCGCAATGGGCCTAACAATGTTTTCTTTAGCACAATTTTGGCGAAGAATCAAAAATGACCGGGGTCAGCGTTAAGCCCCGGCGTCGCTCAATCTCCCTGTCCGGGCTTGGCGGAGAAGAAGGCGGCGAATTTCCCCGCGCGACCGTCATAGTCCTTCGCGTCCGGCGGCGGCTCGCGCTTGATCGTGATGTTGGGCCAGGTCTTTGAATAATCAGCGTTAAGTCGGAGCCAGGCATCGAGATTGGGCTCAGTGTCGGGTTTGATCGCCTCGGCCGGGCACTCGGGCTCGCAGACGCCGCAGTCGATGCACTCGTCGGGATGGATGACGAGCATGTTCTCGCCTTCGTAGAAGCAATCGACCGGGCAGACCTCGACGCAGTCCATGTACTTGCACTTAATGCAGTTTTCGACCACCACGTAGGTCATCTCGTCGATCCTCGCCCTTTCCGTCGGCGCCGCGCGTCGCGGGACGCCGTCCCCGAGCCGCAGCCCGGCGCTCTATACAGCAATTTCATATTAAGACTAGCCGCGGCAAAGCGAGACGATCAAACGTCGCGCCCGCCGCGGACCGCCTCACTGATTTTTGTCGCGCCCTTGCAGCAGCGGCTTGAGGGCGAGCAACTTGGCGAACGGGGAGTCGAGATTGACGCGCGGTTCGGCCGGCGGCGGCCGCGGCCTGTCCTTGTCCGACCGTTTTGTCCCCTCGTCGCGGCCGCGCCGATCGTCGCGACGATCGCCCTTGGCGCCCGCATCGCGGCGCCATTGCGGCGGGCCGCGCCGGCCTTCGCCAGAGCGAGCCTCGCCGCGCGCTTCGCCCGCCGCTGCGGCAGGGCTAGCGCCTTCGCCGGATGCGTTTGCCGATCCTTGGCGCTCGCGCCAAGGCTTGCGCCCGCGTCCGTCTTGAGGGCGCGGGCCGTCTTGAGCGCCTGCGTCGACTTGGGGGTTCGCGGCGCCGCCCTCGACCACCCCCACCACACGCTGCGGGTGGTGATCGCGATGGCGATGGTGATGCGGGACGTGGCGCGGGCGGCGCGGCGCCGGCCGCCACACCTCGATCGTCTCTTCCGCCGCGGGAGCCGCTTCGGCTTCCCCCGGGGCGGTTTCAGCGGGAGCGGGTTCGGACGCAACGGATTTGGCCGGCGCTACAGCCGCGGGCTCGACCGCCTCAAGCAGCGGCGCGACTGGCTCTAACGCCGGTTCGACGGTCTCCGGCGCAGCGGCGACTTCGCTGACGGCCGCTGCGACGGCTGGCTCATCGGCCGGTGGCGCAACCTCAGCCGCGACAGGCTCGGACGCCTCCGCAGCTTCCGCTGGCTCCTCGACGGACGTCTCGGCCGCGACGACAGCCTGTTCCTCGACCGGGGCGGCGCCCTCGTTTGACGCGGACTCGGACGCGACGGGCTCGGACGCCTCCGCAGCTTCCGCTGGCTCCTCGACGGACGCCTCAGCCGCGACGACAGCCTGTTCCTCGACCGGGGCGGCGCCCTCGCTTGGCGCGGATTCGGCCGCGATGGGCGCCGTTTCGCCTTCGACCGCGGCCGGCGCGATGACCGCGGCGACGGGCGCCGCAGCGGCGGCGGCGGCGCGGCGGGCGACCGCCGCCTCATAAGCTGACTTCTTCACTTGATGGGCGACGAAGCCGAGCGACCGCAGGATCGACGCGAACGGCTCGCCCGAGCAGCCCGTCAGCGAGGTCATCTGCCCCGTGACGACAAAACCGTCGGCCTCGTCGGCCGGCCCGGGCGCCGGCGAGCGCGGCAGCGCGGCGCGGATCAGATCGGACAGCCGTTCGACGATGTCGACCCGCACCGCCCGGTCGCCGCAGAGACGAAAACCAGCGATCCGGCACAGTTCGGCCGAGACCGGCTGCTCGACGGCGAAGGACGTCCGCCCCGAAGCGGCGAAATGCAGCAGCCGTTCGGAACCGTCCTGATCGACGCCGGGCTGGGCCAACGCCCACAATTGCGCGCAAAGCGTTCGCGCGGCCGGTTTCAGCAGCGCCGGAACATAAATGTAATGGGCGCCGAAGCGGACGCCGAGCTTGCGCAAGGCGCCGCGCGCTTCCTGGTCGAGCGCCTTGACCTCCGCCTTGACGCGCTCGCGCTCCAGCACGCCGAGCGCCTGCGACACCTTGA
>Ga0181520_10004502_pt1 | contig 23219 bp, 24 predicted proteins | sample PEATcosm2014_Bin_29_FD_132451 | JGI IMG/M metagenome (GOLD analysis project Ga0181520, IMG submission 132451) | Peatland microbial communities from MTU Mesocosm Facility, Houghton, MI, USA - PEATcosm2014_Bin02_30_metaG | ecosystem: Environmental > Terrestrial > Soil > Wetlands > Peat | place...
AGTTGATAGAGAAACTGATAACGAAGTCCTAAACCAAAAATCCATCTGTTCTCATCAAAGAATTTACCCCATTCTGGCTCAGTCCAAGTCAACTTCTGCATCGCCTCCTCAAACAATCGAACAGATGTCTTCCGTCTACCGAGAATCTGGTCATCGGCAAATCTCTCTGCCTCCTCCGGCTTCAAGGAAGCTAGCTCTCGCCAAAATTTGCTTTCGTAGCCCTTATCGATAAGACCCTGAACAAGTGGTCTGAGTGTCTCATCGTTGATCTCGATCACTTTGTTCCGCAGTGCAACGCTAAATCTCTCAGAACGTTCTTCAAGCGAGGCAATCCCGGTCGTTTTATGCAATACACTAATCCCATCGAGGAAATGGTTCATTGCCTCTGTGTTTAACTCGAAACTAATAGCATCTCCTGCTTTAACATCTCTGAGTGAAAGTCCATCCTCATCCACCCATCCGGTACTTGCCTTCTTTTGGTAAATGAATTTACCCCGCAAATGCACGTTCCCCTGAGCATCTTTTGAAAATGAAGGCAGGAAAAATCGACGGGTCCTCGGTGTAGTCTCAAGCTTGATTGGATTATCACATCCAATGAAGCTATCCGTTATGGGATGAGTTCGAATCTCGGTCATCGGGAAATCCTCCACGTGAAGCACGAGAGTAATCGCCATACAGCTCACGATTTCACGTTGAACTTCATTCACAATGCAGCATACTCCAGCGGAAGCCGAATCACCTCCGCATCCTGCAGTATGAACGACTTTTCCTTAATCTATGTTTGTGTGTTTATCTGTTTAGGTGTATATTGATGATGGAGGGCATTTCATGTCTGCTACCACCACTCGTTGGAACCTCGTCGTCTCCAAGGAAACAGATAAATCCCTGCGCATGTTTCTCGCCTCAGAAGGCGGCGGCCGCAAGGGAGACCTCTCCCGCTTTGTCGAGGAAATGGTTAAGGAGCGGATTTATGATCTGACGGCTCAGGCAATCAAGCAGGAGAATGCATCAAGAACTCCAGAGGAGATTGACGAGATCGTTGAGGAATCGCTTGCCTGGGCGCGGCAGAAATAATGCTCGTCATCCTCGACACCAACGTGCTTTTCAGTGCCATCCTTGCCCCGTCCGGCGCACCGGCGCAGATTCACGAGGCTTGGCGCCTGAAGCGATTCGAGCTTGCCACGTGTATCGATCAGATAGATGAGATTCGGAAAGCAAGCCGGTATCCTCGATTTCGCTCGGCGCTGCAGCCGCATCGTTTTGGGATACTGATCAACAACCTGAGCCGCGCGACGGTGTGGACGAAGCCGCTCCCAAAACTTCATATCGCCGAAGATGCTGGAGACAGCTTCCTGCTCAATCTGTCCGAGGCCGTCAAGGCTCACTATCTTGTCACAGGCGACAAGCGATCTCATATCCTGGAACTTGGAAACGTTGGAGAAACAAGAATCCTAACGGCGCGCCAATTCTGTGATCAGGTTCTTCAACTGTAATCTTAATATGCGGATATGGTTTGAGCAGGCGAATAAAGGAGTTGAATGGTTCTGAAAAAAGCGCACAATGAAACCGCATTGCCTCTCTACGGGATGCGCCTATTATTAGCGGTATGCTGTGCCTGGATGTCTGGTTCGGGTTCCTGCCAGACCGCAGAACCGACGAGCAATGCGCAAAGCGACGGAAGGGCCGTCATTGCATTTGGCGGAGATGTGATGGTTCCCGCAAATGTGGGGAAGGCTGGGACGGCGGATTTTTTGTCCGGACTGTCGGATACATTTTCAAAGGCCGACGCGGCGTTTGTGAATCTTGAAGGCCCTATCGGAGGAAAAGCCGCGGATGCCAAGAGATGCCGATCGGAATATTGTTATAGCCTGCAACAATCGCCGTGGATTGCGGAATCTCTAGCTGAAATCGGCGTTCAAGTCGTCTCGGTAGCCAATAATCATGCCCAGGACAGGGGAAAAAGCGGCATGGCATCCACCGATGCGGCGCTTGCTCAGGCGGGGATCAAGCCGGCGGGCAGGCTCGGCAGCAACATCGCCGTGTTGGAGATTGGTGGAATGCGCATCGCTTTTCTTGGATTTGCCAGCTTCACCGGGGTTCCCGATTTGCGCGACCGGGATTCCGCTGTGGCACAGATCCGAGAGGCCAAGGCTCACTTTGACGCCGTGGTGGTGTCGATGCATGCCGGATGCGAAGGCGAGATTGCCAGCGTGATTCCAGCCGGGGACGAACGCTGCTTCGGCGATAACAGAGGCGATACAAAGGGATTTGCACGGGCTGCGGCAGATGCGGGAGCTACGATTGTCGTGGGACATGGGCCGCATGTGCCCCGTGGATGGGAGATATGGAATGGCGTTCCTATCTTTTATTCGCTGGGCAACCTTGCCACTGGAGCGGGAATCCATGTCGGGGGCAAAACTGCGCTGGCTCCGGTGCTGTTGGCTACATTTCAACGTAATGAGAATGGGGCTGTGCAAGTAGCGGGGTTTGAGATTGTTTCATTCAAGCAGGAAGCGGGAACGGGACCTCGTCTGGACCCGGAGGACGCAGCAAAAAAGGAGATGATTGCGCTCAACGAGAGTCTGAACAAACCTCCGACCGTAACTCCAACGCATAAGTTGCAGGGTTCCCAACGCACTCAAAAGCGCAAAGCGGAAACTGTAAATCGATAAAGAACAATCGCTGTCGTTGTTATTCTAGAAGAGAATCCAGTCACACAATTATCACAAAGGTTAACAACATGGAAGCAACTGGAATGGAACAGAAAAAATCTGACAGTGGAGATTCCGGTGATTTGAGCGGCCTATGCCGGATTGGAGGCATCGCCGCGTTTGTTCTAATCGTTTACTCACTGGCGACGATGATTCAGATGGTGGTGCTTGGCGGCCAGCCCGCAACTGCCGCGCAGGCCTTCGATCTGCTGCAGCATAACAGGGTTGTGGGGTTGCTGCGGCTGGACCTACCTACAATTGCCGTGCTGCCACTCTACTATTTGCTTTTTCTCGGCCTCTATGTGGCGCTGAAACAGAGCGACAGAGCTAATGCTCTGCTCTCTACGGTTCTAGCTTTCGCCGGAGTGACTCTGGTGCTCTCTACGCCAACCGCGCTTTCGATGATACCGCTGAGCGACAAATTTGCGGCGGCGACTACCGAGGCTGCGCGAGCGCAACTGCTGGCCGCAGGTGAAGCGATCATGGCCGCTGATATATGGCACTCCACAGGCGCCATTCTCGGCGGAGTGCTTCTCCAGTGCGGTGCGGTGCTGATCTCGGTTGTCATGCTGCGGGGAGGGGTTTTCAGCAAAACAACGGCCTGGCTGGGCATCGTGATGCATGGGCTCGATCTGGCGCACATTCTCGGAGGGCTGATTCTGCCCATCTCCGGCGTCATCCTGCTGGCCATCGCCGGACCGCTTTATCCAGTTTGGTTGTTTCTCGTGGGGCGCAGATTACTGAAGCTGGCTTCGAATAATTCGCCCCACGATTGAGTTGAAATAGCGGCTTTTACGCCGCTTTTTTATCGCTGGCCGACCGCACACGGAAGCGCTTCATCTGGATGGACAAAGTGCGCTCTATCTTACTCAGGTCGCCGCGCTCTGCCGGGCCTGCAAAGGTGGAGGCTACTCCGTGGGCTGAGGCGCGGCCAGTGCGGCCAACGCGATGAACAAAGTCCTCGGCCATCTTGGGCATGTCGAAGTTGATGACGTGGGCCACGTTGGCTACATCGATGCCGCGGGCGGCTACGTCGGTGGCGACAAGTACGCGGTGACGGCCCTCGGAGAAGCTGCGCAGGGCCTGGTTGCGCTGGGCCTGCGAGCGGTCGCCATGAATCTGCGTGGCGGAATGACCGCTGCGAACCAGCCTGCGCGCCACGCGGTCAGCGCCGTGCTTGGTGCGCACGAAGACCAGGAAACTTCCCTGCTCTGCACCCAGAAGGTGCTCGAGCAGCTCCTGCTTCTTGTCCGCCTCGACCTCGAAGGTGCGCAGCTCAACATTTTCGGCGGGCTTGAGCACCGAGCCGATCTCGACGCGAACGGGATTCGAGAGGTACTTGCGCGCCACTTCCTTGACAGAGCCTTCGAGCGTGGCGGAGTAGCAGAGGGTCTGGCGGACAACCGGCAGAGTGGCCGCGATGCGGGCGATGGCCGGCTGGAAGCCCATGTCTAACATGCGGTCCACTTCGTCGAGGACTAGAATTTTTATGCCGTCGAGGCGGACAAGCTTGCGCTTGAGGTAATCCTCCAGGCGTCCGGGAGTGGCGACGATGAGTCGCGCGCCACGGCGAATGGCGTCGAGCTGCGAGCGCTCGGCGAGTCCGCCGACTACCAGGGCCACGGATTGCGCGGAGCTGGTGCGAACGGCGAGAAAGGCCTGCTCCACTTGCATGGCAAGCTCGCGCGTGGGCAGAACGATGAGGGCAGATGCGCCCTTGGTTTCGACTTTCTGCATCATCTCAATGATGGGTATGAGGAAGCCTAGCGTCTTACCGGTTCCAGTCTGCGCGGTGGCTAGCACGTCGCGGCCTTCGAGAGCGGGAGGGATGCAGCCGGACTGCACCGGTGTGGGAATTTCATATTTGTTGGCGTCAAGCCGCGCCATCAAGGCGGGCGAAAGAGAAAACTGAGTAAACTGTGTTGTCAAAATAGGGTACATTCCTGTGGGCTCCGCGAGCGCCAGTTTCCCTGACGCCTGCAATCGGAGCCGGACGAAGAGGCGTACGCACCCAATCAAGGGCGCGAGCCTGCTTATTAAATTGCGTAAGGGAGAACCGAAAGTCGAATCTAAGACTAGCCAGACATTCAAGGGGAGAACGCCTGCGCCCGGAGCTGCCGCACGCTACTTCATGCCAGACGACTCGTTGCCGGCCGGCTCCACGCTCCCACGCTTTCAAACGCTTCCTGGTTTGCTGGCGCGGCTTCCTTTGTTGGAGGAGACGAACGCACAGACAACTGCCGGGCCTGGTTAGACCGATGACAGAGGCCCCCAGGATGGGAGACTCATGTGGATTACGCTCCACCCCAAGAAACAAAGACCATTTCTTGGGGGCCCCGGCCTGTAGGGGCTTGGGGAAAACTGTGCCAGGCAAACTTGCTTTCGAGGGCTCGCTGCCGCTCACGGCCAAATCACTGAGCGCAAGTACAGTGTAGCACAGATGTGCGAAATAACTAAATGCGTCCCTCCAAGGCTAAAGCCCGCGATGATTCTGTTGACTATATGCGAGGGTTGAAACCCTCGCCTCCCTCCTGCTTATGGCGCGTATAAAGTTATGCCCTGACTCTTCTTGCAGCACGGAATGAGTTCTTCTATAGCGTGTAAGTCCAGACTTATTAGCCCTGACCTACGGCTGCACACGTAAAATACTCTTTAGGGAGAATGCATCTCCCAGGTGCCCATGATTGATCCAAAGAATATGTTCTGCATTGACTCCCAGGCAGCACAGGAAACGCTTGATCCGACGGATTGGACTGCATTTCGCGCACAGGCGCACGACATGCTAGACGATATGCTCGGCTACATCGAAACAATACGCGAGCGGCCGGTGTGGCAGCCTATTCCGGAGGAAGCGCGGGCGCGCTTTCGATCTCCCGCGCCGCGGAAGGGCGAAGAGCTGGCCCAAGTCCATGCGGAGTTCATGCGGGATGTGCTGCCCTTCGCCATGGGCAATGTGCATCCGGGTTTCATGGGCTGGGTGAATGGCGGCGGCACTCCGGTGGGCATGGTGGCGGAGATGCTGGCCGGCGGGCTGAACGCGAATCTCGGTGGCCGCGATCAGATTCCGATCGAAGTGGAGCGGCAGGTGAGCGAATGGATGCGGGAGACCTTCGGATTCCCGCATGGCGCGAGCGGATTGTTCGTCACGGGAACTTCGATGGCGAATCTGATGGCGGTGGTGATTGCCAGGGACGCTGCTCTGGGCGTTGCCGTGCGCGATGGCGGAGTTGCGGCTGACACACGACGGCTAACCGCATACACATCGACCGCGGTGCATAGCTGCGTGCCCAAAGCCATGGACATTGCCGGACTGGGCAGTGATGCGCTGCGGCTGATCCCCACAGACAGCCGATATCGGATTGACCTGAGAGCGCTGGCAACGGCGATTGAGCGGGATCGCGCGGCGGGCTTCACGCCGTTTTTTGTTGTGGGAACAGCGGGAACGGTGGATACGGGAGCGATTGACGATCTGGCGGAGATGGCCGATCTGTGCAAGCGAGAGAAACTGTGGTTTCATGTGGACGGAGCTTTTGGCGCGTTGGCCAAGCTGGCTCCAGATCTTGCTGCGCGGCTGAACGGAATTGAGCGTGCCGATTCGCTGGCCTTTGATTTTCACAAGTGGGGACAGGCGCCCTATGACGCTGGCTTCATTCTGGTGCGCGATTCGGAGACGCACAGGCAGGCCTTCGTAATGCAAACGTCGTACCTTGCGCGGGCAGAACGAGGACTGGCTGCGGGCTCGCCCTGGCCGTGCGACTTTGGGCCAGACCTCTCACGGGGCTTTCGCGCGCTGAAGGTCTGGTTCACGCTGAAGGTTCTTGGCACGGAGCGGCTGGGCGCGGCCATCTCGCGCTGCTGCGCACTAGCTCGCTATCTGGAAGGTCGCATCAACGCGATGCCGGAGTTGGAATTGATGGCTCCGGTGGAGCTGAATATCGTCTGCTTCCGCTATCGCGCCGCAGACTCAGTGAATGCGGAGATAGCCATCCGGTTGCAGGAGTCGGGTGTAGTGGCGCCGTCTACAACTCGGATCGGAGGACGCACGGCTATTCGAGCAGCAATCGTGAACCACCGCACCGGACACGCTGAGATGGACGCGCTCGTGGTCGGCACTCTGGCGCATGGCCGCGCATTGACGGTGGACAAGTCTTAGTTCAGGATTAAAACTCAACATGGTTCTGCATTTTTATCAAGACAAAGACTCAACACAGTTACCCAGGAATTTTCCAATAGAACCATACAGCCATTTGGTGCGTTTACACTAGTGAGGTGGAAGAAGTTCAACCCAAAACGGATTCACGGCCTGCCGGCTTCGCGCTACGCTTCGTGGCGGCGGCGCTGATTGTGCGCGGCGGCGAGATTCTGATCGGACAACGCCGCCCAAATCAGCCGATGGCGCTGAAGTGGGAGTTTCCCGGCGGCAAAATCGAGCCCGGCGAGAGCCCGCAGCAGGCTCTGGCCCGCGAGCTACACGAAGAGTTGGGCATCCAGGCCACAATAGGCCCGCTGATCACGCGCATTCGCCACAACTACCGCCATGGCGGCGCGGTGGATTTGCAGTTCTTTGCGGTGCGCGAGTTTTCCGGGGAGATCGTGAACCATATCTACCATGAGTTTCGCTGGGTTCGGCTGGAAGATTTATCCGGCTATGAGTTTCTGGCCGCAGATCGCGGACTGATTAAAGATTTGGCCGAGGGAAAGCTGCTTTAGATCCCTGCGCGGGGAAGGTGGTCAGCGAGTTGGCGCTGTCTTTGCCGCGTTGGCCTGCTCGGTCCATCTTTGGGCATTCACACCCTTCACCACGAGCCACAGACACAACAATGCGTGTCCGATGAGACCAGTGGCCAGATTGAAGGGGTATAGATAGTTCTGGAGAGGCGGTGACAAATAGGTCATCCAACCCAAACCGGCAATGGCCATCAGCGCGCCCAGAATCCGAGGCAGAAAGGTCGATTTGATAATTAGATAGCCGATCAGAATGCAAAATAATCCTAATAATACTATAGCGATGTTCACGCCCTGAGGACTAAATCGAAGAGCCTCAAAGGCGATTCCCACTAGGTTGAAGGACACAGCGAGTAATGAGAGGCTCCTGCTCACCGGCTTGAAGATGTCATAAAAGAGCAGCGTCATTGCGATCATGCCGGAGAGCGCAATGAGGCCCACCGCGAAACCCAACCTTCCGTGAAGGAAACGCTCGCCGAGTCCTCCAATCAGTACGCTGAGGAAATAAAGGACGCCTGCTATTCGGGCTTTGAGGCTCGGCGACGGTTTATCGATGTCGGAATTTGTCATTTCATAGTCCTCCAGACCTTAATTCACTCATCACGCGGATTGTACCGCGACTGAATCCCTGGTTCCATTTTCACGCGGCTGTAGGTTTACGCCTTTGAACAATAGCCACAGGCCCACTAATATTTCGGCAATAGCTACAGGCAGCCAGCCAAATTGCAGCATCCCGGAATGCTGCGGCACAATAAGAGATCCAAAACAAGCTATCGGTACCAGCACAGATCCAAATAGGCCCAGAGCAGACAAGAGCTTTGGAATATAGTTCGATTTGAGGAATAGATAAAAGAAGATGATGGACCCCATGCCGAAGAATATCGCACCGATGTTGAATCCGGCCGAACCCACGTCGGAACTTAAGGTCACGAGAAATGATAATTGCTTGGCGTCGAAAACATTCACAGAGTCAGTACCGTTATACAGCCTCAAAGCACTAAAACTAACAATGGATACGACTCCGAATAGAGTGGCTTCCACTAATCGAAATACCAAGGCAAGCAGCGCCAGATTATTATTAACTGGTTTGACAGCCCCATAAAGGCCCATGGCCAAAAGCACAGTGCACAGACCACCGATTAAAAAGCTGGACAGCCCGATACGATAGAGCAGCTCAGAGCCCGCTATCCTATGCGCGGTCTCCGCGAAATTGCCCGGAACTTGAAAACGGCTGGTAATACGCATACTCAAAACGTCGACAAGGTCGACGAACAGATACATGAAGCCCGCAAGCCGGGCGTACCTGATCTGTGATTTTTCGGTTTCAGAATATGTCACTTCAACCTCTTCGCTTACAAGTTGCCTCAGGCGCTTTTACGCCATTTGCTGCTGAGTTTGAACAGAATATTGAAGTTATATACGAGGCGGCGCTGAAAAAGTTCCCGCCAGACTATAGAGCGTGCTCAGGTGCATCGTTTCTAGCACTTATGGAAGCGGGGAAGCTGCCGTAAGCGCCTGTAACGGGCAGACGCGCATTATCATATTTTCTATATGCGTTCCACGGTCAGTACGACTTTCCCTTGCGCATGACCCTGTTCAAGATAACGGATAGCTTCTGCTGTATCGCTCAACGGGTAGCTCCGATCAATTACGGAAACAATTTTCCCGGCTTCAAGAAGATCTTTAAGAAACACCAGATCCTTCTTTGTAAGCTTGGCGATAATACCGCATATTTTCTTGTTGCGAAATAGTGACAGCATCAGTGAAAGCAAAGACTCCGAGAGCATGGCTTGAAGACTTGCACTGCCTCCTCCGGATTTAACGCATATTCCGTTCAGGTTCAGCGAGCGCCGGTAATCGAAGATTGAATGATACGCGTTTGCGGCGAGAATCAGGTCGTAGCTCTGGCCGTTGCGAGTGAAATCTTCTCGTGTGTAATCGATGAGATGGTCCGCGCCAAGTGATCTCGCTCGATCCAGATTACGCGTGCTGCAAACGGCGGTGACCTCAGTCCTGAAGGATTTGGCAATCTGGATTGCGAATGTACCCACGCCGCCGGATGCGCCATCGATAAGAACCTTCTGCCCCGGCTTGATGCGTCCTTTGTCGCGTAGGCCTTGAAGGGCAGTGATAGCCGCCACGGGAACGGCAGCTGCTTGTTCAAACGAGAGGTTGGCCGGCATCATCGTCAATTTGTCTTCGTTAGCACAAACAAACTCGGCGAAGGCCCCTCGGCATACGCCGAAGACTGCGTCTCCCAGCTTGAACTGAGTTACATTCCTGCCTATGGCTTCCACCACGCCGGCTACATCCACGCCCAACCGAATTTCATTTGGCTTGCGTATTCCTATCATCAGGCGGATGAACCACGGTTCGCCTCGCATGAAATGCCAGTCCAGCGGATTGACCGAGGCCGCGCGTACTTTGACCAAGACTTCGTTGTCCGCAGGTGTGGGTATCGTGATCTCCCTGAATTGCAAGACGTCTGGAGGTCCGTATTGGTCGTAGACAATCGCTTTCATTAGGCGTTCCTTAGTGAGTGATTCTCGGACCGGGAGTCATTCACCCGCCGTTCCGGCCTGCTGCCTCCATCGTTGTGAGTTCACGCCGAAGATGAGCAGCCACAAGATTAGCGATCCTTCTCCGAGTGCACCTGCAGGCATTATGACGCGGGAGAAGAGATTAGCTGCGAGCGGAGGCGATAGAAAGAGCTGATACGTCAAACCGGCGATAATCAAAAACGCGCCGATAATGCGAGGCATGAACTTAGACCTGAGAATCAGGTAGCCGATCAGGATGCAATAGCACCCGAAGAATACCATCGATACCGAGGCGACAACCGCGATCATATTGAGAGACAGAAGCGCCATTGTCTGCAACTGTTCTGTCTTGAAAACACTTAGATATGGCGCGCCGCCCAGAATAGTTAGCGGAGCGATTGTAAAAAAGCTGCCGAAGGCTCCGACGATGCATCCGGTCATGCTGAAAAACGCGGCCAGTAAAGAGATGCTCCGGTTCACCGGCTTCAACAGCTCATAAAGCATGAAAGTTACCGCGATGTACGCCACGGTCGCAATCAGGCTGTAGGCGAATGAAAGCTGCAATACACTTCCGTTCGTCAAAATGTTATGTACGGTGGCCGCGGCATCATCTTTAACCAGAATCTTGCCGTGAATCAGGCTATCGGCCTTTGTGTAAACCACTCCGTTGATCAGATATAGGACTCCGGTAAGCCGGGCCTTCAGCGCAGGCGATGATTGTGCGATCCATGCTCTTAGACTGTTCAAGCTCATCCTCATTCCTCTCCTTGGTTGTTTAGATTGTATTCGCGGCGCTGGCCTGCTCATTCCACCGTTGCGAGTTCACGCCGAAGAGGATGAGCCAAAACACAAGCGAGAGTTCTCCGAGTGCGCCAGCGGGACCGATGAGGAATGGGAAGAGAGATTGTGCGAGCGGTGGAAAAAGAAATGCTTGGTAAGTCAAACCCGCGATTATCATGAAAATGCCGATGATTCGCGGCAGGAACCTTGACCGAAGAATGAGGCAGCCGAGCAGTATATTATACATGCCAAAAAATACCATATAGATGCAATTGGCCTGAGCATGTAAATTGAGTGATAGAAGCGCCAAATCCTGCAACTGCTCCAACTTCATCGCGCTCAAATACTGTACTCCTCCCAATATGACCAACGCGGCGAGATGCAAGAAACAGATAAAAGCCTGGATCGTGCATCCCGCGAGACTGAAAAACGCCGCAAGCAAAGCGATGCTCTTGTTCACCGGCTTGAAGATATCAAAGAAAAGCAGGGTCACTGCGATAAAGCCCACTGCCGATATGAGATCAGCAGCAAAACCCATGCGATAGAGAGTCTCGTGGGCCAGGATGTTATGCGCCGTGGCCGCGGCGTTGTCTGCAACAACCAGCTTGCCGCGAACGAAACTATCGGCGAATACGAAAGCCATACCGGTGAATAAATACAAGATGCCTGCAAACCTGGCTTTCAAAGCTGGCGACGACTGTGCCAGCCAGTTCTTCATTGTGCTCATCCTCGCATCTCCTGCTGTGCTTCGGTTGAAGTACAGTACGTTATCCCTCCTCCGTTGGTTCCCCAGCCGTCACCTTGCTGCCACACCAGCGGGAGCGCATATCAGCTCTGAATTTGTCGCGCTCTTCGGGCGTCATCTTCTTCCAGTCTGATTTGTGGTGGCCGTTGCCGCCGCCGCCCCAGCCTCCGAAGAGAATCCGGCTGAGCACCAGTAGTCCGAGAGCCTGCCATAGGTTGATGGTGCGCACGCCGAAGAGCGCGGGCAGCAGCCAGTTCCACAGATACATCACCACTTCGCCGCCAAGCCAAATGAAAAGCACGAGCGCCAGCGGGCCCGCAACAAAGATCCACTTGTTTCTTTTGATCCACCCATTTTCCATGTTAATTCCTCATTTCCTCATAAACTCATCGTGAATGTGCAGTAGTCTTTCGCGCAGACGAAGCACCGCGTAGCGCTTGCGCGCGAGCAAGGTATTAACGCTTACGCCTGTTTCCTCCGACAGTTCCTTAAAGCTGCGCCCCTCATATTCGTGGGCGACGAAAACATCTCGCTGCTCGGCGGGCAATTCGGCGAGCGCGGATTCCAATTCGTCCATGAGCAGTTTGCGCAGGTAATGCTCTTCAGGACCTGCTTCGGACGAGATCAGTAGATCTTCGAAAGCGAGCAACTCGCCTTCTTCGCCCTCGACCGCCGCATCGCTAAAGTTCTCCGGCTTCTTCTTGCGGAAGAGATCGGTGATGCGGTTGCGCGCGACGCTATAGAGCCATCCGGTCACATACTCAACCGGCATCAATAGCCGGTTGGCTCGCACCAGTTCGAAGAAGACCTCCTGGACAAGATCTTCGACGTCGGCTTCAAGCGGTACGCGCTTGCGGATGAAGTTGCGCAGCCGGCATCGTTCTTGCGCGACGATTTCGGAGATGCGCAGGTCTTGCTCGATCATTGAGGTGATTCTCAACGTCCCATCCATCCAATTCTGAAGACGAACGACGGCTGCAAATATTGTATAGATATTATTTGGGGGCAGCTGCCTACGTGAAAGTGGCACCCGGTCTCGTGGTATCGAGAAGTTCTTGCGTGGTTTTTGCGACGGGCGTGTGAGAATTCCCTTGGTTTAGAAGTTAAATGCGCGGAATTTGCCCAACACCTGTTATCGGAACCTGATCCAGCATCCGTGAGAACTCTGCGATCTTGGCCCAATAAACGATCCATAGGACAAAGCCTGCCAGTGAGGCGATAACACCCAGAAAAGGAATAATTCCACAGGCTCCGCATATGCACATAGCAATGCCGATCGATTGTCCTGGCATGGGTTCCACGCTTGTAATATTTCTCGCCCTGAACTCATTGCTCAAAGTTTTCGCCAACCCAATTACCACGAAGAAATGCCACACCAAATTGACAAAAGGAACTAATAAAAGCCATAGCATTCCTGGTTCGATTGTGATGGATGTAGCGGAACATTTTGTCAGTGTACGAGTCAGAGTCAGGATGTAAAAGATAACGGGTAATAGGAAGAATAGGGAAAACACAAACATTACAATCAGCAAGTGTGTTGGCTGTAACAGATCGCCCATCACCATCTCCTTCGAATCAAAATGCTGAAATTCTGGATAAGATCAGTCTAGGCTGCGACATAGCAAATAGCAACAGAACCGACTGTTTTCGCGATTATCCAGTGCGGTACATATTGTTCCAGGTCTTAGTGTCCAGGCATCATGCCCCAGAGCATGACCAGCGTGATGGCGATCACGATGATGCTTGTAGCCCAGGCGATGATGTTCCAAAGGCGCGTGTTTTTGTGCTCGCCCATCAGGTCTCCGCGGTTGATGAGCAGCAGCATGAGGATGATGACTAAGGGAAGCAGTACGCCGTTTAATACCTGCGAGAGGATGGCGACATTGATCAGTTGCGCGTCAGGCAGCAGCAACACGGTAAGCGCGCCGCCGACGATAAGCAACGAATAGAGCCAATAGAAGAAGGGCGCTTCCTTGAAGGTTTTATCCACGCCGGATTCGACACCCAGGCCCTCGCATACAGTGTAGGCGGTAGAGAGCGGCAGTATCGACGCGGCGAAGAGCGAGGCGTTGAAGAGGCCGAAGGCGAAGAGGATATAGGCGTAGTCACCGGCCAGGGGGCGCATGGCCTCGGCGGCCTCGGCGGCCGTCTGGATGGCTCCCATGCCGTGGACGTAGAGCGTGGCGGCGCAGGCCACGATGATAAACCAGGCGACGATGTCGGTGAAGAGGCTGCCGACGATTACGTCGAGCCGCGAGGCAGCATAGTCTTTGACGCGAATGCCCTTTTCGACGATGGAGGATTGCAGATAGAACTGCATCCACGGCGCAATGGTGGTGCCGACGACTGCAATGGCCATGTAGATATAGGCCTTGTCGCTCAGCACTGAGCGAGCCGGTAATTGGACAGTGGCCAGCATCGCATCGTGCCAACTTGGCTGGGAGAGCACCCCGGCAAAGATGTAGCAAATATAGATAAAAGAGGCGATGATGAAGATTTTTTCCGTGCTTTTGTAGCTGCCTTTGACGACCATGTACCAGACAAGGAACGCGCAAGTTGGCACGGAAATGAACTTGGAGACGTGAAAAAGGTGCAGGGAGCCGGCGATGCCGATGAACTCCGTGACCACATTGGTGTAGTTGACCACCACCAGCAGCACCATCAGGATGACGGTGAGTCGCAGGCCGAACTCTTCGCGGATGAGGTCGCTGAGACCCTTGCCGGTGACCACGCCCATGCGGGCGCACATCTCCTGCACCACGATGAGGGAGATAGTGATGGGAATGATGGTCCAGAGAAGGGTGTAGCCGTATTGCGCGCCGGCCTGCGAATAGGTGAAGATGCCGCCGGAGTCGTTATCGACGTTGGCGGTAATGAATCCGGGGCCAAGAACGGCTAAAAACAGCAGTATCCGGGTTCGCCAACGCTTCAACATTCGGGCCGTTTCCTATTGTGGAGTCATAGAAGGTCTGTTCATACCGCCTTTTTGACCATAACAGGCCGGGGGCGGGGACGGGAAACCTGACGGCAGCGAACCTGGGAATGATTCTCAAAAACTGGATTGACTAAGTATTGTTATCATGGTACATTGGTACACATGTACAGGAGGTACATATGTCGCAAGAACAGCAACATCGTGAACCTGTCGTAGTAGAGCGCGTGCAGACCGGTGTGCGCATGGAAAAGCGCTTATTGAAGGTGCTCAAGGCCGTCGCCGAATTGAAGGAGATGACGCTGGGAGATCTGCTGGAAGGAATCGTTCTGCACGCCTTCGAAGGCAAGCTGGTTCCCTTCTCTCCGCAAACGCTGAAAGAGATCGAGCAGTTTAAAGCGATCTACGGGATGACGCTGAAGGCTACGGACAGCCACAACCTGAAGGAGAAAAGAAAATGAAGAGTATTCTTATGCTCCTTGCCGTCACGGGATTGGCTGCGACAGCGTGTTGTCAGATGATCCCAGGGCCGCCGGAATCATGTCTGCACATTAGCACCAGCTTCGATTTCATTGTGCACGCCCCCTACGGCTTGGCTGCGCCGTTGTTTGGACCGATCGGCGAACACGCCTGGGCTGGTGAAGAGTGGGATCCAAAGTTCATCTATCCGCAACCACCTAGCGATGTGGAGGGCGCGGTGTTCACAGTGCACGATGGACCGTTGACGAAGGTATGGGTCACCACTCTTTTCGATCTGGAAGCGCGGCACATTCAGTATGTTTATTTTCTACCGGGATTGCTGGTGACCACCATTGATGTTCGCTTCAAAATCATCGACGCTGGAACGACGCGGGTGAATGTGGTTTATACACGCACCGCACTCACGCCGCAAGGCAATGAGCGTGTGGCCAGGATGAGCGAAAACGATAGAAAAGCCGGTACTGAGTGGCAGGAGGCCATCGACAATTATCTAACCAAAATAAAATCTGGCCATTGACTTTGAAGTCAATGGCCGGACTCGATGCTGGATGCACTCGTCAGGCGGTGGCGTAAACCGGCTCTTCGTCAGTGACTGCCTCGGATGTCAGGCTAAGCAATGACGCGATTACGTCGGCGGCGCCATACGATGTTTTGCCGGGCGCGAGGAACTGCGCGACGGAATTCAGATCGTCTCCCACGGTAATCAGGGGCGGTTCGACGGCACCATCTTTGCGCACCTGGGCGTGGCCGATGTTGGCCAGCAGAGCGTTGCACAGGCACTTGCGTCCCACCGTCTCCTCGACCTTGCCTCCCTTAGCTACGAAGTTGGCCACCGGCTCGGCGGAGCAGCGGTAGCCGATCTTGCCATCAGGCGTGGTGTAGGACTCACGCAGCAATCCTATGTCGCAGACCCGTGTACGCGCCGCGGCTACCTCCGGATCGGAGTAGGAGCCTTGCAACAGCGCCACCTTGAAGGGGAAACCCGTGGGCGAGGCCACCGGATCGGTGAAGACCTCGCCAGTGCCGGTAGTAGCCTGGGCGATGAGCGACTGCTTTAGATCGGAACGAATGCCAGACTCTCGCGTAAAGGCAAATGCTGTGCCGACCTGCACACCGGCGGCGCCCTGGTCGAGCGCATAACGCACGCTCTTGGCGTTGCCGTAACCACCGGCCAGCCAGAAGGGCACGCCCAGCGCGCGCAGGCCCGCAAGGTCTACCATGTCGCGTTCGCCATAGACCGGCTCACCGGCAGCATTGAGCAGCAACTTGCCGCGCGGCGGCGCATTGTGTCCGCCGGCCGTGGGGCCTTCGATGACCAGCCCGTCGACGCGCCCGCTGGCCCGGCGAAGCATGGTGGTGGCCAGGGTGTTGGAAGAGACGATGGCCAGAAACTTTGGCCGGTCAAGTTCGCGGAGCGGACCTTGCACGTAATCGGCGGGATCGAAGTTCATCGCCGTATCAGCATCCTGAGCAGCGCCAGTGACCGCAAGATGGTACTGAGCGGGACGTAAGCCGGCCAGAGCGTCGAGTACGCCGGGGATGTGCAAAGGAATGCCCGCGCCCATCAGCACATATCCGACACCTGCCAGCATGGCGCCAAAGATCGACGGAAGGTGCGGCATCTGCACCTTCTCCAGGAAATTGATGCCGACGGGATTCTTGTGGCCATCGCGGGCCAGATAGACCTCGACAAAATTGCTTACGATGCACAGCTCGACGACCTTGCGAATATCGCGGCGTTGGTGCATCGGCGGCAGCGGGTAAGGCGCCATCGCGGCCTTGCCTCCGGGGATGTAGTACTCATCCCAGATGCGCTGCGCCATATCGGGAAAGGGGAATGCATCAAGGCCGCGGCGCACGTGCCCACCGGGGTCGCCATCGGCGAGGCGGCGGACAAAGAGCGAATCAAGCGCTGTGCCAGAGACCACGCCGAGCTGACCGAGTTTGGAGACGACATTAGCCAGGCGCCAGTTTGATACGCCCACACCCATGCCGCCCTGAATGATTTTAGGGAACGCCATCATGTTTGGATTGTTACACAGATGGGACTGAATCTCTACAATTCTTGGTGGTAAGCGGGAAGAAAAATGTATGGAATGTTCAATATTGCACAAAATACTCCGGATTGAGACACTTTAGGCTACGCGGACAGATGAAGCGGAAAGAAAACGGACTCGGCGGGGAACCGACGGGCGGCAGGCCATGAAGCCATGCCGCCCGTTGCAGGCGCGAAGCGCGGTCCGCTAGTCTTGTCGTATGCGTCTTCGACGCGTGGAAAAGCGGCAAAAGAGAAACAGATCACCAAATTCCAGGCGACAAAAATAACCAGGGCCGCGCGCTGAATCCACAGAATGGCAGACCTCAGGCGACGGAATACAGGATAATAATTGCATTTGTTAAGCTTTGCGAAAGTGTAGCATAGAAAAACTTCCGCTGAAGTTATAAATTATCGCGCAGGAAGCTGATGACATGGTCGGCCTGGACGACGCCCACCATGCGACCCTGCGTGTCGACCACGGCCAGAGCGTGAAGGTTGTACTTGTCGAAGAGCTCGGCCAGTTCGTTCTGATGGAGGTTCATGGGACAGGAGAGGACACGGGCTTCAGTCAGCGTGGCGAGACGCGTCTCAGGCTGGGCCATTACCAATCGGGCAAGAGGAATGGCTCCGCGCAGCACGCGATGCTCGTCGAGCAGATAGATTTCGGTAACGCTCTCCAGGTCGCCGTCAAAGGTACGCAGTTCATCGACGGCCTGAGCCACGGTGGCGTCCTTGCCCAGGGCAACGAAGTCGGTGGTCATGCAGCCGGCGGCGGATTTCTCGTCGAACTCAAGCAGCTCCGAGACCTCCTGGCGCTCTTCCGGCTCCATCTCTTCCAAAATGGCGTCGGATTGCTCTTCGGGCAGTTCTGCCAGCAGGTCGGCGGCGGCTCCAGGGTCCATCTCCTCGACGATGTCTGCAATCTTCTCTTCGTCGAGCTTTTCAAGGAGCGACTTTTGCAGGCGAGGCTCGACCTCTTCTAGGGTCTCCGCGGCCACATCTTCATCCAGCGAGGTGAAGATTACTTCGCGCTCGGCGGGAGCCAGGTCTTCGAGAATATCGGCCAGGTCGGAGGGGTGCATCCCGGCCAGCCGCTCGTACTCAATGCGCAGCTTGACGCGGCGAGCCGGATCGACCTCAATGACGTCAACAAACTCCCAGGGGATAGCGCGGACGGCAAATTTGCGGGAGAACTTTTCCAGTGTGGCGCGGGGCAGCAAGCCCTTGAAGACTCGGCGGAAGGCGCCCCGCAATCCCACCTCGACCTCGGCCACGCGCAACAGATGAGCGGCGCCCTGGCCCATCCATTCCAGATCGACGTCATTGACACGGACCACCTTGCGGCCATGTATGTCGATGATCTGGCGGTCAATCAAATCCTGGCTTAGATAGAGATAATTGCCCTGATCGGCCAGCGGCACCATAGCGCCGGCGGAGCGCAACTCGAGCGTTCCGGCGGGGGTCTCCATCACATCCTGCGAAGGCACGATGCACAGCCCGTCGCGGGTTTTGAGCACCAATCCGGCCACCTTGCCGGCATCCTCGCCGGTGGCCACGGCGATGTCCTTGAGCCGCCCGCGCAGTTGGCCATGGGAATCGGTCACCGGGGTGCCGAGCAGCGCCGTCAGGCTGATGCGGGTTGTGGTGCGGGGGCGCATGATGTGAGTGTATCGCTTTGGGGGGGCGCTTACGCCGTAGGACGCCTCCGGGGATGATCACCAACTCTGATGTTTCCGGAAATCGGCATACAATCTGTGGGAAGATGCCCCATTCGATTGCCGGTCAATGCGCAGATTTTGGAGATTGGACGGCCACCGAGTTACGGCCGTGTTGTTTGGCCTCATACATGGCCGCATCAGCGCTTCGCATCATTTCCTCCCAGCCGTTATGTGTCGAATCGAGCTGGGCCACGCCCACGCTGACGGTCAAGTGAATAGGCCCTGTTTCGAAGGGAACTTCGAACGCGTCAATAGCCTGTCTCACTCGCTCCGCAGTGAGGATGCCGGCGGACATAGGAGTATCCGGCAGAAGGATGGCAAACTCCTCGCCTCCCGTTCGCGCAAACGAATCCTGACCGCGCAACATGGTTTTTACCTTGCACACCAATGCCTGCAACGCACGGTCGCCAGCGGCATGCCCCCGCTCGTCATTCAGTCTTTTAAACTGATCGATGTCAATCATTATGGCACAGAGCGGGTTACCATATCGCATGCTTCGCGCCGTCTCCCGCAGGGCCGCTTCTTCCAACGCCCGGCGATTCATAGCTCCGGTAAGGGGATCGGTACGCGCCTGCTCGGCCAATTCTCTCTGCAACTCGGTCATCAGAAACCATAGATCGCAAATCACCATGAATTCGGCGAGAAAGGCCATGGCGGCCAGAGAATACATCCATTGCGGGTCTGTATGGGCATTGACAATCCGCCAGGGGCGTACATAGCGCAGATTTGTCAATCCGGCACGGTAGGCCGCCACGCACATCTCTGCAGAGAGGATGACCGCGGTTATGCGCGATACTGCAGTAAATGGCCCACTTCCATGTTTCAACAGAATCCACGCGGATAAACCGCATACCATCACAAAGGGAATATTGAGGATATTGCTAATATGCGGGATTCTCAAGACATAAAGGATGGTATAAGACAGCAGCAGAAAACCGAGGATCATCCAGGGCCATATGCTCTGCAGTGGCTTACGCACGACAAACCAACGCAGGCCCATCAACTGAAACGTGAAGGAAACTAGGTACAATTCATTGTTTATCATAGGGCTGATTACAAGGGGCAATTTCCCTTCCAGGCCCTGCAGAATTAGCTTGATCAAGCCGGCGATCATCCCGCTGGCAAGCCAGCTCATTCCTGTCAAGCGGCGGTTGTACCATGCAAGCAGACTGATGCACACGGTAAAAACGGTTACCGTAGTGATGTTCGCGAAGAAATAAGTTTCGTAGTCCATCTTTCCAATACAGACTAAGTCAGGATTCCACTAGCAGCACCATGGCTCCAGCCGAGCGTAGATTAAGCACTCCGGCAGGTGTCTCTATCACGTCCTATGATGGCAAGATGCACATTCCTTCGCAGGTTTTGAGCACCAATCCGGCTACCTTGCCGGAGGCTATGGCGATGTCTTTGAACCGCCAGTAGGTGGCCGTGGGGTTCGGTCACCGTTGTGCTGTACAGCGCCGTCAGGCTGATGCGGGTTGTGGTGCGTGGGCGCATGATGTGAGTGTATCGCTTTGGGGGGGCACTTGTGGATGGATATTGTGAAGCAATGAAAAGGACTTTGAATGCGTTGGAAGGCTCAATTGTCCACCTGCCGAAATCATGTCAATGTTTGACAGTGCATATCATTGGATATACGCTTTTAATTAGGGATTCGGTTGCCAGCCGGAGGAGATTCTCATGGACCAGATGAACGTCTCAATCACGGACCATCTTGCGGGGTACGTTCGGGCCAGAGTCAAGAGCGGACGCTACAACAATGCCAGCGAAGTGGTGCGCGAGGCTTTGCGCCGCATGGAAGAGGCAGATCAGCGCGCCTTGCGCATCGCAGCTCCCACCGTCGAGGACGTGCTGACCGATTTTACCGCCAACCAGACCGAAGCCATCCGCAGACGCGTTCTGGAAAGCATCGGCGAGATCGAACGGGGCGAGTACACCATGTACGAAGGCCGTGCCGGCCTTGCCAAACTCTCTGCCGGAGTGAAAGCCAGGGGACGCCGGTTACTGGCGGAAGCCGCGGAAAAATAATGCAATTTCATGTCACAAAAAAGGCTGAGGGGGATCTGGATAATATCTTTGTTTACTGGGCCCAGCGAGCCGGCATCGATGTCGCCGATAAGCTTATAGATTCCATTGAAGACCGCTTTGCCATGTTAGGCGACTATCCATTGATTGGCCGAAAGTGCAACGAGATTGCTCCAGGCATACGCGTCTTCCCGACCGACAAATATCTGATCTATTACCAAAAGGAGCGAGGCTTGATAAAGATTCTTCATATCCTGCATGGCGCGCGGGACCAGACTCGCGCGTTCAAAAACGAGTGACAGCGGTTTGTCTCGGGATGGCCGTAGCGGCGCACAATCTCTGGATATATGCCCTCTTCGATTGCCGGTCACTGCGCAGATTTCGGAGATTGAACGGCCACGGAGTTACGACCATTTTCTTTGGCCACATACATGGCCTCATCAGCGCTGCGCATCATGGCTTCCCAGTTACCCTGCTTTGAATCTAGCTGTGCCATTCCCACGCTGACGGTTAAGTGAATCGGCCCGGTCTCGAAGGGAATTTCGAGCGTCTCGATGGCCTGTCTGACTCGCTCCGCGGTGAGGATGCCGGCGGAAATAGCAGTGTCTGGCAGCAGGATGGCAAACTCCTCGCCTCCCGTCCGCGCTAACGAATCCTCGCCTCTCAGCATGGTTTTTATCTGGCACACCAAGGCCTGCAACGCGCAATCGCCTGCGGCATGTCCGCGCGCGTCATTCAGGCGCTTAAAATGATCGATGTCAATCATGATTGCGCAAAGCGGGCTGCCATGCCGTATGCTTCGCGCCGTTTCTCGCAGTGCCGCTTCTTCCATCGCTCTGCGATTCATCGCTCCGGTGAGAGGGTCGGTGCGTGCCTGCTCTGCCAGTTCCCTCTCCAGTTCGGTTACCAGAAACCAGATATCGCACATCACCATGAAGGTGGCCAGAAAAGCCATGGCGGCCAAAGAATACAGCCAACACGGGTCGGCATGGGCATTGATCGTCTCCCACGGCCGCGCGTAGATCATATTGGTCAGTGCGGCCCGGTAGGCTGCAACGCACATCGTGGCGCATAGAATGACCGCAGTAACCCGCGACACCGCTTTAAACGGCCCGTGCCCATGCTTCAGCAGAATCCACGCAGACGCGCCGCACACCGCGACAAAGGAAATATTGGTAAGATTGCCGCCGTACGGGATTCTCAGGAAAAACATGGCGGTATAGATCACCAGCACTATCCCGACGGTAATCCAGGGCCATCGGCTCCGCATCGGCTTGCGCACCACAAACCAGCGCAGGCCCATCAACTGCAAGATGAAGGAGACAACGTAAAGCTGGTTGGCAAGCATACTGCTGAGTACGATGGGCACTTTTCCTTCCAGGCCCTGTAGAATCAGCTTGACCAGGCCGACAATCAGCCCGCCCGCAAACCAGGCAATTCCCGTTACGCGGCGGTTGTAGCACGCAAGCAGGCAGAGGCACACCGTAAAGACGGTTACCGTGGCGATGTTCGCGAAGAAAAATGTTCCGTAGTCCATCTTCCCAACACAGGCGAAATCAGTATTCCAAGATATTGTTGAAAATGCAGAACATCATGAGGCGCGCCGTCGAAACGGATCCCCAACGTTCGCTACAATACCTATCTGCAGTATCGGCTTATATTTTACTTTATTCGGTTTTTAGATAAGGACGGGCGTAATTTGTACGGCTAATTTGTAAGACCCGCAACCATAATATGACCTATTTCAAGCCATATCAGCGAATACACCATGCGGCTTTCAGGTTAGCCACAGATGGCCTGGCTGTCACAATGACAAAATCAGACGAAAGCATACTTTGCCCCAGGCACAGAGATGAATTTCTGCCCAAACTGCGATACATTTTATCCCGACAACAATGTCAGGATAATGCTAGTTTTGGTGCGGGCGCATGATGTGGCTGCATTGCCTGGAAGTCGGTTTATGTCTATGCAAACTGCCCACAGTTCCTGGAATCGTGTAGTATGGGGGCACCCAAAGTATCGCATCTGTCTAGCATTGAAATTTGTCAGGCTACGCTTTATGGAAATTTAAGGACTCCGAACGATGCGCATTTTTTCTTGCCGTATTCTCTGCTCGATAGCGTCGCGACGAACGATTGTCGCCATCCTCGCACTGGCTATGATCGGCTTTGCTACTTCCTGCCATACAGACAAATCGGGAAGCGTGTTTCGTGCCGCAGCCGCGAAGGGTGACATTACCAAGGTCCAGACGCTGCTCAAAACCAATCCCAATTTGGTTTTTACCAAGAATCAAACGGGCACAACGGCATTGCATTGGGCGGCGGCTAATGGTCACAAGGATGTTGCGGAGTATCTGCTGGCTAACCACGCCATTGTAAACGCCGTTACCAATCAAGGTGTAACTCCCCTGCACTGGGCGGTAGGTGGTAACCACAATGATGTAGTGGAACTGCTGTTGGCACATGGCGCCGATGTGAATGCCGGAGACAAATACGGCAATACGCCTTTGCAAGGGGCGGTTTCTC
>Ga0181520_10004503_pt1 | contig 23217 bp, 14 predicted proteins | sample PEATcosm2014_Bin_29_FD_132451 | JGI IMG/M metagenome (GOLD analysis project Ga0181520, IMG submission 132451) | Peatland microbial communities from MTU Mesocosm Facility, Houghton, MI, USA - PEATcosm2014_Bin02_30_metaG | ecosystem: Environmental > Terrestrial > Soil > Wetlands > Peat | place...
ACCAACAACATGGGGGCCGGGCGCATGGGCGCCAAGCGGTTGGTGGAAAAGCTCAAGGGCAAGGGCAATGTAGTCTTCTTCACGCTCGCCGGACAGCCCAACGTGGAGGAGCGGCTGAAGGGCTTCAAGGCGTATTTAGAGGCCTATCCCAACATCAAGATTGTGGATGCGATCAACATCCAGAGCAACGCGACCCTGGCCTTTGACCAGACCGAAGAGATCCTGGCGCTGACCGGTCCGAAGCGGATCGATGCCTTTGTGAGCCTGGAGTCGGCTTCGGGCGTTGAAGTGGCTAGCGCGCTGGACCGTAGCCATGTCACGGACCGCATTGCCATGGCATGGGATAACAATCCGGATACGCTGAACGGCATCAAGAATGGAACCATTGATGCGACCGTGGCCCAGAAGCCCTTCACGATGGGCTTTGTGGGGCTGAAGGCGCTCGACGAGGTCTTCCACAACCCGCCGTTGCATCTGGACAAGAACTTCACCGCCGATGCCTTCTCGCCGTATCCGGAGTTTGTGGATACGGGCACGGCGCTGGTGGACAAGAGCAACGTGAGCATGTATTTCCCGCAAGGGAAGTAGCACTGCGGACAGGGCGGGACGCCGGTCTTTGCGAAGAAGACCGGCGTCCGGTCGATGCGTCCATCCGGCGATTCACCAGAAGCACCGTGCCGCTCCGAACGCCCATGACGCGGAGATGCGCGAAGCGCGTCTGCCGCACCGCAGGTGCCGTCACGGTCGGGGCTTCGGGGCTACAATTCCGGCATGAGATTCTCCCAGGTTTTGCTGACGGTAATGGTGTGCGGCGTTCTGTGTGCGGCGGCGGTGGGGCGCGCGCAGCAGGAGAAATCTGCAACGGAAGTGGGTGCGCGCTGCAATGTGAGCGTCTTCGGCGAGAAGAGCACGGAGAAGTTTCTGGCCTTCGACCGCGATTTGCGCAAGGCGATTGAGACGCGGGATGTGGGCAAACTGGCGCTGCTCACCGAGTTTCCGCTGCGGGTGGATGACAGCGGCGGGGCTTACTTCATCCATGAGGGCCGCTCACTGGCAGGCCACTTCGACCAGATCTTCACTCCGGAGATTCGCAAGGCGATTCTTTCAACCACCCGCGATGAAATCTGGTGCAACTACACCGGGATTGCCTACGGCAGCGACAGAGTATGGATCAACGTGACCGACAAGGGCTTTTTTGTGATGACCGTGAATCTGCCTGGGAATCATGCCGCAGCACCGCGCGAGCGGACCGTGGAGATGAGCTGCAGTACCGACAGGCTGCGCATTCTAATCGACAGCGACAAAAACGGCGTGCCGCGCTATCGCTCGTGGAGCAAGCAACGCTCGTTGTTCGATCCGCCTGATCTGGAGATTGCCACAGGAAAGGGAGACATTGAAGGAACCGGTCCCTGCGCGCATCACCTCTGGAGCTTTCATGCAGGCAAGGCAGAGATTCGCCTGGAAGAGCCGGGCTGTTACGGCGACGATGATGCTCCACCGGAGAAAGCACAGGCTCAGCTCTTCGTGAAGGCCGACGAAAAGGCGGAGGAAAGGGCAAGTTGGTGTTTTTAGGTATCTGACAGCATGGATTTGTACTTTCGCATCTCGGCTTCCCGGGTCTCAAAATCGAAACACTTCGACTTCGCTCAGGGCAGGCTCTGGGGACCCCAGCAGCGGCACGAAATATAACGGCTATCGACGAACAGACAGGCGTGGGCCAGAAGCCTCACCCTACAGTCGGCAGGGAGGCTTGCGCTACAGTGTGCCCGCTAGTAAGAAACAAACGCGTAAATTGCTGAAAGTAAAGAAAACGGTTGCGGTTCGTGCGACCCCACCCTAGGCGCAAAGACAAGAACGTGCCGAGGGTGGGGCACCCGGGGTTTCGTGTCCCGTGGGTCGGAAACGCCGGTGGGGGACTGACAAGCTAACGCCGTCCGCTCCGCCAACCCCGCCCGCTCCGCTTTCGCGCAGCCCTCCCCAAGCGCATGCCGCGGCCGGTCGTGTATCTTGGCGAAGGGATCAGATTTTCGCCAGGGAGGCACCCACCCACCATGCCCACTTTTGCAGCCATCGATATCGGTTCCAACTCCTGTCGTCTGAAGATTGCCAAGGTCGTCAACCACCAGCTGAAGACGGTTGCCGAAGACCGTGAAGTGACCAGGCTGGGCGGGAGTGTGTTTGAAACCGGGATGGTGTCGCCGGAGTCCATGGCGCAGACGCTGCGCGCGCTCAAGCGCTTTCAGCGCGCGGTGCAGACCCACGGGGTGGAGCAGATTCGGGTGGTAGCCACCGCCGCGCTCAGGGACGCGCGCAATGCGGCGGCCTTTCAGGAGTGGGTGAAGGCGGAGACGGGATGGACGCTGGAGATCATCTCCGGCCTGGAAGAGGGGCGGCTGATCCACTTGGGCGTGACCAGCATTGAGCCCGACACTGCCGGCCGCATCTTGCTGATGGACCTGGGCGGCGGCAGTTGCGAGGTCACCTTCAGCGAGCACAAACGGATCAGGGAGACGGTGAGCCTGCCGCTGGGCGCGGTGCGTTTGACCGAGCAGTTTCTGAGCACCGATCCCGCGCCGGTGGGGGATTTGCAGCAGATGCGCGCGCTGATCACCCGCGAGCTGCGCCGGGCGCAGAAGCTGATCCAGCCGGATCGCATTGGCCAGGTGATTGCCACCAGCGGCACGGCGGCAGCGCTCTCAGAGGCGGCTGCGGCCATGCTCGTCAAGCCTGCCAAGCCGGGAACCAAGGGTACCAAGGGTGCCAAGCACGCTGGCCGTGGCATTGTCGAGATGAGCCGGGTCACGGCGCTGGAGCTGGTGCCGACCGCCTCCGTGCGCAAGCTGGCCAATCGGCTGGCCAAAATGTCGCTGCTGGAGCGCGCGGCGGTGCCGGGCATTGGGCCGCGCCGTGCGGAGATTATCGTGGCTGGCGCGCAGGTGTACGCGGAGCTGCTGGAGTGCTTTGAGCTGCCTGGGTTCCGCTACTCGCCGCTGGGGCTGCGCGACGGCATCCTGAGCCAGATGCTGGCGGAGCGCGACGCCCGCACCACGGCGCATCGCGAGTTTGAGTACGAGCGCTGGGAGAGCGTGCTGGCCACGGCGAGGCGCTACGGCATCGATCCCAAAAAGGCGGAGCCGGTACGCGAGCACGCCGTGCAGCTCTACAACGAGCTCAAAACCCTCCACCAACTGCCCCCGGAGTACGAGAGCTGGCTGGCCACGGCGGCCTTGCTGAGCGAGACGGGCAAGTTCATCAACCACCAGGGCCATCACCGGCACACGCAGTACATTATTTCCAGCTCGGAGATCTACGGCTTTACGCAGTTGCAGCGGACCATTGTGTCGGCCATTGCGCGCTACCAGGGCAAGAGCCGGCCGCAGCCGGGCGACCGCGCGCTGCGCAACATTCCGCTGGACGAGCACCGGCATGTGCAGGCCGCCGTGGTGTTGCTCAGGCTGGCGGTGGCGCTGAATCAGGATCGCGCCAGCGACGTTCTGTGTGTGAGTTTGAAGTGCTCTCCCAAGCGGGTGATCTTGGAGATTCAGCCCGGCCGCACCGGAGCGGAGCTGGAGCTGTGGGCTCTGCGCCGCGAGGCCGTCTACTTCCGCGAGGTCTTCGGGCGCGAACTCTTGCCCACGCTGGCGTAGATCTGGCGCACGGTACGGGGATCGAGCAGCCACTGCAAGCGGGGCGGATGATTGTCCATGTCCACGCGGGCAATGGAGCCCTTGCGCATGCGGATGGCCGCGCCGCCGTTGCCGGTGATCATCTTGCCGAGGAACAGAAACAGGTTGGGATTGTGCCCCACCACCAGCACGCCCTCAAAGCCGCTGTAGTTGGCCAGCATGTCCTGAAAATCGGAGAAGCTGGCGTCGGGCCGGAGCGCCGGGCTCATCTGGATGCCGCCCTCAAAGCCCAGCTCCGTGGCCACAAACTGCGCGGTCTGCAGGGAGCGCTTCAAGGGGCTTGAAACCACCTGATCCACCTGCACTTTGAGCGAGCTGAGCATGCGCGCCATGGTCATGCACTGCTCCTTGCCCTCTTTGATGAGCGCACGGCGGTCATCAAGCAGCGGGTTCTCGCGAGCGGTTCCGGCATTGGCGTGGCGCATGAGGTAGAGGATCATAGCTTTATCATCGCCGGGGTTCGGTCAGCCCCAGGGCTCCAGAAGGTCGATCTTAGCACAACTTGAACCTGGCCAAATGCCGCAAAAGCGTCAGAGCAGGCTGCGCAAGCCGGAAACGAAGCCCAGAAAAGGCGCGTACCCCTCCCGGTAAAATGAGGGTATGGCTTTATCTTCTCTTTCTTCCAACGCAGAAATTCAGTGTAAGGGCGTGCTGTTTGACATGGACGGGGTGCTGATCTCGTCGATTGACTCCGTGGAGCGCTGTTGGCGCACCTGGGCCGTGGGGCAGGGCCTGGACCCGGCCTACGCGCTTAGCATCGTGCACGGTTGCCGCGCGGAGGACACCATGCGCAAGCTGGGGCTCACCGTGGATCTGGCCGCCGAACTCAAGGTACTGGAAGACCTGGAGGTGGCCGATCAGGTGGGGGTGCAGGCGCTGGCGGGCGTGCTCAACCTGCTTGCCGCGCTGCCCGCGGACCGCTGGACGGTGGTGACCAGCGCCACGGGAAGACTGGCGCGCGCGCGGCTGGCAGCGGCCGGCATTACGCCGCCGGAGTTGATGATCAGCGGCGACGATGTGGCCGAGGGCAAGCCTGATCCCGCGCCGTATCTTGCTGGGGCAGCCAGGCTGGGGCTCAGACCGGAAGAGTGCGTGGTCTTTGAGGATTCGCTCGCCGGTGTGGCTTCAGGCCGTGCCGCAGGATGCATGGTGATTGCCACCACCTTTACTCATCCGGTCAGTGAGCTGGGGGCGGCAAATTATTTATTGGAAGATGTGAGCGGCATGGGGGTTGAGGTCGGGCCTGCAGGCATCACGCTGCGCTTTGTGCCACTGGCTACGCAGGGCTGAAGGTTTTTCTTTGGCTTCGGTTTCTGGAGACAGGAAGGAACAGGGACCTTCAGGTCCCTGAAAACTTGCCCAAAAGAAAAATTCCGGGATTTCAACCCCGGACGGATCTCCGTGCGGCACAGCGCCCTTTCAGGGCGTTCGGATGTTTGGGGACTGCAACTCAGGGCTGCGCCTACGGCTTGTCCTGGGCTATTTGCACTGCGCCCCGGACGGGGCGCAACGATTCCTGCGGCTGTGTCCAAAACCATCCACATCCCTGTCCCAGGTCTCAAGAGCGAGACCCTTCGACTTCGCTCAGGGCAGGCTCTGGGGCACCCAGCATGGTTCAGGATCAAGCGGTCGGAGGCTTGGTCTCTCAATCCCTTATAGATCCGGCCCACAAAGAGTTTGTGGGTCTCCCACCCTTTTCCGCAAAAGACGCGGAAAAGGATGGGGCGCGGTGCTTCTGTGGAATGGCCGAAGAAATAGTTCCTCAGTCTCTACTCCCTATTCCCTACTTTTTCGTGTCTCCGCCAATCTGGACGACCACGTAGCGCACCGGTGCGGTGCTGGCGTTGCGCAGGCGGTGCATGGTCCCGGGCATGACGTAGAGCACGCTGCCGGGGCCGGCGGTGTCGGTCTGGCCGTCGTGGTCAAAGGTGACGGTACCTTCCACAATCACGATCACTTCCGTGTGCTGGATGGTGTGGATAGCTCCGGGCACGGTGCCCGCGGGCTGCATGGTTTCATGCGCGCCCACTGACTCGCCGGTGGCCAGGGTGCCGTTGAAGAAGTTGCGGCCCTCCGCGCCATTGGGAGCTACGTGCGCCGGTATCTGCTCAAACTGGAAGACGCGGGCCTGGGCAAGCTGGTTGGGGGCTGTGGTTTGCGCAGCCAGAGTTGCGGCGGCCAGAGCGAGGGTGAAAGCGAAGCAAACGGGTTTCATCAAGAGTCTCTCCAGCGGCGCGAACAAAGAAAAGTTTCGACTTCGATTCTCGGCCAGATGATCGCGCTGTTCTTCCAGTTGGAGTGTGTTCGAAGCTGCTTTCTTTGGCGCGCGGTGGGTGCTGGTGCTGACGATGGCACGAGGAAGCTCGAGGTATGTTCCGATTCTTGATCCGGCTATTCGAGGTGGGCGATATCGGGGGGCAGATCGATGTCGATCTCTCCACCTGGAAACGGGAGCGTAAGCAAAGGGCACGGTGGCTGCATCAACAGCGCGCGCGCGCCCATGTCGCCGCGAAGGGCGTGCAGTTCGGGAAATACTTCGCGGGGAAAGACGGCGGGAATGCCGAGCGTGCCGGCGTAAGCGGAGGCCACCATGTTGGGCAAAGCCTGCGCTTCAAAAGCTTCCAGCAAACTCTGCAAATGGGCTTTAGTAAGTCGGGGCTGGTCGCACGCCAGAATCAAAACGCCAGAGACCTGCGGCGCAACCTCCGCCAGGGCGCGCAACCCGGCTTGGATGGAGGAGGCAATGCCCAAATTCCAGTCGTCGTTAATGACCGTGCGGGTGCGGTCGGAGGTGAGCAAGGGTACGGCCGCGCAAATCGCCTCGCGATGAGCGCCGAGGATGGTCATCACGGGGGCTGCCCTGGCCTCTCCGACCATGCGGAGGGCGCGTTCGATCATGGTTTCGCCGCCATGCACGAGCAGTTGTTTGGGCTGACCCAGGCGGCGGCTGGCTCCAGCGGCAAGAACGATGGCGGCAACAGTCATGGGCATCAGTTTACCGGGAAGCGCTTGACTCTGAGTGCATCCTCCTTCCCGGTCGATCAAAAACGCGGCTCCGCGCTCATCGAACCGCGCAACATGAGCGAGAATGATTCCATGACCGATCTTCAGCGTATTTTGCTGCTGTGGCGCGCATTGGAAGCTGAAGGGGCGGACTACGTTCTTTGTACGGTCATTGCCATTGAGGGTTCCAGCTATCGCAAGCCCGGCGCGTGCATGCTGCTGGCTCCCGATGGCCGCCGCGCAGGCACCGTGAGTGGCGGGTGCCTGGAAGCGGAGGTCATCCGTCGCGCCTGGTGGCATACCGCCCATGGCCCGTCCATCCAGAGCTATTCCACGGTTGGAGACGACGGCGAACGCCCCTATGGTTCCGGCTGCGGCGGCGTGGTTTGGCTCTTGCTGGAGCGCGCTCCAACCGCGGCTCCGCTGCTGAATGCTCTGGAGCAAGCCTTCCGGCTGCGCCTGCCGATAGCCGCTACGACCATTCTGGAGGGCGAACTGCTGGGGAAGCGCGCATGCGCAGGCTTGGAGCAGCCGGTGGAACCTTCTTTCAAGGAAGCCGGTTCACTGCAAGGTCATGCGGAACTGGCGCTGGCAAGCAAGAGTTCAACGGAAGGCCGTCTCCCCTTTGCTGGAACGGAAGTGCGCGTTTGGAGCAACTATCGCCCCGCGCGGCCCGGTCTGTGGATCTTTGGCGCTGGCGACGATGCGCAGCCGCTGCTCCAGTTTGGAAAAGCACTGGGCTGGTATGTCGCGGTTGCCGACGGGCGGTCGCAGCTGGCCACCCGAGAGCGCTTTGCCGCAGCCGATGAGACGCATGTGCTAACGATTGCCGAGATGCCTGCCGCGCATTCCGAGGGGCGGCCCGCGGCGTTTACCCATCTGCGCCCGCAGGATGCCGCCGTGGTGATGACCCACAGCTTTGAACAGGACGCGCGCATCCTGGCCACGCTGCTGGCGCTCGATGTGCAACCAATTTACATCGGCGTTCTCGGTCCGCGGCGTCGAAGCCGGGAGTTGCTGGTGGAAGCGGCCCGTTTGCTCAATTCTGGTTGCGCTCCAACAATCTCCAACATGACCAAGGTGGAGGGCTGGCTGGCGGAAATCCACGCCCCCATCGGCCTGGATCTGGGCGCAAGATCGCCGGAGACCATTGCGCTCTCGATTGTTGCGGAAGTCCAGAAGTCGCTGAGCCGGGCCACGGCGCTGCCGCTGAGCGAAGGGTGCGCAGCGGCGTCCGTTCTCTCTGGAGCATCTTGCAAAACTGTCTTCCGGTAGCTGCTGATAGGCGTCAGGGCATGACTCGTACCGTGACCGCATGATTCAGTAGCCAAGGTTACGGACTGTGGGTGCCCCAGGTCTCGATTTTGAGACCTGGGAGAGCACAAATCTATGCGGTTACGGTACTAGAGCGTTTTCCGGAATGGCGTGGACCTGAAGTTCATGGGGTTCCCACCCATTTCCGCAAAGAACGCGGAAATGGATGGGGCACGGAAGTCTATGCAAAACGGGAAATGCTCCAAGTCGTGCCCTGACACTTCCTACCATCTCAATAGAATTTTGCAAGTCGCTCTCGGCTAGATCCTCGTCAAGCCCAGCTGAACCCGCTGCGCTTGAGCGGCAGGGTGCGAATCCTCTTGCCCGTGGCGGCAAAGATGGCATTGGTTATCGCGGGCAAAATCGGCGGCAGCGTGGGCTCACCCAGTCCTGTGGGCGCGTAATCGGTCTTGCGCCAGTAGACCTCGATCTTGGGCACCTGCCTCATGCGCATCAACGGGAAGTTATGGAAGTTCGACTGGTTAACCTTGCCGCCGGTCAGCGTGATCTCCTGCGCCAGGTGGCCCATGCCTTCCATGATGCCGCCCTGCCCCATGCTCTCCGCCGCGGCCGGGTTGATGATCTGGCTGCCCACGTCGCCCGCGGCCCACACCTGGTGCACGGTGACCCGGTTCTGGGCGTCCACGCTGACCTGGGCAACTTCAGCAAAGTAGCCCAGGTGGCAGAACCATGCGGCAATGCCCATTCCACGGCCCTTTTCCTTCTTCCGCGTGGCCCAGCCTGACTTTTCCGCTACCAATTCAAGAACGCCCTTGAAGCGCTCCGGAATCAGAACGGAGGGACCGGTCGGCTCGTGGTCGCCTACGGCATCGTGTTCGCCAGAAGACCAGGGAGGCCGCTGGTTGCTGAGCAGTTCAAGCTGGAATTCGAGCGGATCGCGTCCGGCGGCGTGTGCCATCTCATCCAGGAAGGATTGCGCCACCCAGCAGTACGCATTGTCGCCGGGGGCGCGCAGTGCGCCGGTGCGCAGCATGAGCGGCTGCATGGAGGTGTAGAGCGCGTAAGCCGGCGGGAAGCCCGCGGGATACGAGTCCTGCCCCATGCCGCCACCGGAGGTCGCGTGCTTGCCATCGCCAAAGGTGATGAAGTGATGCCGCCAGGCCGTGAGCTTGCCCTCGGCATCCACGCCGCCCTTCAGGCCAACCGTTCCGCCGGGGCGGAAGGGATCGTGCGCGATGTCGTCTTCCCGTGACCAGAGCAGCTTGACCGGCGCATCGATCTTTTTGGCGATCCAGGCGGCTTCCACCAGATAATCGTTCTGGAGCCTCCGGCCAAAGCTGCCTCCGGAGCGGATCATGTGGGTGGTGATGTCGCTTTCCTGGATGCCGAGGGTCTTGGCCACCAGCGAGCGGCCATCGCCGGGCAGAGTGCTGGTAGACCACATCTCCAACTTGCCGTCTTTCCAGTGCGCGGTGGCTCCCTGCGGCTCCATGGTAGCGTGCGCAATGAAGGGAAACTCGTACGTTGCCTCCACCACCTTGGCCGAGGCCTTGAGTGCGGCGTCTACGTCGCCATACTTGCGCACCGTGTTGGCGGGCGGAGCCTGAAGAAGCTCCGCTGCACGCTTCTTGAATCCCTCTGTGCTTTGCGCCACCGCGGGGCCCAGATCCCAGTCCACCTTGAGTTGTTTGCGAGCCTGCTGCGCCTGCCACCAGGTGTTGGCCACAATCGCAATGCCCGGCTCCATGCCCGGCTCCCAGGGCGTAAAGGCCGCGGGCGTGATGCCGCCTTCGATCACCAGCACATGACGCACGCCGGGCAGCGCTTTGATCTGCTCAATGTTGGCGCTCTTCACTTTGCCGGCAAACACCGGCGCTTTTTCAATCGATGCGTACAACATCCCCGGCACTTCCACATCGATGCCGAACAATGGCTTGCCGATCACAATGGCGGGAGTGTCAACGCCCCGCTGGGAGCGGCCAATGATGCGGTAATCCTTGGGGTCTTTCAGCTTGACGCTGCTGAGCGCGGGCGCGTGAAGAGTTGCGGCTTTGGCGGCCAGCTCGCCGTAGCTCGCGGAGCGGCTTGAGGCGGCATGAAGCACCCGGCCGGATTGCGTCGTGCATTCCTCCGAGGGTACGCTCCAGGTTTGCGCCGCGGCATCAACCAGCAACAAGCGTCCGGCCGCGCCCACCCGGCGCATCGGCTCCCAGCCCTGCGGCGTGTTGGCGGAACCGCCGGAGAATTGATGGCCGTAGACCTTTTCGTTCAGTTCGGCCTGCTCCACGCGGACATTCTTCCAATCCACGTCCAGTTCCTCGGCAATCAGCATGGGCAGCATGTTGCGCATACCCTGGCCAGACTCCGAGGCTCGCGCCATGATGGTCACCACGCCATCCGGAGCAATGTGGATGAAGGCCTGGGGCGTAAGGCCGGGCGCTGCTGCCTGTCCCTGCGCCATGCCGAGCGGCGAGCGATAAAGTTCCAGCGCCAGGCCGCCGCCCGCAAGGGCCGTCAACTGCAGAAACGATCTACGATTCATGCGCATCGGAGGGCCTCCCTTCACGGGTGCTGGCAGTTGCGCCCGCTCCGGCTGACTGATGAATGGCTTGACGAATGCGCGTATACGTCCCGCAGCGGCAGAGGTTGCCGCTCATGGCGGTGTCGATGTCCGCGTCGGTGGGATGGGGCGTGTGCGCCAGCAGCGCCGCGGCCGACATGATCTGCCCGGCCTGGCAATAGCCGCACTGGGGCACATCCAGAGCCTCCCAGGCCACTTGAACCGGATGCAATCCGTCCGGCGAAAGCCCTTCAATCGTGGTGATGGGCTCGTCCGCCACCGATCCCACATGGGTCATGCAGGAGCGCACCGCGTGCCCGGCTACCAGCACCGTGCAGGCGCCGCAAACTCCCTCGCCACACCCGTACTTGGTGCCTTTCAGGTTCAAAATGTCGCGCAGCACCCACAAAAGGGGCGTATCCGGAGGCACGTCCACCGTGGCGACAACGTTGTTGACGTTCAATCTAATTGGCATCTGTTCACTCCACAATCCGTAAGGGGAAGAGGATCGATAACGAGCAAAGACACTGGAGGCTGGAGTTTATCAAATTCCGGCTGTTCCACTCCAGATGAAATTGGTGCGGATCGGCAAACGCACCTCAGAAGATTTCTCGGCGCGGTGTAGACCTGAAGCTCATGGGTATCCCACCCTTTTCGCGATAAAGCCTGCGAAAAGGATGGGGCACGGCGTTTTTGTTGGAGGGCAGGATCAATAGGCGCATTGCGGAGTTGTCGAGGGGGGCAAATTCGTGGGCTTGCAGCGCACGCAAGAACACGCGGTTCTTCGCGCAAACTTCAAACTCCTCGCTGCTAACTGCCACTCCTGCCGCACTTCGTCGCAGCCTGAAAACTTCCCACTGACAACCGCAAACCGTCCGCCTAAAATGCATCCGAACGCTCCCATCAGGAAAGGGCATCCGTATGCGGCAAATCTTCAATCTTGTTCTAACTGCTCTGCTTCTCACCGCGCTGGTTCACGCGCAGGATACCCGCGTCGTCAAGGAACCTGTCCTTCCGCCCATCTGCACCTCGCTCACCGCGCAACTGCGCTCCGCGGGCTCCGATATTACCGAGCCGGATGCCGACGCGGGCGGCAGCCCCGCCACCACAGCCGAGGCCAAATACGAGCTAAACGCCTACCTGGCCGCCCGCGACAAGGAGTCTCCGCTCGATACCGCGCGCATGCAGCAGGCGCTGGACACCTGCGGCAAAGGCAAAGCCGTTCTGCTCAAAGCCAACGGCACGCGCGACGCCTTCCTCACCGGCCCGCTCCAGCTCCGCGCTGGGGTTACGCTCATCGTCGACAAAGGCGTCACCCTCTACGGTTCGCGCAACCCGGCCGTCTATGAAACCGCGCCCGGCAGTTGCGGCGTCATCACCCGGCCCGCGCACCTGATGGACCACGTCGATATGAATGGCTGCAAGGCGCTCATCACGGTCGATCACGTCTCCGGCGCAGCCATCATGGGCGACGGCACGATCGACGGCCGCGGCGGCGAACGCATGTTGGGCAAGGAGATCAGTTGGTGGCAGTTGGCCGAACTCACTCGCCCCGGCTACGGCCACCAGGTCTCGCGCCTGATTGAGGCCGACTCCGCTGATAACTTCACCCTCTATCGCATTACTCTGAAGAACTCCCACAACGCCCACGTCAACTACAACAACGGCGACGGCTTCACCGTGTGGGGCGTCAAGATCGACACCCCCAAGCGCAACGCCCGCAACACCGACGGCATCGATCCCGGCAACGGTGCCAGGAACATCACCGTCACGCACACCTATATCCGCACTGGCGACGACAATATCGCCATCAAGGGCGGACCTGGTGGGGTGAATAACATGACCGTCAGCCATAGCCATTTCTATTGGGGCCACGGCATGGCCGTGGGCAGCCCCACCATCGGCGGCGTCGGTCACCTGCTGGTCACCGACCTCTCGCTCGACGGCATGGACAACGCCCTCCGCATCAAGTCGAATGGTTCGCGCGGCGGACTGACGCACGACGTGCTCTTTGACAACATCTGCGTCCGCGACTCCAACAACCCCATCGTACTCGACACCGGCTACACCGGCGGCGGCGACGTGAAGGGCGACCATCCGCCCACCATGCGCGACGTCACGCTGCACAACGTCCGCGTCTCCGGTGGCGGAAAGATCTCCTTCAACGGCTACTCGCACGACTACCGCATCGGGGTCAAACTGGACGGCGTTGATCTCACCGACGACGCCTACAGCTACTCCGTCAGCCATGCTGACCTGGTGCTCGGTCCCGGCGCGGTGAGCCTGAAGCTGCCTGCCGGAACCGACTCCACCATCCAGGGAACTCCGGCTGCACAGGGCACGCCAGCCTCTTGCGCAAGAATGTTTGTACCCTTCCCGCAGCAGTAAAGCTTCCAGGGCCGTGAGTCTTTAAGCCGCAGGGAAAGTGTCTCCGTCCAACTGCGCGGAGACACTTTCCGATGGGCTGTTGCAGCCAAGGTGGTTCCTCGCCCGACCTCTGGCTTGTTTTCGCACCCCGTTGACAGAACGCCCCTATCCCTCAAATTTCTATTCTTGCAATGCTCCCCGGCGTCATCGCGGATGCGTGGGGATTTGCAGCGCGCAACTTCGCCGCCACGACGAATCATGGGGTTGCGGACATAAGGATTCGTCGTGAAGCGAGCAAGAAGAATCGTCTCGGGTTTGCGGAAGAATTGTCCCAGTTCCCTGGAAACCAGACGGGCTCAGGGAACCATCGATGGGATGAAAGCAGGGCAGCAGATGCGCGCCGCCAAAGGCATTGGCCAATGGCCCCCAATGGCCCATTGAGCAGGGCGTTCAATTCCCGCAGCCCTCCGCGCGCAAGCCGGTCGACATAGGCGACGTGAGTTGAACCTGATTCTTCATCGTTCCTCCTCCGGGAGCTGGTGCGGGTTGGGAGTTTGCTCCGCCATCAGGCGGCGGCATTCCTCCACATCCCAGTGCGGCGTGGCGCCCTCTTTGCTGGCCACCAGTGCTCCCAACGCGTTGGCAAAGCGGGCGGTCTGGTCCATGGGCGAGCCGGCGTGCAGATGGTGGAGAAAAGCAGCCGCAAAGGCATCGCCCGCGCCCACCGTGTCGGCCACCTGGATGCGATAACCGGGAAAGCGCTGGAATTGGTTCCTGTGGAGTACCGCGCAACCGCTGCCGCCCAGGGTGACGCAGATGGTCTCGATGTTGAAGGTCTGGGCCCAATGCCGGCAGAAGCTCTCCAGATCGAAGGCGAACTCCGGAAGCGTTAGCAGAGCCAGATGCTCGGCTTCGGTTTCGTTCAGCTTGAGCACGGTAGCCATGCCAGAAAGCCGCTCGACCAACTCCAGGTTCCAGTGGCCGGTGCGCAGGTTCATGTCGTAGAAATGCCGGGCCCGCGGAGTGCGCTCGAGGATGCGGCGCAAAATCGCCTCGGTTTGGGCATTGGTGATGGCCAGCGTTCCGAAGTAGATCCAGTCGGGTTCGAGGCGCTGCAGGCGGTTGAGCAGCAGCTCGTCGGCGGTGAGGCAGTCAAAGGCGGCGGGGCGATCGATCACAAAGGTTGCGTTGCCAGCGGCATCGGTCTGGACAATGGCCGCGCCGGTGGGCATCTCCGCGACGGTTTGCACAAACTCGGTGTCAAGGCCGAGGGTGCGCATTCCGTTGCGGGCGCGCTCCCCGCGCGCATCCTGGCCCACGGCCGTCACCAGCGCCGCATGATCGCCCAACTGCTGGGCGTGAGCGGAAAAGTTGAGCGGCGCGCCCCCCAGGAATTCCCTGGCGCCGAAAACGTCCCAGAGGACTTCGCCTATACCGATGATTTGCAATGGGAGTCTCCTTTTCTTTCATGCCCCGCAACCAGAAGTTACAGGGCAGTTATGCAGCGGACGAGGCTCTCCCGTTCAGCGCTGCGTGGCCGCGCCGGTGGGCAAGCAATCGTCCTTGGATACGTACAGGCCCCGAGCGACTTACTTCAGGCTGTGCTCCCTGTAGGGGGCGCAGGCGGCTCATCCGGGCCCGCGGTTTGCTCTGGGAGGGGCGACGCGTTCGCGGGACCAGAATCGGTTGATTGTCGGACGATGAGTTGAAAGTCGATCAGACAGTCGCGCGCCGGCATCAAGGGGTGCGAGATTCGGTCGAGCATGGCGGACATGGCCGCCGCGCCCAATTCCCGACAGGGTTGATGAAGGGTGGTCAGTGGAGTCTGCAGCATGCTGGCATAGCGAACATCGTCCATGCCCGTCACCTTGATCTGGTACGGAACGCTGACTCCCAGCGTGTTGAGCGAGGTCATCAATTTGGCCGCGGTCAGGTCGTTGGCGCACACCATGGCGTCGGGGTTGCGGCGGTCGAGCATCTCGCGGACAAATCCAGTCTGGCTGGGGTCGCCGAACTCCGTCCAGCAGGTGATGGACGGATCGCCCCAGGCGGTCACGGCCTGCTGGAAGCCCAGCGCCCGCTCCGATACGGTGGGCGCGGAGCCTGGACGAGCCAGAAACACCAGACGGCGCGCACCGCGCTCCAGCACGTGGCAGGTGATGGCAAATCCGGCCCGGCGATTGTCGATGGAAACCAGATCGTATTTGCTGCGCCGCGGATAGGCCACAATGTCGCGGTCCAGCAGCACCACGGGAATGTGGGCAACGTCCAGCGCGGCAATGATCCGCTGGTTGATGTCGTCCTTGTGCTGAGTCAGCTCCAACGGGGCAAAGAAGACACCGGAAACGTTGCGCTCCACATAGTAGTTGCACAACTGCTCGGCCTGATCTTCTTCCGTGGAGCCGGGCGAGAAGGTGGTGCCCCAGAGCAGGTCGTGGCGGCCGCCCACGCGCGCCGTGGAAATGCCGCGGCAAATGGGTTCGAAGATCTCCGTGGTGCCCAGGCCCGGGATAAGCAGACCGAAGACGCGGCTTTCGTTGTGGCTCTGGGCGCTGGCAAAGGTGCCGGAACCGGCTCGCCGCACCACCAGGCCTTCCGACTCCAACTGCGCCAGGGCGCGGCCCACGGTGGGACGGCTGGCACCAAACTGTTCCACCAGCTCGCTTTCACTGGGAAGCCGATCGCCGGCCGCATAGGTCTGGTCTGTCAATGCCTGGCGAAGCTGCCTATAAATCTGCTTGTACTTCGGGCCGACACTTTGCTGCTCAGCGGATTCGATGTCGCTCATGATTGCTCATTTCAGCACGAAATCAGTATTACCGATTTCCTGCAGCCTGTCTAGGTTGGTTACTTGACAGATTTCAAATTCTTGCCAAAATTGGATGGTTTCGAGGAGAGAAAGCCTGTAATGCATCTCGCAAACCCCAGAATCCATATCATGAATGCATTATGAATCAATCAGATGAAACCTGTCAATACAGCTTGTAAACTTTTATGTCAATAAAACCTAACAAATGTTGTTGACAGTTGATCCTGGATCTGTCTAGTATTTGGCTGCAGGTTGGATAGGCCGGTTGTTGGCAATGTTCCCAGGTTGGCCTGAAAACGGAGCCTGCCGGCAAGGGTTCTCTTGGGGAGTGCGCTGGGCCATGCTGCGTGGTTGGGTCCGGTCTGGTTCCGGTGCCGTGGTTGGTGACCTGGAGACTGGCGCACTTGGGTTCCCAGAAATTTTGGGTCGATGACGGACCGGAGACGGCTTCCAGCCCTCTCGGCCGCAGAGCAAATTTACTTTGGAGGCAACATGATGACTACGATGAGTTCGACCGCGACACCAAAACAGACGGATGCGCGCCCCTCGGGGCTGCACAGTTCGCCGTTTGCTGTCGCTCTTATGCTGCTATTGGTTCTAGTTGGCAGCTGCTTTGCTCCCACGCGGGCGCACGCTCAAACCAGCTACGGCAGCGTGGTTGGAACGGTCACCGATTCCACCGGCGCAGCGGTTCAGGGCGCCAAGGTCACGTTGAAGAACAACGGCACCGACGCCACCCAGACCAGCACCAGCGGAAGCACCGGGGGCTACACGTTTGTGAACCTGACGCCGGGCACCTATAGCGTGACGGCCTCGCATGCCGGCTTCAAGGGCGCGACGAGCGCTGGCATCGACGTTCAGATCGGCGGCACCGCACGTGCCGATCTGGCCCTGTCAGTGGGCGCGCAAACTGAAACCGTCGAAGTGACCACCCAGCCAGCCGATCTGCACACCGACAGCGCCACGCTGGAAGGCGTTATTGAAGGTCGGCAGGTTCAAGATGCCCCGCTCAACGGCCGCAATGTCAACAACCTGCTGGACTTTGTCCCCGGCGTAACGCCGGGCGGCGGCACCCAGGGCAGCACCATGGCCAACGGCGGCAGCGGCAACTTCCAGGCTGGCGGCCAGACCCAGGCCATTGCCTACGGCAACTACCAGATTGGCGGCGCCTTCAGCGGCCAGAGCCTGTTCTTCATCGATGGCGTGGGTTCCAACATCGCCGAAAACAATGTGAACACCCTGGTTCTGACGCAGGATGCGGTGCAGGAGTTCCGTGTCTCCACCAGCAACGTCTCCGCAGAGTTTGGCGGCTACGGTGGCGGCGTGATCCAGATCGCCTCCAAGTCCGGCACCAACGCCTTCCACGGAAACGCCTATGAGTACCTCCGCAACACCGCTTTGGAAGCCAACGACTGGTTCAGCAACCACGAAAAGCTGGGCAAGGCGCCGCTGCATCAGAATCAGTACGGCGCGAACCTCAGCGGACCGGCGCTGAAGAACAAGCTGTTCTTCTTCTTCTCCTGGGAGCATGAGTCGCTCATCTCGGCCAGCCCCACTTCCGCCACCGTGCCCACCACCGCGGAACTGAGTGGCGATTTTTCCTTGGATCCGCAGGTGATTTACAACCCCGCCACGGGCCAGAAGTTCGCCAATAACAGCATTGCCGGCCACATTGATCCGATTGCCTTGGCGATCGCCAAGCTGGAAACTCCCAACCAGGCCCACGTCACGCAGACGCCCTACACCACCAACTTCTATGCTTCGGCTCCGATCGAGGGCTACCAGAACCAGTTCAACGTCCGCCTCGATGGGAATCTGGGGGCCAAGGACAACATCTTCGGCCGCTATACCTACTGGAACCCCCACAACGGCATCAGCGATCCCTTCGGCACCAGGACCGGCGCCGGCCCCACGGGTAACTACACGCAGGAAGTGGTCCTGGGCGACAACCACATCGTCACCCCAACCACGGTTGCGGAATTGCGCATGTCGTACCTGGAGAACTACAACTTTCAGAATCCGCTCAGCCAGGGATTCAGCATGTCCTCGATCAGCGCTGCCTACGGTACCATCCAGGCCGAGAGCCAGGGTCAGGAAGGTATGCTTCCTGGACTGGGCATCCAGGGCTACGGCATCGGCGCGGAGCTCTCGCAGCTCTACTGGAACAACAACGTCTGGGCCATCAACGGCAGCGTAACCAAGATCCTGAGCAAGCACACCATCAAGGCCGGCGGCAACTGGCGTCAAGTCCTGTGGGAGAACTATGGCAACAGCCAGGGCTTGGGCATCAACGCTTCTCCCTTCTACACCGCGTCTTCACCCACCGACTCCACCACCGGCAACGCCCTGGCTTCGTTCCTGTTGGGCATTCCCTCCAGCACCGGCATTAGCTCGGTGGGAACCTGGCATGCGTTTCTGCACAACTACGGCTTGTTTGTCTCCGATACCTTCCAGGCCACCTCGAAGCTGACCATCAACGCCGGCGTGCGCTGGGAGCAGCCCGGTTCCTATTCGGAAGCCAACAACCTGGATTCCATCCTGCAGCCCAGCGCCGCGGTCAGCGTGGGCAGCCTGAGCTCCATCACCAATCCCGTCAGCGGGTCCGCCGTTCCGTTGACCGGACAGTTGGTCTTTGTGGACACCCCGGCCTATAACTCGCGCCGGGAAGAGTCTCTCCACTGGAAGCTGTTCTCCCCGCGTGTAGGCTTCGCCTATCGCCTCGACCCCAAGACCGTGGTCCGCTCTGGATACGGAATCAGCTTCTTCCCGGCGGAAATGACCGCCGACTCTCCCAGCGCCAGCCCCATCAATTCCGCTGGAACCAGTGTCAACAACACCATCGGATCGCCGCTGCTGGCGACGGTGGCCAATCCGCTGCCCAACGGCATCAACCTGCCCACCGGCCGCACCCAGGCTGGCCTGAACATCACGCTCGGAAATGGCGTGGCGGGCCGTATTCCCGACAAGGCTTACGGCTACTCGCAACAGTGGAACCTGGCCGTGGAGCGCGCGCTCGATCATAACTCGACGGTAACCGTGGCCTATGCCGGCGCCAAGGGAACCCACCTGATTCTCTCCCAGGGCTACACCGGCACGGGCTTGAACCTGAACCAGCTTCCCGATAGCTATGACGCGCTGGGCAACCAACTGCTGACCCAGGTGACCAATCCGTTCTACGGCGTTCTGCCGGCCGGAACCACCTTTGGTTCAAGGACGATTGCGGAAGGCTACCTGCTTACCCCCCACCCGCAATACCAGAGCGTGACCCAGGTTGTGCCGCGCTACGGCTTCTCCACCTACAACGCACTGCAGGCCACCTACATTCGCCACTTCGGCCATGCGGGCACCTTGCAGGGCGCCTACACGTGGGGCAAACTGCTCAGCGATACCGACAACACCAGCGCCTTCCAGGACGGACAGGGCGGCATTGGCGTGGTCCAGGACAACACCAATCTGAAGGCCGAAAAGTCGGTCAGCCAGCAGGACATTGCCAACAATCTGGTGATCAACTACGGCCTCAACCTGCCCTTTGGCCACGGTGAGACCTATCTCTCCCACATCAACGGCGTTGCCAACCAGGTAATTGGTGGATGGCGCGTCAACGGCATCACCACCCTGCATAGCGGCATTCCGATCGCCCTGGTGGCCGCCGGAAACGGCCTCAGCCAGTTTGGCGCTGGCAACATCCGCCCCAACTACACCGCAGGATGCGCGAAGAAGCTTACCGGAGCACCGCACAGCGCCGCACGGGCCAACCAGTGGTTCAATACGGCCTGCTTTACCCAGCCGGGTAACTGGGCCTTCGGCAACGAGCCGCGCGTCGATGCAACGTTGAAGTCGGAGGGCGAAGATAACTTTGACGCCTCCATCAACAAGTCCTTTGAGATCACGGAACGCACCAAGCTGAAGTTCAGCACCGAGATCTTCGACCTCTTCAACCACGCCCAGTTCGCGGAGCCCAACGTTGGCCTGTACTCTCCCGGCTTCGGCCAGGTAGGACACCAGACCAACCTTCCGCGCACCATTCAGTTCGCCCTGCGGCTCAGCTTCTAACTAGGCTAAACCAGAGGGCGGGAATGCACCCTATCCCGCCCTCTCAAAAGCTATCTCCTGGGTGGTACCATGTACGGTCTACGCCCGCGTAGAACCGCATTGCCCGGAGGGATTATTTCCTGATCCCTCCGGGCATTTGCCTGCCGCCATCCCGCGGTAAAAGGCGGAGTCGCAAACCTAGTGTTTGTGTTCCGAATGAAATTTGTCTTGCATCAGCTAGTAGCGTGGCCGGGGGAGTTTGTCCTCATCCCCATGAATCTGGGTGCCCCAGGTCTCGATTCTGAGACCTGGGATAGTACAAATCCATGCGGTCACGGTGCCAGGTTCTGAAAGAGAGTGAGTCCCGTCGTGAAGATTCTTTCCTTTGTCTGCCTTTGCGCTTGGCTTCTGTCGTCTGAATGCACGGGGAGAGTCGCGGCCCAAACTCTGGCCAACGCGAACCTCTATCGCCCCGCATTTCACCTCAGTCCAGAAAAGAACTGGATCAACGATCCGGCCGGAATGGTTTATGCGGACGGGAAGTTTCACCTCTTCAATCAATACAACCCCCAGAGCGATCAGTGGGGGCATATGAGTTGGAGCCACGCAGTCAGCCTGGATTTGATCCATTGGCAGGAACTTCCCGTGGCGCTGGCCGAAGAGAACGGGGTTGCAATTTTCACCGGAAGCGTGGTGGTGGATGCCGCCAACAGCAGCGGCTTTGGCGTGAAGGGCAATTCCCCCATGGTCGCAATCTATACCGGCAACTCCGCCGGACTGCAAACCCAGAATCTGGCCTACAGCAACGATCACGGAAGCACATGGACCAAGTACGCCGCCAATCCGGTGCTGGATCTGCATCTCGAAAATTTTCGCGATCCCATGGTCTTCTGGTTCGCGCCTGGAAAACACTGGGTCATGGTCGTCTCGCTGGCCACGCAGCACAAAGTTATCTTTTATAACTCGCCGGATCTGAAGACGTGGACCCGCATGAGTGAGTTTGGTCCTGCCGGAGCCAATGCTGTTCCTAACTGGGAGTGCCCCAATTTCTTTCCTCTTCCGGTGGTCAATCAGGCAGGCACAACCAAGTGGGTTCTGGAGTTGGGAGTGGGTGACAACGGCCCGGCAGCAGGCTCCGCCACCCAGTATTTTGTAGGAGACTTTGACGGTAAAACCTTCCATAGCGAAAACCCCGACAACCAAACGCTGTGGATGGATTACGGTGCGGACTTTTACGCCGCGCAGTCTTTTTCCGGCGTCCCGGCTAGTGACGGGCGACGCATCGCCGTGGCATGGATGGACAATTGGAATTACGCCAGCAAGCTGCCCACCAGCCCCTGGCGAGGACAAGTCACCGTGCCCAGGGAACTGACTTTGCAGCGGACCAGCGCGGGGATTCGGTTAGTCCAGGCGCCTGTCCGCGAGTTGGAGAGCCTGCGCCAGGAGCACGTGCAACTGCGCAACGCAAGCTGGAAGGATCTGCAGGCCATGCTCGCCAGCCGCGATTGGCCACAGACGCTGGAGATCGACGCCGACCTGCAGGTCGAAAACACTCCGGCCGAGGCCGCGCAAGAGTTCGGATTCCTTCTGCGCAAGGGCGGTTCCTACGGCACCCGTGTCGGCTTTGATTCCACCTGGAACACGGTCTACGTTGACCGCATGCACAGCGGCGATTTGCTCGTCAGCCAGGGTTTCAACCAACGCCACGATGCTCCGGTGGAACTGGCCAATGGACACCTGCGGCTGCACATTCTGCTGGATCGTTCTTCCGTTGAGTTATTCGCGCAGAACGGCTTGGCCACCATCACCGATCTAATCTATCCGCGCCCCTTTGACAATGTGCTGAGCGCCTATGCAACCGGCCATCCGCCAAAGGTTGTTTCGCTGGACATCTGGACCCTGAAGGCACCGAGTACGACCCAATCAAGCGGCCTCCCACTGAGATGAGAGATGAGGAATCAGGCAATGCTACCGAATAGGAAACTGATCAAGGCCACACTGACAGGGGCGCTGGGCGGCCTGCTCTTCGGCTTCGATACCGTGCTCATCTCCGGAGTCATCGACTCCGTGGTGCGGCTCTATGGACTGAGCGATTTCAACAAAGGCCTGACCGTGGCCATTGCGCCCGTTGGCACCGTGCTGGGATGCTTCATCGCCGGTGTGCTTGGGCAGCGGCTGGGCGCGCGCACGGCTCTGCGCTATGCGGCGGCGCTTTATCTGCTGGCCGCTTTGGGCAGCGCGTTCTCCATCAGTTGGCCCATGCTGCTGGCCACGCGTTTTGCTGGGGGCGTGGGCATGGGAGCGGCCTCTGTTCTAGGGCCTGTCTACATTACCGAGCTGGCTCCGGCGCGCTGGCGCGGGCGGCTGGTGGGCAGCTTTCAGATCAATGTAGTGCTAGGCATTCTGCTGGGCTACGTCTCCAATTGGCTGGTGCGCATGGCGCATTTGGGGCTGGTGGAATGGCGTGCCATGATTGGCGTGGCGGCGCTGCCTGCTCTGGCATTCCTGCTGCTGTTGTTCTTCATTCCGCGCTCGCCGCGTTGGTCCGTCTCGCGCAACCAGATTGACGATGCGCTCCTGGTACTTGCGCGGATGGGCGCTGCCGACCCTCATGCGGAACTTGCCGAGATTCAGTCGGCGTTGCAGGCTCAGGATGCCATTGCGCATGAACCGGTCTTCCGCTGGAAGTATCGCTATCCGCTCTTTCTGGCCATCACCATTGGCGCCTTCAATCAACTGGCCGGCATCAACGCCATTCTGTACTACATGCCCGGAATCTTTGCCGCGGCCGGTTTCAGCCAGCTCTCTGGCGACCTGCAGGCCGTGGCCATCGGCGCAACCAATCTGCTGTTCACGCTGGTGGGCATGTCGTTGATCGACCACTTCGGGCGCAAGAGTCTGCTGGTGGTTGGAGCCATGGGCACCAGCGCTTGTCTTGCCGGCGTGGCCTGGGTCTTTTACACCAACAGCCATCTGGGCGCATTGCTCGGCTTGTTGGTTGTCTATATTGCCTTCTTTGCGCTCTCGCAAGGAGCCGTCATCTGGGTTTACATCGGCGAAGTCTTTCCCACCGCGGTTCGCTCCAAAGGGCAGGGAGCAGGCAACGCCAGCCACTGGATCGCAAACACCATCATCGCGCTGGCCTTTCCTGTCATCGCGCATCGCATGGGCGCCGGGGCGCCGTTTGCCTTCTTTGCCGGCGCCACCGTGTTGCAACTGGTCGTGGTCACGCTGTTCTATCCGGAAACCAAGGGCAAGACGCTGGAACAGTTGCAGCGCCAGCTCGTCCGCTGATCGAAGGCTTGTTCACAGCCTGCAACAAGCGCTTGAAGAGAAGCGATAAACTGAACCAGTACTATGACGGTGGGATGCGGCAAGGGAGCATGCAAACCTTGGGTGGGCGGATTCAAGCTCCAAGTGCAACATTTCCGAAACCGGAGATAGTTGCATATGGCGAAGAGCTATCGACACCTCGATCCACAGGA
>Ga0181520_10004505_pt1 | contig 23217 bp, 9 predicted proteins | sample PEATcosm2014_Bin_29_FD_132451 | JGI IMG/M metagenome (GOLD analysis project Ga0181520, IMG submission 132451) | Peatland microbial communities from MTU Mesocosm Facility, Houghton, MI, USA - PEATcosm2014_Bin02_30_metaG | ecosystem: Environmental > Terrestrial > Soil > Wetlands > Peat | place...
ACATAACCGCGCGCAAGCAGATGGAAGAAGCGCTATTTGAAAATAAAGAAAGGATGAGGGCTATAGTTGAAGGCACACCACACCTTTTCTTCTATACGCAAGACACTGAAGCAAACATTACCTTTGTATCTCCGACAGTTGAGCAAATTACAGGGTATAAAGCCAATATTTGGTTAAACAGGAAAGATTGGTTTATCACTGACTCAATATTTAATAAGACTGCGATAGAGAAAACACATGCTAAACTGCGGGGAGAAATTACAGAGGAACCCACACTTATAGAAATCCGTCATGCCGCCGGAAATTCAATTCTACTGGAAGTATATGAATATCCAATTATAAAAAATGGAATTTTAGCCGGGCTGCGGGGAGTTGCACACGATATAACCGATAAAAAGCGGACTGAAGAAGAACTGCGCCAATTGAACCGCAAACTGCACGCTATCAGTAATTGCAACCAGACTCTGCTACGGGCTGTTGACGAACAGACCTTACTGAACGATATCTGCCGCATCATTTGCGACGAAGGAGGTTACCGCCTGGTTTGGGTAGGGTATGCCGAACAAGATGAGACTAAATCCGTGCTCCCTGCAGCCTGGGCAGGGTTCGATAGCGGGTACATAGCAAACGCCAAACTTAGCTGGGCAGACGACACGGCACTAGGACTGGGACCTGCAGGAAAAGCTATCCGAAGCGGTGAAATAATCTGTGTTCAGGATTTCACAACCGACCCGCGAATGGCTCCATGGCGCGAAAGCGCCTTGCAGCACGGATATCGCTCCGGTATTGCACTGCCTCTAAAGGACGAAAGCACAAAAGTATTCGGCGTTCTCCTGATTTATTCCTCAGAGCCCACTGCTTATACTCCCGATGAAATACAGCTCCTGGAAGAATTATCAAACGATTTGGCGTTCGGCATCACCGCCTTGCGTAATCGCAACATGCGCAAGCGATTGGAAAATGAATTGCAATTTAAAAATGATATTTTATCCACACAGCAGGAAGCATCGATTGATGGAATCCTCGTGGTAGATGAAGGCGCCAATATAATATCCTACAACCACCGGTTTGTCGAGATGTGGGATATCCCAATAGAGCTGGTTGAGAAAAAAGACGATGAACCTGTTTTGAAGTTTGTGACGGATAAAGTGGCGGATACCCAAATGTTTCTTCAGCGGGTTCGATACCTATATAAGAACAACCGGGAAACAAGCCAGGAAGAAATTGTTCTAAAGAACGGACAGATCTTTGAGCGCTATTCGGCTCCAATAATCGGACCGGACAATCAATTTTATGGGCGTGTGTGGTATTTCCATGATATTACCAAACGTAAACAGTCCGAAGAATTCTTAAAAAAGCAGAAGGATGAGTTTGAAACTATTTTTAATCTCGTTCCCGCTCAGATATGGTTTAAGGATACTCATAACAATTTCATTCGTGTAAACAGCCAGGTCTGCCAAGATATTGGAATAACTAATGATAAGATTGAAGGTCGCTCTGCCGAAGAGTTATTCCCTGCTTTTGCCAGACAATATTACGAGGATGATCTCACGGTGATTAATTCCGGCAAACCTAAACTTGGAATTATTGAGCAGATGAATACCGCAACAGGAAATATTATATGGCTGAGCGCTGATAAAATCCCAGTTTTCGGAGAAGATGGCGAAGTTAATGGCATTATTTTATTTGCTCAAAATATAACGGAACGCAAGCGTGCAGAAGAGGAATTACTTAAATATAAGGATCATCTTTTGGATATGGTAAATGAAAGAACCTCAGAGCTGGAACAATCCCGTGAGACGTTCAGAGCTCTGACTGAAAACACAAAAGATGTTATAATAAGGGTTAATGATAGATTTCAATTTTTATACGCAAATGCAGCGCTGGGAGATATATTTGGTATACCGGCAAAGGAATATATCGGTAGAACGCTTTCCGAGATAGGATTTTCCAAAAACATTACGGAAGGATTGGAATCACTGCTTAAAAAAGTATTTGAGACCAAGAAAAGCGACCGTATTGAATTTCAATTGCCAAATGGAATTTGGGGTGACCTAATAGCAATACCGGAGTTTGACATTGATGGGAATGTGTGCTCGATAATAATTTCTGCAAGAGATATAACGGAATTTAAAAAACTTCAACTGGAAATTGAAGATGCACTTGAAAAAGAGAAGGAATTAAATCAACTGAAAAACCGTTTTATATCCATGATCTCTCATGAATACAGAACACCTCTTACTTCCATTCTCTCTTCCGCAGAAATATTGGAATTAGGAGATGAAAAATACACTAAAGAAAAAAAGAAAATCCACTTTGCCAGAATACAAAAAAATGTGGACTATTTGATAAATATGATTGATGAAGTGTTATATGCTAATAGAATTGACAGCAATAGAATTGAGTTATCTTTTCAAAAGATCAACTTAGCAGATTTCTGCACAGAAATATTCGACGAAATGAAAGGTTTATACCCGGGAATAAAATCATGTATAAAAATTGATCTTATAAAAGATTATTACAATATTGATACGGACATAATGAAAAAAATTCTGGTCAATCTGATTTCAAACGCTTATAAATACAATATCGAAAAAGGGAATGTAGACTTTATTATAAACTCGGAAACAGATAAATTGGTTTTCAAAATTACCGATACAGGAATCGGCATTCCGGAAGATGAGCAAAAAAATGTTTTTGAGCCTTTTGCCAGGATGTCAAATGTACAGCATATTAAAGGTACTGGACTTGGATTAAGCATTGTAAAAAAATCAATTGAACAACTTGGCGGTACAATTGCTTTTACAAGCAAAAAAGGAGAAGGAACTACATTTACGGTGACAATTCCGAACAAAGAATTATAGGATAGACGAATGTTTAAGCTGCTTGTTATTGAGGATGAGGATGATATCCGTGAAAATATAAGAGAAATATTTGAATTAAACGGATACGAGGTGTGTGCCGCTGTTAACGGATCGGAAGGGATTAAACTTGCTGGAGAGTTTAAACCGGATCTTATTTTATGCGACATAACAATGCCGGTAATTGACGGATTCGAGGTTAAAAAAACACTTAGCGGGAAAAAGCGAACATCCTTAATTCCCTTTATTTTTCTGACTGCAAAGGCGGATATCAAAAGTATTCGTGAAGGAATGAATTTGGGAGCGGATGATTATATTGTAAAACCTATCCACGCCAAAGAATTGGTAAATGCCGTCAATAAACGAATGGAAAGAATTTCGGAATTAAAAGCAACCCAAACAGATAAAAATCCCGGACAAAAATTAACACTTGAAGACAAAATACCTTTAAATACCGGAAGCGGACATCTTTTTATTCAAATTAATAATATTGTTGCTATTACAGTGAAAGAGGACTATACTATGGTCTTCACAAACGAAGGCAAAAGAATAATTATAAAGAAGACTATAAAAAGCTGGGAAAGTATTTTACCCGATAAGGTATTCATAAGAGCCCACAGAAACATAGTGGTTAATTTAAACTTCATTGATAAGCTTGAGCCCTGGTTTAACGGAGCTCTAATTGCAAAAGTCAGAAATTATCCGGAGTCAATAAAATTCAGCAAGCGCTATTCGCAAAAGGTCAAAAAGATGCTTAAAAACAAATAATCGTCTTTTCTTTTAATTCCACCCACTCACCTCAATATTTATCCCGCTTAACATTAAAATCTAATCGATAAACGATTATTTCTAAAAAAAATTTAATTACTGCGATAATATTGCTACAAAAAGGAATCGTTATGAAAAATACATTGCTTGTGGTTGAAGATGAATACGACGTTCGTGAAAATATAGCAGAAATACTTACTGAAAATTCTTACAAAGTTATTAAAGCCTCTAACGGAAAAGAAGCTGCGGACAAAATAATAATGGAAGCGCCCGATCTAATTATATCAGATATTATGATGCCGGAAATGAATGGATTTCAATTGCTGGAATTTGTTCAGAACTCAAGAAACTTTGCACATATTCCATTCGTTTTTTTAACCGCAAAATCTTCAATTCAAGAGATTAGGAATGGAATGTTGAAAGGCGCGGACGACTATTTTCCAAAGCCATTTAAAGCATTTGAGTTATTGGAAATGATCAGAATAAAATTAAAAAAACAGGAACTAATTAAAGGACAATTTAATAAAATTAAAGAGAGTATTGCTTTATCTGTTCCGCATGAATTAAGAACCCCTTTAACACCGATACTTGGTTACTCAGAAATGATTGCGGATGACGCCAAATCCCTGACGGTAGGTGAGATTGAAAAGATGGCTACCGCTATTATGACAAGCGGAATGCGTCTTCACAGAACTGTTGAAAAATTCATCCTGTTTACCAATGTACAATATGAATTAAATGAAATAATAAATAATAAATCTCTAAAATTCAACACAACTGAATGTACAGAAGCTATAGTTCTAAAAACGGTAAAAGGAGAAAATAATTTTAATAACAGCACACACAAATTAGAGTTTAAAATTGAAGAGAGCCGGTTAAAAATTGATGAATCTTATTTTAATATTTGTATTAAAGAACTTGTTGAAAATGCATTCAAATTTTCGTTTCCGAACACTTTAATTAAAATAACGGGGGAAAATAAGATCAATAATTATGAACTTTCATTTGAAAACACAGGAGGCGGGTTTGCTGAAGGTCAAATAGAAGGGATTAATATCTTTAATAAACAATTTGACCCCACAATGCCCGGCAGCGGTCTTGGTTTACCTATCGTAAAAAAAATAGCCGAGTACTTCGGCGGCAGACTTGAAGTAGTTAGTGAATCGCAAGGGACTACGAGAGTGACAATTCAAGTTCCAAGGGCAGACGAATAATAATCTAATTATAAGAAGGAGATACATGGAAAAAAATAAGCTGGTTAAAAACGAAACAAACGAACTGCTTCAGTTGATTAGTTTTAAATTAGACGGTGAAGAGTTCGGAATTGATATCCAGATGGTACAAGAGATAATCAGGCTGATGCAAATTACAAAGATTCCCAATTCGCCGGATTTTGTAGACGGCGTGGTAAATATAAGAGGAAGGATAATACCGGTAATCGATTTGCGCTGCAGAATGGGAATGCCGAGAAAAGAGCATGATAATAATACCAGGATAATAGTAGTAAATCTTATGGGAAATACGACCGGATTTATAGTAGATGCCGTAAATGAAGTATTGCGTGTACCGGTAAGCATTATAGAAGCGCCTCCTGAAATAGCTGCCGGCGTTAATTCGGAATATATAAAGTCTGTGGGAAAACTTGAGGATCGACTTTTAATTCTTATTGATCTTGAAAAAATTTTCACAAAAAGTGAGAAACTTGAATTACAATCATATTAATAACAAAATAGAAAAAGAATAAGGAATCTATATGAAATGGTTTAAAGATTTAAAAATCAGCACAAAACTTTTATCCGGTTTTGTTCTTATTGCAGCAGTAGCTGCAGTAATAGGTATTAGCGGATACCTGGGGACGTCAACGGTAAGTGAAAATTCCATTCTACTTAATGAAAATCTTGTTAAAGTCCGCGATTTAAGTTATGCAAATATTTCATTATTAATTGCCAGGGCTGATGTATTAGCCATAATAAATTCCAACAATAATGAACAAAAACAAAAATATCTGTCTGAAATACAGTCACAGACAAATAAAGTTGACGAGCTAATCGATCAGTATAACAAAGCAGCTTTATCACCGGAAGAAAAAAGTTCATTATCAAGTTTTGATGAGGCATGGAAGACTTATGTTCCTTTGAGAGATCAGGCTACAAGTTTTGCGATGGCGTCAAAAAATGAAGAAGCATTGAACATTATCTACGGCAGCGCACTTGCCCCATTAAATCAATCAAGAAAAAATCTTCTTGATTTGGTTGATTATAATGTTAAGGCTTCAAAAGAATTTAATGAAACTTCTGTTTCTGAAGCAAGTTCGGTTAAAGCTCAAATAATTATCTTTTTAGTGATTGGAGTATTATTTGCCGTAGTATTAGGATTTTTTATCTCATCAATTATAAGTAAGCCTCTGCAAAAAACCGTATATATGCTTCAGGAAATCGGCAAGGGTCATCTTAACGAGAGGTTAAATATTGATCATAAAGATGAAATCGGGGTTATGGCAGCGGCAATGAATCGTTTTGCCGAAGATCTTCAAAATAAAGTTATAGGCAGCATGAAGAGAATTGCGAACGGAGATTTCAATTTTAATGTTGAAGCTTCGGACAATAAAGATGAAATAACGCCTGCTATTAATACAACCGTAAAAACTTTAAATGAGCTTAAGTCCGAGACAGATTCTATGACCCAATGGGCAGCGGAAGGTCAATTAGATAAGAAAGGCGATTTGAATAAATTCAACGGCGGTTATAAATCTATTGTAGAAGGCTTCAATAATACTGTTTTTGAAATAATATCAAAGATAAAAGAAACTGAAAGGGTAATAGAAATCCTATCCACAGGAGACTTGACTGCAAGAATGGAAGGCGATTACCGTGGAAATTACAAGAGGCTTCAAGGTTATATTAATAACTTAGGCAGTTCATTAGAAAATATTGTAAAAGAAGTGACTGATTCAGTTGCGGCAACAGCAAGCGCTTCAAGCCAAATATCTTCAAGTACTGAAGAAATGGCAGCCGGAGCAGAAGAACAAAGCCAGCAGGCTACGGAAGTTGCAGGCGCGGTTGAAGAAATGACAAAAACCATTATTGAAACGACTAAGAATGCAGGCGAAGCTACCGAAGCTGCTAAAAAATCAGGTAATATTGCTAAAGAAGGCGGAAAAGTGGTAAACGAAACCATTGAAGGTATGAATAAGATAGCTGAAGTAGTAAAGAGATCTGCATTTACCGTTGAGAAATTAGGTAAGAGCAGTGAACAAATAGGCGAAATAGTGCAGGTAATTGACGATATAGCTGATCAGACCAACCTTCTTGCCCTAAATGCAGCAATTGAAGCAGCAAGAGCCGGCGAACAGGGACGCGGTTTTGCAGTAGTTGCCGATGAAGTAAGAAAACTAGCCGAGCGCACAACAAAGGCAACAAAAGAAATCGCCGCTATGATAAAAGAAATTCAGAAGGATACCATAGGCGCAGTCACTTCAATGCAAGAAGGCACTGCCGAAGTTGAAAGAGGAAAACAGTTAGCAGATAAAGCAGGACATTCACTTGTGCAGATAATTGCCGGCGCTGAACAAGTAGCCGATATAGTTGCACAGGTAGCTGCCGCCAGCGAAGAGCAGTCATCAGCTTCAGAACAAATAAGCAAAAATATTGAAGCAATAAGCAGCGTTACACAAGAAAGCAGTGCGGGTATTCAACAGATTGCAAGAGCTGCTGAAGACTTAAACAGGCTTACCTCTAATCTTGAAGATTTAATCTCGAAGTTCAAAATCAGCGCAGACGGAAATGCAGGAATAAATTCCGATACAAGAAAAGCAACTTATGGTAAGAAAGAAGAAGTCGGAAGTACCTTTGTAAAGAAGAACGGGACTATTGCGCACAGGAATATCTGAAAAAGTCTATAATGAAAACTACAATACTACAATATTCCTACCCCTAAAATAACAGCCCAAACTGCTGTCCCTCTCAGCTAATGAGAGGGACATCTCTTACCGTTTCAAACAAATAGTCATCCCAGGCTTATTTGCGGTCAGTGCAATATTTTAAATGCAGGCTTATTCTAGAACACATCAAACACCAATCATCTTGATTATTTAATTTGAAATTTATATTTATGCATTAGTAGAAGTAGATGTTTTAAGCATAACAGCCACGATGATAAAAACCCCGGCAATCCTCAACCGGGGTTTTATTTTTTTAAACTCTTTTCACCGCCGGGACACAACAATCTAATTTTAAGTTCTATAACCGTAATATATATTGACGTAATAGGTTAGAGGATTAATCAACTTTCATGTAGATACCGCTGCACACACAATTAAATTAGTCCAAGCTTCGCTTGTCGTTATTTAAGAAGCATCATCTTTTTGGTATCTCTATATTCACTCTTGCCGTCTGTACTCTTTGCTTCAATCATATAGAAATATACACCGCTGCCTAATCCCGCTGTATTGAAGTTTACCGAATAGTAACCTGCAGACTTTTGTGCGTTTAACAACTCTTTTACTTTTTCACCGAGAATATTATAGACTTCTATCTTTACATTACTGCTGAACGGCAAAGCATAACTTATCACAGTGCCCGGATTAAATGGATTGGGGTAGTTCTGATATAATTGATATTGTTTAGGCTGAACTATATTATTAGCTGAAGAAATATTTTTTGTTGTGCCTGAAAGAATCACCTGTCTTGCAATCATTTGCATATTGCCGTTATTCTGCGCTATATTCCGAATGTTAAACGAAACCTGTAAACTGGTGTCCTGTGCCGGTTTAAAAGTTACCGGAACTATTAGAGAGTCATTACCCTGAATTGTATCAGGTACTGAAATATTTGTAGAAAATGCCGGATTACTACAGAAGAAATCATTAATAGTAACGACAGTATTTTGAGAATTATAAATTGTAAATTGTTTTACGATTGAACTTCCCAACGTAACTTTTCCAAAGTCAATGGAGTCGGTATTGGTAGTGAATAAATTGGTTTTCCATTGATATTTAAATGCCCTATAAGTATCAAAATAACTTTGGTAGCCCAGGTCAAAAGCAATAGAATCATATGGAAGAGTTATTTCTGTAAGAACGGGGTTCCAGTTTTGTCCCCAGCAAATTACCCTGTTGCCGCCGGGCAGCTCCTGGACAGAACCTTCCGATTGGGTAAATATATTGTAATGATAAAAACGGTTAATCAAAGTCGCAGCTTTATTTACTTCATCAAGCTTATATTCTACGGCGCTTGAAATCGGATTAGGATGGTAATTTCCGTTATCAAACAAGCTGATATCTCCGTTAGAGAATCTCCTTATATCATGTTGTTGTGAAAAGCCCAAGCTATCGTTAATAAATCTGAATTGATTATTTTTTCCACCCAGCCGCCAAATTATACTCCCTGAATCAGGATTAACCTTTGTGACCTCATCTAAATTCCTTGCCGAGATAAGAAGATTCCCATCACTGTCAATTTCAACCGAATTAAAATGTGAGAAATCAATTACGGGTTGAGTTAAATCTATATTCGTATCTATATCGGTAATTTTATAATGATCCATCGCATCCCATTGAAATATTAAATTACCCTGGGAATCAAACTCCTGCAAAGCTCCATCTATAATGTCGGCATTTGAATTACCGCCGCTTACAATTTGGCTCATATCCATGTAAACATTACGCTTGCCGAAAATATAATAACCTCCGCCAGGCAGCACACGCAGTTCATGGACATCCGTTGTAAAACCATTACCGGAAGAAAATGTTCGTACAAGGCTGCCCGAGCCGTTTAAGCCACTACAAAAAGTAGGATAAGTAAAAAAAGTTAATTCGCCGTCAGGTTGAAGATCAAAATCATAAATGTCTCCGTTTACGTTTTGATAAAAAACAGGCGTGCCTTCATTATCGATTATTTCTAAATAAGGGGAAGGCGCCATAAAAAAATATCCCGGTGAAGGGTTATTTGATTTATCAATAACAATCGGCGGCAAATCCGATGGTAATGTGGAATCGGGTGTTGATAAGGATGAATATTTAGGGGAAATACTTGAAGTTTTATATTTAACGGGCGAATTTTCCTGAACCGGTGTGTTTGTATTTATGCAAGTGTGGAATTTAAAACTCAACTCACCTGCTTTAAGCCCGTCTGCAGTTATTAAACCGTCTTTTAATTTAATAGTTACTTCTTCATCTGTTTGAAACGGCGCAGAGGGAGTAAATATTAACGTACGGAAGTCATCAGCTAAAATAATTTTACCTGCAAGCACGCCGCTTTTTGTTCCAACTGCTTCAATAAGATTATCATTAATACTTGCTTTATTTATACTGTTACCTTTTCTAATAATAATATTACTGTTAACAGAGACATAAGATGAATTAGGCAGCGGATTAATATATTGAAATTCAGAAGTAATTTGAGCGCCGATTGAACCTGGATATAGAATAATAACCACAATTAAAAGGAAGCAAAAAATATTGTCACTAAGTACTTTCACTAAGACTGCCCTTACAAGAATTTATTTATAATAAGATCAAATCAAAAAAGATAGAGTTGAGCCTGACTAAAAAAGTAATTTAATTTTTTCCTCAAGATTCTATTTGTTAATTTAAATCAATTGAATTATTATATTAACTATGACAATAAAATACCGTGCAAGGTTTAATTAATTTTTAATAGTTGTAACTTATTGAAGATTAAAGAGTATAGTGATAAGACACACAATGTAATGTTTTAATTTTAATCATGTGGAGCTAAAATAAGGGTCGACTTGCCTACCGTCAGGTAGGCAGGGTGGACCTACATTTTAGTGAGCCTCAATTTAAAAAGTAAATCAGGAATTATTTAAGAAGCATCGTTTTTTTAACGGAAAAAAAAGTTTTCCCTGAATTATCTGATGCTCTTATGGAATAAAAATATACGCCGGAAGCAAGGTCGGAGGCATTCCATGAAATTGAGTAATTGCCTGACTTTTGTGATGAATTAACAAGCGTTGAAACTCTTTGTCCAATTACATTAAATACATCAATTCTAACATGACTTTCCTCCGGAATTGAATAATTAATAACAGTGGAAGGGTTAAACGGATTGGGGTAATTTTGAAATAGTTGATAGCTTTTAACAGTATTGTTAACGCTTTTAATACCGGTAACATATGGCGATATTGTGAAAGCAGAATTACTTGAGCCGTATAAGTCATTTGTTATACCGGATACAATAATTATATAAGAAGAATCCTGTTTCAAATTTGACGGAACCTGCCACTGATATGCATTTGTTCCGGCTACAATAGTATCGCCAATAACCGAAGCAATATTATTCCCTTCCATTAATTTTATGTTTACCGTATCGTTTATATTAGATTCCCAGCGAATTATATAAGTTGAATCCAGATAAAATTTTTCTCCGCCGTTTGGAGATAACATTTTTATAAATGCAGGTGCGGTATTAAAGATTTCAGTATTTGACCAGGCGCTTGTTCCGGCGGCATTTGTATTGTTCACGCGCCAATAGTAGGTAGAATTATTGTTAACCGAGCCTAATATGAAGGAAGTGGAGTCTAAACTTGAATTATCAACTACCAACCCGCTAAATGACGCATTGGAAGAAACTTGCAGATGATATTTTTGAACAATTCCGCGCGTACCCCAAACTAATTCTACCGGGGCTGATTGGAATACAAATTGACTATCCTTAGGCGTTATCTGAACCGGCGAGTATAGTGAATCAACCTGAGGAATGCCGAATGCAAAATCACCTAATGTTGAGGTAGTAAATGTGATTTCATCCTTTGCTGAGTTATAGCTTGTCGGCAGAGGAATAAAGTTATTATCGCTATTGGATCTTGCATAAACTACAGTTGCTTTAGGATTTGTAACAGCGGGATAATTATAAAGATTAACCTGAACCTCGCCCAAATAATAATTAAAACTCATCCCACTACTGATATTGAAATAGTTTGAAACCATAATAGGGGCTTCCGTATTAAAAGCGGGATTAACCGGAGCATAATTATAACTGCTGACTGTTGCATTTGCATAAAGCAAAGTATTTAATGAATCAAATTTAATTGTAATACCGGTTGTATCGTCTAATTTGTTAAACTTATATGTATTACCCTGAAGAATTCCTCCTAAAGGAGTTACTTTCGCTTCAGGTATTTGGCTTACCCACGGGAATTTATAAGCACGGTAAGAAATTTGCCCACCGGGAATATGAAATTCGAGTGCAGTAGAAAGATCAGAGTGAATTTCGGTAACAGCGGGTAAACCCAAGAGACTTGCATATCCCCACCCAATCAAAGTATTTCCGTTCGATAATCTTTGAACTGATCCCATAGCAGTACTGTATATAACCGGTGTGTGTGTGTATTCCCAAACCAGCGTTGCCGTCAAATTTTGTTCATCAAGCTTGTATTCAACTGCGCGTGAATAAGGAGTGGGATGCTGATTCCCGTTGTCGAAAATAGTTATATAACCATTGCTGTCCGGAATTTCCTTTACATCGTGCTGGAATGAAAAATAATTAGGGTAGTTTGATTGGTGTTCGTTATAAAAATTAAATTGATTTCGTTTCCCGCCCAATATCCAGTCGACATTTCCAGTTTGCCGGTCAACTTTAATAACACTGGAAGTATGTCTCATTGAAAAAAGGATATTCCCGTTTACATCTACTTCTAATGAATTTCCGTGAAACAAGTCGACGGTACTTGTGGTAAGGTCCATATATGAATCCGTTATTGGCAGATAATCCCAGCTTCTCCATTGAAAGACGACATTCTTTGAAGCGTCGAGTTCCTGTATAACAGCTCCAATGACAGTAGCGTTTGGACTTCCACCAAACTGGCTCATATCAACAAGTTCGGGATCAGAAGCAAAGACAAGGGCATGTCCGTTAGGTAAAAGAAGGAAATCATGGACGTCTGTAACAGAAGCATATCCATTCCCACATTGGAAAGTATCAACGGGAGTAAAAGATGTATCCATAACAATCCATCTTACAGCGACCATAAGATCTGAAGAATTTATCGTGTTAGCGCTAATAAGTTGGGCATATGAAAGCTGACCGTTCGGTTGAACCGTAAAATCCATTGATTCAGTCGTGCCGGTATTTTTATATTTTGCCGCACTTCCATCGTTATTTAAGATCATGACAAAATTTCCAAATTGAGTAGATGGTATAAAAGCATCGTTAGCTAAGAATATATTCCCGGAGGCAGGATTATTTGAAGTGTTCACTGTTATTACCGGAAAAGTTGGAGGTGTTGTTGTATCTGTTTCGGAAGTTTTTGCAATTGATTTATATATCTTATTTACCGATGCAGGCTGATTTAACGATTCTCCGCTCATTAGTGTTAACGGGTTTATGTTTATTGTTTTTGAAAGCGGCGTAGTTTTAAAATATATTGCAACTGCGGGAAGAGCCGCTCCATCAATTGACTTAATACCCTTATTAACATTGACGCTAACGCCCTCATTTGCTGAAAACGGCGCTGCAGGAATAAATAAAATGGTTTTATTGTCATCGGACAATTTTACCGAACCTTTATGCTCTCCGCTTACAATTCCCGAGACGGAAAATTCATTTTGCGACAGACTTGCCGGATCTATAATATCGCTTGATTTTAAGATAATATTTGTGCTTAAAGAAACAAGCATCGAATTATTTTTGGGCGAGATATAAACAAATGACTGAGAAAAGATGAAACTGTTAGAAAATAATAAGACAGCTACAAATAAAAAGTAATTTAATTTTTTCATAATGGTTACTTCAAGGTTAATTAAAATAATTGATTTGCAATAATTATTTTGACAGGAAATTACCACGAATAGTTTAAAGTAATTTTTACATAGCTGTCCAGAATAATTTTATTTTGCTTATTATTATACGAAAACCACAGGTTATGGACAAATTTATATCTAAATTAGAACCGTGACTCATTCACAGCATTAACGTCCAAAATGATTATTATCCTAAAAAAATGCTTTTAAAAGCTAACTTGCCTACCCAAAGGGCAAACTTTTGCCAAAGGCATCTCTTTGGGACAATCCACTTCCTTTGCCAAGGGGAAGCATTTAAAAATTTATTAGTAAGGGGTGTTTTAAAACTTTTAATTATAAAATTTTTTATCTTTATAAATATTTATTCCAGAATTTTCTTTTGGTGGAAAATTCTCAATATGTTTTCCCCAAATTCCGATGCCATCAGAATATGGGAACGTTCGGTATTAGTTGTTTGAAATAATAATTATGAAAAGCGAAGTGTAAAAAGAACTTAATATAATTATCAATTCAAATTATATTTATAACAATTCAAAAGGGTTTAATCCGTCTTGAATTAAAATAAGCGAGGTTTGTATGCATAAAAAAATCTTTTTCCTTTTCGTTTTATTTTCTACAGTTGCTGTAAATGCGCAGTGGTCACAAACAAATGGACCATACGGAGGATATATCAATTGCCTGACCGTATCTCAAGGGGCAGGCGGCACAAATATCTTTGCGGGAACTGGTTCAGGGGGCGTTTTCCTTTCATCCAACAACGGAACAAATTGGACAGCGGTTAATACAGGCTTGACAAACTCTAATGTTAACTCGCTTATGGTAAACGGGACGAATCTTTTTGCAGGGACTAATGGCGGCGGTATTTTCCTTTCATCCGATAACGGAACAAGCTGGACTCAAATTGATTCAGGATTGACAAACTTTTATGTTAACTCGTTTACCGTAATCGGGGCAAATCTCTTTGCGGGAACTAATGGCGGCGTATTTCTTTCAACGAACGACGGAACAAGCTGGACTCCAGTTGATTCAGGATTGACGAACACTTCTGTCAAAGCTCTTGCTATCACCGGCGGAACGAATCTCTTTGCAGGAACTAACGGCGGCGGCGTATTCCTTTCGACAAACTACGGAACAAGCTGGGCAGCGTCTAATACGGGCTTGACGAACGATTCTATCCTGGCTTTTTCTGTCATCGCGACGCATTTTTTTGCAGAAACTAATAGCGGTGTATTTCTTTCAACGAACAACGGGGAAAACTGGGCACTTGCCAATCCAAAAATTATTAAGACTCTTGTTCTCAGCCTCACAACGCAAGGCGGAATAAATATCTTTGCCGGATCAGCAAACGGCATTTACCTTACAACAAACCAAGGAATAAGCTGGGCTCCGGTCGACACAGGCTTGACGAACCTTGATGTAAATTCGATTGTTTCAAACAACACTGAGACAGGCGGAACAAATCTATTTGCAGGCACCTGGGGCAGCGGCGTTTTTCTTTCAACTAACAACGGTACAACCTGGACTCAAGTTGATTCAGGATTGACGAACACTGAAGTTTGCTCATTTGCTTCCAGCCCCAGCGGGACGGATCTCTTTGCAGGAACTTTGAACGGCGGCGTCTTTCTTTCAACTAACAACGGAACAAATTGGACAGCAGTTAATTCAGGCTTGACGAACCCTATGGTTAACTCGCTTACAATTAGCGCCAATGGGACAGGCGGGACGAATCTCTTTGCGGGAACTAACGGCGGCGTATTTCTTTCAACGAACAACGGAACTAACTGGACTCCAATTGATTCAGGTTTGACGAACACCTCCGTCCAGGCTCTTACTATCAGCGGCGGGACTAATCTCTTTGCGGGAACTAACGGCGGCGGCGTATTTCTTTCGACAAATTCCGGAACGAGCTGGACAGCGGTCAATACCGGCTTGACAAACGATTCCGTCCAGGCTTTTTCTATCATCGCGACGAATATCTTTGCTGAAACTAATTCCGGTGTTTTTCGTTCAACGAACAACGGAACTAACTGGAAAATGGTCAATCCAGAAATTATCAAAACTCTTGTTGTCAGCACAGCAAGCGGGGTGAGTATTTTTGCCGGATCGGTCGGAGACGGCGTTTTCCTTTCAACAAACGAAGGAATAAGCTGGGTCCCGGTTGATTCAGGCTTAACGAACCTTAATGTTTATTCACTTATTGTGAGCGGGACGAATCTTTTAGCCGGAACATATGGCGGTGTATTCCTTTCAACTAACAACGGAACAAGCTGGAAAGCGGTTAATACGGGCTTAACAAACGATTATGGTTCGTATGTTATAACGCTCGCAATAAGCCCCAATGGGACAGGCGGGGCAAATCTTTTTGCAGGGACCTATAATGGAGTTTGGATGATACCGCTTTCAGAAGTGATTACCGGTGTTAAAGAGCAGCAAAATAATTTACCAAACAGCTTTTCCCTGATGCAAAACTATCCAAATCCGTTTAATCCATCAACTATGATAAACTACTCTATTCCTAAAACAGGTTTAGTTACAATAAAGGTTTATGACATTTTAGGAAGAGAAATAGCGACCTTAGTTAATGAAGAAAAAACTGCGGGTAATTATTCAATACAATTTTCCGCCAATGGCGGATACGCCTCAGGCGTATATTTTTACAGAATGGAATCCGGAAGTTTTGCGGAGACAAAGAAACTACTTTTGTTGAAATAATAAATTTTAATACGATAAATTCAAGTTGACCGTGATTAAGGGTAAAGCGGTCAACTTGAACTTCTGGAAAAAATTGCATTATAAATCAGCCGGCTTAAATCATCATCTTCAACAACCAGTAATTTCCGTTCTCTTTCCATTTTTGTCTCCTATATATCAAATCCCATATCAGGTTTATTCTCTGTTTTTAAAAACGTCACTATAAATTTACTTCCTTTACCTTTTTCGGATTCAACATCTATAGCTGCTTCATTAAGGTCACAGTATTTTTTGACCAAAGCCAAACCTAAGCCATTACCTTCATACCTTCTGGAATAACCACTCTCTTCCTGCATAAACGGCTCGAACATTCTCATCAAAAATTCTTCGGACATACCTATACCTGTATCCGATACAATAACTTTTACATGCTCTTTTATATCCCTTTCAACCATTATTTCCACTTTCCCTTTTTTAGTATACTTTATTGCATTATCAATTAAGTTAACGAATATTTGATTTACGCTGTATAAATCGCAATAAATGTCTGGAATTGATAAACTGCTTTGCACTATAAACTCAATACCCTTTTGATTTGCATACCCTTCAAATTCTGTTCTTAGATTGTTAAGAATGTCCTTCATAAGATTGACGTTTTCAAAATCAGGCGAGTAGGCACCCACCTGCATCTCGGATACATTTAAGATTAGATCAACAGTTCTAACTAATCTATTGCCGGCAAGTTCAATGCCTTCAAAATATTTTTGCGCCTGATCGTCGATTTTATCATACAATAACTCTTTAATCACGTTTGCGCAATTAATAGTTACATTCATCGGAGTTCTTATCTCATGAGACATCTGCGCCAGGAATTCGGTTTTTAACCTATCGGATCTTTCCGCCTGATTCTTAGCCGATATAAGCTCCTCAGTCATTTTCTTTTTCCCGGTGATATCCTGTTGAACAGATAAATAATTTATTATATTGCCGACATTATCTTTAACTGATGAAATAAAGGCGTCTTCCCAAAACAATTCTCCGTTTTTCTTTTTATTAAAGAATTCACCGTGCCATGTTTTACCGGAAATAATAGTATCCCAAAGTATTTTATATTCTTCTTTTTTAGTATATCCGGATTTCAATATTTTTGGACTACGACCGATGACTTCACTAAGAGAGTACCCGGTGGTTTCTTCAAATGATTTGTTCACATATTCTATTTTACCCTCAGGGTCAGTGATAACGATTGAAGCCGGGCTTTGAGCCACAGCTTCAGAAAGCTTTCTGAGTTCATTCTCTGCAAGTTTTTGCTGAGTGATATTCACAATTGTCCCTCTGAGCCCAATTGTTCTACCATCACGAAAAATAGGGGCTGTAAAAACAAGCGCAGGAAAAGTAGAACCATCTTTTCTGACCATTCCATATTCATTCTTGCTTGGATGTAAGCCTCCCAACACCTTATGCATATTTTCGAGCGCTTCCGGCTTATCTTTTTCGTAAATTGAGTCGACAATGTGAATACCGCTGGAAATATCATCCGGGGAATAACCAAAGGTTGTTAAAGCTGTTTCATTCACAAATGTTATTATTCCATTTAAATCCGCCTCATAAATAGCCATCGGGAGAAGGTTTGCCATCTCTTTAAATCTTCTTTCACTTTCGATAATTATATTTTCCGCACGCCTACGCTCAGTGATATCGCGGATTGCTGCAATATGAACCGACCGTCCCGCCCTTATGAAGCTCCTTCCTGTAATCTCGGCAGGAAAGATAGCGCCATCTTTTTTGCGGAGAATACGCAAAGGAATTGAGAATACCTGGTTATTGCCGGTCAAAAGCATGTTAAGGATTCGATTTGTTTCCCCTTTTTCATTCGAAACGCCCGCATTTGTCATAGAGAGTAATTCACTTTGTTCATACCCAAACAGAGCTGCAGCCGCATGATTAGCATCCAATATACTGCCAGTCTCGTTATCAACAAATAAGACTGCATCGGATTCCGCTTCGAATAATTCCCTGTATCGGGACTCGCTTTCCATCAATTTAAATTCCGACAATTTGCGTTCGGTAATATCTTCAACAATTCCATCATAATAAAGAGTCTTTCCATCAGAATCACGAATGGCTCGAGTATTTTCTCTGACATAAACTATTGAGCCGTTATTGCAGGTCCAAGCCGATTCTAATCCTTTAACTTCTCCAGTAGCTTCGACCAGTTCAATAAATTGTTTACGTTCATATAAAGGTTCAAAACCAGTTTTTCCAAGGTTTCTTTCTGCAATTTCAAGAAACGAAGAGTAACCGAGCATTTTTAATAATGCAGGATTTGCAAGGAGTATCTGTCCATTCGGGGTTGTTCTATAAATACCGAGCGGAGAATTCTCATAAAGCAGCCGGTAACGTTCTTCGCTTTCTCTTAAAATATCTTCTGTATGTTTTTGGGAAGTTATGTCTTGAATAACGCCGAAAATAATTTTCCTTTCCTTATCATATTCTGCAATTGAATGAATATCCTTTATTTCACCGGTATCTGCAGTTTTAATTTTGAATTCCAAATTGTAAGGCTGATTATTTTCGACCAAATTTTTTAATGCGCTGTCAAGCAGCGGTCGGTATTCAGGAAGAGGATTATTTTTAATTGTATTGTAATCTTTGTGATCATTACTAACGCCATAAATTCTTTTAGCGCCTTCGGAATAAAACATAATTTGGGAATCAAGGTGCAATTCCCAATTGCCGGATTTGGACACAAGTTCGGCGCGATTTGACCGGGCTTCGCTCTGATGTATCAGCTCGTCTGCGTGAACACGTATTTCCGGGGCTTGACTGCTGCTTAGTTTCCGGCTGGCTTTTTCAAGACGGTTGACTTTTTTCTGCAGTGATTTAAGCTCTTTGAGCAAATCTTTCTTTGTTCTTGCTTCCTCTTTCATAGCTGTCTCATAAAAGTTAGAAGGGCAATGAAATATAATATTTAGGTAGTTCACCAATACTAAAAAAATACTAATTTAAATATTGGGAACTATATGGTTTACGGATATTCGATAATATCTTAATAATATCATTTTTTCGCATTATTGTAAATAGTGCGCCTAAAATTTCTCCTTTATTATCAAGATAAAATTTGATTTAATATAATGCATAGCCGGGAACAAACCGAACTTTCCATCAGAATTTGGACAAGCCCCGGGATGTGAGGGAAATGATAATTTGGAAGGTCAAAAGTTAATGAATTGAAATCATTTCCTTTTCCTTGCCTTAAAAGCAATATAAGACCCTCCTATTACAGCAACAGCTCCTGAGAAAAAAATGCCCACAGAGAAAACAATTACAGAAGACAGATTCAAATATTTTACCCTCCAAAAATCATGAAATAAAACAGCGGATCATATTGTGCACAATAATATTTCCAATCAGCATTCTTTAAAGCCCCGTCAATCGCGATTGCCGGCGGAGATACCCGCTGCCTGGTTATTAAACATAGTCATCACAACGTGATAGTTGAAAATCGGCGGGGCATCAATACCCCGCCTCATTCAATTTGTAATATCCAAGTTTAGATTGAGACTTACCTGAGAATAATTTAGTTGAACAATGCCATGCGTATTACAAAACATACGTCCGTCTACACACTTCTAATAAGGACAAACCTTCCGTTCCCTCTCGACGGGGGAATTTCTGAAAAAAAAAGTCAATATTTAAGACAGAGTTATTTAAGCAGGATCATCTTCATGGACTTAATATATTGACCGGCAGTAACTCTGTAAATATATATACCGCTTGCAACATGCTGTCCAAAATTATTATCACTGTTCCATTGAACATTATAAACGCCTGCCTGCAGCTGGTTGTTTATTAAAGTTCTTACTTCCTGCCCAAGTATATTATATATTTTTATAGTAACAAATGCCGACTTAGGTAAAGAATAATTTATGATCGTACCCGGATTGAATGGATTAGGATAATTCTGTGACACTGTAAATTCATTTGGAACTGTATTATTCTTATTGGCTACAGCAGTTATACTTTTTATTGTAAAAGCAGCAATTCTTGAAAAATCAGAATATTTGCCGTTAACATTTGAAGCCCTTACACACCAGTAATAAGTGCCGGCATTAAGACCACTGATTTTTTTAGTAAATGAATCGAGATTTGCATACACAGTGGGGTTTGACATATTACTATTTGATGATAATTCAACACTATATGTCTGGTCAGAAGCCGGTTTTGTTGTGATGTACCAGGATAATGACGGCGATGATGATAAAAGGACCTGGTGATCCGGCGCGCCGATAACTGGCAAGGTAACAGATTCCAAAACTGCATTTGTACTAAATAAAGCGCCGCCGTTAACATTTGCATCCGACCATGCGGATGAATCAGAGCCTTTTATAAGTATCACTCTCCAATGATAAGCTGTTCCGGGAGTTAATAACGGCGAGGTAAGAATGTAGCTGCTGCCGGTAATTCCGGGAATAACGATATTATCAGCGCTATCACTTACAGGGGTAACACCGTCAAAGGGAATAGACTGGCTTTTAATTTCAATCGTATAAGAATAAGGTTCCGAAGGCGGAGCGTCATTTAAATACCAGAAAAATTGCACTGTATCCGAATATATAATATTTCCATCGCCCGGCACAGATGCAACCGGAGTTGGAAGACCGCTATTTTCATTTGCACCGAACACCGTAAAAGTTCCTGCGTAGGAATAACCTGATGTCTGGCTTCCATTTATTACATTAACTCTCCAATTATATGTATGCCCGGGCGCCAGGGCTGATGCACTATCTAATGTTAAGCTTCTCGATGCAGAAGTAAAAGCAGAGCCCGAAACAAGCGTATGAGTTAATGAATCGGTTATTATTATATCATAATTTACTGTGCCTACAGTTCCATAACTAAGATACCAGGAAAATGAAGGAACCGTTGTGTAAACAGTTGCATTTCCGACTGGCCAGCTTAATATTGCTTGAGGAGCGCCGCCCTGGCTGCTGTCTACTTTAAAAATTGCCGGAGCTGAAAAGCCGGAAGATGCAGTTCCATTAATAGTTTCGACACGCCATTTATATGTACCACCTGGCAATAAAGTTGTATCTAAATTCAAATATGAATTTGATGTTGTATCGGTAACTATAGGATTATTGGAAGTATCAGTTACTGCAACAATATATTGAATAGCCCCTGAAGCAGGGCTGCTTAAATACCAATTCAATGCCGGTGCAGCCGAATAAACGGTTGCACTGTCGATAGGCCAGCTGAGAATTGCTGCCGGAGCGCCGCCCTGGCTTGCGTCAACTGTAAATGTTGCTGCACTTGAATAACCGGATGATAGAGATAATGTTTCATTAATAGTTTCCACGCGCCAGCTATATGTATGCCCTCCTTTAAGTGTTCCCAGCGTCAGGCTTACTGTTGGAGACGAAATAGGGGCGCCCGTAACTACTATATGATCTGTAGAATCTCTCACGATAATATTATATGATAAAGTACCTGCCGTCCAACTGCTAAGATACCAATATAATGTAGGGGTGGGAGAAAATACTGTTGCATTCCCTGCGGGCCAGGTGGGGATTGCAAGAGGAGCCCGTCCCAGGCTGCTGTCTATAGTAAATGATTCTTCAGTAGATTCGGTAGAATCTCCTCCTGAAAAACTTGCTACTACTATAAATAAGTATGTTGCTCCCGGAGTAAGAGTATCAGAAATAATTACGGAATCTGCCTTAGTCCCTTGTATAAAGAAATAACCCGGACCTGAGTAGATTGGATTGGTGGAATCTCTGACCATCACCGAATATGTTACAGTATCGCTTGTTGAACCGGAAAGATACCAGTACAAAGTTGGATTAACGGTATATTCATGCGCATCGTTTGTAGGCCATGTAATTACAGGTACAGGAAGTGTCTGGATCGCAGATGGATGAGTCTTAACATTATTGCCTTCGGAGAGATTTATTTCATATGAATCTGCCTCATTTATGCTATTGTGAATTGAGGCATCAGAGGGGACATTCAATATTGAGGCTTTAGCGTTACCTGTACTAATAAATAACATTAATAATATCATTAATCCTTTTGAAAATCTTTGCATTGATTTTATTCCGCGTATATCATTGATTGTAAAGCGACCCCGGTCAGAATAAAGTGCTCTGCATAAAGAGTTCAATCTTGTTTTCATAATAAAACGCCTCGCTTAAATTAATAAATGAAACTAATTTCTTTGCAACAACACATATTGCATTAACTAAAAGTAAGGGAAGTATATCCGCAAAAGAATAAAAATAAAAAATTTAATGACGTAAATAGTTAAACTATTTACCCTGAATTGGAATTAATCAAACATATTTTGAAAATCAAAACATAATTTTGTTCGTGAGCTGATTAAAATATAATTCTTAATATGTCAATTAAAGCTGATGTTTTTAACCGGTTTTTCAAACTTAACAAAAATTGCATTTAAAAAGTACGTATAATCAATAAAAGGCAAGATATTTAATCCGCAAGATAAAAGAAGAAATAACTCTCATTATTTTCTGTGAAGGTAAAGAATTAATTATTAAAATGCAATGTATTATTACATGGAAAATATTTTTTGTCTGCAACTTACATCACATTTGTCAGGATAAGGAATAATAACAGATAGTTTTGATTCCAACATTATTAAAAGTTTTGAGATTAAACACATTAAAATCGCTTTGCTACATTATTAACTTGTAATGTTTAAAGCCAAAGCCTGTCTACCAGGCAGGCGGGACTGACTTGTACTATTTTATAAAAGTCCATGTTTTTATATTAATTTTAAAAAACCTAATAAGTAAACTGAAACATTTTGCCAACTCACTTATTTTACACACCTTGTTTAAAGTTTGGATTTGGCGAAGTTATTACGGCTTCGCCTCACCCAATTAGAAAAGTCCAAGCTTCGCTTAAGGTTATTTTAGAAGGACCATCTTCTTTGTGTCTCTGTATTCACTCTTGCCATCCAAACTCTTCGCAGAAATCATATATAGATATACACCGCTTGCTAATCCGGTTGTATTGAAATTTACCGAATAGTAACCGGCGGTTTTTTGTGCGTTTAATAATTCCGTGACATTTTCACCAAGTACATTATAAACTTCAATCTTAACGCTGCTGCTG
>Ga0181520_10004506_pt1 | contig 23217 bp, 25 predicted proteins | sample PEATcosm2014_Bin_29_FD_132451 | JGI IMG/M metagenome (GOLD analysis project Ga0181520, IMG submission 132451) | Peatland microbial communities from MTU Mesocosm Facility, Houghton, MI, USA - PEATcosm2014_Bin02_30_metaG | ecosystem: Environmental > Terrestrial > Soil > Wetlands > Peat | place...
CCATCCCCAGCGCCGGAACCAGGCGGCATGCGAGGGCAGCGCGGCGCGGGCCCGGCGGGTGCGCAGGAGGCCTTTCGCCATTCCGGGCAAAAGCTGGGCGGCGAGCAACCACGAAGCGGCAGCCGAGCCATGCAGCCACGCGACCGCCGCGGCCAGCATGCCGCCGCAGTAGAACACGTGCGCCGCCAAAGCGGCTCGCCAGAGTTCGGGGCTGTAGACGCGGGTAAGCAGCAACTGGCGCCGCGACCAGGCGAAGAAGCGGCGCGCGGTGATGGGTTCCATGCTGGGCGCCAGCGCACCGGGGGCAAACGCAATGCGCAGGCCGGCGCGATGAACGGCGTCGGAAAGCGCGTAGTCGTCGCTGATCGCCGTTCTCCAGGACTCCGGAATGCCGGCATCGAAGAACACTTCCTTGCGAGTGGCCATGGCGCCGCCCCAGGCGAAGGGGTTGTCGCCGGGGCCGAGCAGGCCAAACGCCGCGCCGTCCCAAACCGCGCGCAGCAGGCTCCAGAGGCCGGCCGGTTGCGGCGTGAACCAACGATAGCCGGTGGATGCGCCGACGCCCGGTTCCTCGAGTGGCGCGGCCAAGGCGCGCAGCCAGCCCGCAGTGACGCGCGCGTCGGAATCGGCAAAGGCGTAGATGGTGCTGGTCCGCCGCGCGGCGGCGACGGCGGCCGCAAGGTTCTGCACCTTCTCGCTGGCCTCCAGGCTGCCGTCGTGAGCCAGCACCACCTTGGCGCGCCGCGGCAGCGCGCCGGCGGGAATATCGGCGGCGGACTGCGCGACCACAATCAGCTCGTAATCCGGATAGTCGAGCGCAGCCAGCGCCGCCAGGTTCTGGCGCAGCCCCTCGTCTTCACCTTTCACCGGGACAATTACCGTAGCGGGCGGTAAAGCGCCGGCGCTCGCCGCCAGGCGGGCTTTGACGTAAGCCGCGCGGCGGCGCTCGCCGTGGAGCGAGCCTAGAGCGAGCAGCGCCGCCGATCCCGCCATGAGCCAGCACCAGAGCAACACGTACCCTCACTTCACGGTCAGCTCGAAATCCACCACCAGCACCAGCGCATCGTTGGTGACGCGGATTTCGGGAACGCGGAACTGGCGCAGCTCGCGCCGGTAGTCCGGTTGCATGCCGGGGTCTTCCAGCGCCCGTTGCGCCTCGGCCGCCAGCGGGTAATGGAAATCGCGCGCCAGGCTGGCCGGCAGCGCTGTGCAGACGCGGCGGATGTAGAACCCGGTCTTGCCTTCGCTCACCGCGGTCACACCCGCCAGCGCGACGTTGCCTTGCTGAAAGACAGGCGTGGCTGTAATGACCACCGTGAACGCGTCTCCCAGGCCGACGCACTGGCCGAACATGTTGAGCGACGAACGGCCGCTGAACCGCGCGCGGATGACCAGCCGGCCCTCCTTGCCTTGAAACTGCGGGTGTTCCAGATAAGCGAAATTGCAGGGCGTCTTTTCGCTGCCCTTCACGTACCGGCGGCCGTCCTGGGTGAAGATCTGCTTGGCCAGCATGCGCTCCAGCGCGCCGAACTGGAGGTGAACCTCGACCGCGCCGGCACCGAATGCGGCGACCGACAGCAGCGCCACAAGCCTGAAAACTCGCCCGGTGTGCACGTGCCGGATCCTCATCGCCCCGGCTCGCGAAAGAGCGCAAACTCGGCGAGCACTGGGCTGGCCGAAGCCTGAATCACGCGCAGCCGCAGGCGCGAAGCGGTGGCCGGTTGCTCCAGCCGGATCAAGCGGCGCGGGCCGATGCTGGTGGCGGCGGCAAGCGGGCGCCAATCGCCGTTTTGAAAGCCATCCACTTCGATCGAGTCGATACGCTGGCCGAAGCGGATGGCCTCGCGAATGCGGATCACGCTGAACCTGACTTCGCGCGGCAGGTCCAAGGTGATTTCGGCGGTGCGCGCGGAATCCTCGGCGGCCCAATATGTCTCCGGGCGCGCGTCCAGCAGATTCGCGGCAACGCAGCCGGCCAGCGTGCTGGATGCGTGTGCGCTGGCGCCCGCGGCCAGGCTGGCGGCGAACGTAGCGCGGCGATAGGCGCCGAAACCGCGCAAACTGGCTATATCTTCCGCGGCGAGCAGGCCGTCGCGGTTGGGCGGCACATTCAACAGCAGCGTGGCCCCGCGGCCCACCGACTGATAGTAGAGCGCGATCAGCTCCTCGGGCGTTTTCACCTGCGGGTTTTGCTCGGCGTGCCAGAACCAGCCGGGCCGTATGGAAACATCGCACTCGGCCGGCAGCCAGCGCGAACCGTGGCGATGGCCGGTGGGCGATTCGCTCGCGCGCACGTTGCCGGGCGCGGCCGGGCCGCCATCGGCGCCCACCGGATCGTAAGCCGCCCAGCACGGGTCGCCGGCAATGCCGCGTTCGTTGCCCACCCAGCGGACGTCGAGGCCCACGTCGCTGAAGATCACCGCGCCGGGCTGCAGTTTGCGCACCAATTCCCAGGTGCGCGGCCAATCGTAGTAAGCGTTCTTGTCGATTTGCCGATTCTCTCTCGCGCCGCCATAAAAGCCGTCGCCACCGTTGGCGCCGTCGTGCCACACCTCGAAGATCGGGCCGTAGCCGGTGAGCAATTCGGTGAGCTGGCGCCGGTAGATGCCGATGTACTCGGCGCGGCCGTACTGCGCGCTGTTGCGGTCCCAAGGCGAAAGATAGACGCCGAAGGCCAGGCCGCGGCGACGGGCGGCTTCCGCCATGTCACGCACCACGTCGCCGCGGCCGCCGCGCCACCCGCTCGAACGCACCGAGTGTTCCGTGGTCGCGGTAGGCCACAGGCAGAAGCCGTCGTGATGCTTGGCGGTAAGGATGACGCCTTTCATGCCGGCCTGCGCCAGCGGCTCCATGATCGCGTCCGCGTCGAATCGCGCGGGAGCGAAAATGTTTGGGTCCTCGTCTCCGTAGCCCCATTCCTTGCCGGTGAACGTATTCACGGTGAAATGCAGAAACGCGGTGGTTTCCAGCTCATGCCAGCCAAGCTGCCGCGGAGAAGGAATGGCGCCGTAGGGCGCCGGCGCGGCGGCGCCGAGCGAGCCAACCGCGACGCCGGCCGAAGCTGCCGCGACGAACGCCCGGCGGTTCATGTCTACTTGTGGGCCTTGGCTTTGGCTTTAACTTTGGCCGTCGTCTTGGCTTTGGGCTCAACCGCCGCCGGCGGCGCAACCGCTTTCGCCTTCGGTTTTTCGGCTACCGCGGCTACCACGGCCTCCGCTTCCGGCGGATCCGCGGGCAGCTCTTCGATGGCCTCCACGACTTCGGTGGCCAGCGGATTGGCCTTCTTGAGCACCTCGTTGAACAGCGCCTGTTTGCGCGCATCCACTTTGGGCGGGGGGGCCTGCTCGTGGCGGAAATCGTGATCGCTGTGGCAAATGCGGCAGCGGACTTTGGCGGGTTCGGCGTTGATCACCGACACCACCGAGTGGTTCATGATCCGCTTGCATCGCACACAATAATCGTCGATATCGTCGCCGAGCCTCGGTTCGCGCATGGTGTCTCCTAGTGCCTAAGCCGTGGTGGACTGGGGCGCCGGCTCAGGCTCCGCGGCGTGCTTGGGCTCGGGGAGCGCCCACTCAGCCGGTTCGAATCCCACGTATTTGCAAATGCGCAAGCGGCCATCGTCGGACTCCAGCAGGTCGCCCACCTGGAGCGGATCGCCCGCTTCGCGCGCCGCGCGCCAGGCGTCGTAGTCGTTCAGCCCTTCCACCTGGCCGAGTTGCTCGAAATCCTTCGGCCTGACCGAAACGGCGCCGCTCACATGAGGCGCCATACGGAACTGCTGCCGCGCAGCATCCTTCATGCGGTAAATGCGATACAACGCCATAGCCCTACATTGTAATCGATGTAATCGGCCGAAGTGCGCGCGAGTCTTATCTCATGCAAGATGAGCCGGGAACGATCCAGGCTGGGTGTTGATCGTCAGCGCGCTACACCGGCTGCAATTGGCGGATGTTCAGATAGGGGCGGAGTTTTTCGAGGGCGGCGTCCGGCGTGATCCCATATTTCGCGCGCAGAAGATCCAGCTTTCCATGCTCGATGAAGCGGTCCGGCCAGCCGATGCGCACCACCGGCGTGGTTAGCCCCAGGTTGCTCAACTCCTCCAGTACGGCGCTGCCGAACCCTCCCCGGACGACGTGATCTTCGAGTGTCACGATTGCCTCGACCGTGCCCGCGAAGAAATTCAGCATCTCGACATCGATCGGCTTGGCGAAGCGGGCATTGATGACCGCGGCGGCAATACCTTCGCCCTCCAGCTTGCGGGCGATCTCCTCGGCCATCGGCATCAGCGCGCCCAGCGCGAAAATAGCCACTCTGTCGCTATCGCTGTTCCTCAGCAGTTCGGCTTTGCCGATCGGGACGACGGCGGGAACGTCCTTAACAGGCGTCCCCGGGCCCAGGCCACGCGGATAGCGTACCGCGATGGGGCCGTTCCACTGCATAGCCGTGAACAGCATGTCTGCCAACTCGTCTTCGTCTTTCGGTACCATGAGCACCAGGTTCGGGATGGCGCGCAGATAACTGATGTCGAAAAGACCGTGATGCGTAGGACCGTCGTCGGCGGAGAGACCTCCTCGATCGATGCAGAAGACCACCGGCAGGTTTTGCAGGCAGACATCGTGAACGATGGGATCGAAGGCACGCTGTAGAAACGTGGAATAGATGGCGCAGAACGGTTTCAATCCCCTTGCGGCCAGCCCGGCGGCGAACAAAACCGCATGCTCCTCGGCAATCCCAACATCGAAATACCTGTCCGGATGATGCGGCTGGAAGCGGTCGAGACCGGTGCCGTTCGGCATGGCGGCGGTGATGGCCACCACTTTCGGATCGTAGTCGGCCAACTTCACCATGGTATCGGCGAAAACTTCGGAGTATGTGCGGCGGCCCAGTGGCTTAGTCTCTCCGGTCTCGGGATCGTAGGGACCAAGTCCATGAAACTTTTTCTGCTTCTCCATGGCCGGTTCGAAGCCTCTGCCCTTCTGGGTGAGCACATGCAGCAGCACGGGACGGTCCTGTTTCTTGAGAAACTCGAAGGTTTTGATGAGCGAGGCGACGTCGTGCCCGTCGACGGGCCCAAAGTACTTCAGCCCCAGCTCCTCGAAGATGACACTGGGCCACAGCATTCCCTTGGCGACCCCTTCGGCTTTGCGCGCCATGCGCAGGGCCGTGACGCCGCCCACTTTCTCGACGAGCTTTGCGGCACGGTCATGCAGGTAGTCGAACTGCGGGCTGGTGACGATTTTGTTGAAGTAGCTGGCAATCGCGCCGACGTTCTTGTCGATGGACCACTCGTTGTCGTTCAGGACCACAATCAGCCGCTTGGTGTGGTGCGCGATATTATTCAGGGCCTCGTACGTGATCCCGCACGTGAAGGCCGCGTCTCCAGCCACCGCCACCACATGTTCTTTGCCGCCCGTTTTGTCGCGGGCAACGGCTATGCCAAGCGCCGCCGAGAGCGCCGTGCCGGCGTGCCCTGCGCCGTAGCAATCGTGTGGACTTTCGGTGCGCAGCATGAAACCATTGAGGCCGCCAGGAGTGCGTATGGTGTGGAACCGCTCCTGACGCCCGGTCAGAAGCTTGTGCACGTAGGCCTGATGGCTCACGTCAAACAGAAACTTGTCGTATGGGGTGTGGAACACGTAGTGCAGCGCAATGGTGAGTTCCACCACGCCCAGGTTCGGACCAAGATGCCCGCCATTGTTGGAAAGTACGGTGATCAGGCGTTCGCGTATCTCCGCCGCCAGTTGTTCGAGTTCGGGAATGGAGAGCTCCCGTACCTGCTCCGGCGAATCTATGCCTTCGAGTATGCCTGCCATAGGCAGCCTGAATCTGCGTCCCTAGCCTGACCCTATTTGGCCTCAGCCTGCCTACGGGCGGCTTCCACATATCGTACGTAGGTGATTCTATTATCTTCCCACGAAATGGGGCTACCGCTGATGCCAGTCAAACCAAGCGAGTATTAGCTGCGCACTTCAGTCGAGACGGACGCCGTCGACGTGCAGGAGCCAGCCGTGCTTATCGGGCAGACGGCCGTACTGGATTCCCTGTAGATGCTCGAAGAGAGCGGACGTAACGGGTCCGGGTCCGGATGCGTTGCCAACCGGAATAGTCCCGCCGCTCTCGAGATGGAACCGGCGAATTCCCGTGACCACGGCGGCTGTCCCGCAGGCGATCGCTTCGGTGATCTTCCCGCTCCGCAGGCCGCCTTGCAGTTCATTCAGGGTATAGGCGTACTCGCGCACAGGCAGCCCCTGGTCTTTGGCGAGGTGCAGCACGCTATCCCGGATGACGCCGGGCAGAATGGTGTCGTTCAGCGGCGGAGTGACCAGGCTTCCGTCTTCGACAAACAGGACGTTCATTCCGCCCAGTTCCTCTACCCGCCGAGCGGGAGATGAGTCGAGGAAAAGAACCTGTCCGCAGCCGGCCGCCGCGGCTTTCGAGGTGACTTGCAGTGTGATCGCATAATTGGCTGCCGTCTTGATGTTTCCCGTACCTCCGGGAAAGGCCCGCACCACGGATTCGGAGATCAGCACATCGACCGCGCCAGCCCCCGAGGCCAGTCCCGGAAAGTAAGCGCCCGCCGGCAAGGTGACTATGAAGAATTTGAACTCCGTGGAACTGCTCACCCCGATGTACGGCTGCGTCGCAATCATGGCCGGACGGATGTAGAGGCTACCGGGAAATCGCGGTATGAAAGCGTGGTCTGCGGCCACCAGCCCGAGAATCGCCTCGAGAAACAACGCCTCGTCGACATGGGGCATCGCCATTCTGGCGGCGGATGCCTGGAAGCGTCGCGCGTTCCTTTCAGGACGGAACAGTGCCACGCCGCCATCGGCTTGAGCAAAGGCCTTCAGCCCTTCGAAGATGGATTGCGCGTAGTGGAGGACGAGTGCCCCGGGATGGAGCGAAAACGGCTCGATGGGGGCAATTCGCGCGCTCTGCCACGCGCCGTCCTTGTACTCCGCAACGAAAGAGTGCGGGCTGAAGGTTTTCCCGAAAGCGATGTTCGCCGGATCCGTCCGGCCCCCCGCAGCAGGGTCCCCGGACAGGTCCTTCACGATCTGCATATCAATCCCTTCCCAATCATATGACGGCTGCCGGGCTGGATGACTGAGGCGATGTTTGACTGTGTTAGATTGGATGTTGCCGCTGCTGGACGGGTCGAGGTTGCGGGGTTGGCCTAGTGGTTGGGCGTCAGCCTTCCAAGCTGATTTACACGGGTTCGAATCCCGTACCCCGCTCCATCCACTAAGACGCCACCGGCCGGAGTTCACGCATGTCCGATAAGAGCCGCATCCGCGTGTTCTCGACCGGCGGCACCTTCGACAAAGAGTACAACGAACTCACCGGCCAGCTCTTTTTTCAGCGCACGCACCTTCTCGACATGCTGCGCCTGGGACGCTGCAATCTGGATTTGGCGGTCGAAAGCCTGATGATGGTCGACAGTCTCGAGATGAGCGATCACGACCGGGAGCTGATTGCCGAGCGCTGCCAGCAGGCGGCGGAAGATCGCATCGTGATCACCCACGGCACCGACACCATGGAGCAGACCGCGGCGGTACTGGGGCCCAGGTTCGAGCACAAGACGATCGTGCTTACGGGCGCCATGGTGCCGTACACGTTCGGCAGCTCGGATGGTCTGTTCAACCTGGGAACGGCGCTGGCTTTCGCGCAAACCCTGGCACCCGGGGTCTACGTGGCGATGAACGGTCGGTGCTTCCGGTGGGACGAGGTGCGAAAGAACCGTGAGCTGGGCATCTTCGAGTCGCTAAGGAAATCTTAGCGAATCCTTGTCAAGTGATATAACTAACTAATTAAGAGCAGTTTACAAGAGAATCTTGTCACTCTCGTGCGGAGTGTGCTAAAAATAGACGACGGAACTCCGCAGCAATACTGCGACCGATGGTTCCACCGATTTACCTGATTCAACATTCACAGGAGGTTTAATTTGATGAAAATCCGTCCGCTCTATGATCGCATCGTGGTCAAACGAATTGAGCAGAAAGAGCAGATGCAAGGCGGCCTGTACATCCCGGACAGCGCCAAAGAGAAGCCCCAGGAGGGCGAAGTGGTGGCCGTGGGAAAAGGCAAGCGCCTGGAAGACGGCAAAGTGGTTCCGCTTGATGTGCAGGTCGGCGACCGGATTCTGTTCGGCAAGTATTCCGGCAGCGACATCAAGATGGATGGCGAAGAGTACATGATCATGCGCGAGGACGAGGTTCTCGGCATTCTGGATGCGAAGCCCCAGGCGGCGCAGAAAGCTAGCTAAGGAGTCGAAGACAAGATGGCGAAACAGATTGTATATTCGGAAAACTCGCGACAGGCAATTTTACGCGGCGTCAACCAACTCGCCGACGCAGTGAAGGTTACGCTCGGTCCCAAGGGCCGCAACGTGGTCCTGGAGAAAAAGTTCGGCGGTCCGAACATCACCAAGGACGGCGTTACGGTAGCCAAGGAAATCGAGCTGAAGGATCCGCTGGAGAACATGGGCGCACAGTTGGTGCGCGAAGTGGCCTCGAAGACCAGCGATGTGGCCGGCGACGGCACGACAACGGCGACCATTCTGGCGCAGGCGATCTTCCGCGATGGCGTGAAGGCAGTGGCTGCCGGCGCCAACCCGATGGCTATCAAGCGCGGCATCGAAAAGGCCGTGGCCGTGGCCACCGAGGAAGTCAAGAAGCTCTCCAAGCCGGTGACCGGCGATATGATCGCGCAGGTGGGCACCATTTCCGCCAATAGCGATTCGACCATCGGCAACATCATCGCCGACGCGATGAAGAAGGTCGGCAAGGACGGCGTGATCACGGTCGAAGAGTCCAAGACCATGAACACGGAGCTGGATACGGTCGAGGGCATGCAGTTCGACCGCGGCTATCTCTCCCCGTACTTCGTGACCGACGCGGACCGCATGGAAGCCGTGATCGAGGATCCGTACATCCTGATCCACGAAAAGAAAATCAGCAACATGAAGGACCTGCTGCCTCTGCTCGAGCAGATCGCGCGCTCCGGCAAGCCTCTGCTGATCATCGCCGAGGAAGTGGAAGGCGAAGCGCTGGCCACACTGGTGGTGAACAAGCTGCGCGGAACCCTGAACGCGTGCGCCGTGAAGGCCCCGGGCTTCGGCGATCGCCGCAAGGCTATGCTGGAAGACATTGCCATCCTCACCGGCGGCAAGGCCATCACAGAAGACATCGGCGTCAAGCTGGAAAGCGTGCGCCTGGAAGACCTGGGCCGCGCCAAGCGCGTGACCGTGGACAAGGACAATACCACCCTGGTCGACGGCGCCGGATCGGCGAAGGCCATCGAAGCCCGCATCAAGCAGCTCCGCACGCAGATCGACGAGACGACTTCCGATTACGATCGCGAGAAGTTGCAGGAGCGGCTGGCGAAGCTGGCTGGCGGCGTGGCAGTGATCAAGGTTGGCGCCGCGACCGAAACCGAAATGAAGGAAAAGAAGGCCAGAGTGGAAGACGCGCTGCATGCAACGCGCGCCGCGGTGGAAGAAGGCATCGTCCCCGGCGGCGGCGTGGCTCTGCTGCGCGCTTACAAAGCGCTGGCTGCGCTCAAGGGTGTCGGCGACGAGCAGATCGGCATCGACATCATCAAGCGGGCCTGCGAAGAGCCGCTGCGCCAGATCGTCGTCAATTCCGGAACCGAAGGCGCGATTGTGGTGGAGAAGGTGCGCGAGAACTCGAATCCCAACTTCGGTTTCAACGCCTCGACCGACACTTATGAAGACCTGGTGCTGGCGGGCGTGATCGATCCGACCAAGGTGACGAGGACGGCGTTGCAGAATGCCGCTTCCATCGCCTCCCTGATGCTCACCACCGAAGCCATGGTGGCTGAAATTCCGGAGAAGAAGCCGGCCCCGGCCGGTGGTCCTGGCGGTCACGGGCCCGAGATGGACTACTAAGCGGTTTTCCAGCCGCCCGCAGCGAGTGGGCGGCGTTGAAATCGCAAGTGCACTGGAGCCGCGCTCTCCCCTGTTCCAACGGGGCGGGCGCGGCTTTTTTCTTGCGGCCAACCGTTTCGGCCGCATGGCGGCGCCCTGTGTGCGTACGGCGGCGGTGATGGCGGGAGTCGACTGTCGCCAGAATCGCGGTTGCCAGGCCCAGTAACGTCCAGGTCAGCGGCTGGTTTCCCCGCAACGGGTCGCTTTGCCGCCTGGCAGGCAAGTGGACTCCATACAGCCGCGCATCGAGCCACAACTCGATGGGAGACTCTGGTTTGGCCGCACCAGCGAAGAGCGTGGATTTGAGCGTCTCCACGGGGGCGGCGGGAGCGAAAGCCCGCGCTGTCTGTTCGGCGACGGACTTAATCTCGGTGGCTGGATTCCAAACGGGGAAGGCGGCCTCGGATTGCACCGGCAAGGTGCTCGCAGCCGTCACGTGTGCAGCAACCCATAAGAGCACCGCGGCGCGCAGCGCTGAACAGATCGTGCCTTCCTCGACCGGTTGCATCTCCGTCGCATATTCAGTGGGACGGGCGCGGGGAAATCTTGACGATTTGCCGGCTCACCCCCTAAGAGCGAGAACGGCCCCGCAAGCGGTGTTTCACCATCGAGGGAGAGAGATATAAAGGCCTATTACCAACGGTTTGACGAGGTACACCCAAGATCTGACTGGAGAACGCAGCAGCACGTACGAATGCGCGCCGCGGCTATTCCGTGCGGCTTAGGCGGTGTGGGAAGCGCCGCCGGCGGACGACAGGCGGCTGCGGATCTGGCTCATCAAATCGGATGCCAGGAATGGCTTGCGGAGAACGGGGAAATTGTGTTCCTCGCACAGCGCCTCCTCTTCCTGCGGCAGAATGGTGCCGGTCATGACGATGGCAAGCATGTGCGGGACCGCGCGCAGAAACTCGACGCCCAGTTCCACGCCGTTGCCATCGGGGAGCATGTAGTCGAGCAAGACGGCGTCGGGCGTGTGCTCGGCGAAGGCTCGCTTGGCTTCGGCGGCGCTTTCGGCGGTGACCAGGTTCCAGCCCGCGTCGGCCATCAGCCGCTCGAGGAAGCGAAGCAGATCGCGATTATCGTCGACCAGGAGCACGGTGGGCTGGGTAGCCGGAATCGCCACGCCGGCGGCCCGCAGAACGGAGATGTCGAGCGCCTCGCGGCTGTCGGCGACCCCGGCCAGCACGCGCGCTCCGGGCGGGACCTGATTGGTGGCGACCAGGGTGGCCAGCGGCTGCGTCAGGTAGCGGTGGATGGTTCGTTTCAGTTCGCGCGCTCCATACTCCGCGCTGGTGCCCCTTTCGAGCAGAAACTGGCGCGTCTCGAGCGGCACTTCGAGCGTGAACGAGCGTTCCCCGAGCCGCGTGTTGACGTGGTTCTGCAGGTCCGCAATCTGTTGATCGAGGATCGCCGAAAGCGCCTCCAGCGAGAGCGGCTGATAGGTGATGATGCAATCGATGCGGTTGATGAATTCGGGCGAAAAGCGCTTGCGGACGGCCACCATTCCGATGCTGCGCAGCTTGCCGGTCAGATCGGGCCGGGGACCGGCGCCGGCCGACTGGAATCCGAAATCGGGGTGGATCTCGTGCAGCATTTCGCGGGAGCCCAGGTTACTGGTGAGGAAGACCAGGCTCTTCTCGAAATTGACGGACGTGTTGTCGCCCAGCCGCAGAATGCCCTTGTCGAGCACGCCCAGCAGCAGGCGGGTGAGCGAGGGGGCGGCCTTTTCGATTTCGTCGAACAAGACCAGCGACAGCTCGCACTGCTCACTGGTGCTGGCGTTGAGGCGCTGCTGGGTGAGCATCGGCTGCGTCTCGCGATGGCCCAGGTAGCCGGGGGGCGCGCCGATCAACTTGGCGACTTCATGCTCGAGTTGGAACTCGCCGCAGTCCACCTTGAGCATGTTCTTCTCGGAGCCGTGCAGCGTGTCGGCTAAAGCTTCGACGGTCTTGGTCTTGCCGGTGCCGGTGGGTCCGAGCAACAGGAAAACACCCACCGGACGACCTTCCGGCGCCAGTCCGGCCTGGAACATCTGCACGTAGGGAACAATCAGCCGCGTGGCGTCGGGCTGGCCCACCACTTTGCGGGACAGCACGGCGGCGAGGTCTCCAGCCGCCTCGGCGGTCTGCTTGCGGGAACGGCTTTGCGCACCCTTTGGCTTGTCCACGGCACCCTCCGGCTTGATTGTAGCGGCGGCGGACTTGGCTACGCGTCCTCGCCGTCGCTCTCCGGACTCGTTTGGATCTTTCATGCTGGTCCCTTGAACTGCTGATCGTGTGAGTTACCGGCCCCTTCCCAACTCACGAAAGAATTATCCAAAGGCAGTGATCGAAGGGATACCCACTCGACTTTTACCACGCCTCATCGTGCGCCGTATGTACCGTTTCGCACGGAAACCACTTTTTCGGAGGAACGGGTGGGGGGTGCCTATGAGAATTTAGCGGTGACGGAACGTGATCCGTCCCTTGGTCAGGTCGTAAGGGGATAACTCCAACGTGACCTTGTCGCCGGCCAGGACGCGGATGCGATTCCGCCGCAACCTGCCGGCCAGATGAGCCAATACGACGCGTTCATGTTCGAGCTGGACGCTGAACAGCCCGCTGGGGAACTTTTCCAATACCGTGCCGGTAACCTCGATACAGTCTTCCTTGCTCATAAACCTCCAGGCTGGGGATCGGATGCGGGAACCGGCCGCTACGGGGCGGCCGGTTCGCCGAAATCCGTTAGGTCAAAGCGACGTTGGTCGCCTGCAGCCCCTTCGGGCCCTTGGTCACCTCAAACTCCACCTTCGCGCCTTCATCCAGCGTGCGGTACCCCTGCGACTGGATGGCGGAGAAGTGTACGAACACGTCCTCTCCGTTCTCCCTCTGGATAAATCCGTAGCCCTTGGCTGCGTTGAACCACTTCACTGTGCCTTTTTCTTTCATCGTGCCTTTTCCTTCTTTAACTCAACTCAAATTCCATCTGGCCGCCGACGGCCGCCCAACAACAAAAAAAGGGGCATGCGGATGGACTCACGCAACCCCTTCCTGTGTCTCAGAGCGGAAATCAAGAGCCAAATGCCCTACTATTATACAACAGGCGAACCTCTGGCAACGGTTTCAATCGCGTGAATACATTCGAGTTCTACCGGCTTCGCTCAAGTTTCCAGGCGCTCGGCAAGCTGTCGTTTCCGGCGGGCGAAAGCGGCAACGTGGTGCGCGGCGCGTTTGGGTTGCTACTGCGGCAGACGGCCTCACGCGAGGTGTACGCGCGCGTGTTCGAGCCAGGCCGCGCCGGCGGTCGCCCAAGCGGCTTGAAAGACTGGCCGCGCCCGTTTGTGTTCCGCACCGCCGCGGTGGACGGCCGGGAGATTGCGCCCGGGGAAACCTTCCACATCGACATGCACGTGTTCGATTGCCGCCCGGAGCTGATGGGCGCGATCCGGGCGACCCTTGGACAGCTTGGCGAAACGGGGCTGGGGCCTGGCCGGGGCCGCGCCGCGCTGAGCCGCGTCGAGCAACTGGGGACGGATGAATCGGCTTGCGTGATGGCGGCCAGCCCCGGTCCGCCATCGGTGATCAGCCTTGACCCCGAACCAGCCGAGCAGGCGGTGCGACAGGTCCGTCTGCGCTTCCTGACACCCACCGAGTTGAAGGGTGGCAACGGGCCGGACACTGTGCCGGGTGGGGGGCCGGAGTTCGGCGTGCTCTTCGCCCGGCTGCGGGATCGCATCTCGACCTTGCGGGCGCTTTACGGCGCGGGGCCGCTCGCAATCGATTTCCGTGGTCTTGGCGCACGCGCGCGCGCGATGGAGCTGGTTTCGAGCGACCTCGAGTGGACGAGCGCCCGCCGCCACTCCAGCCGCACCGGCCAATCGCACCCGCTGGGAGGTTTCACCGGCGTTGCCGAATACGCCGGCGAACTGGGCGAGTTCCTGCCCTGGCTGCGCGCCGCCCGCTGGACCGGCGTCGGCCGCCAGACGGTGTGGGGCAAAGGCGATGTGCGCGTGATCTGACGTGGCGCACGCACTCGTGCGAAGGCGAATTCCACCTGCCGGTTTGGATTCGCGCCGCCCAACTCACCTGCCCCCTCCCAGAGGCGCCCACCCCCGCTTCGCCGATTCAAATCTCTACAATATTTGCGGCCGCTGTTCGTCTACAGGAATGGATGGATGAGCCGTCGAGGATCACCGCGATGACCGAGCAAGACCGTCGAATCTCCGAAATCATCGCGGAACAACGATCACGGCTGCGGAACTTCATCCTCCGGCGTGTGCCCGATCCCTCCGATGACGAGGACATCGTGCAGGAGGTCTTCTACGAACTGGTAGTAGCCAATCGCCTGCTGATGCCGATTGAGTACGTGACCGGCTGGCTTTTTCGCATCGCGCGCAATCGCATCACGGACCTTTTCCGCAAGAAGAAGCCGGAGGCCTTCAGCGACCGGGCGGCCGAGGGCGAAGACGGCGAGTTGCTGCAGATCGAAGATCTGTTGCCATCGCCCGATGCCGGGCCGGAAGCGCTCTACCTCCGCGGCGTGCTTCGCGATGAGCTGGAATTTGCGCTCGACGAACTGCCCGACGAGCAGCGTGAAGCATTCGTCGCTCACGAACTGGAGGGGCGCAGCTTCCAAGAGCTGTCGGTAGAAAGCGGCGTAAACGTCAACACCCTACTCTCGCGCAAGCGCTACGCGGTGCTTCATCTCCGCGAGCGATTGCAGAGCACTTACGACGAGTTTACGAAGAAGTGAGGAACACAACATGAGAAAGAAGTGGATTTTTTTGGTGGCTCCGCCGGCGCTCGTGATATTCATCGCGATTGGCGGCGAAGTCGTGCAGCATTTGTGGAACTGGTTGCTGCCAACCTTGTTCGGATGGCGGCAAATCACCTTCTGGCAGGCTCTCGGACTGCTGGCTCTCTGCCGGATTCTGTTCGGAGGCTTTGGTGGTGGCGGCTCTCACCGCTCCAAATCCCGGGGGAGAATGGCCGAGCGCTGGGAGCAGATGACGCCCGAGGAGCGCGAGAAGGTCCGCCAGGGTGTGACCTCGCGCTGCGGCGGCTTTGGAGCGCCAACCAGCGAAACCGAGGAGCCGGCCTGATGGTGCCGCGCTGGCGGTTCGCGATGGCAGGTGGCCTGCTTGTGCCCACCAATTGCGCACCGCACCTGGCCGCAAGCAGCAGGGCTTGGAAACTCCTGGAGGAAACTCATGAAAGCGATTGTTTATCACAACTACGGTTCACCCGATGTTCTCAGGTATGAAGAGATCGAAAAACCGGCCGCAGGGGACGATGAAGCCCTGATCAGAGTTCGCGCGGCTTCCGTCAATCCGCTGGACTGGCACTTCATGAGGGGCGAGCCGTACATCGTTCGCATACAGGGCGGCCTGAGCAAACCAAAGGATATACGCCTGGGAGTCGATCTGGCTGGCCAGGTTGAATCGGTGGGCAGGAACGTAACGCAGTTTCAGCCGGGCGATGAGGTATTCGGCACGAGCAAAGGCGCCTTCGCCGAGTATGTGTGCGCTCCCGAAAAAGCGTTGGCGCCGAAACCGGCCAATCTCACGTTCGAGCAGGCGGCGGCCGTCCCCGTTGCAGGGGCATTCACTGCCCTGCAGGGTCTTCGCGACAAAGGAAGGATTCAGCCGGGGCAGAAGGTCCTGATAAACGGTGCGGCGGGAGGGGTAGGTACGTTTGCCGTGCAGATCGCCAAAGCGTTCGGCGCGGACGTGACCGGTGTGTGCAGCACAAGGAATGTGGACATGGTCCGATCGATCGGCGCCGACCATGTCATTGATTACACCCAAGAGGATTTCACCCAGAGCGCGCAGCGATACGATCTCATACTCGATTCCGCTGCGAACCATTCGTTGTCAGCTTGCAGGCGCGTCATGCGCCCCACGGGGAACTACATCATCGTCGGAGGACCCGACCGCGGCCGCTGGATTGGACCTCTGATCCTTCCGCTCAAGGCGCTCTCGTTGTCACCATTTGTGAGCCAGAAGCTGCGGATGTTTCTTGCGAGATCCAACAAAGAGGACCTGGTTGTCTTGAAGGAGCTAATCGAAGCCAAGAAGGTAACGCCGGTCATCGACAGGTCCTATACGTTGAGCGAGGTCCCCGAGGCTATCCGGTATCTCGAAGAAGGACACGCTCGGGGAAAAGTCGTCATAACTTTGGAACATAACCACGAATCCCGGCAGCACGCCACACGGTAGAAGAAGTAAGAAAACGCCCAAATCGCCGGAGTGCTGCCCGGCCCTTTACCCCATCATCCGCACCAAATTCCGCCCGCAAATCAGGCTGGCTTCCAGCTTGTCGCCGGCGGGGCCTCGCCAGTGAGTTTCCAGGCTGAACCAGCCGCGGTAGCCGTCGCGATGGAGGGCCGCGATCTGGCCCGTCCAGTCGATGCTGCCAGTGCCCAGTTCGAGCCACTCCGGGGTGTGTCCGGTGACGCGGCAGTCCTTGGCGTGCAGATGGGCAATGCGAGCGGCGGGGAGCTTGGCGTAACCTTCGGGGAACGGCCTTTCGCCAGCCACCAGGGCGTTGGCAGGGTCCCAGATGAGCTGCAAGTTGGGATGAGGAACTCGGGCCAGCAGGCGCGCCGCTTCCGACGCGGTGCCAATGTTGCAGGCGTGCTCGTTTTCGATGCCGATGATGACGCCCGCGGGCGCGGCCAGCTCGGCGAGGCCGGCCAGCGCCTCCGTGATGCGTTCGAAACAGGCGTCGGGTTGCGCCGTGCGCCAGAAGGAAAATACGCGTACAATGCGCGCGCCGGTGCGGCCAGCGATTTCGAGCGCGCGGCGAGCCAGGCGCGGCTGATCCGCGAACGTGTGTTGGGCGGCGAACATATCCTGCTGGAAGCGCGTATCGACCTCGGGCGCGTCCGGCAGCACGCATTTGAACACGGGGGAAGCGATAGAAACGGCGGTGAGGCCGCAGCCGCGCAGGATTTCGACGGCGCGGTCCACTTCCTGGTCCGTCAAGTCGATGATGTTCTTGCCGGAGACCATGCGCAGCTCGGCGCCCGTCATGCCGAGCGAAGCCATGGCGCGCGCGGCGGTTTCCAGATCCGGCGAGAACTCATCGGTGATGGCGGCTACGGGTGAGCGGGGCATGGAAGTTAAAGTGTCGGGCAAGCTAAAGCATGCCCTACCGACGGCATTGTAGTCAAACCAGCGTGGGGTGCGACAATAGCGGAGATGCCGCGTGTCGCCCCTTCCGTCGAACGAGTGCCGTATTCTGGCATTCGCGAATTGGCGGAGATCGCCATGTCGATGGACGGCGTGGCGCGCCTCTATTTCGGCGAATCGAACCTGCCGACGCCGGATTACATCAAGGACGCGGCCGAACGCGCGATCCGCGAGGGCCACACATTCTACACCGAAAACGCCGGATTGCCTTCGCTGCGGCGCGCGATCGCGGAATCGTACCGCAAGCTGCACCAGGTGGAGATCGACCCGGCGGGCGAAATCGTGGTGACGGCTTCCGGGGTGCAGGCGCTGAACGTGGCGATCCGGTCGACGCTCGATCCGGGGGATGAGGCGCTGGTGCTGACGCCGGCCTGGCCCAACGGCTCCTCGATTGTCGCCCTGTCGAACGCCGTGGCGCGGCAGATCCCGCACCCATTATGCGGCAACCGGTACGCGATCGATTTCGACGCGCTCGAAGCGGCAGTGACCGGGCGTACGCGGCTGCTGGTCTACATCTCCCCCTCGAACCCGCTGGGCTGGGTCGCGACCGAAGCCGACCAGGAGCGGCTGCTCGATTTCGCGCGCCGCCACGAATTGTGGCTGCTGGCCGACGAAGTTTACGACCGGCTGAACTACCTGGGCGCGCGCCTGGGCGAGCCGGCGCCATCGATCCTGCGGCTGGCTTCGCGCGACGACGCTGTGATCGTGGTGCAATCGTTTTCCAAGGCGTATCGGATGACAGGATGGCGGCTGGGTTACCTGATCGCGCGCAGGGACCTGGCGGAGAAGGCGGCGCAGATGAACGAATTCATCGTTTCGCACGCTGCCAGCTTCACGCAGAAAGCCGGGGAGGCCGCGCTGGCGGAAGGCGAGGAGGAACTGGTTCGCATGCTGGAGGGCCTGCGGGCGAACCGGGACCTGTGTCTGGATGCTCTGCGCGGAATGCCGGGAGTGACGGTTCCCGAGCCCGATGGCGCGTTCTACCTGTTTCCGCGGATTGCGGGAGTTGCCGATTCCTTTGCGTTTTGCCGGCGTCTGCTCGAAGAGACCCGGGTGGGGCTGGCGCCCGGGGTGGCATTCGGCGCCGGCGGGGAGGGCTCGGTGCGCATCTGCTACGCGGCGGAGCGGCGAATCCTCGAACCGGCCATGGAGCGTTTGAGAAGATTCTTGCAACAGGGTCAACGATTCGGCATGATAGCTTGAGGAGAAAACGATGCTAAGTGGTTTCAAAAAGTTCGTGATGCGGGGCAACGTAATCGACCTGGCGGTAGCCGTGGTGATGGGCGGCGCTTTTGGAGCGGTGGTGACAGCGCTGGTGAAGGACCTCCTCACTCCGATCATCGCGGCCGTGGTGGGCAAGCCGGACTTTTCCCAGATTGTCTTCACCGTCCATGGCAGCAAGTTTCCCATCGGGGACTTTATCAACGCGGCGGTGGGCTTCCTGCTGATCGCGCTGGCGATCTACGTCTTCGTGATCGTGCCGATGAATGCGCTGACGGCCCGCCTGAAGCGCGGCGAAGTGCCGCCCGACCCGACCACCAAGAAATGCCCCGAATGCCTGAGCGAGGTTCCCATCGCCGCCAAGCGGTGCGCCTTCTGCACCAGCACGCTGCCGTAGTAAGGCGGCTGACAGGTGAGAACGCCGGCGAAAACGCCAGCCCACTGCCGATGACCCACCACGCTAGCGAATTCCACGCCCGACGCCGACGGCTGGCCGGCGTCCTGGCCGAGCGCGGAGCCGATGCTCTGTTGGTTTGGGCGGCGCCGAGCGTGCGCTATCTCTCCGGCTTCACCGGTGACAACGCCGCCCTGCTGGTGCTCCCCGGCAAGGCGGTTCTCTTTACCGATCCGCGCTACGCCATCCAGGCCGCGCAGCAGGTTTCCTGCCGGGTGAAGATCTGCAAAGGCCCGCTCGTGGATGGTGTGGCCGCCGCGTTGCGCAAGCTGGGCGCCATGCGCATCGGCTACGATCCCGGCCGCATGACCTGCGCCGTGTTCCAGTCGCTTCAATCGCACTTGCCGATGAAAGCTTCGCTCGATCCGCTCCCCGGCGTGGTGGAAGAGCTGCGCATGATCAAGTCGCCGGCCGAGATCGAGCTGATCCGCCGCTCGGTCGAACTCAACTCGCGCGCTTTCGAGCTCGCCGTGCGCCGCGTGCGCCCCGGCATGACCGAGCGCGAACTGGCGGCGGAGATCGAGTACCGTATGCGGCGTCTCGGCGCCGAAAAACCGAGCTTTGAGACCATCGTCGCCAGCGGCCGCCGTTCCGCCCTTCCCCACGCCCAGCCCACGGCCGCCCCGCTGCGGCACGGCGCTCTGGTGGTGGTGGATATGGGCGCGTTTTGCGATGGCTACGCGAGCGACATGACGCGCATGTTGTTTCTGGGCACGCCTGGCGCCCGCGTCAAGCGCGTCTACCGCGCCGTGCTCGAAGCGCAACTGGCCGGCATCGATCGAGTGCGCGCCGGTGTGGCCGCCTTCCAGGTGGATGCCGCCGCCCGCCGCGTGCTCCGCACCTACGGCTATGACCGCGCCTTCGTGCATTCCACCGGCCACGGCCTGGGCCTGGAAATCCACGAACCCCCGCGCCTGGGAAAGCGCGACAAGACCATCCTCCAGCCCGGCATGGCCATCACCGTCGAGCCCGGCGTCTACTTGGAGGACTTCGGCGGCATCCGCATTGAAGACACGGTAGAAGTGACCGAGACTGGCTGCAAGATTTTCACGCCAACGCCAAAAGAGCTACGCGTGATTTGAGCCCTGTGGGGCAGGTTGAAAGAACCTGCGCACCGATTGTTCAATCGGTGCAGCCGGGCGCAAGCCCGGCCCGAGGCGGTGGCTATCGGCCCCGCTTTCGCGTCCCGTCCTGCATGTTGAAATCCTCGTACGTCCACCAACGCTTCTCCCGGATACCAGCAGTCTCTACAAGGACCTTGTCCATGGCCTGCTGAAGCGCTGCAACACGCGCCCGCGTATCGATCTTCCTGAAGAATCTGCGGACGGCGGGCGCATGGGGTTCGATGAAGCAAAGGTATCCGTCAGGGTACTCCTGATAATGACCGCAGCCTATCCAGAGGCGAAAATGCTCGTTTGCTACCGGTACAACCCAGCCCCAGTCCTCCGCGAACGGTTCGCCGGTGTCAAAGCCCTCGGGGCGCAAAGCATCCCGAAGAAACTCGGCTAGCCGTTTTCCCCAGAGGCCAAGATTGATCTGCGCCTCTTCATGGTCGTAGGCGGGGAACCGGTCGGAACGAAACTCAACGTGCGTTTGCACGCCTCTTCACCCCACTTCGTAGTGCTCCAGTATCTCCTGCCACCTGCCCTGCGCTTTCAGCAGCAGCTCCACCACTTCGCGGACGGCGCCTTCGCCGCCTGGGGCTTGCGTCACGTGATGAGCGGCGCGCTTCACTTCTTCGCGCGCGTTGGCGGTGGCGATGGCCAGGCCCACGCGGCGCATGATGACGATGTCGGTGAAATCGTCGCCGATGTAAGCCACCTGGCTTGCATCGATTTTGGCGTCGGCCAGAATCTCCAGCAAGATCGGGATCTTCTCGATGTGGCCCTGGTAGACGTAGGACATCTTGCACTGGCGCGCGCGCTCTTCGGTGGCCGGCGACAGCCGACCGCTAATCACGCCGGTCTTGATGCCCTTCCAGCTCAGCCACTGGAGCCCGATTCCATCCTGCGAATCGAACCCCTTGGTTTCGACCATCTTCCCTTCGGGGTTGGGCACGTTGTAGAGCCTGCCGTTGGTCAGGACGCCATCCACGTCCATCAGCAGCAACTGGATTTTGCCGGCCAGCGCCAGCAGGTTGTCGGGGTTAGAGCTTGTCATGAAACCACGCTTCGTGGGGCAGCTTGGTAAGCTGCGGTCCGATTGCCAATCGGACCACGCGGCGATTGGCAATCGCCGCGCAGGATGACATCCTGCCCCACAAGAAAGCTAGACATTATACGTGCCGGCCGAAACCGATCCGCCCTTGCCGGTCCAGTTGGTGTGGAAGAATTGCCCGCGCGGGCGGTCTACGCGCTCGTAGGTGTGCGCGCCGAAATAATCGCGCAGCGCCTGCAGGAGGTTGGCTGGCAGCCGCCCGCTGCGGTAACCGTCGTAGAAGGATAGCGCCGTGGTGAAGGCCGGCACCGGCACGCCGGCCGCCACCGCTTGCATTACCACGCGCCGCCATGAGGCCTGGCACCGCTCGATCACGCCGTGGAAGTAGTCGTCCAGCAGCAGGTTGACCAGCTTCGGATTGCGGTCGAAGGCTTCCTTGATCTTACCCAGAAACGCCGAGCGGATGATGCATCCGGCGCGCCACACCAGCGCAATGCCGCCATAGTTCAAATCCCACTTGTACTGCTTGGCGGCTTCCGCCAGCAGCATGAAGCCCTGCGCGTAGCTAACCAGCTTGGAGGCCAGCAGCGCCTGTCGCACGTCCTCGATGAACGCCTTCTTGTCGCCGCTGAACTGGAACGGCGGCCCGCTCAGGATCTTCGACGCCGCCACGCGATCCGCCTTCATCGCGCTCAGGCAGCGCGCAAACACCGCCTCGCCGATCAGCGTCACCGGAACGCCCAGCTCGAGCGAGCTGTCGCTGGTCCACTTCCCGGTGCCCTTTTGCCCGGCGGTGTCGAGGATCTTGTCGACCACGTAATCCCCGGCTTCGTCCTTGTAGCCCAGCACGTCGCGGGTGATTTCGATCAGGTAGCTATCCAGCTCGCCCTTGTTCCATTCGGTGAATACCGCGTGCATCTCTTCGTTGCTCATGCCCAGACCCTGTTTCATGATCTGGTAGGCTTCACAGATGAGCTGCATGTCGCCGTATTCGATGCCGTTGTGGACCATTTTGACGAAATGGCCGGCGCCGTCGCTGCCCATCCAGTCGCAGCAAGGCGCGCCGTCCGGCGTCCTGGCGCAGATGGCCTGGAAAATGTCCTTCACCAGGGGCCACGCTTTCGGGCTGCCGCCGGGCATCATCGAAGGGCCGAAACGCGCGCCTTCCTCGCCGCCCGAAACGCCCGTGCCGACGAACAACATACCTTTGCTCTCCAGGTAGGCGGTGCGGCGGATGGTGTCGGGGAAATGCGAGTTGCCGCCGTCGATGATCAGGTCTCCGGGCTCCAGATAGGGCAGCAGGGCTTCGATGAAGTCGTCCACCGGCTTGCCCGCCTTCACCATCAGCATGATCTTGCGCGGCCGCTTCAGCAGGCCCGCCACTTCCTCGATCGACTTGGCGCCAATGATGGTCTGGCGCCCTTTGGCCGCTTCGTTCAGAAACTCATCGACCTTGGATACCGTGCGGTTGTACGCCACCACGGTGTAGCCATGATCGTTCATGTTCATAATCAGGTTCTGGCCCATCACGGCCAGACCGATGAGCGCAATATCGCCGGTTGGTTGCATAGAATTCGACTCGCCAAGAGAGGTTTAACTCAGGTGAATCCTTTGTATAACACGCGGCGACGCTGGCGTGGGACAGTAACGCTAAAGCAATGCTAAAGCGATGCTATAGCCAGGCTAAAGCGTAGCCCGCTCCGGTCTTCCTATACAGAGTCTCCCCAGGTCCGCCGATTAATGCATACGAGCAAGGTTGGTAACCCATGGCATTGGTAAGCATCAAGCGGCTCCTGGCGAAGTCGGAAGAGGACGCCGCTTATCGCAGAGTGATCTCCATGCTGCTGGAAGGAGTTTCCACCCACGCGCTGCCTCTCGATCGCGAGGCTTGCCGGGATTTCCGCAGACGGATCGGCGAGATTCGTCAGAGCATGGCCGTGGAGACCGCCGTCGAAACCTTGTTGGGGAACGCGGGAGCGGCGGTGCAGGTGATCGGGGATTACGCGCGGGAGACATCCCGCATGGTGAAGGCTCAGGGCGCCGAGATGCAGGACATGATTACCATGCTCGCCCGCACGGTGGTCGATATCGGAGGGGTTAGCGGGAGGGCAGTAGCGCGCCTGCAGAAGATCGGCGACGAACTCGAGCACGCCGCCGCGGTGGAGGACGTTTTCACCCTCAAGGCGCGATTGCAGGATTGTCTGAGCGCCATTCGGGAGGCAGCTAAGCAACAAAAGGCCGAGTCGGACCACATGGTCCGGG
>Ga0181520_10004509_pt1 | contig 23208 bp, 17 predicted proteins | sample PEATcosm2014_Bin_29_FD_132451 | JGI IMG/M metagenome (GOLD analysis project Ga0181520, IMG submission 132451) | Peatland microbial communities from MTU Mesocosm Facility, Houghton, MI, USA - PEATcosm2014_Bin02_30_metaG | ecosystem: Environmental > Terrestrial > Soil > Wetlands > Peat | place...
GATGAGGTGCGCTGCATCGTGGTCTCCGACGGCGAACGCATTCTCGGCCTGGGCGATCAGGGCGCGGGAGGCATGGGCATTCCCATAGGTAAGATGGCTCTCTACACCGCACTGGGCGGCATTCCGCCGGAGCACTGTCTGCCCATTCTGCTCGACGTGGGCACGGACAACGAAGCGCTTCTCCGCGAACCCATCTACATCGGCTGGCAGCACAAGCGCATCCGCGGCCAACAGTACGACGAGTTCATCGAGAAATTTGTCTGCGCAGTCCAGCGCCGCTGGCCAAACATTCTCTTGCAGTGGGAAGACTTTGCCGGCGTCAACGCGGCCACCCTGCTGAAGCGCTATCGCGACCGGCTCTGCACCTTCAACGATGACATTCAGGGAACCGCCGCCATCACCACCGGCACACTGTTGGCCGCTGTTCGCGCCACCGGCCATCCGCTTAAAGAACAAACCATCGCCATGTTCGGCTCCGGCTCGGCCGGTCTGGGCATCTGCGATCTACTGATTGCCCAGATGAAAGAAGAGGGCCTGAGTGAACAGCAGGCACGCAAGCGCATCTACGCCTTCAATCGCCACGGCCTTCTGGTCGAGGGATGCGAGGGCATTCGCCCCGGCCAGGAGCCATTGGTGCGCACCAAAGCCGACATCGCCGGTTGGAAGCTGTCGGGAACTGGCCCGATCTCGCTGCTCGATGTGGTGCGCAACGCCAAGGTGACCATCCTGGTGGGTGTCTCCGCCCAGACCGGCGCGTTTGCCGAAGAGATTGTGCGCGAGATGGCCAGCCATGCCGAGCGCCCCATCATCTTCCCGCTCTCCAACCCCACCTCCAAAGCCGAGGCCACGCCGGCTGATCTAATGCGCTGGACCTCAGGCCGCGTTCTGGTGGGCACCGGCAGCCCCTTTGCTCCGGTCGAGGTGAACGGCAAACAGGTGCGCATCTCGCAGGTCAACAACTCATTCATCTTTCCCGGCTTGGCGCTGGGCATTCTTGTTTCGCGCTCCACGCGAGTTTCTGACGCCATGATCATGGCCTCCGCTAAGGCGCTGGCCAGCTTGTCGCCGGCGCTCGCCGACCCCAGCGCCCCCTTGCTGCCGCCCATCGCCGATTGCCGCAAGGTGAGCCTGGTGGTGGCTGAAGCCGTGGCCAAGCAAGCCATGGCCGATGGAACCGCCGAAGAGGTGGACGACAAAACCCTGCGTGAGCGCCTCCGCGACTACGTCTGGGAGCCGGTCTACCATCCTTATGAGCGAATTCCGTAAACTACGTCATCAGCCGTCATCCTGATCGAAACAGGCCGCGTATGTTGCGGCCTGTTTTTCGTAGTTGATTTATTTCTCAGATTCGCAGAATGTTTTGTCTGCCTCAACGACTGCCCAGGCTATGCGCTTTGGGTCTTTGGCGTAGAAAGAAAGCCAATACGGACGACTCACAACGACCATATAAGGCATGGATTTCGCGGTACTGCGCCACTCATAAACAAACCGCCCCGGCGCTCTCCTCTTCTCTTTGAGGTGTAAAGGCCCCTGAACCTTCAGTTTCGCAAACTCAATGAGGGCCTCGGATGCAACACGTTGCGGATCGTCGAATGCCCAGGAACGTTCCCCTTGCTCAGCTTGTTGTTGAGCGCGAAGTAGGCTATTCGACATCTCCAGTGGTACAAGTCCTTGTATTCCGCAACCCGCTTTATTGATCTCCGGCTGATCGTACGATACGCCGTAGTCAAGATCTTCGCGATCTTGCGGGTCCACCGACTTGATCTCCTGAATGGTAAGCAATGAACAGCAACCCATATGTCCATAACCAGCCCATGCCGTCACACGGTTGGGGTAGGTTTGTTTAATCCCCGCAAAAAAACGACCCACAATCGTTGCGTGGACGATTGAACCGTATTTGCCGGAGCGAAACGGGGGCTGAATTTGCTTATCGAATTGTTTAAACTGGTCGTTTTCGACTAACGGTATGGGAATATCCTCGACTTTTAGTTCGTGGGTGCGGCTCTTCCCGGCGGTTGGTCCGCAGCAATATATAGTGTTTGATTTGGATTTACCTCCATACTCCAGCCAAATATCTGGCCAGGTAGGGCAGGCTGGGTCGAAGAGCGAGAAATCTTCAAAGTCGTGTGATACAAAGGCTTCCACTTCCACTAACTTATGGTTATAGGCGGCTGGATCGCTCTTGAGATGGCAGAGCTTAACCTTTTCGGGCTGGCTCCAGCAAGTTGAGGCAAAACACACTATCAAGGCCAACACACGAATGACGATCAGATGCCATCTCATTCGATCCCTCCGGAGATTGCAATTCAATCAGCAAGTAGAATTTGCTGTTTCTAAACATGAATGATAACTCTATTTTCTGGACGGGCGCCCCATCCATACCGCGGTCTTATGCGGGATTGGTGGAATACCTTGAACCTGAACCGGCAGGTACTTTCAAGCCGAAGGACGGCTGTCCCCACCGCTGTTGGTTTGCAGATAATTTCCCTCCCTCGGTGCACAATGATTCTTGGAGATATTTCGTCAAACTTCGTCCCTGCATGTCCTCTTCGCGCCAATTTTTAGCCGAAAGCTCTCAGCAGAGACCGAAACGTCCCGTAACTCGTTTGCCTGGAATATTTTGCATGGAACTTCATTGTTTTCAATATTTTGCAGCGCAACACTCCTTGTAACCCCAAGAAAACAAGGATTTTGCGCCCAAAATATGGGTGGGGATACCCCATGTACCAGCCGGGTGGACCACCGATTGAGTCACCACCATGGAGTGGAATGTCAGTGAATCACCCTCTCCATATAAACTGGAATTCCATGATTCCCACGCTTGCCTGGACTCCGCAAGGCGTCCGTTTTATCGATCAGACGCGGCTCCCTCTCGAAGAGAGCTATGTACTCGCCGCCAACTACGAGCAGGTGGCTGACGCCATCGTCACCATGGTGGTGCGCGGCGCTCCGGCTATCGGCGTCTCCGCTGCTTATGGCGTTGCCCTGGGCGCGCTGCGGACCAAAGCCACGACCACTGCCGAGCTTGCGCCGGAGTTTGAGCGCATCTGCGCGCGGCTGGCCGCCACAAGGCCCACGGCGGTGAATCTCTTCTGGGCCATCGACCGCATGAAGCGGCTGTATGCGACATTGGCTGGGTCGGGCGTTCCTCTGGCCGAGATTAAGCAGAAGCTGCTGGCCGAAGCGCACTCGATGTACGAGGAAGACATTGCCGCATGCAAGGCCATGGGCAGATTCGGCGCGGCGCTGATGCCGCAGAAAGGCGGCGTCCTCACGCATTGCAACGCCGGCGCCCTGGCGACCTGCGGCTACGGAACCGCGTTGGGTGTGATTCGCTCAGCAGTCGAGCAGGGCAAGCAGATTCACGTCTTCGCCGACGAAACGCGTCCCTTTCTGCAAGGCGCGCGGCTCACGGCCTGGGAGCTGATGGCCGATCACATTCCCACCACGGTCATCTGCGACAACATGGCCGCCAGCCTCATGCGAGCCGGGCACATTCACGCCGTGGTTGTCGGAGCGGATCGCATCGCGGCCAACGGCGATGCGGCCAACAAGATCGGCACCTACAACGTGGCGATTCTGGCCAAAGAGCACGGCATTCCGTTCTATGTGGCCGCGCCCTGGTCCACCGTCGATATGGCCACACCAACCGGCGACTCCATTCCCATCGAGGAGCGGCCCGCCATCGAAGTCACGCACCATGGCGGCAAGCAGCTCACACCAAATGGAGTAGGCATCCGCAACCCGGCATTCGATGTGACCCCGGCAAAATATATCGCCGCCATCATCACCGAGCGCGGCCTGCTGCGCGCGCCGTTCGTTGAGTCGCTCAAAGCGATGGAATTGGCCAGTGAAGCTAAAGGGTGAAGAACACGTTCACCATTGTCTCTACCTCTACCGGCTCGCCATTGAGCAGGAAGGGCTTGTAACGCCATTGTTTGACGGCGTCTATTGCAGCCTGCTGCAGCATGGCATTCCCGCTGACGACATGTACCGCATCAACCGATCCGGTCTTGGAAATGATAATCTTCAGCTCCACCGTGCCTGATACGCCCGCTGCTTTGGCGATAGGCGGATAGATGGGAGGTGGCGCCTGAATAATCATTCCCTGTGCCACGCCTGAGGAGATGATCATCTTTCTGACCTGGCCAGGTTTCGATTCTTTCAGATTTGCCGCGCTCTTATCGCCTCCGGAGCCGCGCACGCACAGCGCGCGCTTGCTGTAGTTCTTGCGGTATGGGTCGGAGCCACGTTCCCCATCACTGAAGAAGAGGTAAAATGCCTCTCCAGAAGCATTTCCAGGCGTACTGCTCCATTGATATCCGGTCAATTGCAGATTGCCTTTCACGTGCCAGCTAGCGACATCAACTCTTGGGTCATAAATGCCCTGCAACTCGCCGATCTCCGGCAACCGCCAGTCGGAGTGTCCGGCCAGTTGCAAATTTCGGCAATAAGCGGCGGCTTGCAAAAAGTTCACATCGCTGCCATTATCCTTGTTGGCCCACATAAGCCCCGTTGCCGGGTCGGTCCATGTAAGCGCCGATTGGCTGACACTGTCCTCTTGTTGAGGGGAAGGTATCGTTGATGAAGGAGCGGACAGTTTCTCCCGCAACACGCATCCGGTTTGATCCCCAAGGGAACAAGCCTTATCGAGATACTGTTTCTCTTTCTCAATGTCCTTCTTGACTCCGGTGCCGTCCCTGTAGCAACCGGAGAGATTAACGCAGCTTGTACTGTAGCCGGCGTTGCAAGCTTTGGCGTAATACTCCGTTGCTTTTACGCTATTTCTTGCTACGCCGAAACCATCCAGATAGAGAACGCCCAGATAGTTACATGCCTCGCCGTTTCCGCCAGCACAGGCTTGCTCAAAAAGAGGGCGTGCTTCAGAGTAGCGGCTCTGTACAAAAAGTGTTCCAGCCTTTTGCTCGATCTCGGCATATGGCTGCGACTGGGCGGCCGATGAGGTTTGAGATGCAGGCCCTGATGGCTGCGATGATTGCTTCAAATAAATTCCGATCCCGATAAGGATGAGGAATACAATCACTCCGGCTCCAATCAACACTCCTTTCCTCATACGGTCACTGACGTTTTTCGTTATCTCTACATCGGCTGCGTCTTGCGAATCCGCTTCCTTAGGCATTGACTCCCGAAGATTATCTTCCGTAATTTTACGGACCACTACAGCCGCCGCAGCCTCCTTAACGGTTTCCCGTCGCGGTTCGAAAGCGGCGGGCCTGAGTGCATCAAACATCCTGACAAGATCGGCAGCGTCGCTGGGCCGCTGTTCACGATCTTTGGCCAGCATGCACAGAACCATAGCATCGAGGCCGGGCAGGTTAGCCAGTTCCGGGCGAAGATGGCTGGGCAGATGCGGCTGCTCGTGCAGGTGGTTATACATCCAGCCTTCGGTGTTGTGGGCATGGAAAGCGGTGCGGCCGGTGAGCATCTCGTAGAGAACACCGCCAAGCGCGTAAAGGTCCGCGCGGCCGTCTAATTCTTCGGCTGCCATACCCTTCCATTGTTCCGGCGCGGCGTAGGGCGGAGTCAGCAGCAGGCCGTGGGTGCGGCTGGCAACGGTGGCGCTCTCTTTCATAGCGGCAATGCCGAAGTCGAGGAGCTTGGGAGTCTCCGGCTTGCCGTGGCCGCCGGCGAGCAGAATGTTTTCCGGCTTGACGTCGCGATGGATGATGCCTTTGGCGTGGGCCGCTCCGAGACCGAGGGCGATGCCGCGGGCGATGTGCAGGGCGCGTTCGACGGGGAAGGCTCCAGCAGATAGCGCGTGGCGAAGGTCGGGGCCATCGACATATTCCATGGCGATGTAAGGGGAGCCGTCCTCTGCCTGGTCGAGATCGACGACTTCGGCTACATTGGGATGCCGCAACTCGATAGCCGCCTGGGCCTCATGACGAAAGCGGCGCAGAAAGGCGGCATCCTGGCTGAGTTCGCTGGAGATAAACTTGAGGGCGCGCTGACGGTTAAGGAGTATATGCTCGGCGAGATACACGGTGCCCATGCCGCCGCGGCCGAGCTGGCGCACGATGCGATATTTCCCACGAATTACCGTTCCCGGCTCCAGTTCGCGCGAGTCAATGAGCATCGCGCCGTCGGTGGGGCAGTTCGCGTGGTTGCTCGGCCATGACTTTTCGCAGATCGGACAGGTCTTCATAGGCCAGTTGCCTCTTTCTTGCGCAGAAATCCCTTCACAGAGCTTAATCGCTCAATATTAGGGATCGCTCCCATTGTAGAGCCGGGGCGTGGCGGCTCGTGGAGGGTTCGACAACAATAGTTAGCCCCGCAGCGCAGAGTTAGCAAGTTTGCGAGTTAGCAGATTAGCGCGGATGGACTGGTTTGATTGTGGCCGGGACTGGCGTTGGCGCGGGAAAGGCGACTTCAGGCGGGTCGGCGAAGGTGATCACGGCCTGGACAGGAGTGATGTGGACGCCGCGCTTGACCTGATTCTCTTTCAGTGTGAGCGCGCCATTGGCAATTTCTGCGTCTGCGGTCCAACGGTCGAAGCGAGCCAGTGCTGGGGAAACATTACCTGAGGATGCAGTGATGGTTCCCTGCCGCCAATCAAAGTGTAGAGCGCCTTTGGCTGAGGAGGCTAAATCTGCGTCAGTGAAGCCTGTGAGCTCAATCTTGCCATTGGAGTCGAATGTACCCCCGGAGAAGCGCATACCGAGCAACTTGCCGACATCTGGCGGACTGAGCTTGTCGAAATGAGCTTCCAGAGCATAAGAGGGCTTGTCGCTGGTGGAAGCGGCTGCGTGGTATGTGCCGGTTCCGTGGATGTGGCCGCCTAGCAGAGCGGCGTCGAAAACAGTGATTTCGGCTCCGTCGGCGAGCGTGTGCAGGGTGGCCATAGGCTGGTGGAGCGTGACCGGACCAAGAATAAGGGATTCGGCTTTGACTGTACCTTCCAGGACCGGCCAGGCTGGAGTGGCCGTGGGTCGGAGGCGATGGATGAGCGTAGATAGCATGGTGCCCCGCTCATGCGCACCGAGGAATGCTGCCTGGAGAACGGCTGCATCAAGAGAGCCGAACTGGAGTTGGAAGCGCGGCGGACATGGCTGGAGCGCGCCGCAAGCTGTGGGCAGGGCTAGGCTGGCTGTTCCCTTCACCGGGCCATAGGAAAATACAACCGGATCCCAGCGGAACTCATCCGAGGCCAGGTGAAGCGTGGCTTGTGAGATTTCGACAGGATTGACCAGGTAATCGACCTTCCAGGTTGCATTGTGCAGGGTGACGGTTCCGGTGAGGCTGTCGGCTGGGGCTGCGGATGGGAGCGGGGCGTCGGTGGTTGAGAGGCCGCCCAATGAAAGCGTCTGGGCTGGCAACATCCATGGACCGCTGGCTGCCAGGTCCACGGAGACTGGGTCGCCGGCAAGCGCATCCATAGACATGGAATTCCTGATGCCAGCCACTTGCGCCAGATCTCTGGCTCGGGTTATAGATGCCTGGCCATGTATTGTGAGCTGATAGCCGGAGAGCATGAGGCGCGTGGAAACCGTGAGTGGTATGGTTGCTCCTGCGGGAATGGCAATAGTGGCAGCCAGTGCCTGGCCAGTGCCAGAAGGCTGATTTGCGGGCGTCAAAATGAGTTTTGGAACTCGGAGTGGCTGGCTGAGGCCGTTGCCGCTGAGTTGGAACCCCTGGACGGTTAGGCTGCCGGAGAGCGGTCCTCGCGCTGCCGCATGAGATTTTGCGGTGCGGGCCTGACTGGGATGAGCCGGTTCATGGTCGGGGGCATAGGTGATTTTGCCGCTTGCCGATCCCGCAACTTCGAGTCCGGGAGCCATATCGCTGCGTACGGTGCGCAATGCGTCGAGGCCTGCGGCAACAGAAATACGGTCCAGCTCAACGGAGAAGTTGGGCGGGCCTCCGTCGCTGGGCAAGTTGCCGGTGAGGCGGATGTGACCCGAGCCTAACGGAGAGTCGCAGAGCAGGTTGTCGATGGCGCGTGCGGTGAAATGGGCAAACAAGTTGCAGTTGGCGTCGAAGTCCATGGGCGCGGCCGGAGCAAATTCCGCACGATGGACGCCTGTAGCGCGTAGCCGGGTTTTGACCTGGGCAGCCTCTGGAGTGCCGTCGAGATGCAATTCGCCGGTGAGGTCGCCACGCCATCCCGCGTCTGAGCCGAGGAGCAGCCGGGTAAGTTGGCCGAGTTGCGCCTGACGCCATTCCAGATCAATATGCAGCGGCATCTGACGCAGTTCCGCGGCCCGGCGCAGGTTTGCCTCCAGTCTTACTGTGCCAGTGTCGCCCTGTTCAAGGCTGAGGTCGGTGCGGACGGGCTGGCCACGCAGCCGGACGCGCCAGTCGCCGGGACTCTGCTGCCAGAAGGAAAGGTCGGTGTTCAGCAGTGAAAACGGCAGTTTTTCCGCGCCGTTTTTGATGTTGATGCGGGAGTTGGTGGCTTTGAGATAGGGCAGCCGGACAGGCTTGGCTGGATTGCCCGGCTTTTCCGCTTCGGATGGAGCCTGAGCTGTGGCCGTGCGCAAGAGCGAATCGAGGTTCCAATGGCCAGGAGCGGAGCGCACCACGTTCAGGCTGGCCTCATCCACGCTGATTGTGTCGAGTTCCAGGCGTCCTCGCCACAGAGAAAGCAGGCGAATGGAGGCCGTGACCGTGTTGGCGTGGAGCACCGGCTCGAAGCCATAGGCGGGGTCTTCCTCAACGGTGAGGTCTGTGAGAAGAAAGCCCGGCCGGGGTAACAAGCGCATCTCGACCGAGGAAATGCGCACCGGGCGACCGAACGAAGTGGAGATCAGCTGTGTGATGCGGCTCTTGTAGCGGCTCACGCTCAGGAACGGGGGCACAATCAGGATTGCCAGAATCGCCGCCATCACCGCAATAGCGAGCCAAAGCCGCCTGCGCTTTCGTTGCCGGGGTTCGGTCTCTTCCATCATGGTCGAATCAGTAGACAGTGAACAATTATTTCACGCGGTGCAGGGTCCGGCTCCAGCGCGTTTCAGAAAAAAAGTGCAGTGTGATGTGGCCCATCCAGGCCAGTGTATTACCGATTCCGGACTTTTCGTACTGGTTTTCCGGGGTTTCGAACGACCAGTAGTTGAACAGCGGCCGCCCCACGATGTTCTCCCTGGGCACAAATCCCCAGTAACGCGAGTCTAGGCTGTTATGGCGGTTGTCGCCCATCATGAAGTACTTGCCGGGAGGAATCACCAGGTCGCCGTTCTCCAGGCTCCTGGGAAAGTCAACTTTGGACCAGGAGTCGGGAACCTGCGCAATATCGGGAGGCGGTTCGGAGGGAAACTCGTCGAGAAACTCCTGATGGTTTTCCGGGGTTATCGCCTGGGCGTACGGCTGGTTCTGGGCGACGCCATTGAGAATGACTATGCCGTCGCGCAGGTGGATTCGGTCGCCGGGTACGCCGACCAGCCGCTTCACCAGAGTCAAGTACTGAGGGTTCCCGTCCGCGTCCGGGTCGGTTACAGGCTTGATGAAGACCACGATGTCACCACGCTTGGGCTCGCGGTAGTGAACCAGCGGCATCCATTTTGCGGGCGGAGCGAGGGTAATGCGATCCACCAGCAGGTGATCGCCCACCAGCAGCGTTTTCTCCATCGAGCTGGAGGGAATGACGTAGTTCTGGCCGAGGAAGGTAAGGATAAACAGGCCAATGACCAGGATGGAGCAGATGCTGGCCACCGCTTCGGGGAACGTCTCCTCCACGCGCTCTTCAGCAGGTTGTGGCTCGGTCGGCGTCTTGAGGGCGGGCTTTTTCTTCTTTGTCATGCTGTCGCTCATTGTCAGTTGTAAGCTCTCAGCTTTCAGTAGTTAGTGATCAGTCTACAGAGGTCAGTAATCCGGGATTTTAACTGACAGCTGAGAGCTGACGGCTGACAACTGTTCTTAATGCACTATGCGGAAGATGCGCTTCCAGCGCGCAAATTCCGTTAGTCTTGCGGATAGCTGCCTGTCGTGTCCGAGTCTATCATCTCTGGCTTGTAGCGCGGCTAACAGCGCGGTCTGTTGGACATCCGTAGTGGAGGGCCTGGAGAGAGAGAAGTAGATGACCATAGGGCGCGCCACGATCTGCTGCCGCGATACAAAACCCCAGAAGCGGGAATCCAAGCTGTGATTGCGGTTGTCGCCAAGCACGAAGTATTCGTCAGGGGGCACAACCAGATCGCCGTCGCGGACGAGGCTTTGCATCTGATCCCACCAGACCAAATCCACATCCGAACTGGGATAAATCCTGGCGGGAAAGTCGTCGCTGAAGTTATTGCCTGCAACGGGCTCAAAAACGGCATAGGGCTCGTCGAGGACGACACCGTTCACGATGATGCGGCCATCCTTAATGTGTAACCGGTCACCGGGCAAGCCCACGACCCGCTTTACGAGATAAGGGTGTTGGGGATGATGGAAGACAACAATATCTCCGCGCGCAACGTCACGATAGGGTAGCAGATGCCGGGTGAGGCTGTCGGATGGGGCAAAGACTTGCTTATTGACCAGAAGAAAATCACCCACAAGAAGGGTGCGTTCCATGCTCTCGGAGGGGATGAGGTAGGGCTGAAGCACAAAGGTGTGGAGAAACAGCGCCACTACCACCAGCAAAAGCAAACGGGCGAATACCTCGGGCACGGTAGGCAGTTGGAGCCGCCACTGTGCGATTCCGTGTGAGGATGTTCCCGGCCCTTGGGTGGAGGTGCTCATAGAGCTGCCTGCTCCTCCTTTTTGGCTAGGTGTTTGGCTACGGACTTGACCTCTGCCGTAGCGCCGGCTTTTTTCAGAACGGCTTTCAGCCGCTCCAGGGCTCGTCGCGCCGCGTCCTGCTCGGCGTGTTTTTTGGTGCTGCCCATGCCGCGCGCCAGTTGCTTGCCCGGTTCAGCATCTGCAGTCTTGAGCCGGACCTCTACTAGAAAGCGCTTGTGATGATCGGGGCCGCTTTCGCTTTTGACCCGGTAGACCGGAGTTCCTGTGTGTGTGGCTTGCATATGCTCCTGCAATGCCGATTTATAGTTGCCCAAAGCTGCTCCTGAACGCAATTGCTCGGCCAACTGTTCGACGGCCTCGCCCATCACCCAGCGACGAGCAAAGGCGGAAACCGGCTCCAGGCCACCGTCCAGGAAGAGGGCGCCCAGCACGGCTTCCATGGTATTGGAGAGTACCGTGCTCTTGCGCCTGAGAATTCCGCCCTTGTCCTCGCCGCGGCTGAGGCGCAGATGACTGCCGAGATTGATGGCCCCGGCGACCTCCGCCAGATGCTGGCGGCTGACCAACTGTGCGCGGACGCGGGTTAGCTCACCTTCCTGCCACTCGGGGTGAAGCAGAAACAGAGCTTCTGCGACTACCAGTCCCAGAACGGCGTCGCCTAGAAACTCCAGGCGTTCATTATCGCCCGTCGCGGCTGCTTTGATCTTGCCGCTGGCGAGTGCCTTATCGCTGGCTGCACGTTCGTTGGCCAAAGAGCGATGGGTCAGTGCACTCACCAGCAGCTCGGTGCGCGCAAAGCTATGCCCCAATGCTTTCTCCAACTCGGCAAGAACAGCTTCCACATGCACCTCGATCGGATAGATCCTGAATCAGTTCTATGTTAAAAGACGTGGCTGAATCCTATGCCCCACAACCCCATGGTTTGAGAAAACATCCTCTGGATTCGGATTTCCGATCCAGGAGAAGCCCCATTTGCCATTATTAGACGTTCAGCGCTCCACTGCTGGACGCCTACGCCAGATTACTGGACGCCTACGCCAGATTATTGGGGCTTTTCCGTCCCATTTGGCCATGAAGCTTCGGGCTTGTCCGGCTGAGGGCTGGCCGCTGGTAGCTTGACAGGCGCGGGAGCGGGCGAGCCTGTATCGTCGGCATCATCCTCGCAACTGTGGCCCCTGACGGCGTAGGCTGTCTTGACGCCCCGCTCAGCGGATATCCGGGTATCTAACTGCCCGTCACGGTTCTTCAATGCCTCTTTATACTCGGTCAAAGCCTCGTCACGCTTGCAGTCCAGGTCGAGCATCCGTCCCAGGTAGATGTGTGACCAGGCGAGTAGGCGCGGGTCCTTGCTGGTGGCCAGTGTCTTCTGAAATCCCTCGATGGCCTGGTCGGGATGGCCTGTCAGGATGGCCGCCCTGGCCAAAATGAACTCAGCGCGGGCGCTCGCCGCCACATCGTCTAGAGAAGTTGAAGAATCGGAGTGATTAGCGAGGGCCTGGCGAGCCATAGCGCTGGCCGTGGTCACATCTCCGGCGGCAAGCCGTGCCTCGGCCAGGTCAAGGCCGGTCAACTTGCGCGGCGTACTGCGCGTGAGCACGTCGTCGTCGCCTTCCTTGTCGAAGCCGAGATACCGGGAGCGGTGTATCTGCTGGTCTATGTCCATGCTGTAGACCATTTCGCCGATGGTGTCCTTAAGGCTGGCTGGATCCTTCTCAAACTGGATCATCTGCTCATAGAAGTACTGGGTGAGTATGAATCCCTGCGTCATGGCGTGGCGCATGGCGGTAAGGCGGACGGCGTCCACTTTCTGCTGGTAGGCTATGCGTTCGCGCTCATAACGCGGCAACTCTGAGCGGTCGACATTGGCCGGAATCTTGTACACGGGAATGCCAGTGTCCATGGTGCGCGCCTCGATGGCCTTGATGAGGCACTCAACGGTCATGGCCACGGTGTCGGAGCGATAGCGGTACTCCAGCGGAGCATCGCGAATCTCCTTGAGGATGGGCTGCATGCGGCTCAGCGCGTTGGTCTTGAGGTAGAGCAGCGGCTCGATCATGTAGTGCAGATAAGTGTGGCGCACATCGCTCATGCGGATCGTGCCGTTCACAGGCGAAACTACCACCACATAATCAGTGCCATAGATGCGGGCGTTGATGATGCGGGGCGAGAGCATGGGCTCGATGACCACTACAAATCGCCGCCCGTTGTAGGTCTCGGCCGGCATCTTAAGGTAAAGATTAGTGGAGACAATCATTTTGGAGAGCGGATCGTGCAGCAGATCGGCCTCCTTATCGTAGATGGGATGCACTACCAACCATATGCTGTGCAGGTCCACGGCGGCGACAAAGTCGCGCAACAGGGGAACGACCTCCACCACCTGGGTTGAATCAGGGGGCATTTCGGTCAGTTCGGCCACAGTTTCCAACTCTGGCGGCGGAGTCAGATAGAGAGCCAGCGAGATGTACTGCGCAATGTCGCGCCCGCCGCCAGTCATGCGGTGCTGGGCGATGTAGAGGCAGAGATGGTCGCGTTTGTTACGGGCGTCCTCGCTCTTGGCGAGCGCCAGGTTCATCTCTTCGCGGACGCGTTTACGGATCGGGGCGCTCTCCTCCAGGCCGTCATCGTATCCGCAGGCATTCAATGCCGCGGCCATGAGGAAGACCGGCTCAGCACTGATCAGCGAGATGGTGGGACCGGCGGGATCGACCAGCGAAGGCGCCTTTTCCCGCACAAAATCCGGTGAGGAAGATGAGGTTTGCCCCTCTCTGGACGAGTTTGCGGAGTTGCTGGAGGATTGGGCGAGTGCCGCAACAGGCGCAGGGCCAGCTAAAAGAAAAATAACTGCGGCAGATAGTACGGCGAAAAGTGTAGATGATCTGAGTGTCATGTAGAACCCTGTCTAATTCTAGACGCATTGGCAGGGTCAAACGGGAGCGGAGCGGTAGCAGGCAGTTGGCTACGCCAGAATTGTCTAATGTCGTCTTAAAGGGCGGCCGCGAGCATGGGATAACGGCTAACGTGGCTGGTTTCATATAGGGCAAGGAGGCGCTGGCGCATCAGATAGTATGCCGAAGACGCCTCCTGTGCATGGAGGGGGAGGGTAAACCGGAAATGCCGCAACAATCTGGCTGGAATCATGCCCAGTTCCACACGTCGGACGGCGCGGCGCAAAGATGCCGCATCCAGCCTCATCCGCTCAGTGACGATCACCGCTTCCTCGAAGTTCCAGCGCTGCGCATAGGCGGCCAAAGCGAGCATGATCTCCGCATTTTCGCGCATTCTCTTCAAACCTTCGTACCCGCCGAGGGACTCCCAGATTACATTCGGCTCCATATCAATTTGGCCGCGTCTCGGGGTCAGGTAATCTGTAGCCACAGCGGACAACTCAACCATGTCCAGCCGATACAGTCCGGCGACAAGGTCGTGCCAATCCAATGGCGCCAATTTGTGGGATGAGTGCCGATCAGCGATTACTGCTGCGACAAATCCACACAATAAGACCCCAAACGCGAGATAGGGAAGCGCAATGGTCATCGAAGGAATGTTACCTTTGTGTGCCCATTCTGTCAAGATCATTTTTTATCCTGTGGTGCAAATCTAGGATATATGCGCTTAACTGTGGCGAAATAGGCTGCCGGGCCGGCTCATCCAGCCAGAACTGAACCATCCAGTAACCGAGAACCACCACGTAGGTAAACATCCTCACGTGCTCCAGTTCCCTGAAGAAACGCTCGGCGCCGAAGTAGCTATGCAACCCGCCCACCAGGATTGCGACCACCGCCCAAACCGTCCAACCGTTGCCCAGCGCCATTACATGGTTGCGCCAGCCCAGGCCCAAACTTTTCGAGGTCCGCGTCACTACTGCGATTAATTCACAGACAACCAGGCTGGTGAACAGGTTTCCCCGCACTGCAAGGCGACGAAGCAGATTTGCCGCCGGAGGCGTGACCAGCCAGGGAAGCGCGGCGGCAAACAGAATGCCGATCGCGCCCCATAGGATGAATTGTTTTCTGGCGTCCCGGACCCAAGTACCAGTCGGTCGCATAACAATCCGCGCGATCTCCCAGACCACCACCAACTGCATGGCTTCGTCGGAAAAGGCATAAAACCAGTAGATTCGCGCATACCAAGCGCTTGAACAATATATGTAGACCAAATACAACATAGCGCTCATCGCAGCTTCGTAGCCGATGAGCGTGGTGAAGACAGGAAACTCCCTACCCCGACGCCTGACTAACAGAATGGTAAATAGGGCTACGTTGCCAATAAAGCCAGTAGCCCATAATGCAAAATCAAGCGCCGATAGGTTCATTCCGCCTCATGGCTTTTATTCTCTCTGTTTTTAAACGCCAATCCAAGAGAGAAATGCGGCAATGATCGCAGCGAACATGGACGTGTGGTGGGCAGCGTAAGGCTGCGGAATCGTTCCGCCAGGATCGGCCAGGGCGATGGGAGCGAGGGACGCGAGAACAGCAACGGTAAGGGCAATTCGCAGGGATTTTTTCACGGGTATCTCCTATCTCTGGCGCAATAGTGCGCATGATTAGCCTAGTCTTATTTCGTATTTTTGCGTAAGGGGAATAAATGGCGAAAATGTAAATGTACATGAACTGCAATAACAGGTAGTCTTTTGATCTCATCCCGGCCTAGCCAGTGATCGTGCCATAAGCCGGGTTGCGAAAAGCTGTGGAAAACTTCTTTTTATTACCCTCGCACAGAGACTCCAGCAAAGGAGAGTACAGCCAGGCCGGGAACCGGCTGGCCGAAGCGCCGAGCGGGTTCAAAGCGGCTCCACAAGAGCATATTCTCTATCTGCGCTCGGGTGGCCTTGTCAGTGGGTCCGGAGACGATGCGATAGTCGTAGACTTGGCCCGCTCCGTTGACGTATGCCTCGATCACAATCGGTGTGGAGACATCGCCGATGGGGTTGCCTCCCACCACGCTGGATAAATAGAGGAATCGTGGAGCAGTGGCTGCCCCCAGCGGTTCATCCGGGGTAGCTTGTGCGTTCTCCGGCTGCGTAAACATGCCTGCCAACACGATAACTGTACCCAACAGCAGCACGGCGGAGGCAAACCCCGCAGAGGCTTGCAACAGGAACGGTCCCACTGTATTCCTCCAGACCAGATTCAAGGTGGAGAAGATGGTTTGGCGCCTGCGGGCACGCTCGTGGCTGATAGCCACGCGAATTCGCAACAACAGATCTTCTGGCTCCGGCACAGGGCCCAGCTCGGCCAGCAAAGACTGCATCTCTTCAAGAGATTTCCAGTCGCCGGCACACTCCCTGCATCGCTCCAGATGGGCGGCAACGCGCTGCATCTCGCGTCCGCTCAAACGGCCGTCCAGGTACTCAGTAAACAAAGTCTGCATTGCATTGCAGCTGTTCATCGCGCCTCCTCTCCCAGGGGCATTTCAAATCCCGAGCGTTCTTCGCGCGCAGAAAAACAGGCACTTTGCTCTGGAGCTGTCAGAATCGCCTTCAAGGCCGCGCGCCCACGCACCAACCGCGACTTGATCGTCCCAAGATTCACGCCCTGTATCTCCGCTACATCCTCGTAAACAAAACCATCAATATCGCGCAGAATCAGCGTAGTCCGAAATGGTTCCGGCACCTTGCTCAAGGCTGCCTCAACTCGTGCCCGGCTCTCTTCGTGCAGTGCCTGTTCGTATGGTGACTCTGTGGGGTCCACCAGCGTCTCCTTCAGCAGCACTGGCTGGCCATGTTCGCTCTTTCCCATCTCCTGCTCAATGGGAATCTCGGATTGTTTGTGCCGCGTCCACCAGCGCCGATGGTTGGAGGCCTCATGCAGGGCAATCCGATAAATCCACGTCCGCAATGACGACTCGCCATGAAAGCTGCCCACTCCGCGGAAGACCTTCACGAAGACTTCCTGGGTTAGGTCTGCGGCGTCGGCGCGATCCTGAACAGCACGCGCCATCAGCGAAAAGATCGGTTGGTGGTAGCGCGCGATTAGCCACGCAAATGCTTCCTCTGAACCTGCCTGCAGCTCTGCGATCAGAGCCGCCTCTTCGGATTCAAAGGTTAGCGCATTGGCAAGATTGCCCATGGTGAGGTCCGCCTGCATATCAGAATCCTCCCACCTTACCGCAACAGAAGCATATTTGGCGCCTGCCAAATTTTCGCCGGGAAAAGCCCGGTTTCCCGTTGCGGCCACTCGCTCCAGCGGCTGAAAAAGCGCCGCCAGAAATCCAATAATGCCACGGAGTGCGCGGGAGATAGACACTGGCTTGTAACCTAGTGTCCCGCGTCCCCTATTATCTTAGACACCGGATACCCCCTGAAGTGTTCCCGGTCACGCAAGTATTTTCTGCGCAGATTTGGTTGCGGGGGCATAATGGGAGTTTTTCAGAGCCGCCGGACCGGTTTTCAGGTCGAAGGTTTGACGAATCCAGCCATAGCAGAGACAATAGAAAAGTTGCATCCTTGCAGCCTGTGGGCCTGTGGCGCAGTTTGGGAGCGCGCTTCCATGGCATGGAAGAGGTCGTCGGTTCGATCCCGACCAGGTCCACCAATCAAATCAAGAACTTACGAGTCACCTAAAGGTGGCTTTTCTGTTTTGGTGGGTCCACTAAGGTCCAATAAGCAAATTCACCCGATTGCGCTCCCTAAGCGTCCTTCCGAATCTGCTTTGTGTAGGGGTGCGGCTGGTCCTGTTATCCGGCCTCTGCCAAGGATGACAGAGTTTTAGAATCATGTACAAAAAGCAAACGCAACCGCAAAGAAGCCGCAGGTCCTTCGACTGCGCTGCGCTCCGCTCAGGGGGACAGAGTTTTTGCGCGGGAATGGGCATTATGTTCATCTGAGTGAATTGTGCGCCAAATGAGGTAAATCATCTGCAATCTCCGCGAAAAAGATGTGTTTGCCTAGACCGGTGTTGGCCTGAGCCGCTGCGCAATGGTTCTGGCCCAGGTAAAGGATTAGCCGGGATTTTTGCAGGCGCGGTTAGGAGAAATACTCTTCGCGTTCTGAAAAAGCAGCCATTTACGGCGCATCCGAAACGTCCGTCAGGAGGCGCGAGGTGGAGCCGAAGCGGTGGTAGTTGCGGAAGGTGACGTCGGTGAGCAGGGTCTCGAAGGGGCCGTAAAATTGAAAGCGTTCACCCCACTCGGAGATCGTATGCAGCGTTCGGCCGGGCATGATGGTGATGCTTTTCACCGGACAGATATATGTGCCGCCATCGCCAATCTTCACCGGGGCGTATTCAATCACAACATCCCCTCGTGTGGTTGGCAGCTTCTCGCTCAGTTCCGGCTGCACGGTGAGGCGCAGGATGGCTCCAGTTGCCGGATCAAAGGCCATGCTCCCGTGGTATGCGGGCTGGCGACGGAAGAGTCCTCCGCCCAGATCCTTTGGATAACAGCAGGTGGAGATATGGAAGTGTGCCAGGTTCTCCGGAACCGAATAACGGAAGACCGCCAAGGGACCGGATTCGCCCGACTCCCAGCCGCCCCAGGTAATCTTGCCGTTGGTTGCATCCGAGAGAACTAGAGAGAGAATTCCTCCGAAGGTTCCTTGTGTCTCCAGGTATATTGAGTTTTTCTTTGCCTTTTTATCTTTTCCTGAGCCGGACTCGATAAAATCTTCGCCGTTCATGTAGCGGATTGTGACGGTGTCGCTGGTCTCCAGATGCAGGGAACGGTCGATGCGCGCTGTCTTCCAAGTTTGGCCGTCGAGCAGTTTCGGCTCTTCATAGCGGTCCGTGGTCCGCGTGGCCACCAAGCTGGGCAGTTTGGGCGTCAAATCGCTCATATAGCGGACAATGCGCATGAGCTGTTCCTGCTGTTCGGCCAGCGTGGGTTTGGGAAGGGCGGGAATCTCCGCGGCGGGGAGATTCAGGAAAGCCGACGAGTCGGCCAGTGCCACCAGCGCCTGCCAAACTTTCTTGTTGTGCAAGCGGCTCTTCCAGGCATTCAGCTTGGCGCTGCTCATGCGCTCCGTCAGTTCGCTGTTGGAAAGTTCAAGCTCAAATTGAAACTCCGATCCGTGGCCGCTCTGCGCCAGCTTCTGCTCCAACTGCGCCACGGATAACTGCTGGGGTGGAATCGCGCGGGGCTGTTCGAAGTTGACTGGCTCATTGTAATAGCCCGTGCGGGTGTGGGCCACCAGCCCCGGCTTGCCGATTTCCACCCTCAGGCGGTGATACTCATCAATGACCTGCGTGCGTGGCGGATCAAAAGACAAACTGTAAGAGCAGCTGTTCTCCGCAAGGATGCGAGCCAACGAATCCAGAACGATGGGGGCACCCGTATCCAGAGGATCGCTGCCATTCCCCGCCAGCATCACTCCGTAAACGGCGCCGCCGCTCTGCGTTGCCAGGACTTCCAGGCTGTAGTTGGCAGGAGACGCATCCTGCTTGTTTTGCACGCCAACAAGGTATTTCTGGTAGTCGTAGGGGTGCTCTGGATCATTCACTTTGGGATCAAACCACGCATTCACTCTGTAGAGGGTAATGCGCGCCTCGCGGAGGCGGGTGGATATCTCCGTGATCTCATCAAATTCGGAATCCATTTTGACTCCCCCTAAAGGCCAGCCATAGCCGATCCAAACAACCAGCTTGCGGCCCGGCTCTTTCCTCGCTTCGATCGCGATGGAGCCTAGCGCGGAAGCGTGAAGGGGAACTCGATAGTTTTCGGAAGTATAGAAAGCAGTTTCGTTCCAGGCAATTGGGCGCATTCCCGTCTTGTGGGAAATCTCGGCGGCCAGCGCGTTTCCGTCAGTGGACGGATGCGAGGAGACGCTCAGCCCATCGATTGTGAGCCGGTAAATGGTGGTGGGGTGAGCAAGATGGCCTCCATTTTGACGCAGGAATTGAAGAAGGAACTTTTCCGCCTGGGTCGCATTCGCGTGATTCAGATACAACTGATCAAGAACCAGAATCAGTTCGGTGGGCGCGTCGGGCCTCGGCGCGGCTGGATCGCCGGCGTGAAAGGTCAGAATCCTGGTTGGCTTGTCGTTGTCGAACAAAGTAAAGTCATCGCGATTCAGGCCAGTCACCGGCTTTCCCGCCGCGTCCGTCACCGTGACATCGAGTTGCAAAACTCCCTCCGCAGGGTCCGTAAAGCGCTGATAGAGCGCCGGAATGCCGGACGGATCCTGGGGTGGGCGCTGATGATTCGTCGTGTCAGGCGGCGGAGAAATATAGGGCGGGTTAAAATTACCCATCCCCGTCGGCGCTTGGGCGCTTGCCCCGGCGCAGAATAAAAGAAATGTGGCGCAACAGAGGACTTTCATGCGTTTCGTTTCTCCGGCAACTGCCGGAACTGCGGCTGATAGTTTTTATTTCTACAAACCATTTGACAGGGTTTCAGCGCGCGCGGTTAGGAAAGATTGTCTGCGACTGGCGGCAAGGGCTTTCCTTGCTCGAAGAACTCCCGGAGTTTCACCGGCGAGTACGGAGTCTGCTCCAGCACTTCATCCATCCATGCCGGAAGCTCTGAGTCTAGAAAAGTAATTTCGCGTTCCACTATCGGCGGAACGGGCGGCAATGGCGGCGGCACGAAGGCTCGCACAGTCTCGCCCTGGAACAGCTTTGCAACATAGCGCCCATGCCGAGCAGTGTATTCAGTGTCTGGCACGGTATCCTTTCGTTGATTTTTCTGTAACGAAAGGGTAGTTAATGAACGTTTAGTTGGCAATCAAATTCTGAAGGGGATACCAATCTACAGGAGTCAAAATATATGAGCCTGAAAAAGAGCAAACACGATACATTTTGCGATACGCCGAAAGGTGGGGTTGTACGTGCTTACAAGGACTTAGATCGCCACCGGGGTCTTGTAAGTTGTTGTACTACCAAAAGTCGAATCCATGGCATGGAAGAGGTCGTCGGTTCGATCCCGACCAGGTCCACCATTTAATCTTTTAGATTCATATATTTACCATCTACACCAGATTCTTTCCGCATCGCAGGCTATGTTCCAGGCACAGTACTAACGTATCGTGGACCATATCTTGGTGCTCTAGGGATATTGGTCGCGAGCAAGCTGCAGATTTTCTTAGAGGTAGTGGATCAGAACTCGCTTCATGTGTTTACTCTCCAGCAGCCTCGCAATGCGTTTCACAATATTGCGGCGCAGATCGAGTTCAACCGGAATATTGGGGTCCTGGTGCGCTTCATTAATTCTGGTGCCAACAGCAAACTTCACAATATCGCTGTCTAGAAGCATAGTCGCCAGTCGTACCGCCGCATTGGATCTCATCTCTTCCGGAGCAAACCCCTCCTCAAGAAGCCGAAGTACTTCGCCCAGAGTGAGCGTCCCTTCTGTCACCAGATCGAAGCCGTCCATCCTGGCAGACGGTGGGACCTTTGAATGTAACTGTTGCCGCATGTCGATCTGGATTGTACGGTTGAGCATCCGCGAGATGATGTTAGCCGTTGTTCCGCCGCAGATGACTTTGCGCCCCTGAGTGCGTTCGGCCATCTTGGCAAGATCTTGGTCGTGGGCGCGATTGAATGGCGCTCCGGTCATCACCAGCAGTTGGCGGGGGCTGCGGAAGTAAACCACGCCGCAAGTTATGTCATCCTTTGCGCTGAGGCCGTCGACCTCTTCCGCTCTTGCAACCAAAAGGCGAGATAACTCGCGGGCGGAGATATAAGGATACCGGTCGATCTTTTCGCGAACGAATTTGTCAACGCTATCCAAACCCCATCCCAGAGGCGTGCGGTACTCGCCCATGCCCGCCTGCGTAATGCCATCCGAAAAGAAGATAATACGATCTTCACGCTGGACGTCAAAACTGGAAAAGCTGATCACGCGGTCTTCCCAGCGCTTGGGACGCACTTCAGTCTTCTGAACACTCAACTCGCTGTTGGGCCGGATCAGCAGGAAAGGTGGATTGCCGTGCTCGATGATCCGGGTCTCGCCGGTGCTGGCCATATCGACGACGGTGAAGGTCGAGTAGCTGATCTTCCGCACGCTGCAAATTGGCAGTGTGTCCATAATGATTTCGGCCGAGTCGTGAATGTCCATGGCGCTGGCGGTAAACTTCAATGCCATGGTTGCCGTCATTGACGCCAGCACGCTGGCTTTCACGCCGCTGCCCAGGCCGTCAGAGAGAACAGAGATCATGCGGCCTTGCGGTTCCACTTTCTGCGAAAGAAAGACATCGCCGGAGATGAACTGGCCATGCTTGGCGCGTTGACAGGAATCGACCTCGATAAAGCTATCGGCGCCGGTCATTTCTGTCCCCCGGTCTCGCTGCCATCGACCTCTTCAGGACTAAAGGAGCGCACGATGGAGTTGAGTATGATCTCCGAGTCGGCGGCATTTTCGCCAAGCAGATAGGCGATCTGCTGCACCGTCTTGAGATTTTTCTGAATAACCTCTCGAGCGCGCCCGATGATCTGCTCCTTCTGGAAGATAGGCTTGGTGATGTCCTGGAAGATGCCGCACATGACGGAGTGGGGCTCGATGGTGAAGATGCTCGTGTTGAGGATGCTTCGCTGATAGCGGATGTCGTGGCCCACAATATCTTCGTCCGATTCGAGCACGCGGCGAAACAAGTACGAGAATGGGATCACCGCGTCCAGAGTGCTTCCTTCAAGGTCTTTTGACTGCTCAACATCGGCGGCGAAGAGATGTGCGAAATTCAGGTTGCACTCGATAATCTTCAGATTCTCATCGACTATGACCACCGCGGACGGCATTTTCTTGAGAAGTGCATTGGCTTTTTTCTGCGCCAGCTTGCGGGTATACGTGGCGCACATCATGCGCTCCGCGTTGTGCGCGATCAGCGCGTGAGCAAAATCGCGGCAGGAGTCGTATCCGCAGCCTCCGCAGTTCAATTCATCCTCGGCCGAGTACTTTCCCACGGTGCGCAGCGCTTCCTGCAATTGCTGGTCGCTGTATTCGTTGCGAGCCACCGGAGAAGCGGAGTAGTTCCTTTCAATCCCCAGCGAAAGCTTGCGAGGAAACTCACCGGCTGGCTTGGCGTAGTGGAGAATGTCATAGCGGCGGCGCGCAACCGATGTGTTGCGCCCGGCCTTCGGTCCGTTCACGCACGACCCCGCGCACGCGGTCAGTTCAAAGAAAATGTTGTGCTCGGGCTTCCACTCCGAGATGCCCTTCAGAGCCTGCTCGACATTGGAGAGCCCTGAAAATGCCATAAACTGCGAGCTGTTAAAATCGTGATTGCCGGCAGCACCTGGCATCATTCCGCCGTCGATGGGATAAAGCGCGCCCTCTTCTGCCTCATTAGGCTGAAAGCGATCCTCCGGAGTCACGGCGATTTTATCGAGATGAATTCCCTCTTCATCTAGCCAATGATCCAGATCCTCGAAGGTGAGCACCGCATCGAGTAGCTCGGGATGCTGTTCGGCCTCCGTTTTCTTGGCGATGCAGGGACCGATAAAGACGATGGCGATGTCGTCGCCATAATGCGCGCGCAGCATCTTGCAATGCGTCAGTAAGGGAGACAGCACACCGAAGATATTAGGCTGGCATTCGGGATGATATTTCCCGATGAAGTCTACGACCACCGGGCAAGCAGAAGATATCCATATCTGTTGC
>Ga0181520_10004511_pt1 | contig 23203 bp, 11 predicted proteins | sample PEATcosm2014_Bin_29_FD_132451 | JGI IMG/M metagenome (GOLD analysis project Ga0181520, IMG submission 132451) | Peatland microbial communities from MTU Mesocosm Facility, Houghton, MI, USA - PEATcosm2014_Bin02_30_metaG | ecosystem: Environmental > Terrestrial > Soil > Wetlands > Peat | place...
ATCCCTGCGCGACCTGGGTGCGATCATGGGTTCCGGCGGGCTGGTCGTCCTGGATAACCGCGATTGCATGGTCGATATGGCCCGCTACTTCCTCCAATTCACCCAGGCCGAAAGCTGCGGCAAGTGCGCGCCCTGCCGCGTCGGCACCAAACGCATGCTCGAAATCCTCGACCGCCTCGCCACCGGCAAGGCCAAGCCCAATGAACTGACGGCCCTGGAAGATCTGGCGCGCGAGGTCAAATCCAGCAGCCTTTGCGGCCTGGGCCAGACCGCTCCCAATCCCGTCCTCTCCACGCTCCACTACTTCCGCGAAGAGTACGAAGCCCACCTGCAAGGCCGTTGCCCCGCTGGCCGATGCACGGCATTGGTGAAATACATCGTGAAAGACGGCTGCGTCGGCTGCACGCGCTGCGCCCAGGTCTGCCCATCGCAGGCCATCGAGTTCACGCCCTATCAACCCCACGTGATCGACACCGCCAAGTGTACGCATTGCGACGCCTGCCGGCCGGTCTGCCCCACCGCCGCCATCGAGGTGCATTCATGATTACAATCACGATCGATGACAAGGCGATCAGCGTCCCGACGGGAACCACGATCCTCGAAGCCGCGCGGCAGGCGGGGATCGATATTCCCACGCTCTGTGATCGCGGAAACGGCCACCCTGCGCTGACAAGCTGCATGCTCTGCGTCGTTCGCGTCAACGGCGCCGCGCGGCTGGTTCCGTCATGCGCCACGCACGTCACCGACAGGATGGTCGTCGAAAGCGAAACCGCCGCCGTCCGCAAGGCCCGCCAGACCGCCCTGGAACTGCTCCTCAGCGACCACGTCGGCCCGTGCGTCGCCCCGTGCCAATCCGTCTGTCCCGCCCACATGCACATCGATCGAATGCTCGACGAGATCGCCTCCGAAAACTGGTCCGCCGCCATCGAGACCATCAAGGAGGATATCGCCCTGCCGGCGGTCCTCGGCCGGATATGCCCCGAACTTTGCGAAAAAGGCTGCCGCCGGAAGAATCACGATGCCCCCGTTTCCATTTGCCGCCTGAAGCGCGAAGCCGCCGATCGCGACCTGGCTTCCCCATCACCCTATCGCCCCGCCATCGGGCCGCCCACGGGAAAGCGCGTGGCGATCATCGGCGCTGGACCGGCCGGACTTTCCGCCGCCTATTATCTCGCCCGGGCCGGCCACGCCTGCACGGTATTCGACCGCCATCCAGTAGCCGGCGGATCGCTCCTCACGCGCACCACTCCAGTGCAACTCCCGCGTGATGTTATCGCCGCCGAGGTCGAGCAGATCCGCATCCTGGGCGTGCAGTTCATGCTGGGACACGAAGCCGACGTTCAGCAGATTCGCCAGCAGTTTGATGCCGTGCTCATCGCCGCCGGTGAGAAGGCCATCGTCAAGACCGATCGCCAGACCGCCAAGACCGCGATTCCCGCTGTATTCGCGGCCGGCCCCGCCGCCGGCGGCAGCGCCAAACACGCCGTGCAGGCCGTCGGCGACGGTCACTTTGCCGCGCGAGCGATGATCGCCTTTCTGGCTGGTCTTGGGCCCATCAAGCGCGCCCCCGATTGGAGCTGTGCCGGTCCCGCCCCCAGCCGCGAAGAACTGGCGATGCGGGTGGCCCAGGTCTGCTGCGACGGCCGCGAAGATCACCCCGGCGATGCCTCGCATGCCACAATGGGCGCTACCGAATCCGCGTGGGCTCAGCGACAGGCGGATCGTTGTCTGCACTGCGGCTGCGCCAAACAGGACAATTGCACGCTCCGCGAGGTCGCCGCCGCTCTGGACGCCAATCCCCTCGCCTTCCGCGGCGACAAACGCGCCCACATGACGCCCCTGACCGGCACTCTCACCGACGGCCGCACGATCACGCTCGACAACGGCAAGTGCATCGCCTGCGGCAAATGCGTCGCCATCGCCCAGGAATCCGGCGAACCCTACGGCCTGGCATGGATCAGCCGCGGTTTCGCCGTGCATCTCGGCCCCGCCCTTGGCGTCGATCTGGCCACCGCCCTGGAAAACTCCGCCGACGCCTGCGCCCTGGCTTGTCCCACCGCCGCACTGATGGTTGCCCCATCGAATGTGGGCAATGCCGGCAAGCCCGCGATCAACGCGACCGCCGCCAATGGGCGTACGTGACGCAAACAGCGGGCTGCCTCTTGTCCCCTCTCCCTGTACCCGGGGAGAGGGATAGGGTGAGGGGGTATTTCGCGACTGCGCCTCGGCCGAAGAACCCTCACCCCGGCCCTCTCCCTGAGTACAGGGCGAGGGGGAAAGAGAAGGCCGTCGATCGCGTCACCCATCCGGCCAGTGGCCCCGCCCCGGTCATGGCTTCGCAAGATACTTGAGCAAGTCCGGCAGATTGCATGACGTGCGCGCCTCGCCCCACGTGGACTGTTTGGTGCGGGATACCAGAAACCGGCGTTTTGCCGCGATCAATTTGGCCGTCTCGTCCAGGCGATCCATGTCGCCCGACGACGGCGAACTGGTCAGTTTGATCTCCATCGCCCACAGTTCGGTTCCAAAATCCAGAACCAGATCAAGCCCGTGCTGGTCGTTGGTACGGAAGTAATACGGCTCGACGTGCTGGCCCGTGGCCGACAGAACTCCCAGCACCTGTTCGATGACAAAGCCCTCCCAGCTTGCTCCCACCCACGGCTGGGACAGGAGGCCGTCGGTGTCGGGCACATTCAGCAGCGAATGGAGCAGGCCGCTGTCGCGCCAGTAGACCTTGGGACTCTTGACCAGCCGCTTGCGGATGTTGGCCTGATACGGCTGGAGCCGGCGGACGAGGAACGCGCCGACCAGATAATCGAGATAGCTGTTGACCGTCTTGTAATCCAGGCCCATGCTCTGGCCGATCCGGCTGGCGTTCCACGATTGCCCGTGCACGGCCGCGAGCATGCGCAGCAGCCGGCTGGTGGTTTGCGGCTTGGAGGGCAATCCCCATGCCGGCAGGTCGCGCTGGGTCAGTATGGTCAGGTAGTCGCGCTGCCAGCGCGGGTAGTCGGCGGGATCGATGGCACCGCCGTCCGGGTAGCCTCCGCACAGCCAAATCCGTTCGCGTGATGCGGCCTGCACTTCCGAGAGCAGCAACGGCGTCAGCTCCACCAGCGCCAGTCTGCCCGCCAGGGATTCGGACACATGGACCATGAGTGCGGGCGAGACCGAACCCAGGAGCAGGAACCGGCCGCGGAGCTTGCGATCGGCATCAATGGCCCCGCGCAGACGCTCAAAGACCCGCGGCCAGCTTTGTGCCTCGTCCAGGATCATCAGGGACTTACCGGCGACGAGGCGATCCCAGTCCAAATCAAGGCGCAGGCGATCCGATTCCTGTTCAAGGTCAAAGTATTGGCCGCCCAGGGAGCGGGCGAGAGTCGTCTTGCCGCATTGTCGCGGACCAACCAGCGCCGCCGCCGGGCTGCCGGCCAGGCGACCTTTCAATTCCCGCTCGACCTGCCGAGGAATCATTCCTTACATTTTAGGAATTAATTCCTGTTTTGCAAGAATCCTCGGCCGACCTTCCATCACTTATAGTTATAGAACGTCACGCGCCAGACCGTCGGCACCGGCGTGATGCCGTTCAAAGGCGCGGGCGGCTCGCCCAGGCGGCTCTTGGAACCCAGCGGAACCTCCGTGCCCGACTGGTGGTTGGCCGCGGCGCCGTTGATATCGTAGCCCAAACCCATGATGTCATCGCCGTTGAGACGGTGCGCCAAAACCCATTTGCCGTTCTCGAAAGCGCCCAGATCGACCGTGGCGACGGCCGCGACATTGCCGGGGGTTTTCGGGAAGACCCGGAACGGGAAATAGCCGTTGGTCGCGAAATAATACTCATCGGGCGCCGTGTGCATGATCAGCACAAATGGACTGTCCAGGAACGCCAGCGCCTCGGTGCCGCCGGCGGGTGGCGTCGCCTCGCCGGGAGCGGCCGCTTCCGGCTGGCCGTAGGTGTGTTTAACCGGCGTGAAATCGAGCACGTAGTTGCCCATCTCGACCTTGCCGGGATTGTCGCCCGGTTGCAGCTTGATCAGTTTGATCGTGTCCTTCACGTTCTCGCCCTGCGCCTGCGCGATCGCGCCGCTGATGGAATTTATGAAACGATAGGTCCGGGCGAACGGGCCGTCGGGGCTCAGGCCGTCGATTCCAAACGGCGAGTAGCACAGCAGGTTCAGTTCGGTGAACGCCATCCAGCAGGTGTTCGCATTCTGGCGGTTTTCGGGGTTCCAAGCCGGATTGCCGCTCTGGGCAAAGGCGGTAATGATCCCCCGGTAATCCGGCAGGTAAATATCCGGCGCCAGGATATCGATCGCCGGACCGCCGGCGTGCCAGATGTCATGCACCAGCGGCTCGGGGCCGCCGCTGGGATAATCGCCCGGACCCAGATCGCTGGGCTGCACCAGCCAGGTGTTGACGTACATCGGGATGTCGTGTTCCTTCTTGCCGGCCGCGGCGACGTGTCCGATGTAGCTCGAATAGTTCCACGCCATGAAGATCTCGTCGGTGTGGTTGTACAGATCGGCGCCGGCCGGCCGGGCCGCACGGCCGGGGGCGTTCGACGCCGGCGGCTGCGGATTCTGCACGTTCTTCCCGAAAACCTCCTCCCACGTGCCGCTGGTCTTATCGCCGGCGGCATCCCAGATCTTCTTCAACTCCGGCCGCAACGTGTCCTTGTTCTTCTGCAGATAGGCGGTCAACGCCTGCGGCACGGGCTGGGCGAAGGCCTCATTGGCCGCCGGGCAGAAATCCCGCGTGCTGCCCAGCACCCCCACTTCGTTTTCCACCTGGATGCCGATGACGACGTGGGTCGTATCAACCTCATGGATGCGACGCATGACGGCCGCAAACGCCTTGGCGTCGGCATCGCGATTGGCCTGGCTGAGCGTCGAGAGAATCTCCAGCGTCCTGCCCTTGGCATTGACCACGCGCGGGAAGCGGGCCTGATCGGCCTTCACCCACGCCGGCTCAAAGTGCGATAGCCCGTTCTTCCAGCTTCCCATCCAGAGGATGATCAGCCGCAGATTGTTCGCCCGCGCCGCCTCGATCTGATAATCGACCAGCGAGAAATCAAACTTGCCTTCCTGGGGCTCGACCAGATCCCACGACACCACCGTCAGCACCGTATTGAGATTCGCCTTGGCCAGCCGGGCCAGCGTCGTCTTCATCGTCGCCTCGTCCGACGAGCTGGTATTGGCCACTTCACCGGCCACGCAGATGAACGGATTGCCGTCGACAATGAGCTTCTTCATCCCGTCGCGCTGTTCCAGGTGCGGCAGGTCCGAGGTCTGCGCGGGAGTCTGGGCGCATCCGCACAGAAGCACGATCGCGCACGCCGTCATCATCCAACCCGCTCGAGTTGCCAATCTCATATTCACTGCCTTTCTTCAAAGAGGTGAGGGCCAAACCATCACGGCCGCATCATCGCTTCCCCGCCCGCCGCTGGCAAGTTCGGCAACACCCGCATTGCCGCCGAAGGGCGCACGCCGCAAACGGCGCACCGCCTCTTGTCCCCCTTCCTGCACGCGGCCAGAGGGCAGTGCGCGCGGCCCATTCGCATTCCCCATGCCCGACCGCCGTTTCTTTGCAGCAGGTGACAGAATGTGACACTTTTCGCGGTTTTGTCACGTTCGCCCCCCCCCGCGAAAAAATCCCCCGTGGCCGCGAAAACCGGCGGCGCTGTGGCTCTTATTGGCTTGGTTCCCGGAATCACGCCCGCCGCAATCCCGCAACCGTTCCCCGAACGGTCGCGTCCCTTCAGTTGCTCCGCTCATGGCGGTGGTTGATATTTCTCGTTGCCCGTTGCGGGAACGGCATCACTGTCCAGACCCAGGCGGTGTTCCTCCATAGAAACCTTCATCGCGCGGTCGTAAGCCTCCTTCGTCGATTCCGGGATGCATTCAACCGTATCATAGTCAAATCGGAGCCATATAGTCCCCGCCCAGGTCTTTATGTCCGGGATGTGGCTTGCTACCGCCAAATCCCTCTGGCGCTTAACGCCATCATGCGTTGTCCATTTGACGATGAGGTTGTCGGGAATGGGGTCCGGCCCGTAGAATACGGTGGCACCCTCAAGGCTATTTCGGTCCGACGTTTGCCGAATGCCGCCGAGGGGAAATGCGATATTTACTCCGCGTGCGGAATACGCCAAGGAAAAATCGTCAATGAAGCCCCTTCCACCGCCTACGGATTTTCCGCGTTCCGCCGGCGATCATTTGCCGTACTCGGTCCCGGCCGATCGACCGCCCATGATTGTGATTTTGCCCGCTGGCTTGGTCGTCGGGGCCGGTTTGGTTGCCGGGCCATTGGAGGCCGTCGGCTTTGTCACGATCAATTTCGGCTCCGGACCGGTAAAGCCGCTGATAACAAATTCCATCAGCACGTTTGTTTGCGCCGCACGTTCGAGTGTTGACTCCATGCCTATCGTTTCACCGTCCTGCAATGTTGCCCTCGCCGTCGCCTCATTGAACGCCGCGAACGCCGCCGACACTTTATCCGGATCGTGCGCTTGGGAGGCCGCCTGAATGTTCGCATAGGCCTGCGCAACATGGTTCTCGGCCATTGCGCTGGCGCTGGCAAACGGTCCACCGTTCGCCGCAAACTCGTCGGCGACCCCAACGGGGGCGGGCTTGGTCAGCAATTTGCCGAACACCGGGTCGGCCGCCTTCGGCCTACAAACCCGTATGCCGGCTTTTTGGATAACGCCGATTACCGCATGCAGTTCACCACGTTTCCAGTTCAACGCTGCCGGATCGTCACTGAAGAGGTAAACCAAGTGAATTGGCCGCCTTCCATCGGCCTCGTCGTGGACTGCGGCCAGCGCCTTGCTGCGAGTTTGCTCCGCGTTCGCCCGGGCTTGGGCCGCGTTCTGCCGGCTGTTGCCATTTGCCGCGGCAATCTGTTGCTTGTATTCAGCCTGGATGCGATTGACCTCGGCATTCTCTGCCGGTGAGTACGCAAATGGAGCTCGCCACTCCATTTGGGCTGCCACGAAATATTTCCCAAAATGGGCGTCGACTGCCGGGGAAAGTCGTCCCCTATCCACTACGTCTACGACCAGGAACTGGACGGTTACGAGCTGGCCCGCAAGCGGCGACAGCACCGCATCGATTTTGTCGTTCTGTAGGTTGAGAAAACTCTCCCGCTGGATCGCCGTCGCGTCCTGTCCCGGCGCTGGCTGGCGCAAAATCGACTCAAGAGCATTGACATCAACAGGCAAGAGGTCCGTCAGAGACTTGGGGGCGGCATCCCCCAACTTGCTCGGCAACGATGCCAAATCGGCTTCCACGACCTTTAGACCGGCTTCCGGACGTCGTTCGAGAAACGGATAATAGCTCGGGGCCTGTCCATGCACGGGCATCGCTCCCACGAGCACCCATAAGGCGAAAATTGCGCGCCAACCACCGAACCTTATTTGTCGTCCCATTACGCCCATCCTTTCCCGCGAAATTAGCGGCGATATTGTATCTCTTGCGGTTCGCGGCGGCAATGCGCGGGCTGGCCTTGAGCGGGCCGGCCTTGGCAGGCGATTTCGGATGCCGCCCTCGCATGCGGCTGCCTTGACGCAATGGTGCAATGGCCTGAAAACGTGACCGCCGTCGCGACGACGCCGCGCGTTGCGATGACTAGCGCTGCGGCGGGTCGTACGCTACGACTGGCGCTACGGCAAGCTTTTCCCGTCAGAAGCGCCCTTCTTGTAGGCGGCGACCATTAGCTTCATTACGGTTGCGTGTCTCGCTTTGAAGCCCGGGCTTGGAGCCTGCCGAAGAAACTGCGACCTAAAATACGCGAACAGGTCGTCATCGACTGGAACCTCGACATTCCTCGTACCGACCCTGACCGTTACGCTTCGCTGCGGGCCCGAACCGCCGCTTGCAGAAAACGTGAATCTTGTGCTCATATACCCGCCTTCCCGTGCGCCATTGTAGCAGCGCAACGGCTGATTGGAATCCGCCACTCCAAGAAGCCGTTGTACGCCAGCAAACGAAATAAAGGTCCCGCGAACCGTTAGATGCCTTTCCCACTCGGACCCGTGCGTTTGCGCCAGCCGACCGGGCGGTCGCGGGGTCGCAGGGACTGCTCCAGGCCCAGGGCGCGAGCCGTCCGTTCGACCCACGCTTCGCTGCCCACGGGACGGTTCCGCCGGATCGCATCGCGGATCATTGTCTCCTGTTGCTCATCGGCCGGCAAGTTCACCCTCGCCAGCCAGCCCTTGGGTCGGGCCACGGGCCATTCGCCCAGCAGCGGATGGAGCGCTCGCTGGAAGGCGAGAAAGTCGTCATCCTTCCTGAACGAAATAAAGGTCCCGCGAACCGTTAGCGTAACTGAAGCGACACACCCCTCCATCCAGTGAATTGACCCTGGATACAACTGCCGTCGGCCAATCCATGCTGCCTCACGTATCTATCGGGCGGCGGCGTATTGCCGCCGGACGGGGCGCGTTCCTTTCGGTCCGTTTGCGCCGGCCCGGCCGCTTTGCGCCATGCCTGATGCCGTCGCGATCATACCACGTTCCCCGGTGCCGCGTTACCTCCGGTGAACTGCGGCGCGCGTTGCGTCTGCTACCAAACGGCGGCCACGCCGAAGGCCGGCAAATACGATATTGTCGAGCGATTATGTAGGGAATTCCCCGGCCTGCCGATTTGGCGGTCCAGGATCGCACTGGGGCGCGCGGAATTCATACCAAGTTCCAACTCCTACGCGCGAAGTTCCAACTTTTTCGAGACATTTAGGGCACGTTTTGGACGCGATCTTTGGCGTAAACCGCGGTATCCGGCTGAAAACGAGGGTGGGGCGATGGGCGGACAGCGGCACGTTTTGGACGTAAACATGGCGTGCAAAACAGCTTAGGAGAAACCTCACGCAGAGGCGCGGAGGCGCAAAACAAAGGCAAAAGCTTGGTGACCACGGATTTCGCTGATGAAGACAATAACGAATGATGCGTTTAGGTTGCTTCTTACCTGTGCCTATCGCACGCGGAACTCGGCCTGGGCGCTGTGGCCGTCGGGGGTGGTGGCGCGGGCGGTGTGCATGCCCGGCGTTGGGGTCCACCAGAGGGGCTGGCCATCGCTGCGGCCGATGCTGACGTTGTCGATGAACCAGAAGATCGGCGATGTCGCCTCGCCGGCCCGCGCGCGAAGGGAGAGGCGCTGGCGGTCGTCGGGGATTGACGGGTCATGGACGATTTCCTGGCCGGCCGATGGCGAGAGGATCGCCAGTCGATCATTCGTGCTGGCGGTCAGTTCGTTGGAGGCTGGCGATGGTGTCAGGGCAAAACCGTCTGGCGGGGCGAAGCCATCGCCGCCGCCGTCGGTGGCGGCAAGGATTTGCAGGGCCAGTGGAGCGGCGGTGTCCTGGCCGACCAATGTGCTGGAGCCGGACCCGTCGGCGTTGCCGAGCCAGACGACGACGGTGCGGCGTGGGGTGACGGCCGCACACCAGGCATCGCGGTGGCCGCTGCTGGTTCCGGTTTTCCAGGCCGGCGCCAGTGCGGCGGCGCCGGGCCAAACGCGCGCGGTGCGATTCTCGTCGGCCAGGCAATAGAGCGTCTCGAGGCAGATCGAGGGGCGCAGGGACACATTATGAATCAGCCGGTCGATGGGCGATTGGGCCGGCATGGTCGATGGCTGGGCGACGGTGACATCGTGCCTTGCGGCCGATTCCGCCAGCAGGGACGCATCGCGATGCCGGCCGGCGCGAGCGAGGGTGGCGTAGGCCTCGGCCAGTTCCAGGGGTGTGGCATCGGCGCCGCCGATGGCCAGCGGCAGGCCGTATTTCTCCGGCGTGCGCGCCAGGGTTTTGAGTCCGAAGGCGCCCATGACATCGACGGCCCGGCCGAGGCCGACTTTGGAGAGAATCACCAGGGCCGGCACGTTGCGGCTCTGGGCGAGTGCATCGGCGGCGGTCATCGGTCCGCGAAAATCGCGATCGTAATCCGACGGCTCGTACGCCGCCCACGCGGTCGGGGCATCGTTGATGATCGACTGCGGCGAGCAGATTCCGGCATCGAACGCGGCCGCATAGATGAACGGCTTGAGCGTCGATCCGGTTGACCTGGGCCGCGAGGTCAGATCGACCGCCGTCGCGGTTTTGCCGGAATCGGTCGTGAGACTGACCGCCGCGAGAACGTCGGCCGATGGCGTATCCAGCACGACAACGGCGGCGGCGGTGATATGGGACGGCTGCAAATCCGTCAGCGCAGCACCGGCGGCGAGCGTGGCGCGTCGCTGCGTCGTGGGATCGATCGTGGTGTGAAGCGTCTGGCCGGAATATTGCCAGGCCATGTCGGTGAGCGTGGGAAGTAATCCGATGGTCAGTGCATCGGCATCGCAAACGCCGGCGGGCGAGGCGGGATCAATGGCGATGTCCTGCGGAAGCGGCCGCCATGCCGCGTCGATGGGCTCGTCGGCGGCCTGTCGGCGCTGGGTTTCGGTAATAAACCCGGCTGCCAGCATGCGGTCCAGCACGTGATCGCGACGCGCCCGCGCCCGAGCGGGAAAGCGATCGGGACGCAGGCCGTTGGGATTCTGCGGAATCCCCGCCAATAATGCCGCCTGGCCGAGGCTGAGTTCACTGCACGGCCGGCCGAAGTAGCGCCAGCTTGCGGCGCCGGCGCCGACGAGATTGCCGCCGAAGGGAGCACGGTTGAGATATTCGACGAGAATCTGGCGTTTGGTGAGTTGCCGTTCGATCTGGGAGGCGTGAATGGCCTGCGCGAGTTTGGCGGGAATCGAACGCGGTGCTGGCTGGCGCAAGCGGAAGAGTTGCATGGTGATGGTGCTGGCGCCGCGACGTTGCGTGAGATGGAGCAGGTCATGCTCGGCGGCGGCGGCGACGCCAAACCAATCGACGCCGTGGTGGTCGAGAAAGCGGGAATCCTCGGTGGCGACGATGGCGTCGAAAAGGTGCGGGCTGATGCGGTCCTCGGTCAGCGGCAGGCACCACTGGCCGGAGGTGGATGCGAACACCGCCAGACAATTGCCATCACGATCGTCGATCCAGGTGGACGCCGTAAGCGGCTGGTCGCTCTCGGTCGGATAAGGCAGCCACGCGACAGCGGCCCGGAACGCCAGCAGGCCGAGCAGAAACAACCCGGGCGGGATGGCGGCGGCGAGGATCAGCCGGCGCTTGCGGCGCGGGTGACGAAGAACCCCCACCTCATTCCTCCCCCTGGGTGCAAGGGGAGGAGGTAAAGCTGACTTCCCGGCGATTTGAGCACACTCAGTCGTCGGCCGGTTGTGTGGTTCGGCGCTGGGCATCTGTTATTGATCCCGAATCGTGGCGATGTTCGGCGATGGCGACAGGACGGTGAATTTCCCGCCGGCGCCGGAGAGGCCGTTTTGGGCGATGTCGTACATGGCCTCGGCCCGGACGGGCGGCATCGCGTAGACGCCGGGTGTGACGGCGCGGGCGTAGTATTCGTATCGCTGGGTATGGGCGTGCATGTCGAACATGATGACCACGCGATCGTCACGGATATCGACGCGGTTGGGGGAAATTGCCGGTACCTGGTCCTTGCCGAGGACCTCGCCCTCGTCGCCGGCGGCATCATCCTCCGATCCTCTTTTCGCGACCGAGGTTTTCAGTGCGGAGTTCTCCGCTTCCAGGCCGGCCGGGAGCATGTCCTCGATGACGATGTTGGATTGATCGGCCGGCGCTTCGATGGTGAGCTCGACGCGGATGAGATCGCCGGATTCGACGGTGTTATCATGCACGTTTTGGCCGTCGCGCGTGAGATAGCGGCGGGTGATGGTGATGCCGTGCTGGGCATCGGGCGGCGGCGCCAGCGGGATGCCGGATTGCATCCAGGTGACGTAAGCGGATGAATCCGCCGGGCCGAAGATCTTTACCGTGTACACCGATGCGCCGGGTTGCGTTGTTGGCGAGTTCACGGCCGGCGCGATCGCCGGGCGATTCCAGGCGATGGGATTGCCGCCCTGAGCTTCGGCCAGCAATTGGTCGCCGGAAAAAAGCTGGGCGGTGGCGTATGGGACGGTCTTGCCGGCTTGATGGAGATATTGCCCGATGGCCAGGATGGAGAAGGCCGTATCCTGCGTGCTGTACCATTCATGATGGAGTCCTGAATCGGCCAACTTTTGTATGAGGTCGGGCAGTCGCGGATCGGCGGGTCGGACGGTGGCCAGCGTATAAATCAGCATCGCCCGGTCGCGGATCCCTGAGCCGATGTTACCGCTGGTCTGCCGGGTCGATCGCGGAATGGGAAGCGCATCGGGGAGAAGTCCGTCGGCCAGATCGTGCCGTCCGGCCAGCAGCCACGCACAAGCGAGCATGAGCCGCGCATTGCTGCGCATGGCGCGGGGCGCATCGCCGTCGACGTTAAGCGGATCTTTGGCGGTGCTCAGTTCGGTGAGACGGTCAAGCATTGCGCGGTCGGGCTTTCCCGCCAGCGACAGGACAAAGCCGGCGTAGGCTCGCTGCTCGAGATGGCCGGGTTCGTCCGATTCGTCGTCAAGTTGATGGCGGACATACGTCAGCAGATGATTGTAGAAATCATCCGGCACGTCGTATCCCGACAAACGCGCCTGCACCAGGAAATGTGCGGCGTAGATGCTTCCCCACGGCCAGGCGTTCTGACCGCCCGGCCACATCGCCAGCCCGCCGTCGGCGGTTTGCATGCTGATGAGTTGCATGACGGCCGAGTCGATCTTCACCTTGACCATGGCCGGATCGAAGCGTGCGGGATCGATCTGCGCCCCGATGTCGTTCAGCGACAGGAGCGGCATGGCGGCGCTGGTGGTCTGTTCGACGCATCCGTAGGGATAACGATCGAGATAGTCCAGCGCCTGCGGCAGATTGAGAGCCGGCCGCGGCGAAATGCGAATCGCCAATGTGTCGGTCCCGCTCATCATGGCGACGGGGGCGGGGATGGCGGCCGGTTGTGTGGTGGATGCGGCGGCGACACCGCCAAATTGCGTCAATGGCGCGGCGGGTCGGACGGGAAGTTCCAGATTCTCGTCCGATCCTTCTCCGTTCATGACGACGTGCAGGTGCAGTTTGGCGACGCCGACAGCCTGCCCGATCGACGCCTGTATGTTGACCTGCCTCTGCCCTCCGGCCGGAAGCGAAAGCGGCGACAGAACAAGCTGCTGTTTGTGATCGGGTCCGAAACTGACGAGATTCGCCGGCGTTGCGGCATCGGGCAGATTCTCGACGGACACGGTCGCATCGCCGGCGGTCGGCGTGTTGTTGAACAGCACAATCGGCACGGTGAACTGATCGCCCGGTGCGGCGAATCGCGGCCAGGAGGATTGCGACGACACCGGCGAGCGAACGGTGACAGGTTTGTCGGCCGAGCCGGATGAGGTCTTGTCGAAGGCAATCGCCATGACGCGAAGTCGGCCCTGGAATTCGGGGATGGGGAAACTGGCGCGGGCCGTTCCGTCGGCATCCGTGTGAACCGTGGCCCAAGCCAGTGCGACAGGCGTGACGCGGCGAGCGACGACGGGCGTGATGTGCCGCGTGCTCGGCGCGCTGCCGTCGCCGCCGGTGGAACTGGCGCCCTGCGGGCGCGGTACTTCCGGCATAAGCAATCCGAACAGGTCGCTCGAACGCACCGACAAGGCGCGATCGCGGGCGAAAAAGCTGACCGGATTGGGCGTGGCAAAGGCGGTGAGTTGGCAGATTCCCTCATCAACGGCCGCAACGGTGACGGCGGCGTTGGCGGCGGGATTGCCCTGGCTGTCGCGGACGGCGATTCCGATATCGAGGCTTTGCAGCGGCCGGATTTCCGCCGGGCCGGTCAGCGAGACCTTGAGCGTGCGATCGGCCGGATCGACGCGCAGGCGGGTGACGCCGAACGCCCGGTGCGTTTGCCATTTGGCATCGGGATCGACGCCGCGAACGACGGTGGCGGTGACGTACGCATTGGGCCAGCAATCCTGGGTCACGGAGATGGGAACAACCACGTGCGAGCTTGTCATGTCGATGACGCGCGTCTGGACAACCTGGTCCGTTTCGACAGTGAGCAGGAGCCGGCCGGCAAATGGGCTGGCGATCAGCACATTGGCGGTCTGGCCGACGCGGAAGGGCGCGGCGGGTTTCGACGCCACGGCTGGTTTGGGCGCGTCCGGCTGCGTGGTGGGATCGACGCCGGCATCGAGAATGCGCACGTCGAGATGTTCGGGGTTATCACGGCTGACGTTGTCATCCCAGGGCGACCCATCCGTGGCGTAGAATTCGATCGACGTGAATGCGCCGGTCTTGGTGTCGCGGAAAGCGGCGATATACGAGCCGCTGGAAGGGATCGCCGGCGACCACGCATCGGCGTCGGAATCGAGCTTGAGTGTTTCGGTATGAACCGGCTCCAGGACGCGGTTGGAATTGTATTGATAACGCCCGTCGCGATAGACCAGCGTTGTGTTCCAATCCTGCCGCAGGAGTTTGGCTTCGATGACGGCCGCGTCGGAAGCGCGGGCACCGTCGGGGCGGACGAGTTTGATCTGCACATTGCACGGCTGGCCGGGTCGGGCGGTGGAACCATCCGCCAGGCGGGCGGCCAGGTAATAGGGGAGCAAGTCCACGTCGATGCGCCCGGTGGCGGTGACGGTGCGGCCGCCGGTTTCGTGAACGCCGCTGGCGGCGGTGAGTCGCCAGGGTCCGGTGTATTTGTTGTCGGCGGGGTTGGGCGCGGCGTCACCCTTGAAGCCGAGGGCATCGGCGACGTCGATCGACCAATCGTAATGGCCGTTGGCATCGAGCGTAGCGGCGGTCGTTTGTGGCGCGGCGGATTTGCGGGCCGGCGTTGCCGATTCGCCGGACTTGCCGCTGTCGGAATAGACGCGCGCCGTGTCCCCGAACGACCAGACATCCCACCCTTGCGGCGAGAACGAAATCGGATCCAATCGCGTTGACAATTCAACGCCCAATCCCGCGGCCGGGCGGCCAATCAGATAATCGCCCTGCACCGCCGCGCCCAGCGGTCCGGCGGCGATGTTCGAGCGCGACGGCGGCTTGTCGTCCGCGTCATCGCCCGGCGTCCCCTTAAATGTCAGGCTCACCTTCATGCGGCTGGGGATGAATTCCTCAACCTGAAACACGGCCGAGCCGAAGAGCGTGCCGTCGGCGCTGTTTGCGGCGGTGCTGCCCGTTGTGCCGGGCTGGCCGATGCACGCGGTCCACGGCCCGGTGGGCAGATCGGCGGCCAGCGGCAGATCGAGTGTCGCCGAGCCGTCGGCGTCGAGCATGACGGTGACGCTCTTCCAATCGTGCTGATCCGGCCGGCGAATCTGCCAGCGGACCGGGAACGCGGCGCCCGGGGCGGCGAGGTCCGCGCCGCGCACGATCGCCTTGAGGTGAACGGTCTCGCCCGGCCGGTAGACGCCGCGATCGGTATAGACGAACGCCTCATAGCCCTGGCGCAGGTATTTCTGGCCGCCGGTGTCGCTGTCGCCCAAGTCCCATGCGGTGTTCCGCACGTCCAGCCAGGTGAGATCGGAAGACTCGGGCACGGCGGGCATGGTTGTCGCGTCGGCTGTTGGTTGCGTCGTGTCGGGCGTTTGCGGCGGCACGCGATCGGCCAGGACCACGACGACCGATTCGCCCTTGGCCGGGTGAACATCAGCGATGCTGGCCACGCCGGTAGCGTCGGTGATCGCCTCGCCCAACAATTGGCTCTTGCTGGAATAGACGCGCACGCGCACGTCGCTCAGCGGGCTGGCCGATCGCAGCGATGTCGCCCACACCGTCACCCCGCCGTGCGTTTCCTTCGCGGTCAGGCCGATGTCGCTCAGCGTCACCACCGCCGAGTCGCCGTCATAAGGGTCATAATCGGCGTCGAACCGGCCGTTGTATGCGGTGTCCGAGTGCGCGTCGGCCGATGCCAGGGCGATGCGATACACGCCATCGCGCCGGGCATTGGCCGGAAGCAGATCGTTCAATGTCAGGCGAAGGTCGTGCTGCTTGTTCAGTTCCGATGGCAGGGCGATGGTCTGCGTCGCCACGGTCGTCGCGAAGCGCGAAGTGTTGGACCAGTCATATCGGCCGGCGGTTCGCCAGGCGACCAGATTGTTGTCGTACACGCGCGTGACCGAAACGCGCAGACTCTTGATGTTGATCGAGTGCGCCATCAGCGTGCGGTTGCCGTCGGAGGAAAGATATCCCTCGTCGTTGTCGAACCAGACTCCGCTTTGGCGATCCGGGACATACGCCGACAACCGGCCGGCCGCGGGATATTGCGTGGGATCGGCGCCCCTGGGAGCGGCGGCCAGCGTGACGGCATAACGCGTGGCCGGCTGGAAATCGCCAACGAGCCTCGCGCCATCGCCGTATTGCTCGATAGTGAACGGCACCGCCGGCTCGACCGAGGCAATTTCCTTCAGAACCGATGTGTCGATGTGATTGTTGAACCTGAGGATCAGATACGGCCGCTCGCGGGCGGGGGATTCGGCGGTCAACTCGACGGCCGCCAATTGCCGCGTCAGGTTGATGCTCGTCGCATAAGGCGCTGCCAGCCCCAGCGGCCCGCTCAACCCGGCCAGCCCCGGCGACAGGCGAATGTTCAGCGGCGTCGAATCCTTTTCCCGCGGGCCGTTCGGAACCTGGGGAATGGAATCGGTGATGATGCGCACTGTCTTGTCGGCGGCCTGGCCGTACAGTTCGCAATGGACCGCGTGCCCATCGGCGGTGGTGGCCGTCAGGTGCGACAGCACGTCGCCGGGCGCCACGCGATCGTTGAACGTCAACTCAACGACGAAACGATCCATCGCCTGATTAGCGGCCTGGCGGACGGCGGTGACGGCCAGCGGAGTGCTCTGGATGCTCGTCGAATACGGCTTGGCGAGCGTCGCGCCATTGCTGCCGCGGATGAACTGATCGGCCAGTGTGAACGTCACTCGCGTGGCGCGGGGGAAATCCGCATTGGGCGTGAAGGTGAGCGTGCGCGGGTCTTCCCAGGCCCATGTCCCGCTGACCGGCGGCGTCACCACGCCGGGGTCTTTGCCATAGACGGATGTGGGCACGACATCATCATTGAATTGCCACCGTAGCGTCGGCCGTGCCCCAGCCACAGCGCCGTCGCCCGGCTGGAACGCCTCGATGCGCAGCGCCCCGCGTTGCCGCGATTCGTGGTAGCGGTCGTACGCCACCCATGCCGAGGCATTTAGTATTGCAAAAGAAAGAACGGTGATCCAGAACCGACGGCTTCCAGCCGGCAAGGCGAGCATGAACATGGCCAGTCCTCCATGACTTGGCGGCGATCCAAGGCGAATTTTTCCAAACTCCGCGTTCCGACATCATTGTCGGACGTGGCGAGGCAGTATACCACAACGCCGGCCGCGTATGTCAATCGTATTTGTCGGGGCGAGGCAGGTGGCTAATAATCGACCATTTGGTGGTTGATTTTCAACCATCTAATGGACGATAATACGCCATGCTCGCGAGGAATATTCTGCCCAACCTGAACGCCGCGCTGGGCGACACGCCGGTTGTACTGCTCCAGGGCGCCCGCCAGACGGGCAAGACGACACTGGCCAAGACGCTGACGAGCCAAAAGCCGCCTCGGCGTTACCTGACGCTCGACGACCCGACAATTCTCTCCTCGGCGGTCTCCAATGCCGTCGGCTTTGTCAAGGAACTTGATCAGCCGGTCATCATCGACGAGGCGCAGAGGGCCTCGGCTCTCTATCTGGCGATCAAAGCCGATGTGGACCGCGATCGAACGCCCGGGCGGTTCCTGCTCACCGGCTCGGCCAACGTGCTGTTTGTGCCCAAAGTCTCGGAGTCACTGGCGGGTCGGATCGAACTCATCACACTCTGGCCCCTGTCGCAGGGCGAGATCGAGGGGCGATCGGAGAAGTTCATCGACGCGGTCTTCCAGCCCAAACTTCCATCTCCACATTTGTCCGCGCCGAACGGCGAGAACCTGCTGGAGCGGATCGTCCGCGGCGGCTATCCGGAGCCGATCATGCGGCCGGGTCCGCAGCGGCGGTCGGCGTGGTATGCGTCGTATCTCACCACCATTCTGCATCGCGATGTTCGCGATCTGGCCAATATCGAGGGACTCACGGATTTCCCCCGGCTGTTGGCGCTCATTGCCTCTCGCACCAGCGGCCTGCTCAATCTCTCGGATTTGTCGCGCAGCCTCTCGATGCCGCAGTCAACGCTCAAGAGGTATTTTGCACTTCTTGAGGCGACGTTTCTGGTGCTCACGATTCCGGCCTGGTCGAATAACCAGGGCGTGAAACTGACCAAGGCCCCGAAAATAATGCTCGCTGACACGGGCCTGGCTTGTCATGTGCTGGGCATGGATCACGACCGCCTCAAGGCCGATGGCAATGCCAGAGGGTCTCTTCTGGAAAACTTCGTTGCCATGGAGTTGATCAAGCAGGCCGGCTGGAGCACCGTCCGAACACGCCTGTTCCATTATCGGACAGCCGCGGGACGGGAGGCGGACCTGGTGCTCGAGGATGCGGCCGGCCGGCTTGTCGGAATCGAAGTCAAGTCAGCGGCCGCAGTTGGGGCTTCGGATTTTTCGGGGCTGCGCTCACTGCATGAATCGTCGGGTACGAAATTCGTGCGCGGAATTGTTCTGTACGACGGCACGGACGTCGTCCCGTTCGACAAGGATCTGGTGGCGATGCCGTTGTCGGCGATCTGGAGGCTCTGAGTCTCCCGGCTTTGAGACCCGCAATGTTCGCCTCGACGAGGAATAGCCCACCCCGGCGATGAATTCACCTCGCTGCCTGACCGATATATTGACAAGTGACCGTACGCGCTGGCCGGGCGGAGGGGCAGGCCGGCGGGAACGAGGCCTGTTTCCGTTTGCCAGGAGTCAGCCATGACCATGACGATCGACGCCGCCCTTGGAACCAATGAACGAATCGCCGAACTGGTCGATGATCTGGACAGCATCATCACCCTGCCGCAGGTGGCGGCCAGGATTCTGATGACGGTTAACGACCCCAAAAGCACGCCGGCCGATCTGCATCACATCATCGCCAACGATCCGGCCCTGGTGGCGGGAATCCTCAAGCAGGTCAACAGCTCCTGTTACTACCGGGCGACGAAGGTCGATTCCGTCGAGCGGGCGATCGTCCTGTTGGGATATGCCGCCGTGCGCAACCTGGCCCTGAGCGCCACCATTGGGAAACTGTTTCAGAATGTCGATCTCTGCGACAACTTCGGCGCCCGCGACGTGTGGATGCACTGCATCGCGGTGGCGACGGCGGCACGCGAGATGGCCAAACAATGTTGCAAGCCGCTGGCCGAGCCGGCGTTCCTGGCCGGAATCGTTCACGATGTCGGATTGCTGGTGGAATTGCAGGTCTGTCCCGATCTGCTTCGCAACGTCTGCCAGCGGGCCGCCGCGGGCGAAGCGCCGTTCAGCACACTCGAGATGGAATGGATCGGATGCACCCACGCCGAGTTGGGCGGCGCCCTGGCCCAGCGATGGGGATTCCCCGATTTCTGCCACGCCGCTGCCGCCTATCACCATTTCCCCGCCCTGGCCGAACCGGAACATCGTCAACTGGTCGCCCTGATCTACGCCGCCGATACGCTGTGCTGCGATGACGCCATCGGATTTGATCTGACGGCCAAGGACCAGTTAACCGACGCGGCCTCGGGCTATGACCTGGTTTCGCCCCGGGTCATCGAGCGCGTGAGAGAAACCCTTCCCAACGTCGTCGCCAACGCGATCCTCGGGCTGGGCGCATAGACATTTTGCGTGCATCGACAGGCAACCGGCGGCAATTACCGCACGATTCGCCACCCATTCGAACTTACGCGCGACCCGGCCGTTACCCGTCCCGCCTTGCCACACCTGCCAATGTCGGCCCAGTCATTGGCAACTGCGAACCGCATCCGCCAGGGCTTGCAGGTTCTCATGCGGCACCCGCGCCGGATCGAACGTGCATCCGGGCGCGATCAGGATCGGGCGGGTCCCCGCCTGAGCGACGGCATCGTCTACTTCCTCCCGCACCTGCTGCGGCGTGCCGCTGACCAGCGTCGTCAAATTATCCACGCCGCCCCACAGCGCGGGCCGGGCCCAACCGGCCACCTCGCGGATCGATGGTCCGGCGGCGCGATCGGCCCAATGCAGCACCGGAACCGGATATTCCGCAAACGCCCGGAAATTCACGGCCTTGCCGCACACGTGCAGCACGTTGAACCGCGCGCCACTCACCGCCGCCAATATCGCCCGATCCGCCGGGCGCGCCAGCTTGTCATAAAGCCCCGGCGTCTGCGGCGAATCGACCCAGTCATCGCGCACCGACAGGAATATCCCGTCCGCCCCCGCGGCCACGCATTTGGCGGCAAACCGCGCCAGATTCGCTCCGATGATCTCCATCGCCCGGGAAACCAACTTCGGGTTCTCCAGATACGCCTGGCGAATCCAACGGCTCGGCTCGTCGGCGGCCGCGTCCAGATTCGGCGGCATGTGCGCCGTGGGCGGCTTGACCAGCAGCCGCAATACCATCCAGGCACTGAAGATCGTCGTGGGCATGTAGGCTCTGGTCCCCAGCGCGCTGCGCAATGCCGACAGAAGCTCCAACTGCTCGCCAAACCCGGCTTCATCACCCTTGAGCGGCGCCAGTGACGCCAGATCATCCACTTTCGCAATCCGGCCGGAATGCGGATACGGGTTGTCGTTCATCACCTTCAGCACATCCATCCCATATCGGTTGAACGGATCGAGATGGACTTGCACGGCCGCCGGTCCCGCCACCTGGTCGGGCGCGAAGTGATACCAGAACGAAAACGGCGGCCGATCCGGCTTACGGCCGGCCAGCACGGCATCAACACGTTCGATGGGGGTCATGGTTAGGTTCCTCTGTAGCGGCAATTCCTTTCCATTGTATACCGGGAAAACGGACACGAGACACCGCGACGCCGCTGTGCGATAATCCGGCCATGCGCTACACACGACGCCAGTTCATCGCACAGTCGCTTGCCGCCACCGCCGCCACCGCCGCCGCCAGTGCTTTGTCCATCGACGGACGCTTTGCCGCCGGTGCAACAACGGCGGGGCCAGGCACAAATCCCGCCATTGATCGCAAGGCCGTGGTCATGCGGCATAACCCCGTCGTCCATGCTGTCGATCCGTTTAGCGCGCTGTCCGTCGGTAACGGGCAGTTCGCGTTCACGGCCGATGTCACGGGCTTGCAGACGTTTCTCGATCCATACAAAGCGGAATTCCCGCTCTGCACCGCATCGCACTGGGGATGGCACATCACCCCCGCGCCTCCCGGTGTGCGCCGCGAGGATTTCCGTTACAAAATGTACAACGCCCACGGGAAATCCGTCGGCTACGCCACCGATTCCACCGGACAGGTCGCATTGTTCAACTGGCTCCGCGAAAATCCGCATCGCCTGCATCTCGGCCGGATCGGACTGATTCTCACCCACGCCGACAAGTCTCCGGCCAAGGTCGCCGATCTTTCCGCGATCAACCAGACGCTGGATCTCTGGTCGGGCACGATCGACAGCCGGTTCCAATTCGACGGCTCGCCGGTCCGCGTGCAAACCGTATGCGACCCCGATGAGGACACGCTGGCGGTGCGCATCGATTCGCCGCTGATTCGCGACGGGCGGCTGGGCATTCTCGTGGCGTTCCCCTACGGCACGAGCAATCTGGACATGGCCGATTGGAATTCGGATGCCAGGCACACTTCCGATTTCTCCCAGCTCGACCGCCGGGCGGATATCTATCGCACGCTCGACGCCGATCACTACGCTGTCACGCTCGGCTGGTCCGACGGAGGCTCCATCGCTCAGACCGCAAAGCACCAGTTCACGCTCAGCGCCAAAGGCTCTGACACAATCGAATTTGCCGCAATGTTCCTGCCTCAGCCGACCAAGGCGCTTTTTGCGTCGAATTTCTCCGGGACTCAATCCCGTGCGGCCAAGCATTGGGAAGCCTTCTGGACCACCGGTGGATTCGTCGATTTCGGCGATTGCACCGACACCCGTGCCCCGGAAATCGAACGCCGCGTTATTCTCTCGATGTACAACACCGCCCTGCACGACGCCGGATCGCTCCCCAGCGCCGAAACCGGCCTGCTTAACAACGGCCCATGGTTCGGCAAATTCCATCTCGAAATGCACTGGTGGCATTCGGCCCACTTTGCCCAATGGAACCGCATCAACCTGCTCCTGCCGAGCCTCGCATACTATTCGCGCATCTTGCCGCAGGCGCGTCAAAACGCCACGCGCCAAGGTTACGCCGGCGTACGCTGGCCGAAGATGGTCGGGCCGGATGGACTCGATTCGCCATCCACCGTCGCGCCTCTGCTGGTCTGGCAACAACCCCATCCAATCTTCTACGCCGAACTCTGTTATCGCGCCCAGCCCAATGCCGACACGCTCGCCCAGTGGCGCGACATCGTCTTCGCCACGGCCGATTTTATGGCCAGTTATCCCGCCCTCGACGCCACTCGCGGCGGTTACGTCCTGGGCCCGCCGATGAAGACCGTTTCCGAAAACGCGGATACCAACACCACGGCCGCTCCCACGTTCGAGCTGGCCTATTGGCGTTTCGGCCTGCGCGTCGCCAACCAGTGGCGGCAGCGCATGAATCTCGCCCCCGATCCCCACTGGCAGGAAATCCACGACAAACTCGCCCCGCTCCCGCAGGCCAACGGCCTGTATCTCATGCAGGATGACATGCCCGACACCTACACCAAGTGGAACTACGAGCACCCCGCTCTGATCGGAGCCTTAGGGATGCAACCCGGCGACGGCGTCGATCCGGCCATCATGAAAGCGACGGTTGCCAAGGTCATCGACGTCTGGCGATTCGCCGAATCCTGGGGCTGGGATTTCCCCATGGTAGCCATGTGCGCCGCCCGCACCGGCCAACCCGATCTGGCCGTCAAAGCCCTCCTCATCGACGTTCCCAAGAACCGTTACCACCCCAACGGCCACAACTACCAGCGCGCCAACCTGACAAGCTACCTCCCCGGCAACGGCGGGCTCCTCTACGCCATCGCCATGATGTGCGCAGGGTGGACGGGAAATGCCGCGACACCGGCCAATCCCGCGCCGGGGTTTCCGGGCGATGGCAAGTGGAAAACGCGCTGGGAGAATTTGCAGCCGTGTATTTGAAATGGCTCTGAGTATCTAAGCCTGAATCAAGCGTGATTTTCGCATAATTCAGTTGAATCGGCGCAGAAAAAACTCGAAACGGCCGGATTTTGTGGTATCAGAGTGTTATTCCGACCCTCTGGTCCATCCACGCAAGGAGGCG
>Ga0181520_10004512_pt1 | contig 23202 bp, 20 predicted proteins | sample PEATcosm2014_Bin_29_FD_132451 | JGI IMG/M metagenome (GOLD analysis project Ga0181520, IMG submission 132451) | Peatland microbial communities from MTU Mesocosm Facility, Houghton, MI, USA - PEATcosm2014_Bin02_30_metaG | ecosystem: Environmental > Terrestrial > Soil > Wetlands > Peat | place...
AATAAATGGGAAGGATACTGAAAAGCCTGTCATTCTCTGTGACAGTAAGCGTGCTGATACTAGGGTTATTCCTTAACCCGCAGGTGTGGGCTGTTGATGATGTGCAGAAAATACTATCCAGTCTTCATCATTCCAACCAATATGAAATTAGGCTGGGTAAAATCGCCAAAAAAAAATCAATTTCCCGCAAAGTGCAGGAATACGCTGAAAATTTAATAAAAGACCACATCAGTTCTGACAGCCAGATCGAGGAATTCTCCAAACGGAACCAGATAGCACTTTTCGACCCGTCAACTGAAGGATTCTTAAATTACTTTAAAGCGGCGGACGAACGGCGGATAGTTATTGAGCTGTCCAGGAAAACAGATGTTGATTTTGAAAAGGCTTTCGCGGAAGACATGATATATATTTCCAGATTGGATAAAATCAGATTAGAAAACGCCGAGAACTGTTTAAAACCGGGAACCGGCCTTACCATAGTGATAAATAACCTGAAAACTGTGGAAAACCAACTACAGCAGGCACGTAACCTCACACAATAAAAAGTACAAGTTATCCCATTGAATGGTGTTTTCCGGCGTGTGGGAAAAGCCTGCAAAAGCACATATTAAGGGATGTTTTCCGCTTCCATAGTAATTTTTTGAACGTGGCTGCGACGGAATAGAAACACCAAAGGAATACAGCAGACTGACAGAATCATAAGCCGGTGAAAGGTGTCCACAATCGCCAGGAGCGCAGACTGGTTCAGGAGCTGGTTGTAAAGAATTACCCGCGCTGTCTGCAATGCCGTGTGCGGTTCCAAGCTGCGCAGCGCATGAGCGACAAAGAATAAATTACCACGGTAAATTGGATCGCTTGCCGCAAGATGCGACGACAGGTATGCCTGATGGACCTGAGCGCCCCGCGCCTGCAGGCTGATCAGTACGGAGATCCCGAAGCTTCCGCCGATATTGCGCATCAGGCTGTATATCCCTGTTGCCTGATGGATTTCCTGCTGTTTTAGCGTAGCCACGGACAGCGTAGTCATGGGAACAAAAATAAATCCCATGCTCAGACCGTTCAGGACAAGCGGCCAAGAAATGCTGGCGCGGGTAATGTCCATGGTAATCCGGCTGAGATACCAGCAGCTCAGGGCTATGCCGATAAAACCTATCGTCATGAGCATCCTGGCATCGAATCGGGTGACCAGCCTGCCGATGATCAGCATTGAAAAGAAAGACCCGATGCCGCGCGGAGTCATGGCCAGCCCGCTGATATAGGCCGTGTAGCGCAGCAGGTTCTGCATGAAAATCGGCAGTATCACGGTTGTTCCGTAAAGAATCGATCCTACTACAGTAATCAGTACCGTAGCCATGGCGAAATTCCGGTTGCGTAGTATTTTCAGATTAACCATAGGATGCTTCTGACGTAATTCCCAGATTACGAAAAAAACCAGTGAAACGATAATCACTGCGGTGCTCGTGCGGATCCACGATGCGCCAAACCAGTCCGCCTCCTGTCCCCTGTCGAGCACGATCTGCAAAAGGCCGATCCAGACCGCCATCAGCCCCAGCCCGATCGTATCGATTTTTGTCTTCTGTGAATGCTTTATATAAGGAGGATCTTCCAGAAAGTAACTCTGCATCATCAGGCCGAGGAACCCGATAGGAATGTTGATATAGAAAATCCATCTCCAGGAGAAATTGTCGGTAATCCAGCCGCCCAGCGTTGGACCGATGATGGGCGCAACCACGATTCCCATTCCGTAAGCGGCCATGGCAGGCCCGCGTTTTTCCTTCGGGAAGCTTTCCAGCAGTATTGCCTGCACCAGCGGCTGCAGCCCGCCTCCGCCAAGTCCCTGAAAAATGCGGGCTACGATAATCTGCGGTAGAGTCTGAGCCATGCCGCAGAACGCGGAAGCGGCAGTGAACATTAATACCGAAAAAGCCAGGTAACGTTTGCGCCCGAAGCGCATGCTCAGCCAGCTTGCGGCGGGCAGGATAATGGCGTTGGCGACAAGATAGCTGGTCAGCACCCAGGTGGCCTCATCTACGGAAGCGGAAAGGCTTCCCGCAATGTGCGGCAGGGCCACATTCGCGATGGAGGTGTCCAGCACCTCCATAAAGGTGGCCAGAAGTACGGCCAGGGTAATCAGCCAGGGAGAGTGGCTGGGTCGCCACTCGGTATCGTAAGTATCGCTCATATAAATTTGTTTGCCGTTCTCAATTTACTGGGAAGCACGCAATTATGCGGAATGCCGGATAACTGGTGATACGACTTTAACTATTATAAGTCCTTGACCGATGATCGTGCATCAGGGCACAATTTCTATATGAGCCGCTGGATTAAAGCCGCCGTACTCCGAGAAGCGTCCCTGCCTATGCGCTGGGAGCGTCTGGAAATGGAAGGGCCTCGCGATGACGAAACTCTGGTTCGCCTCGTTGCAAGCGGCATCTGCCACACCGACATAGATATCTGGCAGTCCGGCGAATCCGGGCCTGTGGTTCTCGGTCATGAAGGCGCGGGGATCATAGAGTGCGTCGGAAAAGCGGTCCGCGGATTGCGGCGCGGAGATCACGTGGTGCTTTCATACCAGTCCTGCGGGCGTTGCCGGGCGTGCAGGGCTGGGCGTCCCACGGAATGCTCCCGCTTCTGGGAGCTTAATTTTGGTTTCGCCCGCCTGGACGGCAGCAATGCCCTGGAAGCAGGCGGAGTCCGGGGCCACTTTTTTGGCCAGTCCTCTTTTGCCACTCATGCATTGGCGACCGCGCGCAACATCGTCAAGGTTTCGAAAAAACTGCCCCTTCCGCTCCTGGCGCCTCTGGGGTGCGGACTGCAGACGGGCGCAGGTACTATTCTTCATTCACTGGCGGTGAAAGCGGGAGCAAGCGTCTGCATTCTGGGAACAGGTTCCGTGGGGCTGGCCGCAGTCATGGCTGCGCGGCTTGCAGGAGCGGATCCCATCATTGCGGTTGATATCCGGCCCCGGCGTCTGCGCCTGGCGCGCGATCTCGGAGCGACGCATGCGATCGACGGCAGGCGCAGTGATCTGGCGGAAAAACTCGCCGCTGTTTCCGGCGGCATAGATTTTGCAGTAGAAACCACAGGGAACGCAGCGGTTGAGAACGCGGTCTCAGCGGCCCTTGCCCCCGGCGGACGGTTGGCCATATTGACTGGCGGAAGCGCCCGGAAGCTGCCCGGCGGACGGGAAGTTCTCAGTGTGATCCAGGGCGACTCTGTCCCCCAGCAGTTCATCCCTCAGATGATCAGATGGTGGCAGGAAGGCCGGTTCCCGTTCGACCGGCTGGTAAAGTTCTATAACTGTCGGAAGATCAACCAGGCCATAGCCGATTCCATCCGCGGCGTTACGATCAAACCAGTGCTGCGAATTCCGGGATGAGCCAGGTTGGTGTGAAAGTACCCTTGACCTTACTCAGAAAAACTCTATCATTCACTGAGAAGTTATGATGTGTTTTGAAGGCCATGATGGATGGACCAAGTGATTACGGAGGAATCATGCAGTTTTTCACAGGACTTGAGCAGTGGGGGCGCGAACGCGCGCTGAACGCTTTCTCGCGGGTGATACCCACTCAGGAGATCAGTGCGCGGGAAGCCGGTAAGGTACTTGGTCAGAGTACTACAGCCCGGATTCTTTTGATCGGGATTTATCCGAAAATGGGGCAGTTCCTTTGCGCCACGCCCCTTATCCGTTCCCTCTCCACCGCCTGGCCGCGGGCGTCCCTGCATTTTCTCGGCAACCCGGCGAACGCGGCCGCTGCGCGGGCTAATCCCCATCTCGATCGGGTGTGGATATGGAGGAAATCCGGGCTTTGGGAGTGGGGGGGACAACTGTGGTTGCTGAGAAAAGAACAATTTGATCTGGCCCTTCTTCTGAGCACCGAGAGGCCGTCTGCTACCGGCATTTTCATTGCCCGCGCCATCGGTGCCCGGTGGGTGGCTGCGTATGTCTCTCCCGATCCCGGAGCCGAGGCCCGGGCTGCTGCCTCGCTGTGTCATATTCGCATTCCTTTCGGCGGCGAGAAAAACGAAGTTGCCAAGTTCCTCGGGTTCGCCCGGGCTTTCGGTGTGCCGCCGCAGGGCCTCCGGCCGGAGCTGGTGCCGTCCCCCGCAGACGAAGCTGCGGCGGATTCTTTTTTCTCCAGCCAAAATCTTCCTGCGAAGGGGTCCCTGGTTGGTCTTTTTATCGGCGGGAAGGCTGAACGATCAGACCGCTTATGGCCCGTTTCCCACTTTGCGCGGCTGGCCGATTCTCTTAAGGGAGCAGGGTTGCAGGTCATTGTGCTGAGCCCCCCACCGCCTGCAGGAGTGCCGTCACGCGCCTTTCTTTCCGAAGAGCACCTCCGACTGGAAGAATTTCGCCGGGCAATGTCGTGGACCTGCCCGGTGTTTCAGGAGGCTTCGCTGGGACGCGTCGCGGCTTTCCTCCGGAGGCTCGATCTCCTAGTGTGCCCTGATGGAGGCATCCTGCATCTTGCAGCGGCAGTTGGAACCCCGACTCTGGGACTTTTTTTCTCCACTGACCCGGAGGTCTGGCGGCATGACCTGCGGCAGACATTCCTGGATGGCCGGGGCAGGCTCTCATCAGAGATGCGCCCCGAGACCGTAGCGAACGAGGTCTTTCGCTTTCTGGGGGTTTTGGCGCGACCATGAGGATTTTTGAAGGTTTGGAGCGCGCCGGCCGGGAGTTTTCATCCGTCATTCTGGGGAAAATTTTTAAGGTTCAAAAGATCAGCCTTACAGACCTTCGTCAGGCTCTCGAGCAGGGAGAAGTCCGGAAAATTCTCCTCGTCAGGAATTATCAGGGGATGGGCGATCTGTTCTGTGCGAGCCCTGTTATCTCCAGCCTGAAGTCCCGGTTCCCGGGCGCTTCGATTCACTTTCTTCCCAACACGTTCAACCGGGCCGCACTTGAGAACAATCCGGGACTTGAGAAGCTGTGGGCCTGGGATGAACGCCGGAAAGCGGACCCGCGCCAGTGGATTTATTTCCGTAAACATCTGCGGCAGGAACGGTTTGATCTGGCGCTGGTTCTTTCGGGGAACGCTCTTTCGCTCACGGCAATCCTCCTGGCGGTTCTCTCCGGGTCTCGCTGGGTGGCAGGGTACGAGACGAAGGCATATGGACAAACGTGGGGACCGCGGCTGTACAGTTGTGAGGTGCCCTGCGTTCCTGCGGTCCGGGAGATCGACAAATACCTGGGGCTGGTGGAAGGGCTGGGCATTCCCTGCCCCAACCGCCTGCCGGAGTTCTTCGTCCGTCCGGACCAGGTCGCTTTCGCGGAAGCCTTTTGGAACAGTCAATTTCCCTCTCGAGAACGTCCTGTTGTCGGGATTTTTCTTGGCGGCAAAGTGGACAGGCCCGATCGCATCTGGCCGCCGGAGAATTACGCAAAAGTCGCCCGCCGCCTGGAGGAAACCACCGGCTGCGCGCTGCTCGCCATAACGCCTCCCCTGCCGGGGGGAAATGCTCTCCATAAGAGAGAGTCTACGTTCTGGCTGGATGAAGCGGTCCATGAGCGGGAGTTCCGCCTGACTTACGGCAAATCCTGCCCTGTTTTCCGCGATGCTGACCTGGGCCGCGTAGGAGCAGTTCTGCGCAAGCTCAATCTGTTCATTTGTCCGGACGGAGGAATGATGCATCTGGCTGCAGCGTTGCGGGTTCCGACATTGACCCTTTTCTTCGGGACCAGCCCGGAAATCTGGCATCCTCTGGCGGCTTCTTCCCACTATTTGTGTGCGCCAAAAAATGATCCACGCGCTTTGGCCCCTGAAACAGTTGTCCGGGAAGCCATGAAAATCTTGAAGTCACAAGTGAAAACGGCATGAATATTCTTTTTCTCTGCGATGTTATCGGACGGGAAGGAATGTTTTCCGTCAGGCCAATAAAGCCATCGGTCTCAAATTGATACAATCTTCGACGAGTGACCTTAAGACCATGCTCTAACAATGAAAACCTATAAACGAATCGCGAAGTATGTAGACGTCTACATGTCCCAGCTGGTGGTGGCGCTTATTGCCATGTGCGGTGTCGCCGCGCTCACGGCGCTGACGATGTATCTCATCAAGCCCGCGCTGGACCAGGTATTCATCGCCCACGACTACCATTTTCTGAACATGCTGGTGTGGGGACTGCCGGTCCTCTTTATTGTCAAAGGTGTCTTGACCTTTATTCAGAATTACCTCATGGTCTGCATCGGCGTGCATGTGGTGGCGGATATGCGCGAGGAACTTTTTGTCCATCTCCAATCCCTTTCCATGGATTTCTTTACGCATCGTTCTTCCGGGAAAGTTATGGCCCGGTTCACGAACGACTTGAATGCTGTTCAACAGGTTGTGGCAAAAACGCCGATTTATCTCATTCGGGACGGCCTCACCGCCCTGTGCCTGGTCGGGGTCCTTTTTACGCTTTCCTGGAGGTTTACCCTGATTGCGATTGCGGTCCTCCCGGTTTCCGCGCTCATGATTATGTGGCTGGGTAAAACGCTGCGGCACCTTGGCCGCAGCGGCCAGCAGCAGATGGGCGAGCTTTATTCGGTCATTCAGGAAAATATCCAGGTGGCCCCGGTCGTCAAGGCATATAGCATGGAAGAAGCCGAGATCCGCAGGTTCCGTGGAGCGAATGATTTCTTCACGAAGCTGCTGGTCCGCTTTGCCCGGACGGACACAGTGAACAGTCCTCTTATGGAAGTCGGAGGCGCCCTTGTGATCTCTTTCCTCCTGTGGAAGGGGGGCATGGACGTTATTCATGGAGTCTGGAGCACGGGGTCTTTCTTTGCCTTCATGGGCTGTGCGCTCTCGATCTACCGCCCGATGAAAAATTTTGCCGATTTGAATGCCCAGATCCAGCTGGGTGTGGCTTCTGCGGAAAGAGTTTTTGATCTCCTGGATGAAATCCCGACGGTTGTTGAAGTCCCCTCCCCGGTGGTAATAGCGCCTTTGAAATCGACGATTTCTTACGAAGGAGTTTCGTTCCGTTATTCGTCCACGGATGGCAAGGCTAGCGAGCCGCGCTGGGCGCTTAAAGGTATAGATTTAAAAATCCGCTCGGGAGAAATTATCGCGCTGGTAGGACCTTCGGGCGCAGGGAAGACGACTACGGCAATTCTTTTGCCCCGTTTTTACGACCCCACAACCGGCCGTGTCTGCATTGATGGCACGGATATTCGCACTGCGACCCTGGCTTCGCTCAGAGAGCAGATCGGTTTAGTCACACAGGAAGTCCTGCTTTTTAATGAAACAGTGCGCTACAACATCGCCTTCGGCAAACTCAATTCTACCGACGCAGAAATCCAGGCCGCGGCAGAAGCTGCCAACGCGCATTCCTTTATCAAACGCTTTGCCAAGGGATACGATACTGTCATCGGTGAACGCGGGGTGCGGATATCCGGCGGAGAACGTCAACGGCTGTCGATTGCGCGGGCACTGCTGAAAAACCCGCCTATTCTTATATTGGATGAGGCAACTTCTTCGCTCGATGCGGAATCCGAACGTCTGGTTCAAGAGGCAGTCGAACGGCTGATGGCACATCGCACCGCGCTCGTTATCGCTCATCGTCTGGCGACCGTGCGAAAAGCGGACCGCATCGTTGTTCTGGATCACGGTCAGATCGTTGAGCAGGGAGATCATGAAACCCTGCTGGCCCAGCAGGGCACCTACCATAAACTGCACTCCTTACAGATCCTGCAGTAAATAGCTGATTTCCAAACCCGCTGTGATCCTGTGAAAGGCAGTACTTAGGATAAAAGGTTTTTAGGCCGGTCAGGAGGGCAGCTTTTGTTTTGCTATGGCCTTTTGAAGGGCTTGAACTAAACTGGAAGACGCGTCTTCAGCCGCTGAGGAAAGGTTCATGCCGTCTGCGGAACTGGAGCCGCTCCATAATACGGCTCCCGTCTTGACGTCCACCATTCGCGCGCTGATCCCCACCCTTGCAGGCAGAGTCTCAGTTTCTGGCACTGACTGGTCAGTCACCGTGGTGGTATAACCGGTCACTCCCATTACTGGGCCATGCCGGGTATAGATCTCTCCCAGTACGGGGTCTGTCTGTTCCTGCGGAATATCCACCATCACGGTTTGTTCGCTTGTGTTGGAAAATTCGGAAAGGCTTCCCAGCACAACCGCATTTACGCCCAGGACTTTGCCAACGGCCTCGGTCTGCGCCGGATTGGACGCTTCTGATGCGCTGATATTCTGAGCCTGAAGGATTTTGTCCACCTCGCTGCGCTCGATCAGTTGAAAGGGCGAGGAGATCAGATACTTACCAAAGATGTCGGACACCAAAGGGCCGGTTCCAGACTGGCCGGGGAAGTCGTCAAAATCCATTATGGCTACGCGTTTGAGCTGTTGAGGATTATAATCCGGGCTGACAAACACAACTGCGGGCGTGGCGCAGCCAAGGAACACGCACACGCCAGACAGGCAGATACCCCATAGAAAACGGTTCCGCGCCGTATTACTCATTGCGCTTTTCCTTCGATCAAATGCGAGGCGCGGTCTTTCGCCTCCGCAATCTGCGCAGGTGTGAGTTGATTTGTCAGACGGGTCAATGCCTTGGCGGCCTGGATCTGTGTCTCTACATGGCCGTTCTGCGATGCCAGCGAGTACCAGGCATACGCTTCCACCAGATCTTTGCGGGCGCCCCGTCCATGTTCATAGAGCCGTCCCAGTTTCAACTGCGCATGGGCGCGCCCCTTTTCCGCGGCCTTTTTGTACCAGCTCAGCGCCCTGCCGTAATTGCGGCGCGCACCCACGCCGTTTTCGTACATTTCTCCAAGATTCATCTGCGCGTAGCTGTGCCCGCTCACCGCTGCGCGTTTGTACCAGTAGGTTGCTTCTTTAAAATCCCGATGAACACCCTTTCCGTGCTCGTATAAATAGGCCAGGTTGTTCATGGCAGTGGCGTTGCCTTTTTCAGCTGACTGGCGGTAAAGGTCAAGCGCTTTCGGTACGTTCTTTTTTACTCCGTGACCCCAGTAATACATATGTCCAAGGCTGCACTGCGCCTCAGCATCTCCCTGGGACGCTGATGCCGTGTACCAGCGTAAAGCCTCCGTATAGCTTCTGGCTACTCCCCGGCCCGTGTAATAAAGAAAACCCAGGTTGTTCTGGGAAGGAGCGTGGTTTTTTTCTGCAGCGGCGCGGTACCACTGCACAGCCTGTCCAATATCTTTGGGTATTCCTGCTTCCGGCAGGCCGTGCTCATATAAAATTCCCAGCCCGTACTGCGCCTCGGGATTACCGCTTGACGCTTCTTTCTGGAGCAGGGCTACGCCGTCTTTTTCATGACCGGTTTGAAAGTCCTGATGAATTTGATTAAGGAAAGGAGACGGCGCGTTTGCCGCCCAGATCTTTTGAGCGGTCGACCCGACCCACACCGAGAGGAAAATAACAGGGAAAGTTTTCCCAAAGCATTTCATTAGTTAAAGATTAGCATAGCGGATAGAGAGTTTTCCATATAAGCTTGTAATATGAAACTGACGCCTGGCCGGTTTTGGGCTGGAACTCCGAATGAGAATTTGGAACAATTCTGAGGCTATGAAAGGCTTCCGGACTTTTCTGCGCTGCGCGGTTTTGACGGGATTTTTCGCAGGGTTGGCGGTCCGCGCGCAGGCAGATCCATTAGAGCCTGTGGCCAGGGAACTCGCTAAAGGGCTTGCTGGACTGCCCGGCCATAAAGTTGCTGTTGTGCCTTTCGAATATCCGGGCGGAGGGATTTCCAGCGGGTCTTCCCTTGTTTCGGAACGGCTCATCACCTGCCTGGCCGGGCGCCGCGACGTGCAGGTGGTTGAACGGTCGCTCTTATCCAAAGTCCTTCAGGAAATGAAAATCGAATCTTCCGGAGTAACGCCTGCCGCAGCAGTGTGGAAGTGGGGAAAAATACTGGCTGTGGATGCCGTGGTCACCGGGACCTTGATCGATGTAAGCGGCAGCAGAACGGAGGTCCATGCGCGCATAGTTCAGGTTGAAACCGGTCTCGTGCTTGCAGCCAGGACGGTCACTATAGAGAGGACCTGGACGGACCGTCCGCTGGTTAAGCCGCTTGCGCCTGTCCTGGTGCAATCAGGCAGAAGCTCTCAGCAGTCGCCTGATCTGATGCTCGCCTCGGATGAAAAGACCGTGACTCAGCCAGAAGCGCCCTCCATGACGATGCCGGATACGGACAGTCTTATCCGTAATCCGGTCCTGCCTTCCAACAGCCTGAGCGCCGTCCGGCGCATTTACGACAGCAGCCCTGATCCGCGGGTCCGCGCCGGAGCCCTCTATGCCATGGGGATCATCCTGGAACGCAGGGGACTTCCGGCAGAGGCGGCGCAGGCATACCGCCGCCTGATAGATGAATTCCCTGATAACGCCCGCCTGAAGTCGGATGCCGCGGGCCGCCTCTGGGCTACCGGCCAGAATTAATCTGATACTAATTCCGCACTTAACGATGGCCAGGACGTTTGCTGTCAGGCGGCGCTGGCCGGTAGAGAATAATCACGACCAGGGCTGCCGCGTGAACAGGGTCGAATAGAACCGCTACAATGGCTGCATGATTCCTCCCTGCATAATAGTTGTCGGCGGCGGCGCTGCAGGTTTTTTTGCGGCGATCGCGGCAGCGGAGACCCATCCCGCCTGGACTGTGATCCTGTTGGAGCGAAGTTCGCACGTGTTGGCGAAGGTGCGCGTTTCAGGCGGCGGGCGCTGCAACGTTAGCCACGCCTGCTTTGATCCCGCCATGCTGGTACGCTCTTATCCGCGGGGAGGACAGGCGCTGCTTGGGCCGTTCTCCCGCTTCCAGCCGCAGGACACCATCGCCTGGTTCGAATCCCGGGGGGTGCGTCTCAAAACCGAACCCGACGGACGCATATTCCCCGTCGGTGATCGTTCCGATACTGTGATCGACTGCCTGCGGGCGCAGGCGGCCGGCGCGGGGGTGCGGCTGAAGACCAATGCGCTGATTGAGGAAATCGAAACGTCCGCAAATCCGGAAGTCCCACGCTTTCACCTCGTACTGGCGGGCGGCGGAGATTTGTCTGCAGACCGTCTGGTCCTGGCAACCGGAAGCAGTCCTCCAGGCTGGGAATGGGCGCGCGCCCTGGGGCATTCGCTGGTTCCGCCAGTCCCTTCACTTTTTACGTTCACGATCCCGGATCGCAGGCTCGAAGGTCTATCCGGCCTGGCGGCCCCGTCTGCGGAGCTTTCGCTCGAAGGAACCCGCCTGCGGGAGCAGGGGCCGGTGCTCATAACCCATTGGGGCTTGAGCGGCCCGGCAGTTCTGGCATTATCGGCCTGGGGCGCGCGCGAGCTGCACGCCTGTGGCTATCAGGCGGCGCTGAAAGTGAACTGGACAGGCGAGAGATTTGATTTCTGTCTTGAGCGCCTGCGCCGGGCGCGCGCGGCGCGGCCGGGCAAAAACGTGCCGGGCGATAACCTCACGGATCTGCCGCGTCGGTTGTGGGCGCGCCTGGTACAGTCCGCGGGGATTCGCGAGTCGGCGCACTGGACTGAAGTGGGCAACGAGCCGTTGTATGCGCTGGCCGGGCAGCTAACGGACGGCGCATACAGGGTAACGGGAAAAAACGCGTTCAAAGAAGAATTCGTCACCTGCGGAGGCATCCCGCTGGACGAAGTGGACTTCCGCACCATGGAAAGCAAGCGCTGCCAGGGCCTCTTTTTCGCCGGGGAGATCCTGGATATTGACGGGGTCACCGGTGGATTCAACTTACAGAGCGCCTGGACCACCGGATGGATAGCTGGCCGCGCGGCTCCAGGATTCCAAGGCCTTGGTACCGCATAATGGATGACAGTTGAATCGTCATCTGTTATAAACGGCACCGTTCCCCGGATGTGGTAAAATTTGGCCAGCGAAGGAAATCAGAAGAGTCTGATGGAAAAAGGAGATCATATGAGAACCCTGGTTGCCGCAGTTTTAATTTTTGGCGTCACTGTTGCTTACGCGCTGGATACGCCCGCTGCCAGTTCGGGAACCCGGACTGCTCCCGAGGCTACAGTTGCGCCGGTGGCATCGCCGGTCGCCGTTTCGTCCGAAACGAAGTCCGCTGTGCCGGCGCCTGCGCCGGTAGCAGTTTCGACGCAGACGAAGTCTGAGACGCCTGCGCCGGTATCCAAGATCGAAGAACCAAAAAAAGCGGAAATCGAGCCCGTCGTGCTGGCTGGCTGCGTTGCCCCGCTGCAAAGCATGGTGACTTTCCATGAAAAAGAAATTGTTTCCTTAAAGCAGATGATCGATCGCTGGGATGCAAAAGTGAAAGAATCGATCAAGCGCCGGCAGGGCCTTGAGAAGGAAGTTAAATCCAGGCTTCAGGAGGCGGACGCGCTGCTCCAGCAGAATACCCGGACCGCCAAAAGAGAAGCTAACCGTTTGAAAAAAGAGGCCGGACGCATCAATAAGGATATAGCCTCTATCAACAAGGAGATCAAAAGTCAGAGCAGAGAACTTGCCGCGGAAGTTCGGGATGTAACGAAAGAAACGCAGCAGGCGCTGGAAGACGCCTACCATCAGGCCGTAGTGGATATCCAGAAGTCGCAGGACTAGAACTCATTTAGACGCCTTACTGGGATGTCCCAGGTTTTAAGTGTTGCCGGGTTTCCAATCTGAGCGTTCAATAAAATAGCCGCGTACAAATTTTTCGAGGGAGAAATTTATGACTGATCAAACCGCCGCATCAACACTGGAGAATCTTCAGGCTGCGTTCAACGGGGAATCGAACGCCCGCGCCCGCTACCTGGCGTTCGCGAAGAAAGCGGACGAAGAAGGCTACGCGCAGGCGGCGCGGCTCTTCCGGGCGGCGTCCCGGGCTGAGGAAATACATGCGGCAAACCACGCCGCGGTCATCCGCCGCATGGACGCAACGGCAAGCGCGGCGATTCAGCCGGTTAACGTCCAGTCCACGCGGGAAAATCTTCGAGAAGCGATCAAAGGAGAGGTCTACGAGCGGGACGTCATGTATCCAAATTTCCTGGCGCAGGCCCGGGCGGAAAACAATGCGGCTGCGGTCCGCACTTTCTCGCTGGCGCTTGCGGTCGAGGCTGAGCATGCCGCTCTCTATACGCTGGCGCTGGAAAATCTTGAGTCCTGGCGGAAAGCGGCAGGGCCTTATTACGTCTGCCCTGTCTGTGGTTCGACGCTTGAAGCGCTGCGGGACTGTGCGATCTGCCGGGCCCCAAAAGAGCGTTTCGAAACTATTCTCTAAAAATCCCCTCAATTTTCTCCACCCGCCGGCCGGGCGACTGAAAACATCCGAAGTCCGTCTTTGCCGCACTGCTTTTCCGGGTTTTTTAAGAAACCGCATATTTGACCCAATTTTCTTAGAATGTGTAGAGGGAGATAGAAGTGATTCGCTCCTCAAGAATTGTGGGAGGGAATATGCAGAAGCGCAAATTAGGACGCAGCAACCTGGAAGTTTCGACTCTCGGTCTCGGCTGTATGGGGATGAGCTTTTCCTACGGTCCGCCCAAAGACAAGCAGGAGATGACCTCGCTTCTCCGGGCCGCCGTAGAACGCGGCGTCACATTCTTTGACACCGCCGAGGTCTATGGCCCATACATAAACGAAGAACTCTTAGGTGAAGCGCTTGCTCCATTCCGTGGAAAAGTGGTGATCGCCACGAAGTTCGGGTTTGACCTCAATCCTGATTTAGATCCGCGAGGGATGAATGGTTCTCCGGGTTTGAACAGCCGTCCGGAGCACATCAAGCGGGCCGTTGAGGGCTCGCTCAAGCGCCTCAGAGTGGAGAAAATAGACCTGCTGTATCAGCACCGGGTTGACCCGAACGTGCCCATCGAAGACGTGGCTGGAGCAGTGAAGGACCTGATAAAGCAGGGGAAGGTCAAGCATTTCGGCCTTTCTGAGGCAGGCGTGCAAACGATTCGTCGCGCTCACGCCGTCCAGCCACTCACGGCCCTGCAGAGCGAATACTCTCTGTGGACAAGGACTCCCGAGAAGGAAGTCATACCGACGCTTGAGGAGCTTGGGATCGGTTTTGTCACGTACAGCCCGCTTGGTAAGGGATTCCTCACTGGCAAGATGGACGAAAAAACGAGGTTCGACAGCTCCGACTTCCGCAGCTCTCTGCCGCGCTTCACACCGGAAGCTATCAAGACGAATCAGGCCTTGATCGATTTGCTTAGCATAATCGCACAGCGGAAGAAGGCAACGGTGGCGCAGATCGCGCTGGCCTGGCTCTTGGCCCGGAAGCCGTGGATTGTTCCGATCCCCGGTACGACGAAACTGGCGCGCCTCGACGAGAATCTCGGAGCCGCCGTGCTCGAACTTACGACGGACGATCTCCGTGAAATCGATAGCGCATCGTCAAAGATCAAAGTGCAGGGGGCACGTTATCCGGAAAAGCTGGAGCAAATGACCGGCCGCTAGTCCCTCTTCGTTGTTAATCCGATCAGTGGAACTCCGCTCCAACAAGGGGGGGAGTTTCACTTGTAGAACCGGTCAGATGCGGCTAGCGGGGTGCATCTGGTACTGCCCGCCGTTCTAAAAAAGGTACATTATCGGAAGCGGATTTGGAAAAAGTCGCAGGTGGCTGCAAGGGCCTGCCCTGATGTCCGTTGATGGCAGGATGACAAGCAGAAAATTAATAATGAGATCCAAGGTCAAAAAAAACTGCTCAAAGGTCTTCATGCGCCTGGCCATGCGCGAGGCAGAGAAGAACTTGAAGCTTCTGGATGGCGGTCCGTTCGGCGCCTGTATTGTGAAAGGCCGGCGGGTTCTGGCTGTGGCGCGCAATACTGTTCTGAAGCGCCAGGATGCCACCCGCCATGCGGAAGTTAATGCCATAGGCAGCGCTTCGCGATTGCTTGGCAGTTTCGACCTTTCCGGATGTGTTATTTATTCCACAACCGAACCCTGTCCGATGTGCTTCAGCGCGATACACTGGTCCCGCATTGATACGGTTATTTACGGCGCCTCAATTGCAGACGCGGCTAAACGGAACTTCAACGAACTGCACATTTCCAATCGTTCTTTGGCACGGCTTGGCGCCAGTCCTGTGCGCATCATTCCCGGGTTCATGCGCGCCGATTGTCTGGCGCTTCTGCGTGCCTGGGACCGCCTTCCAGAGAAAAAACAGTATTGATTCGGCGCAACCGTTCACTATTGGGACGGCCGGGTGCCAGTGAGCAAATTAGGCCAGTTGCTTGGACACCCTGTAAAACCCTCTCTAGTCGTGCACCCGATCACCAGTCCGATCGTATGTCTCATTGGATCATCGCCAACTAACAAGCCCGTATGACTTCTAGGACATGGCGGCCAGGAGTTCCTTCAGGGGTATCAAGGCAAACCCTGTGACGCGATCCGATTGGCCGTATGGCAGAACCAGTTGCTCGCCGTGCACCAGCGCGCCGCAGGTGTAGAGAACGTTGGGCACGTAACCTTCACGCTCGATCCCTTCGGGCCGCATCAGGGGCTCGCGCAAGCGTCCGATCACCTTCGAAGGGTCGTTCCGGTCCAGGAGAAAAGCGCCAAGACAATATTGCCGCATTGGGCCAACACCGTGACTCAAGATCAGCCATCCGGCTTCAGTTTCGATGGGAGAGCCGCAGTTCCCGATCTTCACGAACTCCCAGGGATAGGCGGGTTCCAGGATTTGCCGCGTCTCGGGCCAGAAATGCACATTGTCTGAGTAGTTGAGAAAAAGGCTTTCCCCGTCGTGCCGGGAGAGCATCGCAAAAAGTCCATTGATCTTTAGGGGGAACAGCGCCATGCCTTTGTTCTGCGCACCTGGGCCGTTTAAGGTAGTGAATTTAAAGTGCCGGAAGTCCTCCGTGACAAATAACTGCGGAAGCACGTGGCGCCCATCGTAGGCGGTGTAGGTGGCGTAGTAAGTCGTTTTGCCGTCCTCTTCCCGGTGCGCGACCAGGCGTACGTCCTCGATGCCGTTGCTTTGCAGGGGAGTGACCGGGAGGATGACGCATTCGGAAATGTCCTGATCCGGGGGAAAGCGGATTTCATAATTACACTTGGCCAAAAGCCACAGGCCGCCGGCCACAGGATCGTCCTCAAACCGCCTTGGCGGCGCCGTCGAAGGAAATGCATCCCGCAGGCGTTGCCTTAATTCCGCCAGGGAGAAGCTGTCCCCCAGCCCCTCCATCACGTCGTCCACCCGTGGGCCGGTCAGACCCATCTCAGCTATTTTCCGTCCGAAGATCGCTTTGTGGTAGGTCGGGTTTTCGATGAGCTCGGGTTCGGTCAAAAACCGTGAAGTCGTATCTACAGAAATGCGGTTGCGGGCATCAATGACCCCGCTGCGGAAAGAGATGGAAGAAACGTGCCCTTCCCCCGTGGACCGCAGGCTAAGAAGGAATCGCAGGCTGCCCTCAGGCAGCCCCGTTTGATCCGGATGGGCCAGGATGGACGGGTTGAAGAGCCCTGCGGATTCAATCGTGTACTCGTATAGGAAATAGGAACCGATCAAAAGTTTACGCGCTTCCGAAAGGTCTCCGCCGGGAGGCAGGAAATGCTCGATGTGGCCAAACCTCTCCAGAAAGCGTTCGGTCAGCATCCGATGACGGGCGGAAAACTCCGCCAAAACCTGATCCAGCGTCCGGCGAACATCCGCCTCCGGGAGCGCGAGCGCCCGGCGGATGATCCGGAGGTATTCCTCATCGGTCCCAAATCTCAAACGCCGCAAAACAACACGGGTTTGGTCCGGAGACAACCGGATATCTGTCCGGCGAACGGTGATGGTTTTAGAGCCGATAGAGCGCCGTTTCACTTGATTAAGAGGGCGGCGGGTTTTGATAGGCGGCCAGCACGTTGTGTGCCTGCTGCATTTCCGCCAGCGAGACGAGAAACGCCAGGGTGGATTCGGCCCCCTGGTTCTGATTCACGCGGTCCACATGAAGCCCGTCCCGGCAGCCTCCGGTAGTGGGATCGTAAAGGAAAAGGCCCAAATCGTTTCGCCCCAAAAACCAATCGAAGGCGCGGCGCGCCTGACTGAACCAGAAGTTATCCGACGTGCACCGGTAAGCCTCTAAACACGCGGACACCATGACTTGAACCTCGATCGGCTGCTGGTCAAATTTCGCCCGCTCACCGCCGCGCTTGTAGAACCCGTTGGAGCCGATGGGGCGGAAATAGCCCCCGTCGGCGATCTGGATTTTGGCGAGCCATCGCAGGGTTTTCAGGCCCGTCTCGAGCACTTCAGGCTGGTTGGTCCACAGGCTGCTGAGAATCAGCGCGTGGGGAAGCACGGCGTTCATATAGGTGACCGAGTCCTCAAACCAGGGCCACTCGTCAGTGGCGGTACGCTTGAAGAGCCCCATTAAAAGATCCGTCAGGGCGGCCCGCAGGTGACTCACCTGCCGGTCCCCGTTGAACCGGCGCAGGTATTCATGGGCGCCGATCAAGGCCAGCGCCCAGGCCCGAGGCGAGCGGAACTCCAGCACCGGAGCGAGCGCCTGCGCGAAGATGTGCCCCGCCAATACTTGAAAGCCGGAGTTCTTGGACCGTCCCACGCAGGTCCCCAAGGCTAAGAGCGCGCGGCCACAGCAGTCCTCTGATATCGCCTCATCCCTCCAGGACCGGTTAAATTCCATGATATTCCGAAAACGCTTGAGCTTCGAGTCGAAGGCGTATTGAAGGAAGGCGGCATAGGTGGTGGCAGCGCCTAAAAGATGAGGAGAATCTTCTCCCAACTCTTCCAGAAGCACGGACAATATCAAGGCGCGGGCGTTATCATCGGTACAATATCCGGTGGAAAAGTTCGGCACAGCCACAATGGCGTGTTGAAAAAGGCCCGTGGAGTCGGTCATCCGGTAAAGGTGGTCCAGCTTCATTTCAGGAAGCTCGGTTAGCTGCTTGTCCAGCGTCTTCACCGTGAAAAGTTTTCGGGTCAGACCGGCCCGTTCGTTCCGGGCCTTCTCAAAGGACTGCATATAGGAGCCGGCCACGTTGCCCCAGACCATTTCCCTGCCCATTTTATAGGCGTTCTTGCGCATGGCATTGCGGCGGGTATCATCCTTCAAAAGCCCGATCACCTCTCGGGCGATGGCGTCCGGATTGTTGAAGGGAACCAGCGCCCCGCGGTTATCCGCCAGAAGCTCCTGCGCGTACCAGTAGGGCGTGGACACCACTGCCTTGCCCGCGCCAAAACTGTAGGCCAGCGATCCGGACGTAATCTGGGCCTCATTCAGGTAGGGGGTAATGTAGATATCCGCAGCGCCGATGAACTCCTTCAGCTCGGCCAGTTCCACGAAGCGGTTGTAAAAAATCACGTTCTTTTGAACGCCGTTTTTTTCGGCCAGGAGTTCCAGGCTCAGACGGTAAGACTCGCCCGCCTCCCGCAGAAGATGGGGGTGAGTGGCGCCCAAAATAATGTAAACCACGTTGGGAATCTCGGCCGCGATTTTGGGAAGGGCATTGAGCACGTTTTCGATGCCCTTGTTGGGAGAAAGCAGGCCGAACGTCAGGAGAACCTGCTTTCCCTCGACGCCGAAAAGGTCCTTGTAAAAGCCGGAGTCCACGAAGGAGGTTTCCGGAATGCCGTGGGGAATCAAGTCGATCTTGGCGGCGGGCGCCTTGTAAACATCCTTCAGAAATCCTTCCCCCTTTTGAGACATCACCACCAGCCGCGTGGAGAGTTGTATCAGCTCCTGCATCACGCGCTTTTGATCGGCATTGGGCTCTTTCAGCACGGTGTGCAGGGTGGTTACGATGGGAATGTTTACATCGCGCAGGAGGGCGAGCACGTGACCTCCCGCCGTTCCCCCGTAAATGCCGAACTCGTGCTGAAGGCAGAGCACGTCGACGTCGCTGATGCCCAAAAAATCCGCCGCTCGCCGATAAGAGTCCAGGTTCTGTTCTTCAATTTCAAAGCGGACCTCCGGGGGGTAGTCGTACCCTTCATCCACGTCGTTCACGGGCACGGCGAAGCACTGCACCTTAGGGAACTGGACCGCTACGGAGGTGCGCAAATCCGTCGTAAATGTGGCAATACCGCACCGCCGGGGCAAGTAATCTCCCACAAAGGCGATATTTCTAATTTCAGAACGTGGTTTCATCACTAATGATGATGACATATCGGCAGGCACAGCGTCACAGGAATCGTCGCATCGATCAGCACCGGTCCCTTATAAAGCCGCCGAGGGCGGCTTATCTCGTCGGGGCAGTCCCATCAATGTGGCTCGCCTCTGGCGAGCGATAATAAGTGCGCCGGCTTTAGGGGACGTAGCTACTTAACTGCTTTCGCATTCTAAAAAGGTAATTAAGCAGCTACGTCCCCCAGCCCGTCCCAGGTTTTTGACGTTCTGGACATGGTGATTGACAAGGGTGAACAATCCGTCGCAAAAGAAGTCTTTTATGCCCTTCCGCCAAAATGGCAAAAAACAATTCTCAAGGAACTGGATCGCGGCCTGATGCCTCCTGGTTCAAGAGTACCACAGTTGAAAACCCAATTGATTGGCTGATCTGGTTACCAATCAAGGCATCAATTATCCTCAGATTGATTGGTAATTATTAATCAGTGCCATCAAGCCGATCAGTAATCCGATCAGAATCAATGAGCCAAACAAGGCTTGTGTATAGCTCATAAATAGGCTATTATGTGAGCGATAAGAAGGATTCCTATCGCTCATGGCTTGGAACTGGCAGCAGTCGGATTGGCCTAATTTTCGTTACGACAAAACCCGCCTGGAAACGCAGGAAGGCCGTTTCCTGCATTCAGCCGGGCTATTGCTTGGCATCATCAAGCACCTGGACTCTAACTCCAGCGAAAAACTGCGAATCGAACTGATCGCAAACGAAGCGGTCCAGACTTCCGCGATCGAAGGAGAGATCCTTGATCGCGATAGCGTCCAATCTTCCCTGCGCCGGCATTTCGGTCTTCAGACCGATGATCGCCAAGTCCCACCGGCTGAGCAGGGGATCGCCGAGATGATGGTCGACCTCTACCGGACCTTTGATCAACCCCTGACTCATGGAATGCTTCATCGGTGGCACCAGATGCTTATGAAGGGGCGAACCGACATCCAGGATCCCGGCCGCTACCGCACCCATCAAGACGCGATGCAGGTTGTCTCCGGGCGAATGGATCGGCCAACGGTTCACTTTGAAGCGCCGCCATCAGCCACAGTTCCAACTGAAATGGATCGCTTTGTGGAGTGGTTCAATCAAACGGCCCCGGGAGGAGCAATACCTTTAACTCCGATCACGCGTGCCGGGATCACGCATCTTTATTTCGTCAGTATTCACCCATTTGAAGATGGTAACGGCCGCGTCGGTCGCGCCGTTTCAGAAAAGGCGCTGGCTCAGAGTCTGGGTCGCCCAACGCTTCTGGCCCTGGCTGATGCCATCAAGCGCCGGCAAAAGGAATATTATCGCGCCCTTGAAGAAGCCAATAAAGGCAACGACATCTCATCCTGGCTGGCTTGGTTCGCCGATACGGTGGTGGAGGCCCAGCGCTCGACACAATGTCGCGCCGAGTTCCTGATCGAAAAAACGAAACTGCTCGACCGGCTGCGGGAGCAACTCAATCCGCGCCAGGAAAAAGCTTTGCTTCGGATGTTCCAGGAAGGCCCGGAAGGTTTCAAAGGAGGCATGAGTGCTGATAAGTACATTGGGATCACTCAAACGTCGCCTGCCACGGCCACCCGCGACTTGCAGGACCTCGTTGAAAAGGGTGCGCTACTACGAAAAGGTGAACTCAAACACACGCGCTATTTTCTGGCGATCACGCCGAACCAGGAAACTTCTGACCGCTAATTAGCCCGCCTTAGCCCAACCAAGTTCCAGAGCCGATCACTAATCCGATCACTTGATAGTCCCATGTTAAGGGCTGTAACGATAATTGGTAGATGCTTAATATGCCTGTAGCGGTGTTAAACAAACGGTGGGAGATGCTTTTGGATGGATGCAAATTATTAGAATTCGCTCGTGGATAGGATGGTATAGGAATAAACCTGCCCTAACCTCTGGTGGAACCCGCAGTTGTTTGGGAGCTGAAAATTCCAATGAGGCAGCGGTGCTTTTGTGATCCCTCCGGAAGGTAGTTGGCTATTTTGCTGCCGAAAGGTTGCTCTTAGATAATGCGAGGTAACCCGAGAAAACTCTTGACATTATACCGTATAAGGTATATAAATAATTGTGAGCGATAAAATGTTTGAAGTTAGATTTTTTAAAGATGGGCGAGGCAAAGAGTTGGCGCAAGAATATATAGACGAAATGCCCAATGAGGATCATCAAGCTAAAGCGTTGAAAGGTATTCAATTATTACAAGAAAACGGACACATGCTCCGCCGCCCGTGGGCTGATTTCCTTCGTGACAAGATTTATGAGTTGCGCCCTACTTATGCGTCTTTTGAACATCGTATTTTGTATTTTTTCGCTGGCAGGATAATAATTTTGACACATGGCTTTTTGAAGAAGGCACCCGATACGCCGCCAAATGAGATAGATTTTGCAGTCAAATGCAGGAATGAATGGTTGTTACGGCAGTCGAAACCAACGAAGTAACTATGTCACATTGAGGAGTATGTCTATGAAAAACACTGGTAAGAAATTTGATGAGTACCTCAAAGAAAAACTTAAAAATCCCAAAGTGAAAAAAGCCTTTGACGAATACGATATGCCTATGCGTCTTGCAATGGCAATAGTTACAGCCCGCGAAAAAGCTGGATTAACCCAATCACAGTTGGCAGCTAAAGTCGGAACAAGCCAGCCAGCTATTGCTCTACTGGAATCAGGCGACCAATTAAATGTCGAATTACAGACGATTAGTCGAATTGAGAGGGCACTGCATCCGCATTTCTGGTTCCCAATCGGAGAACATCATAAACTGATCGCAGCCTGATAGGCTCTGTCAGCCACCTTCACTTATATCGGGATTTCTCGAATACAGCTAATTTGACGGCGTGTCTCACTGCGGCAGCGAACTTCTTTACGGTTTCGACCAACCGCTCACCGCAGATCGATGCCTGAACGGTCACTTTCAGACTTCGGGCGCACTGCGGATTGGGTTTGATGACTCGCACGGAAGCGGCGCAGCGTTCCAATAACGGACACTCTGTTCTCCGTCCTCCACCCCATAGTAAAGTCCCTGCCCTCTCCTGACGACAAGGTGCTCGACTTCTGCAACTTCGACAAACTGTGGAAGCAGGCGCGTAAGGACGCGGGTTTGTTGGAGGAAAAATGGTCGGAGGGGATGAACCGTTATCAGAAGACGAAAGCCAATAAAAACTTCCACCTGCATGACCTTCGTCACACGGCAGCCTCACACGCCATTATGGGCTCGAAAGATCCATATGCAGTACAAGCATTCCTTCGACTGAAAACCCAATCTCTCATGCAACGGTATGCCCATCTCACACAAGGGCATGTGCGTCAGGCAGCTTTGACGCTGGATAAACAGCTGCCTGTTAATAATTCAACTCAAGCTATCCCTGGAAACGTTGAAACCACCACAGTAGTCATAAAGTAAGCTTATCTATACGGTAAGAAATGTACCTCGTGTGAGCCACTCCATTTTTATAAGAATTCTGAATCGAAAATGACGAAGAGTATAAATAAACAGTGGTATATTCAGCTGCTACAAAAAGGGTCTAATAGTAGGAATGGTAGCGTCAAGACTTTTGTGTAATTTCAAGTAAGGGGTCATCCTTCCAGAGAACGTTCTGCCGGTAAAAGATCGCGTAAATGATGCGCTCGACGCTTTCCGTGTTCTGGAAACAAGACATGGGTCTTGTGCGTCGGCGAACCTCCCGAAAAATGCGTTCAATAATATTGGTTGTACGCACTTTGACCCAAAGCTCCTTCGGAACAACACGATAGAACACAAGCAATGCTTCCAAGTCCAGCTCCAGACATTTCACCGCTTCCGGGACGATCGGTTTCCAGACAGCTTTCCAACGCTTGAATGCCTTCAAGGCTTTGCCGTAGGACGAGGCGCAATAGATCTTAGCGGCCGCGCTGCAGCATGGTTTTTGTAGTTTTCGGGGAACATGGTTAATTACATTGCGCAGTTTGTGAGCCCAGCACCGTTGGCGTGGCAAACCGGGGAAGACCAAGTCCAGTGCGTTCCAGGAACCTTTGTTGCCGTCCAGGATGGCCAGATGGGCCTCCTTTCCGTTGAGTCCCCGATCTTTGAGTCGAGTGAGGAAGACTTCCCAGGCGACCTGGGACTCGCCATGAGGAGCGAGTTCGAAGTCGATCAGTTCCCGAATGCCGTCCTGGCGTATCCCATAAAGAACCAGGATA
>Ga0181520_10004514_pt1 | contig 23197 bp, 15 predicted proteins | sample PEATcosm2014_Bin_29_FD_132451 | JGI IMG/M metagenome (GOLD analysis project Ga0181520, IMG submission 132451) | Peatland microbial communities from MTU Mesocosm Facility, Houghton, MI, USA - PEATcosm2014_Bin02_30_metaG | ecosystem: Environmental > Terrestrial > Soil > Wetlands > Peat | place...
CAGCGGAAGGTAGAGCGCACAACGCACCGGACGCTGATCCATCGCGTACAGGGCACGAACGTAGCGCTGCATGTCTGGACGATACTTGTCCACCTGCATCCGTAGAAAGCGTTGCAAATCGCCGCCGAGCTGTTCAGTGATCTTGTAATCAACCAGCCAGCGGGTGCCGTTCTCGACGAATGTACGATCAACCCTCACATGCTGCAACTCTCCGTCGATGACAGCCGAAACCGCCAGCTCGCAACGATCTTCCGGATGCGGAGAGAGCAGCCATCGGCCACGTTCATCCTGCAGTGTCCGTCTCAGCGCCTCCGATACTCGCGCAATTCCCTGCTCCAGTTCGCCGTGCGCCACTCCCGCACGCAACAACGAAGCCGCAATCGCCGGGCGCTCGGCAGCAACACGTGCGCCGTCCCAATGCGCAACGCCCTCCCGTGCAATGCGCTCAAGAAATCGGTGCGCTACTACGCCGACGCGTGGCAGGAGTTCACCGACCCACTCGAAGCTGTGCTCTTCGCCGGAAGCCTGCGCTTGCGCAGAGCTCCATTGCAATGGCGAAAGAATCGGAGGCGCAACGTAAGCTGCGGACAGGCGACGCAGCAAAAGCTCCGGGCTGGCGTCTTCCACCGTTTGTACCAGCTCTGCTGGCGGTGCGGGCGGAGCAAACTCCTGCTGCATTCCTGGCACCTCCCATAGCAGGCTCAGGATGGAGTTCGAGTCAGGCTTCCGCTCTTCGGCCACCGTGGCTGAGAGATACAGACGTTTTCGCGCGCGCGTGGCAGCAACATAGAACAGCCGCTTCAGCTCTTCACGTGAGCAATCGCTGGCAATGTTGCGCAGGTATCCCTCGATAGTGACGGCCTTGCGATTTCGCTTACCTGAAGGCTCCATGGGGCCAAGCATAAGAAATTCCTGCTCGCCGCGGCGCCGCAAACGCCAGTACAGCAGATTCTTATCATCCTGTCGCGAGCGGCGCTCCAGGGCCGGCAGAAAGACTACATCCCACTCCAGTCCCTTCGCCTGATGGATCGGCATGATCTCGACGCGAATCCCGCTGCGATTGTCGGCCGGCGCAAACAGCTCATGCAGCTTGGTGGCAAAGTTTTCTGGGTCACTCACGGCACCTGCAGGCGATTGCGCTTCCAGCAGTGCGAAATACGCTTCCGCGTCGCGCGCTCCCTGCTCTCGCTCGGTCAGGCAAGCCGGACCACCAAGGCGCAACCACGTGGATTCGACCAGCGTACGCAGTGAGCCGCGCCCACTACTCTTCAGTGCATCCTCCAACACAGGAAGGCAGCGCGACAGTGCAACGCGCGCATGAGCAGAGAGCCGCGACTCGCGCTCGCGCAGCAGCTCGCTCATCGTAGAGTGCTCATCTCCGCGGCAGAGTTCCAATAAATCCGCCAGTGCAAGGCCGCACCATGGCGCTCGCAATATCGCCAGCCACGCGGTGCGATCGGCAAGATTCGTCAGTGCCCGGCGCAACGCGTCAAGATCGCGCACCAGAGGACGATCCGCGAGGCGGTCGGTCTTCACCGCGCGGTAGGGGATATCAGCGGCACGCAAGGCCTCTACCAGCTCCGGCAGATGCGAACGCGAACGCACCAGCACCGCAATCGTCGGCTTACCATCTTTGGAGTGCCCATCCTCTGTCGCCAACTCGCGCCGGATGCACTCCGCCAGATGCTTGGCCTCACCGGCGCGATCCGCCTTGGTGAATCCCTTGATGGCAACCGCTGGAGTGTTAAGAGCCGGTCGCGTTGGCTCAGCCGCAGCATAGGCAACCGCGTTGGTCAGATCGCTATCTTCGCTAAGAATGCGCGGAAAAATCTGGTTGAACCACTCAACCAGTTGCGCCTGAGAGCGAAAGTTCTGAGTGAGGCGGCCGAGCCGATGCGGTCGCCCGCCAATGCCATCCCTGCGCGCCTGTTGATAGATTGCTACGTCGGCCTGACGAAATGCGTAGATTGACTGCATAGGATCACCGACGCAGAAAGTGGAACACTGCTCGTCGCTCTCCCATGTGGCGAGCAGGCGGGCGAGCAGTTCGACTTGAACACGGTTCGTGTCCTGAAACTCATCGACCAGAATGTGGCGAATTCTGTATCCCAGCTGCAGCCCCAACTCTGTGGGATCGCCTTCCTGCCCAACGGCCTGCAGCGCGCGCTGCGCATACTCAGCAAAGTCGATCGCGGACTTCTCCGAGAAGACTACCAGGAGATTGGCCGCGGCCTGCGGCAATAGCTCCAGCAGTGCGCACATGAACTGCCACTGCGACTCCGTGTAATGCGGATCGGGCAGACAGCGAGCGCGATTCAGCACTTCACAAAACTCCGCTGCGTCGGGTAGCTCGGCGATTTCCCTGAGTAGATCGACACACCGCTTTTTGTGGTCCTTCTCACGCACGCCACCCGCAGGAAAGCCGCTACGTTTATCCACTGTCTTGCGCAATGCCGGCTTTCTATTGTCTCCGGTCAACAAGAAATTGCAGATGGCGCGCCATGCAGGCAAATGCTCAGAGGTTGCTGCAGGCCACTCTGCAATGTCGCGCAAGGGATGTGGTGCTGCGGGCGCAATGGAAAGCACGTCGGCGCTGGCGGCGATCGAATCAACTACCACAGCCTCGCTGTTTGCGTGCTCTTCCGCCGCGTAGCGCATCAGAGAGAAGATCTCCGCCGCCTGTGCGCCATGCAACGCCGCCGCAACGTGTGCACGAATCCGCGCCAGTTCTTCCTCCACCGAAAGCTCCAGCGCATCCTCCAGGCGTTCTCTGAGGCGCTGCTGCTGCTCGGTGTCAAGGACGTCCGAGCGTCCGAGAAAATGCAGCCATTGATCACGCTGAGCCAGCATCGCGGCCAGCAGATCGCGCGCACTGCGCACATTGTTCTCCAGGCGCGTGAGCAGCGTCTCAACCGCATCGCCCAATGTGCCCGGAGAGGCGAGTTGCTCGATCACTCTCTGCGCTGCCAACTCGTAAAGGGGCCGCGCATCTTCGGTCACCTGCACAGCGCCGCCGAGCAAGCCTTTGAAGGGCGCGCGCTGCGCCACTGACTCGCAAAACGAGTCGAGAGTGCGCACCTGAACCCGTGCAGGATGTTGCAGAATATTCCAGCCGAGAGCATCCGAGGTGCTGAGGGCCGCACGCGCCAACTGCAACGACTGCTGCTCATGCGGCAAACATGCTGAGATTTCCTCATCGCCCAAAACTCTGGCTCGATCCATTACAGACAGAATCCGATTGCGCATCTCTGCGGCAGCCTTGCGCGTAAAAGTGATGGCGAGCACGGACTCCGGCTGTTCGACGGTTGCAAGGCAGGCGAGAAAGCGCTGCATCAGTAATTCAGTTTTCCCCGAGCCTGCGGGAGCCTGCAGCATCCATGATTGCGCGGTGTCGAGCACGGCGCGGCGTAGCGCGGAGTCTGAAGGAAAAATTCGCGCAGCCGGGCTACTCATCGCTCTCTCCCTCCTGGTCGTCATCCGAATCATCGTCTGGCAGTTCGCCGATCCGGCACAACGACGACAGGTGGCAATGCTCGCAGGATGAATTGCTCTTCCCTGCTGATACCTTCGGATTTACTGCGGCATCGCCTTGCACGAACGCCGTGGCGATGCGCTCCAACTCATTCGCCCATCGTCCGGTATATTCGTCAAACGGAATCCCACCGAAGCTGCGCTTGCCCGGAACCGCGGAGGGCAGAAGATCTTTCTCGCGAAGATACCCTTTGAATCCGCATTCTCCCGGGCGGACAATTGCAAACGAGACGCCTGCAAGATTGAATTGCTGCCGCTGCATGGCGACTGCGTAGAACGGCAACTGCGGCAATTGCGGGCGCGGAACCTGCCAGGCACTTACACTGTTGGACGCACCGGTCTTATAGTCGATCACCACGTGCTCGCCGTCGACCTCATCAAGCCTGTCGAGGCGGCCACGCAGGCTTAAGCCTCCAAGGTTCACCGTCACCGGCAACTGATGGCCGATGACATGGAACGGCTTGCGTCCGGCCTCTAGCGCAAGCCATTCGGTGAGCACCTCAATGGTGCGCTTCCTCTCCAGTGCACGGAAGCGCACAGTCCACGGATCATTGCTCGACCGCAACTCGGATGCCATTGCCTCGTCCACTGCACCGGAAACAACGTCAGCAAGATCAGGACGGTTCAGTTCCTCGCTATGTTGCAACTGCTCCCAGATCAACTGCAATGCATGGTCAACAATCTTGCCTCGCTCGGTGGGAGCGAGTGGCTCATTTGGACCCTGGTCTTCGCGGGCGAGAAGACGGCGAATGGCAAACGCGCGAAAAGGACAATTGGATTGCTCTTGTAGCAACGAGGTTCCGCCACGCGCACGTTCGTCGGCCGCAAGCGGAGGAGCTTGCGAGTCAGAAATTACTTCGAGACGAGCAGCAGGAAACTGTTCCGCAAGCAGCGGTGGAACAGGGATCGGCTCACTCGCAAACCCGAAGCCCGTAAAGAATGGACTCCAACGCTGCTCGCGTTCATCATCAGTGCGGCGCGCCAAGCTGAGCGAAAGCTGCGGCGCGGAGTGCAGCAGACGAGCGGTGATACGCGAGAGACGAGCCTCTGCCTGCGGCGTTGCCGTCACGGCGACACTTGCTTCCTTCAACAATGCAATCGGAATCAGCGGCGAGTGCTTTGGCGCGTCCGGCCACAAATCGTCGCTGCATGAACCGATCCACAGCGCGTCGAAGAGCGAGCCCTCTGACTCGGCCACATCCATGATCTGCACCGGAGCATTCAGCGTCTCGGGCTTGAACTTCTGAGATGCTGCGGCGCGCTCCAGCCTTGCTACAAAACCGCGAAAATTAGTGTGCCACTCAAGCATTTCCAACGACGAGATTGAGGAAAGAAGTTCGCGCCAACTCTCCGTGCACTGGAACTCCTCGCTATCCAGTGGAACTCCGCCCGGCCAACCGAAGGACTTCAGTATCAGCCTCGAAATATCGGCCCAATACGCGGCCGGCTGCTCGGAGGAAAAAGGTGAGTGCTTGGGAACGGCTTCCAGTGCCGCACGTAGCGTCATATGAAATCCCGGCACTTCGTCCGACTCATGCAGCCACCGCGCGAGGTCGTCGATACTGACTTGCCTTCGTGCATTCTTCCTTACCTCTGCAACAAAGCGCGCAACGGCCTCTGGCGCAACCGCGAGGTAAGGCGAACTCAACAGCACATGAAACTCGTGGAAGTCGATGGGAGCCGCAAACAACGAAAGCAACTGCAACGCACAATGCACTACAGGATAAGAAGCGAGCGGCTGCGGCGATGCAATCTCAAAAACCGAAGGAGTCTGCTGACCAAGCAGATGCTCCGGATGAAGCACGGAACGAAATGCGCTTTCCACGTGGGGCAGTTTACGGTCAAGGTCGAAGAAAAGGACGCCGAAATGCGCCTCGGGAGCTGTCTCCACCTGCTGGCGAGCCCATTGCGCTGCTGCGCGCAACTCATCCGCTACGCCATCGAACTCATATCTCAACGGAGGAGAGCCCGCGGCGTCTTTATTCTCAAGCGCGACGTACTCCGGCGAGACTGAGACCTGTACCCCAGCCTCCGCAAGTGCATTGAGAAAACTGCGCTGCGCAGGAGTGGATTCAGCTAGAAACGCGTACACCTGCTCCGGAAGTTGCAAAGAAGATAAGAGTGGAACCAGTTCGCGTGTAAGCAGCGCTGCACACGTCCAGCGATGGGTTGCAAGCTGACGCTGAAATTCAGCGGCCCAGCCGGAAAACGCGCGGGTATCGCTGGAGGCGTTCATCTGCGGAGAATCGAGCGCAATGTCATATTCGATGGCCGTGCGAAACGACTCCGAGGCCAGGGCGGCGGCAGAGTCGGGCAGCAACACCTCGCGCCCGCTGGACGAATGCTCTATGATTTGGCGCCACAGTTGCAGTTCCTGCTCGCGTTGCAACGGTTGGATCGTGACGGCACCGGCCACGATTGCGTCTGAAAAAAGCTGGTCCACAAAAGCGCCATAGGGCAACACATTGGGAGAAAGCCATGCAGCGCTTGAACTCCGCAAACATTGCTCGGCCGCAACATGAATGGCGCGCGCGGATCGCGTGTTTACCGTCAACACAGTTTCGCCTGCGACGGCCGCGGAGACCGCTTGCAAAAAACATTCGCGATAACCGGTCAAATTGCCTCCCGCGGCGAAAGGCACCATGCCGTTCGCTGCATAGCGCCATCTTGAGCTACAGCAACGTTCTACCACGGGCGCCAGCGCTTCTCAATGAAAACACCAGTAGTTCGCGATTTTCCATAGCTTTAAGAAAATGATGCGAGAGGATCGCGTCAACGGGCAGCGACCAGAGTTCCACTGCATTCGCCAAAGCCGATGCGCACCGCTCCAGAACGCTCGCAGTAAGCCCGCATATGAACCTCGTCTCCATCTTCAAGAAAGGTTCGCAGCTCGCCGCTTGGTAGGAGGATAGGTTCCGCGCCGCCGCGCGTGATTTCCAGCAGACAGCCTCGCGCCACGGGATCGGGACCGGAGACCGTGCCGCTCGCGAGCAGGTCTCCAGGACGGAGACCGCAGCCATTGCAAGCGTGGTGGGCAAGCATCTGCGCGAAGGTCCAGTACATATCGCAGAGATTGCCGCAGCTGACGCGATGCGGAGGGCAACCTGCCTCACGCATGGAGGCCGTTCGCATATAGACCTCCACTGTGAGGTCGAAGCCGCCCCATTGCTGGTCGTTCCGGTCCATCAGATATGGCAACGGCTGCGGATCGCCAGCCGGACGTGCAGAGGCGGGAACACGAAACGGGATCAGCGCTTCCGCAGTGACGATCCAGGGCGAGATGCTAGTGGCGAAACTCTTGGAGAGAAACGGGCCGAGCGGTTGATACTCCCAGGATTGAATGTCGCGCGCCGACCAGTCGTTTACCAGGCAAAGCCCGAAGATGTGTTCGCCTGCCTGTCCAATCGGAATCGCCTCGCCCATCTCATTACCCACGCCGATGAGTGCTCCAATCTCGGCCTCGTAATCCATGCGGCGCGATGGAGCATAGTGTGGCTGCTCGTCGGAAGGTTGCTTCAGTTGGCCCCATGGACGGCGGATGCCACTTCCGCTAACGACAATGGAGGAGGCGCGGCCATGGTATCCGATAGGCACCCACTTGTAGTTGGGCAAAAGCGGATTATCGGGACGAAAAAGCGCTCCAACGTTGGTGGCGTGATGGATCGAGGCATAGAAGTCACTGTAATCGCCGATCTCAACCGGCAACACCATCCTGACGTCTTTCTGCGAACGCAGGCATGAAGCGGCCTCGGCACGGCGCGGAGACTTCTCACCGAGCAATTCGAAGAGAGCACGACGCAATGCATGCCAGCGCGCCGGACCAAGCCCCATCAGCGAATTCAGAGATGATTCCCTGCACGCTTCATAGGTCTGGTCATCCACATCGCCGAGCAACGCAAGCCCGGCCGCCGCGTCCAGGTCGAACACATGATCTCCGATTGCAACGCAGAGAGTGGCGCATGAATTCTGCCCGTTGGTGAAGGCTCCGAAAGGAAGGTTCTGAATGGGAAAATCGCAGCCTGGAAGATTGGCTGTTTCCACAAAAGAGCACGCATCTGGATCGTGAGTTTCGTCTCGTTCCATATTCATAGGAGGCCGAATTCTCTCAGCTCCCGCATAGGCTCTTCAAATGAGCAGGAGCCAAAACTCAGCGCAAATTTCGAGCGCAGCGCACGAAGCGATTCCAGGTCGATTCGCACCGGCTTCTCCTCTCCGCTCCAAATCAGCGCGTCATCGCCGAAGTGCCAGTTTGCGCGCTCGCGGTCAGCAAGGCAAGTGGCCAGCGTGACGAGCGGTGCCTTGCTGCCTGACCGCTGTGCGTTCCATGCAATGGCGGAGGCGGTGAAGAGATTCAGGAATCCGTGCATCATTCCCTCGGGCGAATCCGGCTCATAGGTAAACGGACGCATGCAGCGCAGCGGATGATGCAATCCGGCAGTGGCCTTGAACGGCACATCCAACTCCGCGCAGCGCGCCAGGAAACCAGCAACTGCCTCGAGTGCGGGAAACGCCTCTGCCACTACCCCACCGGTACGCAGCTTGGCGCCGGCACCTATCTGCCGCAGAATCGGAAGCAACTCGCCAGCGCGCTCTGGAGAGATTTCAAAGAGCACGGCTGTGTCCGCAGGCCGATGCTTATAAACCTGACCGATCTCATCCCCGTTACAGACACGCACCTCAACCGAATCAATTACCGTGCCATGCGCCTTGCGATTGAACTCATCGACTGTAGCAAGATCGGAGGCGACGCTGGCAGAGATGATTCCGCAGAGATGCCACGGCTCTGAGGAATCAGTTTTCTGCACACTCAGGAATTCATCCAGCCGCGCTACTGGAAGCACGAATCGTCCCAGCGCCCAGCTCAGTGATTGACTGCGATAGCGCGAATAGTTGTCCACGCATGTCGTCATGTCCAGAGACGCAGGCGCAAATAAACCAGCGTAATCGATGGCTCCTTCGAGCAATACCTGAAGCGAGACGGCCATGCTTCTAACCAGAGCGGACATAATCGCTTAACTCCGACCTAACTACGAGGAAAGTTGCGCTTCAGACTCTGCCAGCAAGTGTAGTACTCGTGCTGCAGTTCCGCAGTCTGCATCGCAAATTGCGTGGGATGGCAGACGAAGCGAGTTTCAAACATGAAGGCCAGCGTGTCGGCAAGATATTGCGGCTCCAGCCCTGCGTTGGACGCGCGTTCGTAGCTCGTGGCATCCGGCCCATGTCCGCTCATGCAGTTGTGCAGGCTCGCGCCTCCGGGTAAAAATCCCTCTGCCTTGGCGTCGTACTCGCCGCGAATCAGCCCCATGAATTCATTCATGAAGTTGCGGTGGAACCACGGCGGACGGAAGGTATGTTCGGCGACCATCCAGCGCGGCGGAAAGATCGCAAAGTCGCAGTTCGCCGTACCCGGCGTGTCAGAGGGCGAGGTAAGCACGGTGAAGATCGAAGGATCAGGATGGTCGAAGCTTACGGTGTTGATGACGCAGAAGCGCGCCAGATCATATTTATATGGCGCATAGTTGCCGTGCCACGCAACCACATCCAGCGGAGAGTGGTCATACTCGCTCTCCCACAGATTTCCCTGGAACTTGCAGATCACTCGCACGCTACTCTCGATGTCTTCAAAAGCCGCAACAGGAGTTTGAAAGTCGCGCGAATTCGCCAGGCAGTTCGCACCAATCGGGCCCAGCTCAGGCAGCCGGAAGCTGGCGCCATAATTCTCGCAAACATAGCCGCGAGCTTCGCTCTCCAGTAGCTCCACTCGAAACTTGATGCCACGCGGCACTACTGCGATTTCACCCGGCGCCAGCGCAACGCGCCCAAGCTCGGTATGCAGCAGCAAGCGTCCTATTTGTGGCACCAGCAGCAGCTCGCCGTCGGCATTGTAGCAATAGACTGACTCCATGCTGCGGTTCGCCACATAGAGGTGAATGGCCACACCGCTATGGGTTGCAAGGTCACCATTGCCCGCAAGCGTTCGCAGGCCGCCGACAAAATCGGTTGGCTCGCGCGGAATCGGCACGGGACTCCAACGGAGCTGATTAGGCGGCGCAGGCGTCTCATTGAATGGAGTCGAGCGCAGGAATCCATTGGCAATCTGGTGATAGGGCTTGTGCATCACGCTGGGACGAATGCGATAGACCCACGAGCGACGGTTCAGCGCACGCGGCGCGGTGAAGGCTGTGCCGCTGAGCTGCTCGGTGTAAAGGCCAAATGGCGCCTTCTGCGGTGCGTTCTGGCCCACAGGCAGTGCGCCTGCAAGTGCTTCGGTGGCAAATTCATTGCCGAAGCCCGACTGGTAGCCGGGCACGATCTGGTGCTGCGGCGACTCTTCGGTCGTTGGGCTGGTAGTCATCGCGTCGTTCGTCATCGAATCTCCCTTAGCGCCCGCGGCCGGAGCGGCGGAACCTACCGCATACCCGGCTGCGAAGCCTTCGTCACCATTCAAGTCGGCTACAGATTGCCACGCAGCGCCTGTTCCAGCTCGATTGCCTCGAACAGCGCCTTAAAGTTTCCCTTGCCAAATCCCCGGCTTCCCTTGCGCTGGATGATCTCGTAAAAAACCGTGGGCCGATCCTCCACCGGACGGCTGAAGATCTGGAGCAGATATCCCTCCTGGTCCTTGTCCACCAGAATTCCCAGGCGTTTGATCTCCTCGATTGGTTCTTCGAGTTCGCCGACGCGATCTTCAAGAATGTCGTAATAGCTGTCGGGCACGCGAAGGAACTGCACACCGTTGCGCTGCAGCCTATCCACCGTGGCGAGAACGTCGGTCACCTGCAGGGCAATGTGCTGCACCCCTGCTCCCTGGTATGCCTCCAGATATTCATCAATCTGACTCTTGCGCCGCCCCGCAGCAGGTTCGTTGATGGGAAACTTCACCGAGTAGGAATCGTCCGACATCACGATCGACATCAATGCGCTGTACTCTGTCGAGATGTCCTTGTCGTCGAAGCTGATGAAGCGATGGAAGCCAAACACTTTCGAGTAATATTCTGCCCACCGGTTCATCTGCCCCAACTCGACGTTGCCCACCATATGGTCGATCCGCAGGATGCCCACGCCATCACCGGCAATGCGTCGCTCAGCATAGCCCGGCAGAAACGGGCCCTTGTATCCACGCCGCGAGAGAAGCGAATGGATGGTGTCGCCATAGGTGCGAATCGCCGCGCGGCGCACCGTGCCGAACTCATCCTTCAGGTCATGAGGAGCCTCAGCGGCTTCTGCCCCGCGCGCCAGGGCCAGCTCAAATGCAAGGTCCGCGTCGGCCACTTCCAGGGCAATGTCGCGAACGCCGTCGCCATGACGCTTGATGTGCTCGGAGGCAGGATGCGATGCGGTAAGCGGCGTGCTTACTACAAAGTTCGCCTTGCCTTGCGCCAACGCATAGGACGCCATATCCCGGCTACCGGTCTCCTGTCCGCGATAAGCCACCTGTGAAAAACCGAATGCATTGCGGTAGAAGAACGATGCTTGCCGGGCATTGCCAACCCAGAACTCCACGTGATGGATACGCTTGATTTGAAGCGGATTCTCCATGTGCCTCACTCTGCCCCGCCGGTAAATTACACCCGAATCCAACCCCGCGCTTCCGTGACGGAGCGCTCCGGCGGCGTGACCATGCGTTTGGATGAGGGAGAACGCAACCAAGTTGCAGGCAGTTCACTTATCAAGCACTTGTACCCGATCCACACCGTGCCGAACTTGGTTCATATTCAGCCGAAAACGCTATTTGTCTCAATTGTGTTCACGAGTCACAAACGTTTGTGACCTCGATCCGTTGAAGATGGAGGAAAGGAGAGTTAAAATAGATTTGGTAATGAAATTGGTTTTCAACTTCATGAAAGCTCAACGATCTAAATCGAGCTCTACTCTTTGCGATCTCGCCTTGGGCGAGAGCGGAATCCTCGAAGAATTCGACATGCCTCAGAGCATCGCCGAACATCTGATGAACCTTGGCTTTGTGCCAGGTCTGGAAGTTCTGGTCGCCCGCAGCGGCCCCGGAGGCAATCCGCGTGTCTACCGCGTGGATGGAACCGAGGTAGCACTGCGCCGTGATCTCTCGCGCTGCATTGCCATACGTCCCTTGCGCACTGCGGAAGCAGAGATGAGGTAAGCATTGAGCATCTCGGTGTCGATCCCAGGGGCGGTTTCAGCTTTGAAGGTGACGGACGGATCGCCAGTCTTCAAGACTGTCGCCGTTGTGGGGCCTCCGAATGCAGGTAAGACCACTCTTTTCAATCGCTTAACCGGACTGCGCCAGAAGGTCGGCAACTTCCCTGGCGTCACCGTTGAACACCACACGGGTACTTATCACCTGGACTCAGGCCACGAAGTCTCGCTGATCGATCTTCCTGGTGTCTACAGCCTCAATCCCAAGTCGGAAGATGAAAAAGTTACGGTTGATGTGCTGAATGGTGAAATGCCCGGTGCAGAACGCCCGGACGCGATCATTCTGGTGCTGGACTCCAACAACCTCAACCGGCACCTTATCCTGGCTGGACGCGTCATTGCCTTGGGCCTGCCCACGCTCGTCCTTCTCAATATGGCGGACGAGTTGCACAAACAGGGTGGACAGATCGACGTGCTTCCGCTGGCGCGGCAGCTTGGCACCCCAGTGGCGCTGGTAAGCGCCGCCACCGGCGAGGGCCTGCAGGCCGTGGCCAATTTTCTGGTGGCAACTCCGCGAACCCCGGAACCACTTGAGCTGCCAATTTTTGGAGACCCGAGGCGCTGCCGCGAATGGGCGGTACGTATCGGTTCCCATGCGGCTTATCGGCGCGGCGCAACTCCGGAGTGGACCCGCCGCCTGGATTCGATCTTTCTCCACAAGTTTTGGGGCGGGGCGATTTTCGCGGTCGTTATTGTGGCAGTATTCCAGACCATCTTCTCTCTGGGGCAACCATCCAGCGATCTCCTGCAGAAACTCTTGGATACTGCCGCGGTCCATCTTTCCAACCTGCTTCCCCCGGGCTTGATCAACTCACTTGTCGTCAACGGGATTTGGAAGGGCGCCGGATCGGTGCTGGTCTTTCTGCCACAGATTTTACTTCTCTTCCTTGTCATCGGCGTTCTGGAAGATTCCGGTTACCTGGCGCGAGCCGCAGTAATTTCAGACAAGGTGATGGCCAAGGTCGGCCTGAATGGGAAGTCATTCATTCCTCTTCTCTCCGCATACGGATGTGCCGTTCCGGCCATTATGGCGACCCGCACGATTGAGAACAAGCGCGACCGCATCGCAACCATCCTTATCGCACCGTTCATGACCTGCTCCGCCAGGCTGCCGGTCTACACCATGGTGATTGCCGCGTTTATCCCGGACCGCCCGGTGCTGGGCCCCTTCGTTGGCACGCGCGCCATCGCCATGTTGAGTCTGTATGTGCTTGGCTTTGCCATGGCCGTGGCTACCGCCAAGGCTTTAAAAAGCTCGGTGCTGCGCAGCCGCGATGTCGCATTCATCATGGAGCTGCCGCCCTACCGCTGGCCGATGTGGAAATCGCTTGGCCTGCGCCTCATGGATCGCGCCAACGCATTCCTGTTCCGCGCCGGAACCGTGATCCTGAGCGTCAGTATTCTGCTATGGGCACTTACCTACTTGCCCATGCACAATGGACAACCCCCCGCAATTGCCGACAGCGCCATCTCGCAGATTGGACACTTTATTGAGCCCGCGATCCGTCCGCTCGGCTTTAATTGGAAAATTGGGGTCGGCCTGCTGAGCTCGTTTGCGGCACGCGAGGTCATCATCGCCACCATGGGAACGCTGCACGGAGTGGATCCGGCATCTCATGCCATGGCCTTGCAGGAGGCGCTCAAGAGCGATCTGACTCCCGCAGGAGCCATTGCGCTACTGGTTTTCTTCGCCTTTGCCATGCAGTGCATGTCCACCATGGCCGTGGTGCGGCGCGAGACCAACAGTTGGAAGTGGCCCATTCTCCAGTTCCTTTATATGACATTCGTGGCCTATGCAGCGGCTTTCGTGGCATACCGGATCACGCTGTTGTACTGGAGCTAGCGGGCTTCAAGGAGCTTCGCGGGCAATCGCTGCTCGGCGCCAAGCTCTGGGCTCGTGTGCATTATTCACTGCCGCGTAGTTGGCACGCCAGACGCGTCGAGACCCGCAACATCGCATTTCAGGCTCGGGACCAAATGCGCACAACACGTTGAAGAGGCTTGGCATTCCGAAGAAGTCTACGGGCTCTCTCCCATAATGAATGTATAAACACCCTTTTCCACACCTTTCGCTCCATGTGGTTTGACGCTGCCCCACTCGATTGTTACTATCAGATTGCGGGGTGGAGCAGCCTGGTAGCTCGTTGGGCTCATAACCCAAAGGTCGCAAGTTCAAATCTTGCCCCCGCAACCAATCGATTCAACGGTTTACGGGTTTTGAGTTAGAGAAATCGGTACACATTTGGCACACCAAAGGCCGCCCTGCTCCGGGCGGCTTCTTTTTTTATGCGCTCGCAGTGAATGTTTCTGCCATTAGCTGCCCTACTGCAAGCGCGTTCGCCGCGATCTTTTGCGGACCGTTCGCTTGCGTGTAGGTGTCCAGCGTCATCTCGACGGTGAAATGGCGCATGAGTTCTTGCTGAACCTTGATATCGGTCCCATTCGCACGCAGTAGACACGAATAGGTGTGCCGCATCGAGTGCCAGCCGATCTGCTTCACTATCCCCGCACGCTTGGCCGCAGGCTGCACGATCTTCGCCAGAATCGAATCCGGCCAAACTGAGGATTCGCCATCCTTGCGTTCACCAGCGAACAACCAATTCGATTCAGCGGCGTAGGCGGTCCTGCCCCGCCACTCTCCCAGTGCAACGACTACTTCCTTTGCCAGAGGTACAGGCTTGCGACGTGCGAACGTCTTAGGGTTGCCGACGTGGTTGTCCACTATGCCGCGTAACATCCCGCACCTTCTCGCCTGGGATGATTACAGCATTGAAAATGCACGGATTTCGCGATCTGTCAGGTCTGATGCCATGCAGAAGCCCCTTGCCGACGAAAACTTCCACGCAACTGGTGCAGCTCATCCTCCAAGTACCCTCAATCTTGACGGCTCCCACGTCTGCGTTTGTCTCAAGGCTGCTGAGATGCTTACAGGTGGTTTTGGGCGACACTCTATCGCTCGCATTTTGATATGTCATTTTTTCCTCCATGAATCGGTTTATGTGCTTCAGGTTTTTGCCAACAAGCGACACGAACCCCACGGCTTGGCGGCAACTTTGGGCGCACCAATCCTGTGGCGGCGAACCGAAGGTCCATGCCGTCGTTTGTGAACAGGTTGTAGTTGGGTGTTTGCTCCGAACCTGCGGAGCCTAGATGGTGCCAGTCCCGGTTTCGGTCAGTTCGCCCACCCGGTAAGTAAAGGGATCACCGTGATGTCCACTCCCACTGCGGGTTACGTCGCCCGCCACTGCGAGTGCATTGAGCGCATCCATCTTTTGTGACGCATTTCCGGTCACAGCCTTGAGAATCTGCTCTTGAGTGCAGCATCCAGGGTACAGCCGGACGAGGTTGCGGATTTCCGCCCTAATCTTCCCCTGAGTTGCAGCACGAGAGCTTTCCTCTATCGCCTGGGCATTCTGCCCCAGCTCCACACGACGCAACTCTGGGTCAAAGCGAAGCTGGGTCGGCTCCATGCCGCGCCCGTAACGCTGCAATGTCGAGATGCTGCGAGTCTGGCCACAAGCCTTGATTTCGATGTAGCTGTCAACCGCCCCGGTGATGGCAGTTGATCCCAATGCACCGTCTGACGAGTCGTCGGACCCCGCTTCTTCGCGTGATGAACCAGAACAATTGCCACCTTGGTATCGCGGGCGAGATCGACAAGCTTCATCGTTGCGGGATAAACCACCCCATAGTCGTTGGGGTCGCGTACCTTGATGAAGTTGATGAGCGGATCGATGATTACGAGAGCGAGTTAGCTGTTCTGGCGAATCATGATCTCAATATCTTGAAAGGCGATTTTCCGTCCAGTATTTTGAGACCGCCGAGTTGGGCAACGATCTGCCTGAAGGCACGGCAAGTTTTCTGCAAGCCAGTTTCGGGACCGCTGGCATGAAGCACCGAAAGCACAGATTATTTTCGGTTAAGCCGAACACGCACCGGAATCGATTCTTGCCAAGCCCCGCTTGCTTGCTCCCAATGTCAATGTTGGGTCCGACCATGCTGTTGTAGTGACGCGATGTACTTTGTAAGATTTCTAATACGCAACTGCACCTCTCCATCGTTCTTGGTTCCCAGCGCCTCAAAGATCGAACCCCAAACCGGCATGTCCTTGGAGCCGTGACTCGGAGTTTCGTAGTCGCCCTTGATCATCTGGGAGACGTGATTCTCAGGGAACCTCCCTCCGTTGCTTGCCGCAAGCTGAGTTAAGTCCGTCGGGGCCGACCTCATGGCGGATGCCGCCGGGCCATTGCCCTTGGCGTCAGTTCCATGACATGAGGCGCAGTACGACAAATACATATCTTTACCAGAGGACACTCGCGTATAGGGCACCGGAACCTTTTTGATCTGTGCTCTCGTTTCTGTTGAAGTCGGTGCATCCTGGCCGGAGCTCTCGCCCGAGGCAACAGGGGCTGCAATCAGAATTGCTGCGGCGAAGGCGATGAAGCGTCGGCTCATGGTCGGTATCCTCGCTAGAATTCCAGCTTGGCCTGAAAGGCAATCATCCGTGGACTATTATCGCCGCCCAGACCCACGCCAAGCAGTCCGGTGGGCGGCGAGGTAGTGTAGGTCAGCGCCCCAAAACCTGTCTGCGTCGAGGAATTGCCCGGAACTCCGGCTAGCGTCATGCTGGGCAGTGCAAAGTTGGGATGGTTGAAGACGTTGAAGAACTGACCCTCCACTCTCATCGTCAGCTTGTCGCCAAGCGGAATTCGTTTTGTGAGGTACATGTCTGACCAGACAAATCCGGGACCACGGAACTGGTTTCTCCCGGAGGTTCCGAATTGGCAGTTTGCCGCGCTATCTCCGCCGATGCAGTCGCCGGTGCTGGGATCGACCGCCGAGACAAACGCATCGGGATTTAGCCATTGGATGGTGCCTGGCTGCGTAGATGCAAGATTGCAGTGGCGGCAGTAAGGATCGACTCCGGGAATGAGGCTGGCAAACTGCGGACCGCTGCCCTGCACAATGCCGTTACCATTCGCCGAGTACGGCGTGCTCAGCACAGAGAATGGAACGCCGCTGTGCCAGAACATCGTTCCGGAGATTTGCCAGTCGTTCACGATATGGCCGAGCCATTGATTGCGGACCTTCACCGGCAGTTGGTACACGTACTGTGCGTTCATGTTGCTGCGTATGTCGTAGTCGCAGGGACCGTAGTCGCGCCGCAGGCCGCCGGGCAAAGGTGAGAGAATGCCACCTGCGGAGAATTGCAGAAATCCTCCATTGGACACTTCATCCATGCAGTGGCTCCAGGTGTAGTTGATCTGCCCCTGCAAGCCGTGCCCCAGCCGCTTCATCGCCGTCAGCTGGAGTCCGTTGTAATGGCTGTTCGCGCCTGTCGAGAACTGCGTCACTGCCGCGAATCGCGGATCGGTTGGCTGCATGTACGGAAACGGCGCGAAGCACCCAGGACATACCGTTTGGTAGCCATTAACCTGCGTCAGATAAGGCTGGTTTACAGCGCGAGTACCGACGTACTGAGCCTTCACATTGGCCGTCGCGCCGAACTGATGCTCAAGGCCCAGGCTCCACTCCATGAAGTACGGAGCGTGAAGCTCGCCGCTGGGCACCGCCGTAATCGCCACCGGTGGAAGGCAGGCTGCAGCATTAGCGAGCGGCGAGGCACATGAGAGCTGCCCCTGCTGGAATCCCGCACCGAAGCTCTGATTGGCTGCCACTGTTGCATCCACTGCACTGTTTGGCACTCCCGGCGCAATCGCCGTGCCGCCTACTGTGCCGAGCAGCCCGCCCTGAAAGGTCCTGACATAAGGCGGATTGGTGCCAATCACGTCGGCGATACTGCCGGGCATGATGTCACTGAATATGCCGAAGCCGCTTCGAAGTACGGTATTCGGTGCAAACTGCCATGCAATCGCGGTCCGCGGCTGAAGAATTGCCACCGGCGTGGAGGAGAACAGATTGCCCAGATGAGTTTGAATCACAGCACTCAGCGGCTGGTTAACGTCATGGGAAATCGAATCAAAGGAGCCGGCGAGTCGTCCAATCTGCTCGTGCGGATTCAAGGGATTCGAGTTGTAAGTGTCCCGGATGCCGATGGTCCAGGTCAGCTTCGAGGTGACTCTCCATGTGTCCTGCGCGTAGAAGTCTAAGTTAAGAAATCTGTACGGCTCGTTCGCCGAAGTCGGAAAAGTCTGCGTTGCCGTGGACGCCACTCCGTAGATGAACTGCGGAAGCGTTGTGTATGACACTGTGGGGACAGTGCCCTCGCCAAAATCATAGTCATTGAGGCGGAAGATGCGAGCGTTGGTGCCGAATCGGAACTCATGCGCTCCATGGCTCCAGGCTAGGTTGTCATTGATGAAAAACCGGCTGGCCTTCCTTCCCTGGACCCAGGTGTTGTCGAGTCCCCCGATAGTAGTGAAGGGTGCGTTGGCACCGCTGCCTTGCAACACGATTGGGAAGGTGGCAAGCGTCTGCTGGAAGTTGCTTGGCGCAAACAGGCTCTGATACCAGGAGAAAGCTGGATTGAAGTAGTTCACAACGCTCTGCGAGAACACGTGTGTGTACCCGGCCGCGAACGAATAGAGCGGCTGCGAGGAGACGGCGTTAAAGACCGGGTTGATCGGGTCTGTCCAGACAGCCTGGAGACCAGTGTCAGACTGGAAACGAAACCAGGCGGTGTTGCTCGCATTGATATTGTAATCGATGCGAGCAGTCTGTACCTGTTCGCTGTCATCGCTTGAGTGGGAGATGCCACGGCGATTGGCGCAACCGTTTCCGTCCGGCGAACTGCCTTGAATCACCGTGCCATCCAGATTGAGCGGGCATCCGAGCACTGCCAATGGGCTTCCGCCTGTGTTCCCGTACAGTGAAAACATCTTCTGATAGAACGGCACTTGCTGTGGTGAGCCTGCGTACTTCGATCCGGTGACGGAATCCGTACCACCCAAGGGAAGCTGTTGCAGCACATATTGCTGGAAGGCGGTGCTGGGGAGCGTTGCGGTGTTGAAGATGGGCAAGGCAATCCGCACCCATTCGCTGTCGAAGAAGAAGAACAGTTTGTCGTGAACTATCGGTCCGCCCAGGCTGCCGCCAAAATGGTTTACCGTCGAACGTGGCTTGTGAAGGCCGGGCGTGTCGCTCAAGAAGTAATCAGCGGCGTTCAGAAGTGAGCCGTTCCACAGCTCATAGAGATTACCGTGAAATTTGTTTGTGCCGGATTTGGTGACGTAGTTGACCTGCGAGGCGCCGTACCGGCCCTGGTCCACAGAATAGGAAAGCGTGTTGACGGTGACCTCAGAGATCGAATTCATGCCCAAGACCAGGTTAGTGGCAAGGCCGCTGTTCAGGTTTGTGAGCGGATCGTTGGTTTCAAGGCCGTCAACGATGTAGCCGTTGGAGAGCGCAGGCAGTCCATTAAACTCCACGTTCCCGTAGCCGTTCGAGCTTCCAACAAAATCATTGCCGCTGCCTGCGGTGTTGATTAGGGCCCCTGCGGCAAACTGCAAGGGGTACGTCAAGTCGCCACCGGGGTTCGGCAGGTCTTCAAGAGCCGTCGTGTTCAAAGTGGTGGTGGTATTGGCCGTGGCAGTGTTGATCAGCGGTGCTTCGCTCGTCACCTCCACTGACTGGTTCGACTGAGCCACCTTGAGCGTGAAGTCGACCGTCTGTTTCTGTCCTAGACCCGACACGACGTTGTCCTGTTTCGACTGGAATCCTGGGGCTTCCACTTTGACCGCGTAAGCACCCGGCTTAAGTTGAGGGAAGTTAAAGCGGCCCGCGTCATCGGTCTTGGCACTGCGCTTTAGGCCATTTTCCTGATTGGTGATCGTGACGCTGGCTCTAGGAACTACCGCGCCGGTCGCGTCGGTCACTTGACCCACGATGGCGCTGGTGGTCTCTCCCTGAGCGAAAGCGTTCCCTGGGAGAAGGGTGGCGACAATAATAAACAAAGCAAGAATCACAACCCGCGACAAGAGAAACGAGGAGTTACATTGCAACCGGTATGATGACGGCAGTCTCATGGTGTACTCCACTGGCTGCCGGGTTCGGACAGACTACGCCCTCACCTGAACAGCCCTACGCATCATCAGATGTTAACTATAGTTAACACGTTGTAGGACATTATGCTTTCTCGACCCAGATTTTCTCGGCGGCGGAAGCGCCTAGCCTAGTCATCTTCTTCCCAACCACGATAGAGAGCGTGCCATCGTAGTTACGGCGCCGAACTAACAGACAAGTCCCTGGACGGACCCCTTCGGATTCAAAGAAGTCCAGCAGTTTGCGGTCCCGTTCGTAAACGCTAACGATCCGGTATCCAGAGCCAGCCTCCGCTTCGCTGAGCAGGCGCTGGCCTTTTTTTCGACGCTCCGCAGGACTCCTTAGGGCGAGGCTGTTCCCGTGAGGACAGATGTCATTATTGCCCAGCTTCTCCACGAGTTTCTTTTCAAACGCCGGAGAAACAGCATGCTCCAGTCGCTCGGCTTCCTCGTGGATTTCATACCACGGCATACCAAAAATCTCAGCGAGCATACGTTCAATGAGGTGATGGCGAAAAATGGTCTGCTCAGCAACCTGCCGTCCCTGAGGAGTTAGCTGAATTCGGCCATCACCCTTGACCGTGACCATGCCATCTTTCTTGAGACGCTTCAAGGCAGCTGTCACCGCTGGGCGCGAAACTGCAAGCCAATGGGCCAGCGTGGCAGAGATCACTGTCTCTCCCTCGGCTTCGGCCTCGGCGAGTGCCTTCAAGTAATCTTCTTTGGAGATCGTAATCATCGCACAATCCGGCAGCGTCGCTCCGGTGCAGTTTAGCATCTCGGTGGGGGAAGCTCTGCTTAGCTTATGCGGCTCGCCAGGAGAATCACGCCGGTTGTGGACGGATGACGATATCTGGAAGTTATTGCGACCAAGCTCCACGATAGTTGAACAAAACAGTCAATTATCCAACTATGGCTTCGGCAATGCCGTTCGCCAGAATGGCATTTAATCGCTGCGCCAGAGTAGCCCGTAGTCGTTCGCAGAAGCCCCTGCAGCCATTCACGGCAGCGCAGGGTACGCACGAGTACACAACCGGGTGTGCTGGGCGTTCCTGAATGTGTTTCAAGGTCACCGTCCGTGCCTTGTTTTGAATGAGTTAACTGTTTTAACCGCTTCTCATAAGCCAAAGGTCGCAAGTTCAAATCTTGCCCCCGCAACCAAAAACCTCCACAAAACAGAGAACTTACAGCGGGGCCGAAATCGACGGCCCCGTTCTCTTTGCCCCGAATGTCCGTTTTCTGTCCGTATTCTCAGGTTTAGCCTCACTGAATCTTGCCTGCCTTCCGGATCACAGTAGGGCGCTCTTGCTGTTGAGCACTCGCCGTCAGGTAGTCTTGCGTTCGCCGCATCGCCTCTCTCAAGTCCGCCTCACTCACGATCTTGTGGCGGTCAAAGATGCTGCGCGTCTGCTGTCCGCAGATACTCATGGCTACGCGCTCCAACACACCCGCCTGAACCATGTTGCGAACAGCCGTGCGCCGGAAATCATGGAAAATCCGCCCCGAATACTTCGGCGCATCCTTGTTGCACTCCGGGCACTTGTGTCCGCTTACAACCTGCCCACAGGCCCGACAGGTAAACTTGCCCAGGCCAGCGACTCATGTGGCCCAAATGGGCATAATCGTGGAGGTAGTCGGGAAGGTTTTCCACGACGAAGCGGAACTCCGCATCGAGAAGAATCCCTGCCGAACGTTGCCTTGCTCCGAGAGATGGCGAATCATTGGCGCGCTCGATAGCCGTTTGCGGCCAATCGCCAGTTTGTAGATCGGCGTAATAGCTGAGTGCTGCGATTGATCGTAGCTGCGGCGGTCCCACCCTCCAGCCGCTCCGTGATGTACCGATCACCTGCGTCGGCGGTCACATCCAGCGCGCGCCATGTGCCGAAGTAATCGCGAATGTGCTTCAAGTGGGCCTTGAACTGCGGACTATCGACGCCGCGCGCCGTAATGTACCAAGGCGGTATGCGGATGCGCAGACAGGGATCTGATGAACCTCGCTATGGTCATTGCCGTGTGTATGCAGGCAACTCCAAATTACATGCTACAGAGGACGGACTCTTCAATTTCCCGGCGATTATTTCCGATGCAGCACATGTGGCCTCGGGACGCAAAGACATCCGACATGGAGATCGCTGACGCCGTTTCGATGCTGCTTGCCACTTACATGGCGAATATCGGATACTATCTTTGGTAATGGCAGAATTCGTTGTCGTATCATATGTTAACGGTGGGTATTGAACCTGGGGAAAGAGACATTGAGAAGTTGGTCGAGCGACAATCCGAAGGCTTCCCTCATGAGTCGCAAGCAGTCCGCGATCGTTCATGCGGCGCGGAAGTCATTTCTTGAAGGTGGCTATGCAAGAACCTCGATGGACAGCATCGCGGAGATGGCCGGCGTGGGGATCAAGACCGTTTATCGCCATTTTGAAAACAAGGACGATTTGTTCAGTGCTGTCATGCAGGCAGCCTGCAATCCCGCCGCCTTTGACGAACTGCAAGGTAAAGAACCGGTACACACGGTAGAATCCGAGAAGCCGTGGTTCTCAAAACCTCCTCGCATAGCTCTCGTCATGGCAGGTATCGAATATCTGGAACATGCGCTCTCGGGTGAGCAATTGGCCTTATATCGGGTCGTAACCCAGGATGCTCATCGGTTTCCAGAACTGGGAAGGCGTTACAGGGAACAGGTTATCGAGCATCGAAATGATATCTTCGCTCATTATCTGAATCGTTGGGTTCCCATTGAAAAATGGAAAGTGAAAGACAAACACGGTGCGGCGAGCATTTTTACCAGTCTGCTTCGTACTGGCATCTTTGAAGACACGTTACATGGCTTACGCAAACTCAATAAATCCGATGTAGCGGCTCACGCGCGCGTTACTGCCGCGCATATGTTGGTTCTTCTAAACTCCCGAACTTTATAAACGCCTCCATTGACCTACTTCCTCAAGTTTGCGATTGCCTGAGGAATCAGCGGACCAAAAGCAATTCCACTCTGCGACAGATTACTTCGACCAGACATTGCGGGGCACTCTCTTTAGAGTGTTTTCTAATTTGGGGCATTCTCCTTCTTGGGTGGGGGCGAAGCCGAGCGCGTTGGTTTCAAATGTCTCGGCTTCGCGTAAGCGAGATCGTGCCTTTGCGGTAGGATGACTTCGATCTTGAAAAAGTCACTTCTCATTCAGCAGAGTTTCGTGAACTGGCAGGTTGATGATGTTAAGGCCAAATACTGGAGCCTGAGTAGAGGGCTAACGTAACTGAAAAATGAACGACGATGCCTCCTTGCTGATCTTGACCTGAGGCGCCATCTGTTCCAGAGTCATGCGATGAAATCCCTGACTGCTGAAATACGCGAGTTGCGATCACCACAGGTTCCACGGGCTGACAAACCAATCCTTACTTTTCCACGGTTCCTGAGACATGCAAAATACCTCCTAAAAAACTTTAGCTAGCGTACTGCGGCTTTCAAAACCTCTGGGTTCACGGGGTTCAGA
>Ga0181520_10004515_pt1 | contig 23196 bp, 23 predicted proteins | sample PEATcosm2014_Bin_29_FD_132451 | JGI IMG/M metagenome (GOLD analysis project Ga0181520, IMG submission 132451) | Peatland microbial communities from MTU Mesocosm Facility, Houghton, MI, USA - PEATcosm2014_Bin02_30_metaG | ecosystem: Environmental > Terrestrial > Soil > Wetlands > Peat | place...
GGCGCCGGAGGCCGGAGGAGGATGGACATCTCGACGAGGACGCGCGGCCTCATCGGATACGGCTCGCGCTACGACGTCCTGGACGGCAAGGCCAAGGCGGTGAGGACCATGGACCTCGCGGCCTTGCTCTCCATAGCCGCGGGGAACGATGCGGGCGCGAAGCTCGGCCTCGTCTATTATTCCAATCTCGCCGAAGCCTGCGCGAAGGAAGGGATGCTCTTCTCCTCCAGCGTCGTCCTCGACGAGCGCAAGGACGAGACGGTCGCTGCGATGAGCGTGACTATCTGAGGGTCATTTCGCTGGCGGGGCCTCGGAGGGCTCGGGCGCGAATCGGTCGAACGCGTCCGGGCCCCAGCGCCAACGGGCATAATCCTCGAGCGTGCCGAAGCCGTAGCCGCGGCGCTTCAGTTCCTCGATGAGGAGCTTCAGCACGTCGCGCGAAGTGGGATGCGTATCGTGCATGAGGATTATTCCCCCCGCGGTGCCGTCGGCGCGACGCAGGATTCGGTTCACCTCGCGCCGCATCTTCAGCTCGTATGAGGGGCTTCCGGGATCGTATCGCTTCGCCGAGGCGTTGTACCATTCGCCCTTCGCCCAGTCGGCGCTGTCGCTCGAGTCCCATCCCGGCGTCCACAGCATGACAATGCCGCGATTCTCCAATGCGACGCGGACCTTTTCGCGCTGCTCCCCGGTATTCCAGTTCCCGAGCCAGGGCGACCCGAAGGGCGGACGGACGAGATAGATGCGAGGAGTCTTGTCCCCGAGCACCTCGGTAAGCTGGCGCTGCAGCGTGTCGAGCTGGAAATCTATCTGCCTCGGACTCAGCCTCGCCAGATCCCTGTGCGAGTAGGTGTGGTTGCCGATCGCGTGCCCCTCGTCCACCATGCGCTTGAGGACGTCCGCATAGCGGAACAGGAGATTCTTGCCCGTATCGGCGTGAAAGGGATCGTCCTTGTCGTAGGAATTCATGAAGAAAGTCGCATGGACATCTTCCTCTTTGAGGATGTCCAGCACCTGGGCGGTGAAATCGCAGGGGCCGTCGTCGAAGGTGAGGTAGATCGTACGCTCAGGAATCGGATCTCCGGGATAATAGCCTCGCGGCCAGTACCGGACGTCGCGGAGCGGAGCGGCGGCGGGATCGCCGGGGCTTCGATAAGGGGCTATGGCCGGAGCGCGCGAGGCTTGCGGGGCCTGGGAGATCGGCGCCGGGATCGGAGTGTTGGCCTTCAAGAAGAGCGAGACGCTCATCAGCATAAGCGTCGCCGAGATCGTCGAAAAACGGAACATAAGCCTCGCTTTATCGGTCTCAAACTACCTGATAACGAAAAGTGTTACAAGCTCGCGGCGCTTCGCGCGCTTCGGCCGCGTACGATCTCGATATTCGGCAGGTAATACTCCGAACTGGATTGTCTTCCGGGCCTTCCTTGAATAATCCGGAGTTTCCCGACATATTCACACTATGCCGAACTCACGGGCGATCCTCGCCCTTTACTTTGTCGCGCTCGCGCTCTTACTCTCCTGCGGCCGGAAGGCCGCTCCCGAGATGACGCGTACCGAGTTCGTGATGGACACGGTCTGCACGGTCCGCCTCGTCAAGGGCGGAGACGAAGCGGCTCTCGACGCCGCCTTTGCCAGGCTGAGGCAGATCGAAGGCGAACTCTCGGCGCAGAAGCCCGATAGCCAGATAGCGGCCGTCAACGACGCGTCGGGCTTGCATCCGGTCGCGGTCGGCGACGACGCGTTGGCCATGGTGAAGAAGGACCTCGGCTACGCCGCCATGTCCGGCGGCGCCTTCGATCCGAGCGTCGGCCCACTCGTGAAGCTCTGGGGCATCGGCACGGACCACGCCCGCTTGCCCTCGAAAGCCGAGATACGCGCGGCTCTCCGCCTTGTGAACTGGAAGGACATCGAGGTCGATGAGTCGGCGCGCACGATTTTCCTCAAGCGCCGCGGCATGGCCCTCGACCTGGGCTCGGGCACCAAGGGCTACGCGACGGACGAGCTGGTGAAGCTCCTCGCCGCGAGGGGGGTCTCGAGCGCCATCATCGATCTCGGCGGGAATATCTTCGCCTTGGGATCGAACCCCGATGACAAGCCCTGGCGCATCGGGCTCCAGGATCCCGAGACCGCCCGTGGCGCCTATATGGGCGTCGCGAGCCTCGTCGACAGGACGATGGTCACCTCGGGCGTCTACGAGCGCTTCTTCATGAAGGACGGGAAGCGCTATCACCATATCTTCGACACGAGGACCGGCTACCCCGTCGAAAACGGGCTGACTTCGGTCACGATCATCACGGCCAAGTCCTTCGACGCGGACGGCTGCACGACCATGCTCTTCACTCTCGGCAAGGAGAAGGGACTGGAGCTCGGGAGGAAGCTCGGATTGGGTGTGATCATGATCGACGATAAGCGCAAAGTCTATATGACGCCCGGCGTGTCCGGATACTTCGAGCTCACCGACCCGATTTTCTCGATCGCCGATTGACGGCCGCGGCCGCGGCCGCCGTCGTTGACAGCCGGCCGCGATTTTCCTATAGTGCGCCGATGCACCTCGTCATCGTATTCATTCTCGCGGTCGTTCAAGGCGCGGCCGAGCTCCTCCCCGTCTCGAGTTCCGCCCACGTGATTCTCGCCGAGAAGCTGCTCGGCCTCGATCCCACTTCGCCGGAGATGACATTCCTCCTCGTGATGCTCCACTCCGGGACGATGCTCGCCGTCCTCGTCTATTTCTGGCCGACCTGGGGCAGGCTGCTGTCCGGGGAAAATCCCGGCCGATGGAATTTCGCGGGCGCGGTCCTGCTCGCCACGCTTGCGACCGGCATCGTCGGCCTGGGACTCCAATACGCCATCGAGAAGGTCGCCTTGGGCGGAACGAGAGGAGCCGCCGTCGAGGACCTGTTCGGCAATACGTGGATCATCGCGACGGGTCTCGCGGTCGTCGGCGTCCTCGTCATCGCGTCCGGCCTCGTCCGAGCCAAGTCGGCCGGCTCCGCGTCGGGGGAACACGATGCGCGCGGAAATATCAAGGGCGGCGCGGCCATCCTCATCGGGGTCATCCAGGGGCTGGCCCTGCCTTTTAGGGGATTCTCGCGGTCGGGCTCGACGATCTCGGTCGGCCTCCTCGCCGGCTTGAGGAGATGGCAGGCCGAGGTATTCAGCTTCGCCCTGGCTTTCCTGCTCACGATCCCGGTGGTCGGTCGCGAGGCCCTGCGGCTTCGGCACCTCGCGCCTTCCGCCGGCGCGCTGGGGCATTCTCCGATCCTGACCGGTCTCCTCGGCATGCTGCTGAGCTTTCTCGCCGGGTCGGCCGCGATTCGCTGGCTCTCCGCCTGGCTCGAGAAAGGCCGGTGGAGCTTCTTCGGAATCTATTGCGTGGCGCTGTCCGCCGCGCTGTATATCCTGACCGCCACCCGCGCATTGGGCTGATTCAGGATCGAGCTTTCACATTTTCCTCGGGTCGAGGGGCGACGCTCGAGGGAGGGCCTCCGCCTGCGGCGACGCGGAGCCCTGCGGCGACGCGGGGGAAGGCTCGAATCGGTCGAAGACGCCCGGGCCCCAGCGCCAGCGGCAATACTCCTCGAGCGTGCCGAATCCGTAGCCGCGTCGCTTCAGTTCCTCGATGAGGGATTTGAGGATATCGCGCGTCGTCGGGTGCGTATCGTGCATGAGGACGATGCCGCCCGAGAGGCCGTCGGCGCTGTTCAGGACGCGCTTGACTTCGCGATCCATCTTCTCGGTGTACGAGGGGTCCCCCGGGTGGTAGCGCGCCGCGGAGGCCTTGTACCACTCGCCCGTCGCCCAGTCGAAGCCGTCGCTCGAGTCCCATCCGATGGTCCACAGCATGACTATGCCGCGATTCGAGAGCGCCGAGCACACTTTCTTCCTCTGGTCGTCGGTATTGGCGTCTCCGTACCATGGCGACCCGAAGGGCGGACGGATGAGATAGATGCGGGGAGTCTTGTCCCCGAGAACCTCGGTCAGCTGACGCTGCAGCGTGCTCAGCTGGAAATCGATCTGCTTGGGACTCAGGTCCGCCAAGTTCCGATGCGAATACGTATGATTGCCGATCGCGTGCCCCTCGTCCACCATCCTCCTGAGCGCATCGGCGAAGCGGAACATGAGATTCTTGCCCGTGTCGGCGTGAAAGGGATCGTCCTTGTCGTAGGAGTTCATGAAAAAGGTGGCGTGGACCTTCTCTTCCTTGAGGATGTCCAGGATCTGGACGGTGAAATCGCTGGGGCCGTCGTCGAAGGTCAGGTAGACGGTTTTCGGCGGGAGCGGATCGCCGGGATAATAGCCTTGAGGCCAGTATCGGCTGTCCCGGCGAGCGAGAGTTCTGCCGGTCAGGCCCGCGAGTCTTTGGCGCAGGTCGGCGACGCGGGCCTCGAGAAGGGCCACATCGGCCATGGCCTCCTGATGCCCGGCCACAACGGTCGAAGCGGCGTCGACTTCCGCCTCGATCTCCGACAGGCGGGCGTTCAGCTCATTCTCCGATTCGCCGATCTCGGCCGAGATGAGAAGCACTTCCGCCTTGAGAGCATCCAGCCGAGCTGTCTCCTCGCGCACCGAGGAAACCGTGGCGACCCCCATCGCCTTCCACATGCTCGTGCAGCCGGACAAGGCGAGGACGATGCCGATCGCGGCGATAGGGCGAATCCGTTTCACGCCGTCTCCTTTCTCCAGCCCTCGCTCCTTTGCGTTCGAGAAAGTCAGGTTAGAACGAATGCGAACGGAATGGCAAGATAGTGGGCTCGGCTTATCGCCATCGCTAGCCGGAATGGTCCCGGTGGATGCAATTTATCGGGCTGGACTCCCCTCTACGGGCTCCCGGCATTCATCGGCGAAAAGCCGTGTTTCAAGAATCGCCTCTAAAAGGGATTTGAAGTCCTCCAATGCGGAGGCGCGCTCTTCATCGGACTCGCTGTACTTGAGGATTTCCCGCGCTTTCGCCATCCCGCGAGCAAGGCCGGTACAGGGATCCGCAAAAAGACTTTTGTCGACCATATTGACTCCTATCCGCTTCAGTCCCGATGCCTATCGGGACCATTCGCGCATCGGCGAACATGAAAGAACATAGCCCAGTTCCGGTTCCGTGATGAGGTATTCCGGTCGGGTAGAATCCCGTTCTATTTTTCGCCTGAGCGACATAATGTGATCGCGCAAGCTTCCCCGCTCTTCCGCCGCGAGCGGGTCCCAGAGCTCCTTGAGCAATTTTGCCAAGCTGACTCCTTCCCCTCGGTTCCGGGCCAGGTATGCGAGGATCTCATATTCGGTCGGAGTCAGGACCACCTCTCGCCCATCCACGGACACGGAGCGCGCGTCGAGGTCCATCTCGAGATCTCCGCAGGCTATCGACGATTCGTGGAAGGAGGGAAGGGCTCGGCGCAGCACGACGTTCATACGCGCGAGAAGCTCCTCCAAATTGAAGGGTATCGTCACGTAGTCGTCCGCTCCGGCGTCCAGAAGGGCGGCGACGTCGTTCGCGAAACCGGCGACGGAGAGAACGAGGACGGGTATGGAGGTCCGGGCCCTTATGTCCGAAAGAAGCTTGGGACCATCCTGATCGGGGAGCTTCAGCTCGAGAAGGATTATGTCGGGCCCGATCGAGCGTATGAAATTCAATCCTTCGTAGTTCGCCGATGCGGCGTGGACGTCGTAACCGTTCCTTTCGAGACTGATCCTGAGGAAATTCCTGCTCCGAAGCTCGTCGCCGAGCACTAGGACTCGCCGCATTTTCCCTCCTTGGTGAATGCTCCTGATATCAGGATAATCCTTAGTCATCCATGATCGGCATTCTCGGAGCATTAAGCTTCGAGTGATGGACGTTAAAGATTGCTTAATTTCAAAGTTCATCGAGGTAGGCTGGTCATAAATAACGAAGCTTTGCGTATTAATAATTGACTAACGAACCGCCACATTCATAAAATGACTAATATTTCTTTAATTTTTTCATATTTGCTTCGATTGACAGCATTAATTTAATAAGATAGTCTTACTATTATGAATAAAGCCGAAACCAGCCATGACTTGGCGCTAATCACCTCAGTCCGCCTGCATCAGAGTGCCTCGCGATTGATCCGAGTCCTAAGGACGATGCGCTCGACGGATGGGCTCAGTGCCTCGAAGCTTGGCGTTCTAGGGTATTTGAATCGGAACGGGACGGCGACTGCGACGGAGCTGGCCGCTTATCTACGCGTTCAGCCTCAGTCACTGACGCGTCTGGTGGACGATCTGGCAAAGCGTTCCCTGATCGCGCGTCGACTGAATATCGAAGATCGTCGCCAGAGCCTTCTCGAAATCACCGAAGCCGGCGCGCATTTGCTGATCGAGACGATTGGAGTCCAACGCGAGGTTCTCGCGCGGACCATCATCGATGCGCTGACTCCCGCGGAGCAGGAGCTGCTCAGGATATCGGCCGGCTTGATGGACAAGCTCGCCGGGGCAATCGATGGATCCTCCGGCGCGTTTGACGCGCCGGGGTAAAACAATGGGCGCGGAACTACTGTCGCAGGCTTGCGCCGCGATACTGGGCCTCGGGGGACCAATAGCGGCAGGAGTCCTGATGGGGCACGCGGAAACATGGATGGCGGCGGCCCTCGGGAGTTTCGCGCTTACCGGGGGCGCTAAAGGTCGCACGATCCGCGATCGGGTGTCGTCGTCTTTCTGCTGCATCATGGCCGGAACGGCGGCGATCGTCACCGGCTCGTCGCTCGCGGGGCATGGCTTGTGGCTCGTCTTGGGTCTTCCCTTCGTCATCGCGGTCGTCGGGCTTGCAGGGGGCATCAGCAGAGCTTTGGCTCGAGCGGCTACGCTATTCGGTCTGTATACCATCATAGCGACGGGCCTCGGCGCAGGCGGGGCTCAGCCGCTCGGTGCGGCCCTCCTGTTTTTTACGGGGGCGACATGGATGGCCGCAATATCGCTTGGATTACCGTCCATTATTCGAGCCGTCCGTCCTAAGCCTGTCCGTCGCGCCGCGGACGAGGTTGCCCCCCCGCCCGACCCTGCCGCGAAAAGGGCGCTGCGTCGATGGCTGAGCTCGCTCACAGCCCTGTCGGGTTGGCAGTATCCGCTACGAATCCTCGTGTGCCTCATAGCCGCCCAAGTCTTCGGATGCATTTGGCCCATCCGCCGCGGCTACTGGGTAGGGGTCACCGTGATGATCGTAGCGAGGCGCGACCTTCGAGACGCGCTGAAGCGCACGCTTCAGAGAGCGGCGGGCACGGCGCTCGGCGTCCTGCTTATATGTCCTCTCTCGCTCCTCACGCCGCCCATGTGGGCCATGATCGCGATACTTATCCTACTTGCCGCGGCGCGACCCATCTTTCGCGAAGCACGCTATACGGTCTACGCGATGGTCCACACCCCGGCGATACTCCTGCTCTTGGATTTCGGGCGTGCGCCGTCATGGGCGGTCGTCGGCGACCGGATGGTCGCGACCCTTGTCGGCTGCGCTCTCGCCTCGACCTTCGGCTATCTCCCGTGGCGCAAGTTTCTCGTTCGAACGCAGCTCGCTCCCCGGGATTCGACGAGTCCTCCCTGACATGCTATGTCGATATCGAAAATCCGACTGGGCCATTGCGGCGGCCAAGTTATACCATGATACCGGGTCGGACGGCGGAGTTCATGGCTCTATTCCGAAAGCGTTTTCTGACACCCTCGCTCCGAGTATTGGTAGAACTGTCAAGGTTCCCGGCGCTGAACTCCCGGCTTATCGGAATCATCGATCGCCGATGGCCGGGCGCCCGGACGTCAGGGGTCGCTCGTACCCGCGCAATCGACGACCTCACGCCCGAAGCCCTCTCGCAAGGGATGAAACAGATTGTCCTGCTCGGTGCGGGTTTCGATTCGAGGCCGTATCGATTGACCGGCATGGAGAACGCGATGATATACAAAGATGATCTCGATCTGCAGCTGAGGAATGCCGGATCCCGATCTTCGCTGGGAACCTTCGTCATATGGGAGGGTGTTTCGAACTACCTATCGGAAGAGGCGGTACCATGACTTGTATCCCGTCGCCGTGGCTTCGTTCGGGAATAGTTCGGCGAGCGCTGACTACGCGAACCCACGGTAGCGGCTCCGAATCGCTCACCGTTCACGGCACTCGCGAGCATGGAGTCGTAGACCATTTGTCGCCGCCAATCTACGTATAGCCTACGGTATAAAGCAAAAGGAGGTCAAAAGGTGTCCTGGTCCGGCTGCAAGGCGATTCCGCTGTGTCGTTTGTGGAAAAGAAGAGGCCTTCTTGCGAAGGCCCCATAATACGGTAGCGAGAGAGGGGGTCGAACCCACGACCGAGCGGATATGAGCCGCTTGCTCTGCCAGCTGAGCTATCTCGCCACGAATCAGCCCATGATTTATATAGAGGTCGAACCCTCTTCGTCAAGAGGAACCCCGTCCCTTCGATCCGAAGATCTCGTCGATCACGTCCTCGATGGAGCGAGGACCCCCGGCGCCTTCGCGCCTGTCGGAGTCTTCGTCGGCTGGAGGTCGGCCTCCCGCCGCCTGGCCGAACAGGCCGCCGAAGGCGTCCAGGACCTTGCCGGCGGCCTTCGCGAGGGGATCTTCGGAGCTGGCGAATTCTCCGGCATACGACGATCGAGCCTTCTCGAATTCGCGCCGGGGATCGCGCTCGCCTTCCGCCCCTCTGCGGGGATAATCGCCGCGGAGTATGGCTTCGTAGGCTCCGCTCTTCTCCCATTCCTGGATGGCGGTCATCCTGGTTATGGGGAAGGGATGACTCTCGCCAAGGACGTCGACCAGCTTGAAGAGCGAGTCGAGGGCGCCGCCGCCGGTCTCGTAATCGCGGGCCTGGCGGAAGAACTCGTTGACGTCCATCTGTGCTATCCTGGGCCCGGCGGCGCTCTTCATGAGGGCGCGGAAGACGATGGGCGTGTCCTGGACGACCAGGAGGGAGGCTCGGTCGGCGGACAGCTCGCTCTTGCGGTCCCATTCCCCGAGGGCGGTCGCGGCGGCCGCTATCGCCGCTCCGCCCAGTGGCATGCTGCCCGCTATTATGGACGAGGCCTTTATCAGGATGCCGAGCAGTGTCTTGTAGACGGCGTGCCCCGATAGGATATGGCCTACCTCGTGCGCCAGCACGCAGGTCAATTCCTCCTCGTCCCAGAGCTCTATGGCTCCGCTCGAGAGGAGGATGAAAGGACGGTCCACGCCCAAGGTGCGGGCGTCGGGTTTCGGATCGAGGCGCACGAAGAGCTCGGGCAGGGGCTTCAAGTCGAGGCGCTCGGCGACTTCCCTCAGGATGGCATACAGATTCGCGAACTGGGAGTCGGAAACCCGCGCGGAATTGGCCAGCGCTCCGAGCCGCAGGGAGCGCTCGGTCGTCGAGCCGACGGCCCTGCGCAGGAGGTCCCCGGCCAGGGGGATGGACGAGAAGGTCGCAAGGGCGGCTCCGTCCGCGGGATGCTCCCAAGCCGAAGGGCTGATGCCGGGAAACTCTTTTTTTCGTTCCATGGACGCATGATATCAGAGCCGCCTCGGCAAGGCGAGCGAAAAACGGTATCCTTGCGGGTCTATGCGCTCCCTAAAAGACAGTCTTAAAAATTACCTCGCGACCTATTCGCTCTCGGATCGCGCCACCATCGTCTATGACGGCAGGGCGGCGGCCTGCATGGGAGTATTCAACGGTCTCGCCATCCCTCTCATCGGCGTGATCGGCCGCAAGATGGGAATGAGTCCGGCGATGCTCGCCCTCCTCATGATGAGCCAGTTCGTGGGCCTCATCCTCAACCTCTGGTTAGGCCATCTCTCGCGCTCGGGAAACCTCGTAGCCTACGTTTTTTGGCCCAGCGTGGTAGCGCGCTTCAGCGTGGCCCTCGTCGCCTTCGTCGCCTCGCCAGTCGCCTTTCTGGTCCTGATTAGCTTTTACTACATAGCCTCCAACTTCGGGGGTCCGGCCTATTCGAGCCTGATGCGCTCCAACTACTCCGACGCCGGCCGAGCCAGGGCCATGGGGCACATCAGGATTCTGCTCCAGACCGTTTCGGCCCTCTGCGCGGCCTTCGCCGGCGCCTTCCTCCAAGTCTTCCCCGAGGGCTACCGGATCATATTCCCGATCGCCGCCGCGGGCGGGATCGGCAGCAGCATCCTGTTCACGAAGGTGAGGCCGAGGAAGGCCCCGGCGGCGAAGGCCGCGCCCGCGGTCCGGCCCGAGTCATTCAGGGATTCGCTGGCCACGATCGGCATGGACAAGGCCTTCCTGGGCTACCAGGCGATCTTCTTCGTCATCGGATTCCCCGACAAGCTCCTCATCCCGCTCGAGCCGATACGCCTGGTGGACGAGCTGGGCGCGGGCTACGGCGCCGCGGGGATGCTGCTCGGCACCGTGCCTCTCGCCGGCGCGATCCTCGGCTATCTCGTCTGCTCAAGGCTCGCGGACAAGACCGATCCCTTTCTCCTCCTCCTGGCTACGGTGGTCCTGTCTTCCACCCGCTTCCTCGGGTTCGCCCTGGCGCGCGTGCCGGCGCACCTGTTTCCCGGCTCCTTCCTCAACGGAATGGCCAACGCGGGCTGGGATCTCTTGCCGCTTTTCACGATACTCCTCTTCGCCGACCATTCCCGCCTCGGCCTCTACATGGGCTTTCACAATACCCTCGTCGGACTTCGAGGATTCCTGGGTCCCGCGCTCGGAACCTGGCTCTACGAGGGCGCGGGCATGAGGATAGCCGACATCTATTGGCTGGCCTTCGCCATGGAACTGGGGGGCGCCGTCCTGCTGGCCCTCCTCTGGGGCTCGCTGCGGAGATCGGGGACTTTGCGGCCGCGCGCCGCATAGCGGCGCCGGCGCGACTCATTCAGACTATCGTCCTCGGCGGCGGCGTCGCCCGCGCGGCGATTATCGCCAATCCTTCGAGAACCAGGTCGGGCACGAAGCGACCCAGGCCGAGCGAGGCGAGGAGCTCCCGCCCATCCTCGCCGCCCGTGCCTATTACGGCTACGGCGTCCGGAGAATCCGCCTCTCCCATCGCCGCCAGCTCCTCCCGCTGGTTCCTGACTATCCGCTCGACCAGGCCCGCGTAGCCGATGCCTATTCCCGCCCGAATCGACTGCGCGGTGTTCTTACCGATCGCCGAGCCGGGACCTTCCAGAAGAACTTCCGGCAGGAGGGCGGCCGCTTCGCGAAGCGACTCCGCCGCGGTGCCGATGCCCGGAGCGATGGCCGCGCCGAGAAAGTCGCCCGAGCGCCCGACGGCCGAAAAGGCGATGGCGGCGTCGAAATCGACGATCACGCATGGTCCGCCGACGAGATCCTTCGCGGCGGCGGCGGCGCAGACGAGGTCGGAGCCGACCTCGGAAGGCACGTCCGTGCGTATTTTCACGCCCGTCCTCACCCCGGGGCCGACGAGGGAGCACGGCAGGCCGAAGGCGGAGGCGACCGCCCGGCCGAGCTCGCGCCCGAGGGACGGCGCCACGGACGACATCCAGGCGGCGTCGACGCGGAGCGCGGCTTCGCCGGACAGGCTGCGCAGGAGGAGGGCATACTCGTCCGCGCTCCGCCCCGGGACGGCCCCGAGGCGCCGACGCGACAGCCAGCGCCCCATCCCCGGCGAGGCGCCGGCATCCCGCTCGAAGAAACCGACCGAGATGGCGCGACTTCGAGCGTCGATTGCGAGGAGCAAGGCTATTTCTCCTCGGCGAGCTTGGCTTTGCCCGTGCGGCTCTCTATTCCCTTCCAGGCCGCGACGACCCCGAACGTGAGGACTGCGGCGAGGGCGGCCTCGATGAGGCCATTCGCGACGAAGACCGCGGCGGCGACCGCGGTGGGAATGGCCGCGAAGGCGACGAGGGCGCCGAGGACGAAGACGCTGTTGGTCAGAGATCCCGCGATGCCGGCCGCGACCGCGGCGACTGCCGGCAGCATGCCTCTGAAAGCCCTGTAGACCGCCCAGGCGGCCAAGCCGACGAGGAGTCTCGGGAGGACCGAGATGAGCGGGTTGACGAAGAAGACGTCTATCGGTCCCTGCGGAGCGGTGGCGGCCTTGATCAAGGCCGTCACGCCGAAGATTCCTCCTACCACGATTCCCACTACGGGACCTTCCAGCACGGCGCCGATGATCGCCGGCACGTGCATCACCGTCAGGGACGCGCCCGCGAGCCATGGTATATAGCCTATGGGCGTGAGGAAAAGGGCGATCGACAGGGCGCCGAGGACCCCCGTCACCACGATCTTGCGCACATTCGATTTCGCTTCCATTAACGTCTCCTTTCAACGATTACGCGATACGTAGTCGAGGAGGAAGGATGCGGCGCAGGCGGCTGGGGCCGCCCACCTCGCCAAACCTTCGCCTCTCTGCTTCGGATAGGACGCGAGCCTCGTCCGCCCCTCGCCGGTATAGCCGCGGGCCTCCATGGCCTCGGCGAGGAGCTCGGCACGCTCGAGGGCCCTGACCGTCACCGGCACAAAAAGCGGCAGATAGGCTCGGGCCTTGGCTATAGGCCCTCCCCTCCCCGAGCCGAAGTCGGCGCCTCGGGAGGCCTGCGCCTTCGCTATGGACTCGAGCTCTCCGACGATGATGGGGACGAAGCGGAGGGCTATGCCGACGGCGAGAGCCAGACGATGGGCGGACCGCGCGGCCGAGCGGCCCAGGCGCTCGATGGGCGCAAGGAGGTCCTCGATTCCGTGCACGGACTCGCCCTCGCTCGTCACGGACGTGAAGAGGCCGACGAGCGTCATGAGGGAGAGGGTGCGCACGAACATCATCAGGACCGCGCGCGCCTTGCCGGCCGTGAAGGCCAGAGGCCCGAGGGAGAACAGCGGCGCCGAGGAATCGCCCGGCCATGGGAAGACGGCCTGCAGGACGGCGGTGAATGCCAGGAGGGGGACGAGGGGCTTTATGCCCCGGAGGAGGAAGCCGGGAGGTACTCTCGCCGAGGCGCCGACCGCGATCGCGACCGCCAGCGGAACGAGGGCGCCCGCGTAGGATGACGAGGCGATGCCCGATACCATGAGCGCGAGCAGCCAGAGGTACTTGGTCGCCGGGGTCAGCCTATGGACATAGGACGTCCCCGGCCAATACTGGCCTATCGAGACGTTACGGAAGAACTCGATGCCCCTCACGACGCCGCCTTCGAAGAGGCCGCGCTCGCAAGGACCGCATCCGCGAGATCCGCGACCGTGAGGGGACGCGTCCCGAGACCGAAGCCCAGGGCCCCCAGATCGACGGCGACTTGGCAGGCGAAGGGCCTCCGCAAGCCCCATGCCGGATCGAAAAGATCGTTGAACACCGTCTTCGGATCGCCTAACGCGGCTATCCTGCCGTCGCGGAAGACGGCCACGCGGTCCGCCACCGCCGCCTCGTCCATCGAATGCGTCGCCATGACGACCGTCGCGCCTTTGCGCGCGGCGTTCAAGGCGAGCGCGAGTATGGAGCGCTTGGTCGCCGGGTCGAGGGCGTTCGTGGGCTCGTCCAGGAGGAGGGCGTCCCCTCCCATCGCGAGGATCCCCGCCAAGGCCAGCCGCCGCTTCTCGCCTCCGGAGAGAGTCCTCGTCTGCCTATCCCTGAATGCCGCGAAGTCGAGACCGGCCTCCTTCATGGATGCCGCGACACGCTCCACGAGAGTCCTTCCCGACAGACCGAGGCGGCGCGGACCGAAGGCCACGTCGTCGCCGGCATAGCGCTCGAAGAGGGCCGACTCGGGCCTCTGGATCGCGAGGGGGGCGCGCATCCTCACCGCGCGAAGGTCGGTTCGGGGATCGGCCAGGTCGCTGCCGAAGGCGCGGACGCTGCCGGATAGGGGCGCGACAAGGCCGTCCAGGAGCTGTAGGGCGGTCGATTTTCCGGAACCGGTCCTTCCGACGAGGGCCAGGGTGGTGCCCGGAGGAACGGCGAGATCGATGCCGCGCAGGGACTCCGTCTCGTTGGCGGTCCCCCGCAGGTAGGAGTGGCTCGCGCCTCGCAGCTCGAAAGCCGCCGCGCCGGAAGCCGACCGGACGGAGACCGCCGCCGGCTTCGTCCCATCGCCGTCGCTCGGGCCGAGGCCGCCGGGCGCGAAGGCGGCAGCTATCCGGCCGGCGATGGCCCGCGCCGATTCGCAGACGCGCGGCTTCAGTCCGAGGCCGAGGGCGAGGGCCGCGCAATCGGGCAGCCCGAGGGCGGAGACCGCGCCGATCGACGGCCCGCCCGAGAAGAGCCTCTCGGGCGGGCCGTCGAATACGACGGCTCCGGCGTCGAGAACCAGGACTCGCGAGGCACGAGACGCCTCGGCCATGTCGTGGGTCGCATGCAGGACGGTCTTTCCGGCCGAGACGAGACCGTCCAGAAGCTCCAGCACGGTCTCGCGAGCCTCGGGATCGAGCATGGCCGTTGCCTCGTCGAAGGCGACACAGCGAACGTCCATAGCCAGGACCCCTGCCAACGCGAGCCGCTGCTGCTGACCCGCGGACAGGAAATGCGAGGCCCTCCTTCTTTCGCCCGAAAGACCCACGGCCGCCAGGGCCGCATCTATCCGGGCGGCAATCTCGCGCCGCGGAAGGCCGAGGTTCTCGGGCCCGAAGGCCACATCCTCCTCCACCGAGGAGGAAACGATCTGATCGGCCGGCGACTGGAATACGAGACCGACAGCCTTGCGGGCGCGGCTCCTGCCCTCTTCGCCCGCGGTAGCCATGCCGTCGATCCTGACCTCTCCGGACAGGGGAACCCTGAGCCCATCGAGGAGTCTCAGGAGGCTGCTTTTGCCGGAGCCGTTGGCGCCTACCAAAGCGACGTATTCGGCTTCATATATGGAAAGGGTTATATCGTCGAGCGCGAGACGGTTGGAGCCGGGGTAAGAAAAGGAGACGTGATCGAGTTCTATGAAAGGCATGTCCACCTCGCGTCTCGGCCGCGTCGCCGCGGTCCAAGCGTTGAACAGAAATTAGACATTTACGTCGGCGATGTCAATCGAAATGATATGGACTCCATGCTTCCGCAAGGATACATTGAAGTACGGCTCGAGGCGTAAGCGCCTCCAAGGAGCGAAAAGGATGATAAAGCTTCGATCAATCCTCGTGGTAATGACGACTATCGCGACCCTGGCCCTCGCGCTTTCCTGCGCGACTCCCCCAAAACCCGCCGAGACACCCGCGCCCGCGCCGCCGCCTACGCCCGCGAAGGTCGAGCCAGCGCCAGCGCCGCAGGAGAAAGCGGCCGCGCCGGCTCCCGACGATCTCCGCGCCAAGGCGGCCGAGCTGCGGAAGAAGGCATTCGACTTCGGGCTCAAGGATGTCCTGCCAGATGACTACGCTCTGGCCGAAAAGGCCTTCGCCGACGGGAACGCAGGCTATGGGAAGGACAACGCCGCCGCCGCGGCCTCCTTCACGGACGCGATAACCCGATACCAGGACCTGATCGCCAAGGGGCTGCCCATCCTCGCGGCCAACGAGAAGAAGCGCGCCACGGACCTTCGCGGCACGGCCGTCTCCAAGCGCGCCGGAGATATATTCCCCGAGCTCTTCGCCTTCGCCGAGTCGGAATTCGCCAAGCCTTCCGACGCCCAGGCCTCCGGCGATTTCGAGACTGCCATCGCGGGCTTCCGCGCCGCGGCCAAGGACTACGAAGTCCTGTACAAGCTGTGCGACGCGAACTCGGCCAGGGAAGCCATAACCGCTCGAGACTTCGCGAAATGGGATCCCTCCAACTGGAGCCTCGCGGAGACCAAGTTCAAGGCCGCCCAGAACCTGCTCCGGACGGACTCGGGCGGAGCGGAATCCTCCGTCGACGAGGCTATCCTCCGCTACGGCATAGCGTCGCGCACCGCGCTCGAGTACTACGCGTCGGACAGGAAGAAGAGCTCGGAGACCGAAAGGGACAGGGCTACCGGCATCAAGTCGGAGGTGGCGGTCAAGGACGAGTTCGCCGCCGCGCTGGCGCTCTACAACCAGGCCGAGACGGCCCAGGCGGCGAAGGACTACGAATCGTCCTCGTCGCTCTACGATAAGGCCGCGACCGCGTTCGCCGCCGCCTACGCGCACGCGAAGGTCAAAATGGACACGGCGAAGGGCGAGCTCGACTCTCTCGACGCGGCGATCGCGACCGCGGGCGCAGCTCGCTGAAGGCAGGAGGTGAAGCCATGATCCGAATGAGATCCGTTCTCTGCTTTATAGCCGCGTTCGCCCTCGCGCCCGTCGCCTGGGCCCAGACGCCGGCCCAGGACCCCCACCTCGCGAAAGCGATCGAACTGCGAGGGCAGGCCGCCTCCGCCTACGGGTCCGGGGATTACGACACCGCGACGGAACTCGCGAAGCAGGCCAAGGCCGAGCTCGCCCTGATTCAGAAGACGGCCCCGACAGCGGCGGAGGCCCCGGCGGTCCCCGAGCTGGCGCCCCTCCCCGCTTCGTATACTGTGCGACTCATCCCGGCCGACCGGGACTGCCTCTCCAAGATCGCAGGCTACCCCTTCATCTACGGGGACCGCGCACGGTGGACGACCATCTATCAGGCCAACAAGACCACTCTCAAGCATCCCGAAAACGCCGATATCATACTTCCCGGCGAAGTCCTCACCATCCCGAGCATAAACGGAGAGACGCGGGACGGGGCTTGGGACGAGAGCAAGAAGTACCCTAATTTCTCCGGATCGAACTGATCGAGCACTCCCCATTTTCTCGACCCGGCGGCTGATCCTCGAGATCGGCCGCCGGGCCTTTCTGTCTTGGATGGCTCATTCTTAGCGCACTGCTTGTGCGCAGATATTGCACAGCGTAAAATATGCACAGCAGATTAAGTCTCATAATTGGATGCCTCGAGAAAATTGTCCGCTTTTATCGGGCATTTTCGTACTCGTCCCCGGCCCCTCGATTGGCATGATGTTTGCTTCTAATAAATATCAAAAGGGAGTACGGTAGAATATGAATGCTTGGAGACATCTCGGCGCGCTCGTGATGGTCGTAGCGGGCTGCGCGATAGCGGCAAGCTCGTGCGCCAAGGGCCCGACGAAGAGCCAGAGTTACGAGTTCGCCACGATCGGCCGCGGCTCGATCGAGAACGTCGTATCGAGCAGCGGGACACTCGCCGTACTGACCTCGGTCAGCGTGCTGTCCCAGATGAGCGGCCGGATCGAGACTTTGAACGTGGACTACAACGATCGGGTCAGGAAGGGGCAGGTCCTCGCGACCATAAATACGGACATGCTCAAGCTCGGCGAGATGCAGGCCCAGGCCGCCGTCGACAAGGCCCAGGCGAGTTACGCGCTGCAGGCGCTCGCCGCCCAGAACGCGCAAGCCCTCGCGGACAAAGGGCTCCTGTCGGACTACGACCTGAAGACGAGCATCGCCACTCTCGACTCGGCGAAGGCCGACTTGGCGTCGGCCAAGGCATCGTTCCAGCAGATAGCGACCGAGATCGACCAGTACGCGATCATCACCTCGCCGATAAACGGCATTGTGCTCCAGCGGGACATCGACGTGGGGCAGAGCGTCCTCGGCGGCTCGAGCGCCACTTCCACCGCCCTCTTCACGCTCACCGACGACCTATCCAGGATGGAGATCGACGCCCAGGTCGACGAGCTCGACATCAGCGGCATCTCGGTCGGGCAGGCCGTGCACTTCACGGTCGAAGCCTATCCGGGCGGGACCTTCTCGGGAACCGTCAAGGAGATACGCCTCGTCCCCGTCACCACCAACAGCGTCGTCTACTACGACGTGATGATCGACGCGTACAACGCGTCGGGAAGGCTCCTTCCGGGCATGACGGCGAACGTAAGCTTCGTCAAGCAGAAGAAGGACGGCATCCTCGTCGCCCCGAGCACGGCGCTTCGCTTTACCCCGACCAGCCTGAGCGCGGCCGAGGTCAAGAAGGAAATCTACCTCGCGGGACTCGGCGATCTCGACGCCGCGCAGAGGCAGGCGGCATCCGCGCGCTATGACGAGTCGCAGAAGTCCCTCGCCCCGGACAAGGCTCCGGCGAACGGACCCTCGGGCCTCGCCGGCCTCATGGGCGGGGGTCGGATGCCCGGGCCAGGCGGGTTCGGCGGAGGCTTCGGGCCGAATCGCGCGGGCGGCGGCTCGCAGGTCGCAGCGGCCGCGGGGAACGGCGCGGCGCCCGCGGCCAAGAAGACGCTCTGGTATCTCGACGATTCTGGAAAGCTCGCGGTGATTCTCGTCGAGCCCGGACTGAGCGACGGCCTCGCGACGGAGCTCGTGGGCGCCGAAGAGCTCGAGGGCAGGAAAGTGATCCTCAAGATCAAGGCGGAGTGAGCATGGCCATCATCGAGCTGCGCGGCATCAGGCGCCACTACCTAGTCGGGGAGATAACCATCAGGGCCATGCGGGGCATCGACCTCGACGTGGGGATCGGCGAGTTCGTGGCCGTCATGGGCCCGTCGGGATCGGGCAAGTCGACGCTGATGAACACTCTCGGCTGTCTCGACAAGCCCACGGAAGGGAGCTACGTCCTGGATGGGCTCGAGACTACCGGGGCGACGCCCGACGAATTCGCGGACATCCGCAACGACAGGATCGGCTTCGTGTTCCAGGGCTTCAACCTCCTTTCGCGTACGAGCGCCCTCGAGAACGTCGAGCTGCCGCTCTTCTACGATCGCTCGGGCTCGCGGGCGAACCCGAAGAAGCGCGCGAAGGCCGCCCTCGAGGAGGTCGGTCTCGGGAACCGGCTCGACCACATGCCCAACCAGCTCTCGGGCGGCCAGCAGCAGCGCGTCGCGATCGCGAGGGCGATGGTGAAGGACCCGGCCTTCATCCTGGCCGACGAGCCGACCGGAAACCTCGACACGGAGATGACCCTGGAGGTAATGAGCCTTTTCCAGGAGCTCAACGACCGAGGGAAGACCGTCGTCATGGTGACGCACGAGCCCGAGGTCGCCTCGTACGCGAAGCGCGTCATCGCCATGCGCGACGGCGCGATCCTGTCCGACGCGCCCGTAGGGGAAAGGCGGAGGGCGAGCGAAGATCTCGCCGCCTGGAGGAAGAGGCATGCCCTGCTCGCGGGCGAGGAGGGCTCGCCGTGACCCTGTCGAAGCTGGCCGGCGCCTCGATGCGCAGCATTCTCAGGAACAAGATGAGGAGCTTCCTCACCTCCCTCGGCATAATAATCGGCGTGTGCTCGGTCATCGTCATGGTGGCGGTCGGCTCGGGCTCTCAGGCCCAGATACATGGGCAGATCGCGGCGATGGGCACGAACCTCATCATGATCATGCCGCCGCGGGGTGCGCGCACCGCGAACAGGCTCACGCTGGCGGACATACAGAAGCTGCGCGCCGAGTCGAGCTACGCAGGAGCCATCACCGGCGAGGTCCGCATGAGCGGCACGAATGTCGTAGGGGGCGACTCCTATTGGACGACCTCGGTATTCGGCGTCGAGCCCGATTACGTCAAGATCAAGGATTGGCCCGTGGAGTCGGGGGAATTCTTCGACGACAGGGACATCGCGATCCGCAGCAAGACCGCCGTGCTGGGAACCACGGTGGCCTCCCGGCTCTTCCCGGGCCAGGACCCCCTGGGCGAGCGCATCCGAATCGGGACGACGCCCTTTACCGTCGTCGGGCTCCTCGCGAGCAAGGGCTCGAACGCCATGGGCGCCGATCAGGACGACGTCGTGATGGTCCCCCTCGACACCGCGATCAACCGCCTCATGATCGACGGGCGAATCAACTCCATCGAGATGAGCGCGGTGAGCGAGGACCTCATGACCGCGGCCCAGGTCGAGGCGACGAGCATCCTGCGGGAATCGCACAAGCTCGCGGCGGGAGTCGACTCCGACTTCACCGTGATGAACCAATCCCAGATAATCCAGACCGCCTCCCAGACGGCCCGGACCCTGACGGCCCTGCTCGCGGCGATAGCCGGCGTATCGCTCGTCGTCGGCGGGATCGGCATCATGAACATCATGCTCGTGTCGGTCACCGAGCGCACCAGGGAAATCGGCATCCGCATGTCGGTGGGCGCGAGGAGGAGGGACATCCTCCTGCAGTTCCTGTCGGAATCGGTCTTCCTGAGCCTCCTCGGGGGCTGCGTCGGCATCGCCCTCGCCCTCGCGGTATCCTTCTGCCTCCAGCGCTTCCTCGACACGCCGACGCTCGTACGTCCCTCGGTCATCGCGGCCTCCGCGGGCTTCGCGGCCGCCGTCGGCATCTTCTTCGGCTTCTATCCCGCGAGGAAAGCCGCGAATCTCTACCCGATCGACGCCTTGCGCTACGAGTGACGAGGAGAACGATATGAGAACGGCTACCAGGACGGCGACGGCTCTCCTTTTGGCGGCGGCGACCGCGACAGGCTTCGCCGGAGCCGGAGAGGCGCTGACGCTCCAGAGGGCTCGCGCCCTGACGCTCTCGCGCTCCGCGACGCTGCGCAGCGCTCTGTTCGCCGTCGACGCAGCCTCGCTCGCGGCCCAAGCCCAAGGCTACGCCGCGCTCCCCAGTCTCGCGGTGTCCGCCGGAGTCGCCTACGGCTACCCTCCGACCGCCGCGTCGGACCAGACGGGGAACAGCCTGGACGCATCGGCCGCGATCTCCGCCACGATGACGGTCTTCGACGGCGGGAAGACCTCCGCCCTGGTCGAGGAATACGGTGTCGCGACGGAGGCCGCGCGCGAAAGCCTCCGCTCGGCGCGCGTATCCCTCATAGGCCAGGCCGATGCCGCCTTCTTCGCCGTCCTCGAGGCCCAGGCATCGGTCGATGCCGCCGCGAGCGATCTCAAGGCGGCCGAATCGCGCCAGGCCGTCGCCCGGGCGAAGATAGAGGCCGGCAGCCTATCCGAGTCCGCCTATCTCCAGAGCGAGGCCGACACGGCCGGTTACGTGACGACACTCGTCCTGGCCAGGAAGACCCTCTCTTCGGCCAAGGCCAGGATGGCTTCACTGACCGGGCTGCCCGCGACGACGGACCTCGCGCAAATCGATTTTTCGAGCTATGCCGGACTCCTTGCCAAGCTTTCCGCCCTCGACGAGGCCGGCATCGACGCTCTCGCGAACGAGGTCCTGGCTCTCGCGAAGGCCAACAGCCCCGCGCTTGCGGGCTATTCGCTCTCCAGCCGACAGGCGCAGCTGGCCGAGGCGGTCGCCAGGAAGTCCTATATGCCGACCGTCGCGGCGGGTTTCTCCCAGGGCTTTTCCCAGGGTCTCGGCCACGGAAGCGCGTCGAGTCCCTCCTTCCCCGGCAGCGTCTCGCTCACCGCCTCCATGAGCCTCGATCCATGGAGCGCGAAGAACGCCGTCGATTCGGCCTCGGTCGCCTCGGCGCGGGCGATCCTGGGAGCCAGCCAGGGCGAGACCGATCTCGAGCTGAGCCTGGTCCAGGCTCTCTACGAATGGATCTCCTCGGCGGGCTCGATCGGCTCCGCGGCCAAGGCGCTCGAGTACGCCCGGAGCAACTACGAGAGCGTCCTCGAGCGGTTCGAGCTCTCGAGCGCGACGACTTCCGACCTGTCGACCGCCGAAGCTCTCGTGAGCGCCGACGAGACCGCGCTGATAGCCGCGCGCTATGGTTTTCTCTCGAATCTCTCGATCCTCGGAGGCCTTGCGGGTCTCGAGGACGCGGCCGAGCTCGCGGCGCTGGTTCGGTGAAGGGAGGCGGGGATGGGCGGCGCCGGGAAAGGAAAGAGACTCGCGTCTATCGGCCTGGCCCTCCTGGCCTTCTCGACCTTCACGGCGCTCGATGTCCTGATATTCCGGGAGATCGGGAAGGGGGATATACTCGAGAGCCGCAACGACGCCGAAAGCACGGTCAACCTGCTCTTGGCGGGTCTTCGCGACCATGCCGACTTCGGCTCGGCGATAGTGAGCATCGAGCAGCTGAAGAAAAAGGTCGTCGGGGTAGCCGCATACGCGGAGAGCGGAGAGAGGCTCTACGCCTGGGGGTCTACGCCGGAGGCGCTGACCCTGCCGCCCGATCTACCCGACCGGTCGGATTCGGCTCTGCCGATATATCGGGATATGCCCGCGAACGATTCCATAGCCATGCTCTTCCGTCCCTTCCGCGGAGGTCCGCCTCCGCCGGCGGGAAGGCAGTCCGGAGGGCTCCACCCGCGCGAGGGACGCCCTCCCTCGGGTTTCCTCTTCACCACGCTGAGGCGGGCCGATCTGATGTACCTCGAAGTGCGGGAGCCCGAGTACTGGAAGAGCCGGCGCTCCGAGGCCGTCCTGTTCCCGATCATCGAGGCGGCGTTGGCGGCCCTGGTAGGGTTCGTCCTCACCCTGGTCGCCCGCAACGGCGAATACCGGCGTCGCATCGAGGAGCAGAGGAAGCTGGTCGTGCTCGGAACCGCGGCGAGCACTCTCGCCCACGAGATCAAGAACCCCCTGCTGTCGATCAGGCTGCAGGCGCGAATACTCGAGAAGACCTGTCCCGAAGGCGCTCAACGCGAGATAGGCATCATCAAGGACGAGGTGGAGAGGCTGTCGGCCCTGAGCCATCGCGTGGGCGACTACCTCCGCGATCCCGCGGGCAAGCCCCGGCCCGTCGATCCCGCGGACATCGCCCTCGAGGTCGGCATGAGGCTTTGCGGGCGCAACATCCTGCGTATAGAGGATCCGCCGCCGCCCCGGGTCAGGATGGACCCCGAACGTCTCCGCTCGGTCCTCGAGAACCTCGTGCGCAACGCCCTCGAGGCCGGCGGCCCCGAGGAAGCCCTGTCCATCGAAGCCGGAAAGGAGGGTGGAGCCGCGCGCGTCGACGTCCTGGATCGCGGCGCCGGGCTCTCGCCCGAAGCCCGCGCCAGCCTGTTCGATCCGTTCTTCACGACGAAGAGCAGGGGAACGGGCATCGGCCTCCCGGTATGCCGGCGCTTCGCGGAGGCCGCGGGAGGCTCGATAGCCCTCGAGCCCCGCTCCGGCGGCGGCTGCAGGGCCCGCCTCCTCATCCCCGGGACCGAGGCCTCGGCATGAGAGTGCTCGTCGTGGACGACGAGCGGAACATACGCGAGTCCCTGCAGCGGCTTCTCGAGCTCGAGGGCATCGGGACGGCCTCCGCCTCCGACGGGCGCGAGGCCATCGGGCTCGTGAGGAACGAGACCTTCGACGCGGTCGTCGCCGACCTCAAGATGCCCGTGATGGGCGGACAGGAGCTCCTCGAGCGAATCAGGGACGAAGGGTACAGGAGTCCGGTGATAATCATCTCCGCCCTCGGCGAAATCGACGACGCGGTCAAGGCGCTGAAGACGGGCGCCGTCGACTATATCATCAAGCCTTTCGATCCCGACGAGCTGATCCACAAAGTCAAGGCCGCCGTCTCGAACAGACGCCGGGAGA
>Ga0181520_10004518_pt1 | contig 23184 bp, 27 predicted proteins | sample PEATcosm2014_Bin_29_FD_132451 | JGI IMG/M metagenome (GOLD analysis project Ga0181520, IMG submission 132451) | Peatland microbial communities from MTU Mesocosm Facility, Houghton, MI, USA - PEATcosm2014_Bin02_30_metaG | ecosystem: Environmental > Terrestrial > Soil > Wetlands > Peat | place...
CATCGGTCGCAATCCACGAATCTGTTCGGCATCCATGCCTGGTCCTCCTTGACGGGGCGAGATGCCAGTTTCGCAGTTTTACCCAAACAATGCAATATCAACTTAGCGCTGTAGTACTAGGTTGGTGGCAGCTTTGGCCCGAAACTGTGAAACTCGTCCACTGGTGGAAGGGCGAGGTCACTAAGAGTCTTGGGCGAGAGCCGAAAAAGGACGAGCGTATTCTGCTTACCGAACGTGGCACTTCTCTCTACCGTGACGAGTCCCGAAATGCGCAAACCGGTTTCACAAACGCTTGGAATCGCCTGTTCGAGAGAATTCCCGAAAAGGAAGGCGAGACAGAGAAGCCTGTTCGGTGGCTACCCTTTGGCACCCTCCGAAATCAATTGTCGGACTGGCTTGGCGGCGATCAAGCACGAGCCGTTGTGGCAAGTGTTGCACTTTGTCACGGAATCCCCCACGAAGAAGACAAACTCCTCTACAAACACTACTCGAACAGGCCATGGAATGCCCTTTTCCAGGCCCAGCAAGATTACCGAGAGCACTTGCGGCCGATGTTCGAGGCTGTTCCCGACCCGCTCATTGAATACGATCCGATAAAGGAAAAAGTGCAAGCCCTGTGGGCTAGCGGAGAACGCCGGGTCCGAAATATGGTCGAGCAACTCGGCGTCTCGGACATGACTATCCGGCGACGATTGAAAGAACTGGGATTGAAGAAGCAAGCGGTAATCGAGGACGAATAATGCCCCCAGCCCTTAGCGAGACTACCCCTTCCTCGGCCTCGCCCTTTCATCATCCATCGCCATCGGCGGCGTCCCGAAAATCACGAACTCCAACTCCTGCCCAGCCCCAGCCTCCAGCGAGTGCATCACGCCAGCCGGAATCACGGCCACGCTGCCGGGCCGCAGGGGAAAAACCTCCTGGCCGAGCGTGATCGTGCCGATGCCCGAGAGGACGTAGTAGACCTCGTCGTAACCCTGATGCAGGTGCGGCGTCCCCTTGGTGATCTCGACGATGTGGACGTTGGCGATGCCGCCCTGGCCGCCCGTGACGATCCGCTGGACATGGCCGAAGGGACAGTCGATGGGCGACGTTTCATCCCGGTGGCGAACGAGCGGCTGCTTACTGAACATGGCTGGCTCCTATTCCTTCCTCTGTCGATCCTTGCTCGCCAACTCAATCACATCCAAGTACGGATCGCAAGACCGGCATTTCATGACATGATCCGTCGCCTTCTCCAAGTCCCAACCGACGACCCAGTGCAGGTAGGCGATGGCGATGCTAGGCGAACGGTTCACGCCCATGTTGCAGTGGACGTAGACGATACGGCCCTGCCGCAGCAGTTCGTCGAGGAATTCAACGCACTTGGGCAACTGGCGGCGCAGGTCGTCCTTATCAAAATCCCGTACCGGAACCCGTCGAACCTTGATGCCAACTTCACGGTAGTAGGGCTCCAGGCAATTCCAATTGACGCCCCAGTCGGTCATGTCTTTTTCAGTTTGGACGTTCAGTACAGCGGTGACGCCTTCCCGCCGAAGCTGGTCGATGTCCTCGGGGTTTCTTCGGAAGGTGCCGATGAACAGGTTGGGGAGAATCTGACTGGAGCCGATCATTCCGGCAATCCTTTCCACGGCCTCAGTCGGGGAATCCAACGGGGAACGTTCTGCTTGTAACGAAGATAATCCTCGCCAAATCGCTTCGCCAGTCCAGGCTCTTCGGAAAGCGGAATGTAGATGAGGTTCAAGATGAGGGCGAATCCGAACAAGCACAGCAACGGCCACGAGCCAAAGAAGATTGCCTCGCCCAAGAGGATGCAGAGGGCTCCGGTAATCATCGGGTTGCGAACGTGCCTGTAGACGCCACGGACGACGAGCTTCTTCGGCGGTTCCCACGGAGCTAGCGTGCCGTGTCCAACTTTGGCGAAAAGGCGATTCGTCCAGACCATCAAGGCGATCCCAAAGACCACGAACACCGAGCCGATGACGATGTTCAAGAGGGATGGCGGCCAAACGACGCCGGTGAAGTAGAGGATCGCTGCGGGAATGGCGACGGCAATGATGCCGGGGAGGAGGAGAATCGCTCGTAGTTGATTCCAGAAGTTCATCGCCTGTAGAACCAAAAGAACAGATTCAGTAGCACGGTCAGCACGATACTGACGACAATGCACGTCACGACGGGAAACGAAAAGGACCAGCCCCCTCCTCGCATCCGAATATCACCGGGCAGGCGGCCCAGTGGCAGGCCCAGGCTCTCGATCAGCCAGACCGCCGCTCCTACGACGATCAGCACGACGCCGAAAATCAGAATCCATTTGCCGATCATGTCGTCTTTACGTGTCGATCAGATCACGCATGCCGCCGTAGGCAATCGTGCGGACCATGTCCTTCTTGTAGAAGTCGTGGGGAAATCCCAATTCCACCCGGCTAACGTCGTCCAAACGGTCAAGATGCGGTTGGTCGAGTTTCACCTCGACGCTGCCCAGATTGTCCTTCACTTGCTCCAGCTTCCTTGCACCGATGATCGGGATGACCGGCACGGGACGCTGCCGCAGCCATGCCAGTGCGACCTGCGCTGCTGACCGACTACACTCTCGGGCCACTGCCTGGACCTCTTTGGCAATGGCCGTCGCCCTAACATCAGAGGCTTGAAACTGTGCCATACCTTCGTTGTCGAAACGCTTCTTGCCCGCTTCGCCCGGCTTAGGGTCGGCATATTTACCCGTGAGCACACCGCCTGCCAGGGGCGACCATGCCGTGACCGTCAGCCCCATACCAGAGGCCATCGGTAGCAACTCCCGTTCCGGCGTCCGTTCAATCAGGCTGTACTCGATCTGCAACCCGATGAACGGCGTCCAGCCACGAAATTCCGCCAGCGTGTTGGCCTTCGCAACGACCCAGGCGGGCATGTCCGAGACTCCCGCATGGAGGATCTTGCCCTGGCGAACGAGGTCGTCGAAGGCACGCATAACCTCCTCGATAGGCGTGATTTGGTCCCAAATGTGGAGCCAGTAGAGATCAATGTAGTCGGTCTGGAGTCGCTTCAGGCTCGCCTCGACGGCCTGCATCATATTCTTTCGCTGATTGCCCGCAGCGTTGGGATCGTTGACGGGAAGGCCAAGGGTGTACTTGGTCGCCAGGACCAGCCGATCCCGATGGCCCTGCATGAATTCGCCGAGGAAAGTCTCACTGGTGCCGTTGGTGTAGAAGTTGGCCGTGTCGATAAAGTTGCCGCCCGCTTCCAGAAAGGCATCGTAAACTTTGCGGCTTTCCTCCTTGGGCGAACCCCAGCCGAGGTCTTCGCCGAAGGTCATCGTGCCAAGACACAATTCGGAAACCCGCAGACCGCTGTTTCCAAGGAGCCTGTATCTCATGTTTCAAGTCCTCCTGCTCAAGATCATCAGATCGGCTCCAACGCCGATCCCAAGGGAAGTTTACCGCTGGAGGGAGGGCGTGGGAAGCACCGGCAGGGTTTTTCCGACTTCGTCCAAGAGAATATAATTCTTGGTGATCACTCCCGCACATCCAGAAGGGGATTTTCTATGCCAGAGAAGAAACCGACCCTCAACCGATTTCCTCTGTTTGGTCTTTTCGCCTATCGGGCTGCCATGAAGACGGGCTACCCAGAAGAAGATGCCCGACTCCTGGGATTCTCGACGGCCTTGCTCTATGCAATCTTCAAGGCCAAGTCCCAGGCGAAGAAGGAGAAGCCGGAGAAGGAAAAGAAGGAACTGCCCAAGGAGATCGAGGCCAAGACGGCGACGGTCGAATTCGGCGGCCAGCAGTTCACCGTGATCCCCGGCAAAGGCAAGCGACTCAAGCAGACCATCGTCGGCCATGAAGTTCACGATCCCGAGGAATACGATTCACAGATTGAGGCGAAGTTCCCCGAGGGTTGGTACGACCGGCTGGCCAAGGCATTCGACAAATATCTCGAAGGCTACAAGCCCGAGGACTTGAATCACCTCTTTGATCTTTACAAGACATGGCGGGACGAGAACAAGGTCGGCTTCAATCGGGTCGATCTTGAGAAACTGCTGGGCTGGTTGAAGGAGCACGCCGAGTATTCAACGCACAGGAGGGCAGAATGATCCGAATCCGCAAGGCAGGCGACCGTGGGCACGCCCAGTACGACTGGCTCGATACGTGGCACACCTTCTCGTTCGATACTTATCACGACCCGGCCCACATGGGCTTCCGTTCGTTACGGGTAATGAACGAAGACCGAGTACAGCCGGGCCAAGGTTTCGGGATGCACGGCCACCGGGACATGGAAATCGTCACCTATGTCCTGGAGGGGGCCTTGGAACATCGGGACAACATGGGCAATGGTTCCATCATCCATGCCGGTGAATTCCAACGCATGTCGGCGGGCACGGGCATCCAGCACGGCGAGTTCAATCCATCCGACACGGAATCCGTCCACCTCTACCAGATTTGGCTGCTGCCCGCCACGAAGGGCCTCAAGCCCAGCTACGAGGAACGGACGTTCTCCGAGGAAGAGAAGCAAGGAAAGCTGCTTCTGGTCGCTTCGCCCGAGGACGATGGATCGCTGATGATCCACCAGGATGCCCGGATCTATCTTTCAACGCTGCAAGTCGAACAGGAGGTCCGACACGAATTGCAGGCGGGCCGTCATGCCTGGGTCCAAGTTCTTCGTGGATCAGTCGAAATCAACGGGCAGCGGCTTGTGACGAGCGATGGAGCGGCGGTGAGCGATGAATCCGGCGTGACCTTGCATGCGACCGAACCCGCCGAAGTGATGCTCTTTGACCTTGCCTAGACTTCCATGAGCGATGCAAGCAACCAATAGGACACCGAAGAGGCGACTGCAAATGACCACGATTGGCATGGTGCTCTTCCCGCAACTGACGCAGCTTGACTTGACCGGCCCCTTTGAAGTATTCTGCCAAATGCCGGATATGCGATGCACCGTCTGCATCATATCATCCCGGCTCGATCTCGCTCGAACCCGAGACTAACCAAGAATTCGACGAACTGCTCCTTCGCAAATGGCAGCATGAGATCCTTCTTATTCGATTCTCGCAATTTGGCAGCTAGGAACGTGTTCCAGTCACCCACTTCCAGGAACGGGCGAGACTCCTTCTCATCGAAGAGCACAATCGGGGATGCGTCGAGATGGGTGATTGTGGCTGCGAGGAGTTCCAAGACATGAATTGGCATGATGATCGGTAGTCGTGCCATTGCGTTGCCCGGATAGATGGGCGGCTTCAGCTTCGTCTCTGCACGCTTCAAGAAGAAGCTGTCGAAGTACCAACGTGAGTTCGCCAACGGCAAGTCGCCGTAAGTGACGACGATACCGACAATAGGTTTTGTGGTGGCGATCCCAAGCGTCTGGAGAGTACCCTCCCGAATTTCATGAGCCGTCGTGTAAAGCTGCTCAATGGCCTTCGCAACTTTTGCAGTTGAATTGTCGCCACGTATTGCGTTCTCCGTAAGCAGATTGGCGGTGAATGTCGCAGCCTTGGCTTCCAAGAGTAAAACGCTATCGGGCAACTCAAGAAGAAAGTCACAACTCTTTCCCGGCGAGAGATTCTCCAAGACTCGCTTATCCAGGCATCGAAGAGTTCCTTTGATGCTGCGAACCACGGTTCCAACGTACCGCTCAAAACTGTTGCCGAACTCGCTGTCAAAGTGCGGCAGAATCCGAAGCAGGCGATAGAGATCGTGGCCGGAGTTACGCAGGACAAGGCTCGGATGCGGTGCAAGCATTCTGCCACCACCGAAGTCGATGAGCGGAGCCTCCAAGAAAACGGAGCGGATCAGGGAATGAAATTGTGGCTTGAGATTCTCTCGGGTTTCCCGAAAACGTTCAGCAATCGCAATTGGTGTTCTGCTGGAGGCATTGAAGAAACGCTCTGCCCTGTGTAGTGGCACGCCAACCAGTTCGGCATCCAGAACCGTTCCCTTAGTAAAACAACAACGGGGATCACGTTCGGCGGCGATCCAGGTCAGAAGGGACAGCTTGAACCATTCTTCAATGGTCAACCCGTTTTGCTGCAAGAAGTCGTTGGAAAGTTGCGGCAGTGGACTGTTAGCGATGAAAAGCTGGAAATCCCGAACGAGATCCCCACGAGCGTGGGCGTGCTGAAGTTCGATCTGTTCTCGGTGAACGACCAGGAAGAAGTGGCTGATACTTTGAGATATGAGGCCAGGGTGGAGCGGGTCTGCGTGCTCAGCATAGACGTTCAGCACTTGAATGAAACGGTTCCTATCGACCGGATCATGGTTCTGTCCTCTCGTATATCGACAGTTGGCCTCGATAGAGTGCAGCACATGATGTGCCGCAACCGGAGCCGACCGATCAGGGGCAGCAAGTGCAGCCTTCAATGCAGCCGAGGCAAATGGTGCGTAGTCCATTGGCTGGTGACGCTTGAGAAGTGACTCAAGGCGGGAATAAAAGCCTTGCATCCGTACAGCCGCTTCAGCATCTCGGCGGGCACTCTCATCGGAAGCACTGGCAGCCATGGTCTTCGTCCTCTGAACAGCAGTTTTACAATCTCGGATCAACCGGTTCGCTCTCCAGGGCCAAGACCCCGAAGACGCACTCGTGAACTCGACGTAATGGCTCCCGGCGCACGAAGCGTTCGAGGCTCTCGACACCAAGGGCGAACTCCCGAAGGGCCAGGGACCGCTTGGCTGCCAGACCTCGCTGCCGCAGTCGTGAAAGGTTCTCAGGGAACGTGTACTCCGGGCCGTAGATGATCCGCAGATTCTCCCGGCCCCGGCATTTCACCGCAGGTTGGGCAAGACCCTTGGGACCGCTGACGACGAACTGATAGGGCTTCACCACCATGCCTTCGCCGCCACGCTCGGTGAGTTCGAGCCACCAGTCGATGCCACCATTTTCGCTTGCGTCGTCTTCAATATCGATCACCTTGAACGGCGTGACGACCAAAAGCCGTGGATCGTGTCGGCAGATCGAGGCCAGTGTCTCCATGTTCCACACATGATCCTGGTCGGCGTAGACCTTTCCCTCGGTCGCCAGAAGGTGGAAAGGGGCGAGTTTCAGATCGTCCAGTGAGTTCACAGGCCAGCAATACTGTCGGTATGCAGCGACGAATTGCCCAATCGCTTCACATCGGTTCTCGTGACGGCGAAGCAGACCGTCGATGTCCGAGGAATAAGCGGATTGCTCCGAGCCGTCTTGCCCGGCCAATCGTTCGGACGCCTGTCGTAAGGCATCCACAACCTTCGGCAGCGAGGCCCGGCCAGCCGCACCCACTGCGGCGTATTGGGACCGGAGAAGTTCCTGGGCCTTGGCCGACCAGGGCATCAATTCACAATCAAGGCAGCCCCAGTCGGTGCTGAACTGCTTCCAGAAGCCGCTGGAGTCCATCGCTGTCCGCATCCGGGCAAGGAAATCGGTCTCCAGTTGCGGATCGGTGAAGAATCGGCGGCCAGTGCGGGTGTAGACGATCCCCGTTTCACCGCCGACAACTCCGAACCGCTCCAGAGCGGCCTCCTTGCTGCGACAGACGATGACCACGGCACGGGAGCCCATGTGCTTCTCCTCGCACACGACCTTCTCCACGCCCTGGGATCGAAAGTAGGAAAACGCCTCGGTTGGGTATTCGAGGAAGCCGTCTTGGTCGCTGGTTTCGCAGGGCGACATCGTCGGTGGCAAGAAAATCAACCATTTGGGGTTGGCAGCGAAGCGGCTCATCACCTCCAGGGCGGCCATTCCGTTCTCTTCCCGGATGGTCACGTTGGAGCGGAGCCGGGTCGAGATGATCCGCTTGCCGAGCACGTCATCAGCATCCAGCAGATCGTCGTGGATCTGCTGCGCCGAAAGCGGTGTTGTTTCATCTTCCGTTGGTAGGAACGGACGGGCTGGTTCGCAGTATGTCCGGGCAGCAGGCACGCAGACGAATTCCCGCTCAGGCCAGCGAAGGGCCGTGAGCTTCCCACCGAAAACACAGCCGGTGTCGATGTTGGTCGTGCGATTGAGCCACTCTGGTTCGGGAACGGGCGTGTGGCCGTAGACGACGGTTGCTCGTCCTCGATATTCCGCCGCCCAGTTATAGCGCACCGGCAAGCCGAATTCGTCGGTTTCGCCGGTCGTTTCTCCATAGAGGGCGAATTCCCGAACCTTGCCCGATCCCCGGCCCTGCATTTCCGCCTTCATTCCGGCGTGGGCGACCACCAACTTGCCGCCATCGAGGACGTAGTGACTGATGAGGCTGTCAATGAATTCGGCTGCTGCTTTCGTGAAACATTCTCGGATGTCTTCCGGCAGGGCCTCCATTTCGGCCACGGACTGAGCCAGACCATGCTTGACCTGCACCTCCCGGCCTTGAAGTTTCCGCAGGAACTTCACGTCGTGATTGCCGGGCACACAGAAGGCATTCCTCTCGGCCACCATGTTCCGAACCAGCCGCAGAGTGTCGAGAATCCGTGGACCACGGTCCACCAGATCGCCCAGGAAGACTACTTTCCGTCCCTCGGGATGCCGGTAGGAGTAAGGGCCCCAAGCGGAATCGCCGTCATGCTGCACCGACTGATAACCAAGTTCCCGAAGAAGTGCTTCCAGTTCGTCGCAGCAGCCGTGCAAATCGCCGATAATATCAAATGGCCCTTGGTCCTCCCGCTTGTCGTTCCACAAGGGAGTCCGTTCAATCGTGGCCGCTTCAACCTCCTCGGGCGTGTCAAAGAAGAAGACGTGCGAGAAGCCCTCCCGCTTTAGCCCCCGCATTGACCGGCGAAGCTGCGATTTCTGCTGCCGGATCACATGCGGCCCGAAGTCCCGGTCTTCCCGGCCACGGTTCCGCTCCTCGCAGACTTTCTCGGGCAGGTTGAAGACCAAGGCCACCGGAAGGCAGTGGTGTTCCCGGGCAAGCTGGACGAGCGGCTTGCGAGCCTCGGGTTGAACATTGGTGGCGTCCACCACGGTCAGTTTTCCCAGGGCCAGACGTTTGCGGGCGATGAAGTGTAGAACCTCGAATGCTTCGTTGGTGACGTTCTGGTCGTTCTCGTTGTCGCCGACCATCCCACGGCATGAATCGGAAGAGAGGATCTCCGTGGGCAAGAAATGCTTCCGGGCGAACGTGCTCTTGCCCGAGCCGCTCGGGCCGATGAGAACGACGAAAGAGAGGTTGGGGATGCTAATTGACATCGTTGAAGAACCAAGAGGTTGAATCGTGATATGTTGAGCAATAATCGCCACGGGTCAAGGATCTGTGCTACTCTCTGCTTGTGATCGGAATTCGTGAATCAGTTGGATTGGTCCTATGATGTGATTGTTGAACTCGTCTATTTGCTCGGCGGGAATCCAATACTCGACACAAGCCCTGCCGCCAGCTTCGTGCGGCTCAAGGCGGTCAGCATAGTCCTTATCAACCTGGAAGCTGACGACATATCCGACGCAGCCAGAGTTTGGGTCTTTTGTGTTCCAATCTCTGGCGATTCGGACGGCGTAATCTTCGCTCAGTACGGGATAGAAGATCGGTTGCGAAGACAACCGTGGCGGAAACCGTCGCCAGCCAGACTCCGTGATCAAGTCCAATTCCTTCTGCCCAAGGGGCCGAAAAAGCGTTACCGTTGTTTTAGGTTGGGACATCGTCAGCAGCCTCCACCCGACAGAAGATCCCCATCTGCGTCGGCGATCCGAGGTCGGGATGTTCTAGCCCCACGGCCCGGAACTCGACCGTGTAGCCGAACCGGCCCGCCACGCCCTTTGCCCATGTCTGGAACTCCTCCCGAGTCCATTCGAAGCGGTGATCCTCATGCCGGAAGGCCCCAGCGGCAAGATTAGGCCACGTTACGTTGTATTCCCGATTCGGCGTCGTCAAAACGATAGTCGCAGGCCGGGCGCACTCGAACACGACCCGCTCGAAGGCGGCCAGTCGTGGCGGATCAAGATGCTCGACGACCTCAACGACCGCCGCCGCCTCAAACCCGGCCAGCCGTTTGTCCCGGTACATCAGCGAGCCGTGCAGAAGCCGAATACGATCTTTCTGCCGGGGAGGCAAGTCATCCAGCCGAAGCCGATCCTTGGCAATCTCCAGCACCCGCACGGCCACGTCCATGCCGACGATTTCCTCAAACTGCTTTTCCTTGAGGAGTTCCCGGAGCAGTTTTCCCTCCCCACAGCCGAGATCCAGGATTCGCTTCGCCCCAGATGCCTTCAAGACCGCCACGACCTCCCCAAGCCGCTGTTCATTGAGGCTGATCGACTTCTCCAGCGTCTCTTCCCGACCTTCGGAGCGGGCCTCGACGAGTTCCTCGGCAGGTTCGTCGTCTTGTTCAGCAAGCCGTGCCAACGCCTGCCGGGCGAGACTGGGCGCATGCTTCAGATAGCGATGGGCAATGGCTTCCCGTCTTGGATGCGATGCCAGCCACCCCTCGCCGTGCTTCAGCAGCTTGTCCATCTCCTCTTGGCCGACATAGTAATGCTTGAAGTTGTCGAAGACGGGAATCAGAACGTAGAGGTGCGTCAGCAATTCGCTCAGCGTCGTGGTCTTCGAGAGCGTGACGGAGTAGTACGGGCTGGGCCCCCAGTCGGCGAAGTTCTCGTCCAGCGGATAACGCACGGCATGAACCTCATAGCCGAGTGGGCCAAAGATGTCATGTAGGAACGTCTCCCCGCCACGGCATGGAAGCACTTCGAGCGAGGCGACCAGCGGAATCGCCGTTCCGGCCAGTTCTGGGCGTTCTTTGGAGCGACCGTCCAACGCAGGGCCGAGCACCTGGGCAATTGCCACGCTCATCAGCGACGAGGCCACATAGGGCCGGTCGTTCACGTACTGGGCCAGGACCGACTGGGAAATACCGCCACGGCCCCGTACCATCCCCACTGGGTCCACGTCCAAGAGCAGAGCAACCGTGCAGCGATCCTCTGCGGCCACTGGGTAGAAAAGGTGGGCATTGCCGAAACTGAGCGGAAAACTCTGACAGCGGGCCGGGTTCTTGTGCAGCAGATACCCCAGATCCGTTGCGGGCCGGTGGGTCGTCGAGATGGACAGCAACATAATGGGACAAACTCTGGGGCTTGACGAAAGAACTTATTTTCGCAACCATCTTCACTACCAGCAAGCGGGGGCAGAACCATTTGCGGCCATCCGGTGTCCTTCTGGAAACGCAGTCGGGGTGCAGAGATTTGCCTAGTATCCAGGACACAACAGTGGTTCAAAGGTTCGTACAGCATGAAATTTATCTTGTTTTACGATGGCTCGATGAAGGACGAATAGGCAATGGACGATCAGAGCCAAACAAAATCATCCGTGGAAGAAATCCGCAAACGCTTCGACGCCAACGTCGAGCGATTCTCCAACCTCGAAACCGGACAGGCTGCGACCGTCGATTCGCCGCTGGCAATGTCGCTCATTGCCGAGGTGGCTGCCGCCGTCACGCCCAAGGCGGCCAGCGTGTTTGATGTTGGCTGCGGGGCCGGAAACTATACCCTGAAGTTGCTGGACCGGCTGCCGAATCTGAATGTTATGCTGGTCGATCTGAGCAAACCGATGCTCGACCGGGCGATGGATCGGATTCGACCGGCCACAACCGGAAACGTCGAGGCCATCCAGGGTGACATTCGGGAAATCGACATCGGCGTCGAGCGACACGACATAATTCTTGCCGCTTCCGTGCTGCACCATCTTCGCAGCGATGCCGAGTGGCGAGCGGTCTTCGAGAAGTTCTATCGGGCTTTGCGACCGGGCGGGGCGATTTGGATCTTCGATCTGATCGAGAGTTCGATCCCCGAGGCCCAGGCGATCATGTGGCGGCGGTACGGTGAATACCTGACTCAGTTGAAGGATGCAGAGTACCGGGATCAGGTCTTCGCCTATATTGAGGAAGAGGACACGCCCCGGTCGCATGCCTTTCAGTTGGACTTGCTCCGAAATGTCGGATTCTCCCGTGTGGATGTGCTGCACAAGAATAGCTGCTTTGCTGCTTTCGGGGCCGTGAAGAGCAGAACGTCGTGACTTTGGTCCGAATAGAGGGTCATGCCAGGACCGACCTGAGTTCCATCGCCGAGTGGATGATCCGATCCGGCTGAACGCCCAGCATCTCAGTCGGCGCATTCTGGCGATTGAGCCAATATGCCTGGAAGCCGAATGCCTTTCCACCGGCCACGTCCCAGCCGTTCGACGACACGAACCCGATTTCCCCACGCTGGATGCCCAGCCGTGTTTCGGCCAACTGATAAACGGCTGGGTGCGGCTTGTAGGTACGAACCTCGTCCACGCTGAGAATATGCCGGAACCGGTCCTCCAGACCGGCATTTCGGACAACACTGTCGAGCATCTTTGGCGTACCGTTGGAGAGGATCGAGCAGGGAACACCGCCCAGGGCCTCCAGGGTGGCGGTAATCTCCGGGAAGGGACTCAGCGTCAAGTACGCCTGCATCAGATGGTCGATCTGATGCTGTGAAGGTGCGAGATCGAGAGATCGGCATGCGAATACCAGTCCATCCTGGGTGACTTGCCAGAAGTTTTCGTACTCTCCCATCAGGGACCGTAGCCAAGTGTATTCGAGTTGCTTCGTGCGCCAAAGGCCGGTCAGGTCGGAGCCGTGGCCAGGGAAGACTTCCTCGCACCGGCTTAGGACGGAGCGAACGTCGAAGAGAGTGCCGTAGGCGTCGAACACCAGTGCCTTGACCATCTTCGGCTCCATCATGGTTGCGAAGCAGGCTGGCCGATGACCGCCTCCCGCAACTTATTCGCCAACTCCTCAGCGGCACGCAGCAGTGCGGCTTCCTGCTCAAAAGCCTTGACTCCGACCGACGTTACGGACGCCTCTGAACCGAAAACCATCTTGATGCCGCTAAACGAGCAGTCGTCCCCGTAGCCGCAACGGATGCAAGGGGCGTTTCCCTGAATCACCATAGTCCCCAGGCTTGTCATCCCTTCCTCCATCATCCAGAAGCTGATTTGCGAGGTTGCCGTCTCGGCAGCAGGCGGCAACCCTTGAGCCCCAGGCGGGAAGGCAGTGGTAATCACCGTAACGCCAAACTTGTGGGCGTTGCCGCCGACTCGGTGCCGGTGGCAGTACATGCGTTCCATGAAGGCTTTGGTCCTTGCATCCAAACTGCTGTAAGACGTGTAGCCGCCGAGCACGAAGGCCGAGGCTTCGTGGAACAATTCGGCCAACTGCTTGCCGTCGTCATCGACAACGCACTGGTTCGTTTCCACGCATCCGAGGCACGCTCGGCAGGGGGCCACTTCCAGGTCGCTCAGTTTGACGAACTGGGTGCTGAGGCCGGTGAGGCTTAGAATACGCTGCACGGCCCGATCCGTGTTGCTGTCAGGCACCGGGCTTCCACTGATTCCCAAGACTTGAATTCCCACTGAGGATCTCTCCGAGTAAAAAGTTCGTATCCAGGCATGAAACCGGGATTCGCTGCTATTCTACCCGAAATGCGTTGTGGAACCATCAAGCCCTCGGCCATGCGGGGAGATGAGTCGCAAGTGCGGCGACCGCAACGGCTGACGGGTAAAATCACCGGAAGCTGATCGTAATGTCGGCATCACGGCTGGCGGCCTCGGCCATGAAGCCGGGCACTTCTTATCAGGCCATAGCAAAGGAAACGATGAAATGCGGAAAAAAGTCTTGATTACGGTTCTCACAGGAATCTCCGTCTTGTTGGTCGTCGCCTGTGGGGGATGGTTGTTAGCCCCGTTGCGAGCAGATGACGGGCAGACCCCATCCCGTCTTTGCGTGGTCTGGTCGAGCGGCGACCCAGGCGTGACGAAGAACGTCTGCTTCATGTACACCCACAATGCGAAAAAACGGGGCTGGTTTGATGTGGTCCATCTCGTGGTCTGGGGGCCATCCGCCAAGCTCTTGGCGGAGAACGAAGAACTCCAAAAGGAAGTCAAGGCCATGCAGAAAACCGGCGTGATTGTCGAAGCGTGCGTGACCTGTGCGACCAGCTACGGCGTCGTTGATGCCTTGAAGAAGCTCGACATCGACGTGAAACCGATGGGACCGCCGCTCACCGAGCGGCTGAAAGGCCCGTGGAAGGTGCTGACGTTCTAACATGAACTGGGAAATTGGGGCGACGACGACAAAATGACCACGATTGGCATGGTGCTTTTCGCACAATTGACGCAACTGGACCTGACCGGCCCCTACGAAGTCTTCTGCCAGATACCGGATAGCCGAGTCCATTTGGTTGCGGCCTTGCACGAACCGGTGGTCAGCGAACACGGCTTAGTCTTCGTCCCGGATACGGCCTTTGGCGATGCGCCTGCCTTCGACGTGCTGTTTGTGCCGGGTGGTCCTGGGGTTAATCGAATGCTGGAAGACGACACATTCCTTGCTTATCTCAGGAAGCAAGCTGAGCAGGCACGGTTCGTGACCTCGGTATGTACGGGAGCGTTATTGTTGGGCGCAGCCGGGCTGTTGCGGGGATACCGGGCGACGACACATTGGTTGAGCCTCGACTTGCTGCGATCCGTGGGAGCCGAACCCGTGGCCGAGCGGGTCGTCGTGGACCGCAATCGGATTACCGGGGCCGGGGTTACATCTGGAATCGATCTGGCCCTGACCCTTGTTGGACTTCTCCACGGCGACAAGGTTGCCCAGGAAATTCAGTTGATGATGGAGTACGCTCCGGTCCCACCTTTTCAAGCAGGCTCGCCAAGAACCGCTCCTGCGGACATCGTGCAAAGGGTTACAGCGGCCCGTCGTGCCATCCAAGAGGACCGCAATCGCATTCTTTCGAAGATAGATCGTCGTCCTGGATGATCGATTGATCCCAAGAGTTGGAATCGCCGCCAGGGTTCATGTTCAAGCCACGGCGGAGGATGTAAACTGAGGGGCATTACATTCGATGAACTTGGAAAACAGGAGCAATAATCAAATGGAACTAACGACTCTGATCGACAACTACCTCGCTGGCCCCCAATTACTGCGAAAGGCTGTGGCCGGGATGACCCAGGAGCAACTCGTGGCCCGGCCCATTTCCGGCAAGTGGTCCACTTTGGAGGTCGTCTGCCATCTGGCCGATTTTGAGATCGTCTGTGGCGACCGGATGAAGCGGGTGATTGCCGAGAACGAGCCTGCCTTTTCCAGCGGCGATCCTGACCTATTTGCCGCACGGTTGGCCTACCACGACCGGATTGCCGAAGAGGAACTCCTGCTCATCGAGACGATCCGCAAGCAAATTGCTCGGATTCTTCGCACGCTCAAGGCCGAAGACTTCCAACGCCGGGGCATCCATTCCGAGGCCGGGCCGCTGACGCTGGAAACGCTCGTTCAGAAAATGACCGCCCACATCCCTCATCATGTTCAGTTCATTGAGGAAAAGAGGAAAGCGATGGCTCGACCATGACTCGCTGCATCTCATTCATCGTGTTGTACGGATTAGTCAACCTCTGCCACGCAGAAGACGGGTTGCCCCAGCCCCATTACCACCGCCAGCCATCCGATCCGGCGTGGCTGGCGAACGTCGTTCAATTCCACGGTCATCTTGGCCCCTCGGTTGTGGCCGGGGCCAGGATGGGAATGATCGGGCTGCGTGCCGTGGAGGCCAAAGGGTATTTCGATGTCGAAGTGACTTGCGAAGGCCCGCTCGCCAAGCCGCCCCAAAGCTGTTTCCTTGACGGTGTGCAGGTAGCGACCGGAACCACGCTGGGCAAGCGGAACCTTCAATGGGTTCAGGCTGACCGGCTGACGATGCGAATCAAGAACACTCGCACCGGCGATGTCGCCGTAGTTCGTCCGACCCCTGCGTTGATGGAACTGCTCGCCTCATTCAAGCCCCAGTCCAAGGTCGGAACCGATCATGGGCATGGTGACGAAGAACAGTTGGAGGCGATTGCCAGAAAGGTTGCGGTTATGCCGGAACGGGATGTTGCGACGGTGACGACGGAGGCGGCGACAAGCAAATGACTCGCCTGCCGTAATTGCCATGACCGTCATCAATCTTTCCTGGTATCTTTGCGTTCTTTTTGCCGTTGCCCTGGCTATCTCGTCCGCAATCACCGTCGCCCCTAACGGACAGGCGGCGATGCGGCTGGAAATGGGAATCTGGTTGGTGTTGTCGATCCTGTTTGCGGCGGTCGCCATTATCTTCAGGCTGCGGCATATTCCGCAACCGAAGTGGTTGCTGCTGCTTTTCCAGAGCCTCGCAGTGCTGGCAACCGTGGTGGTCTTCATGCTGGTCGGAGGTTGAAGGAGAACCATGACTCCCAAACACCCTTGGCTTGGCTTTCTCGCCTTCCTGGTCGTCTGCTTTGCTGCTGCTGGAATCGGCGGTGCGGTTACGACACCGAAGATCGCAACTTGGTATGCGACCCTGGCGAAACCGAGTTGGAATCCGCCGAACTGGATTTTCGGCCCCGTCTGGTCGGCCCTGTATTTCTGTATGGCCGTCGCCGCATGGTCGGTTTGGCGGCAAGACGGGTTTTCCGGTGCCAAGGTGCCTATGACCTTGTTCGGCGTTCAACTCGTGCTGAACGTGCTTTGGTCGTACATTTTCTTCGGCCTTGAAAATCCCGGCCTTGCGTTCGTGGAAGTGCTTGCGCTGTGGGCGGCGATTGCAGCTACGATGATCGGTTTCTGGCAGCGGTCGAGTATCGCCGGAATTCTCTTCGTGCCCTATCTGGCCTGGGTGAGTTTCGCCAGCGTCTTGAACTTCACGATTTGGCGGCTGAATGCATAGGGTGGCGATGCTTACGATCCTCTGGGACAACGACGGCGTGCTTGTAGACACCGAGGGCCTGTACTTCCGTGCCACGCAAACCGTTCTCCAAGAGGTCGGCGTCGATCTGACCGCCGAACAGTTCAAGGAAATCTCCCTGCGCCGTGGCGAAAGCACGTTCGCCCTGGCCGTCGAACATGGAATCCAAGCCGCTGAAATCTCCCGGTTGCGGGCCGAGCGGGATCGCCTCTACGCCGACTTACTGGATTCGCAGTCGTGGGTCATCGACGGGGCCGAAGAAGTGCTGCGGTCGCTGCATGGGCAAGTCCGCATGGGCGTGGTGACGAGCAGCCGCAGGGCGCACTTCGACATCGCCCATGCCAAGAGCGGCCTGATTCCGTACCTCGATTTCGTCTTGGCCCGTGAAGACTATCAGCACACGAAGCCGCACCCGGAGCCCTATCTGACGGCGTTGGCCCGATATGGCCTGCGGCCCGAACAGTGCATCGTGATCGAAGATTCAGAACGTGGTTTGGCGGCGGCGACGGCTGCCGGGTTGCCATGCCTGATCGTGCTGAGCGAATGGACCATGGACGGGGATTTCCGTGCGGCGTGCCGGGTGTTGAAGAGCATCAGGGAGGTGCCGGGCGAGGTGAGTAAGCGAATGAAGGCTGCGAAGCCCCATGTTCTTTAGCGAGTCTCCACGATGACCAACTGGTGTGCCTCTGCCCAGGTCGGCGGCTCGCACTTGTTGGCCAATTCACGGATGACTCTCTCCGGGACCGACCGTTCCCGCCGTTTGTTTTGGGCAAGGATCACCGGCAACGGAGGTTCAATATACACGATCTCAATGCGAGCACCATAATCGGCAAACAGGTCGAGCCACCGCTGCCGAGTCTGGCGTAGAAGATTCGTGGCACTGAAGGCGAAGGACTGGCCGGAGCGGAGAAGTTCCCGACAACGCTCTCGGGCCAGTTGGATCACCTCGCCCTGGTTCTCCACGGCTTCGATGTCCAGTTCATCACGAGTGTCGTCCAGCGATACGACGGGAAGGCCGGAACGGTTCGCTGCCAGCCAAGTATCCTTGCCGCTGCCGGGCAGGCCCGACATCACGGTCACGGTGCAACGGTAATCCTCATGAGGAACGTAGTGCAGGTTCGGCTCCCGCTGCCGATAGAACAGGAAGCGGGCATGGTCGTTGGCGAACCGGTAAGGCTGCTCAAAACAGTCGGCCTCCTCGGCAGCCAAGTTCCAGAAGTGCAAGTTTTCTTCCGGCCGTGTCATCTCGTCGGTGCTGCGACCTCTTGTGTCGGCGATGGCGAACAAATAGAGCAGCCGGTTGCTGATGAACCAGGACAGCGAAATGACTTCGTGAGCAGGATTCGCCCGTTCCAGCAGGAAGGCGGGGCGACCATGGTAGCGGACCAGCCGGGCGATTTCCTCCCGTGTCGCCAGATCGCAGCCCAGGTCACGCAGCACTGACCGGACAAGATGTTCGCCCTTGACGGCATGTTTCGGGGAGGCGATGCGTCCCGTGCTGGGATCGACCTGGGAGGTGAGCGGCTTGGCAGCATCGTGGAACAGGGCCGTGAAGAGGAGGAGCATCCGCTGCCGTGGCGTGAGGCTCGGCCACTCGTCGAGCCGTGGCAGTTCGGCGCAGACCATCTGCGTGTGGGCCCAGACATTCCCTTCGGAATGCCACCCGCCGTCCTGCTCGCAGTCGGCCATCGCTCGACACCACGGCTGGTCACTTGCCCACGCCATGATCTCTTCGAGGGATGCCTGGGAAAGCTCATTCCACGTCATGACCAAATGTCGGCTCCTTCTTTCAGTAAATTGGGGACTATGGCCTGGTGCTGCCAGTGCGTGCTTTGCTTCACTTTTTCCACGAACTCGGGCCTGACGAACTTGGCCCGACCGGTCACGGCTCCATCCGCTTCCGTCCGCAGATACAGCCCTTCCATCAAATTGTCTACACGTTTCGTGAGGGGATTCTCAAAGCGGCTGTCAAAGTGCGACGGGCCGATCAGGTCCGCAAGTTCGTCTCGGGTGACGGCCCCGACATGGAGGACCGGCACGGTTTCGATGTTCGTTCCGTCCAGCAGGGCCATCCGCAATTCGAGGCTTAGGAAGTCCTCGCTCTCCTTGTCATAAATGTCGAACTCGAAGAAGTAATGCGGAAGTTGCCGGTAGTGGACCGAGTGCCGGGCATACATCCATTCGCCGAAGAGGATGTACCGGTCTTCCAGCCGTTCCTCCAAAACCGGACGCTTCACGACCGTCCATTGCTTGAACAAGTCGTACTGCGGGTGCATGCCTTCGGTAATCAGATGGCCTCGGCACTGGAGAACCAACTGGCCATCGGTGGAGAAATGTATGCCGACGTTCGTGCCGTCGATCTTCTCCTCGACGATCAGCGACTCATCGGCGATGAATGCCTTGGATTCGGCCTCGCCGAGATGCTTGTCGTCGTCCGTACCCTCGGAGCCGAAAATGTGCGGTGTTCTGGGGTACTTGATGAAGTCGTCGTGCGAGCTACCCATGATTGGCCTCGGTTTCTGAAACACGCCCACTTCATTGTCGCTACTCCTGCGACACCAACAAGAGGGGGCAACACTATTCGCAGTCATTCGGTGTCACGCTTGAAGATCCAGCGGCCAAACTGGGCGCAGAGAACCACGTAGTCCCCAAGACACAAAATCGGTTCAATGGTTCGCACAATATGAAGATTGCCAAGATCAGCGTGACCTGACACCGTCGTCCAATGCCAATCCCTCCTGTGCTGCCCATCGACGCAGGATCTCCATTTCCTTCTCCGTTGGCAACCGATTCGCTCTTCCCTTGACCTGGCAGATAGCTTTTCTGCCCACGGCCACCTCGACCGTGAGCACCCGTTTTCGGCGGCCATTGCTTCGTTCAAGCCCCAGCGACCAGATTGCGGCTTTGCCCGAAACACAGGAATGCTCGTAGCTGGCAACGCAGTGACGCATGGCACCGCCTTCGGCACGCAATTCTCTCCGAGTCACGATTTCCCGGATCGTCCACGACCGCAAGTCCTCGGAGTTGGCCGTGCCCTCCATCCAGTCGAATTCGCCGATGCCGCATTCATACCACGACATGTCGGCTTGCTCGGGTTGCTTTCGCAACTCAACATGCCACTGCCGCATTTGCCGCAGGAGAGAATCCGGCGTGCGTCCTTTGATCGAGAAGTTGGGTTGTGGCGGGCCAATTTCCGCTTCACCGGCTGCCGTGGCTGCTTTCTGAAGCTCGAACTTCTGGTGGTGGATGTAGTCCACGATGGGGCCAATCTGATCGATGTCCAACATCGGGCTGCCGATCAGCCATTGAATCACGGAAGTCCAAAACTCTTCGTGGTTGAAGTCGAATGCCAGCTTTGAGCCGAGCACAGCCTCGACCATGCGCTCGTTACCTCCGAGGCCAAGCACTTGTGCCCGGCGGCAGGCAGAGTAGATGGTGTGGTCAGATGGTGCTTGAAGGAAATGACGGACCATTCCTTTAGTGAGATGGGCTGGCAAGCCGAGATGCCGAGGGCTCTTTCCCATGGCGATCTCGATAAACCAATGCTGCTGTCGTCGAGCTTCGGGCGCACATCCCCTGAACCAAGCGGAATCCATAAAACCGGGCACCGGGAATTTCGCTAGAAGGTGGCGTGCCAGCGAAGAGAACTGGCGGTGGGAATTGTGCGTCTGTGGTTTCCACTGCTCGACGGGCCGTAGCCACTGCCCGTGGTGCTGGGCCAGCGACGAGAGGGCGTCGATGAAGGTGTTGCCCGCTTGCGTGCCATACTGCCGGACCACCGGCTGCATGATGAATAGATTAGCATGCTCCTTGGCTTGCAGAAGAAGTCGCTGGAAGGCGTCTCGGGCATCGTCTTCAAGCGATTCGAACGCTACGGCGATTGAGGCGAGATGCGGCTGGGTAAGGTCCGACGCAGCCAGTTCGTTGCGGGCGATCTTCAGAATGACCGCTCGGGGATGGCGTGATTCGAGTTTCTTCCGAGCAGATCGGGACTTGAGAAGTTGTTGCAGCGCAAAGTACCGTTCCTTGCACCGCTGGTGCCAGTGCTTTTCCACTCGCACGCTGAATCCGTGGTGGGCGCACCAGTTCACGTACTCCTCAATGGTGCGGAGTCCCAGCGCAGCCAGGTGCCGTTCAAGCTCGTGGTCGTGTAGGTCTGAAAGGGTTTGGGTATCGGTGTTCTGGATCGTGGTCATGGATCTGTCGAATCATCGGGCTGGCCTTACTGGATTCCAACGGGAAGAGGACAGATGCATAACTGGTGTTGTGAAATGATCGTTGCACGGTAATGGCTCCTGAAAAAGGGAGATAGCTCGACTTTTATGACACAAGGCCAAGTTCGGAGGTTCGCCTGTGCGGCCTCCTCAAACGCCTTCCCCCACCGTCAAATACTTCTCGGCGGCCCATTTCTGCATGATCTTGCGGGCATCGGGGCTTGGCGGCATGTTCCCTTTCCCCTTCGCCTGCACGATGGTACGGGTGCTGGGATCGATCTCGATGGTGAGGACGTGCTGCTGGCCCAAGCGGCTGTGGCACATCATGGACCAGATCGAGCTAACCCGCTTGAAGCAGCGGTTGCCGTAAGTGCCGACGCAGTGCCGCATGACCTTGCCTTCGGCAGTCAGTTCGTTGCTGTCGAGCAATTCCCGGATCGTCCAGGCTCGCATGCCGAAATGTCGCTCTTCTTCGTGGCACTCGAAGTTGCCGATCCCGGCGTTGTGCCACCGCAGCTTCGGGGCCAGGGAACATGTCGTGCTCGGGGCTCGCCACCCAACGACTTTCTCGATCAGCGTCATAACGGTCTTTCGTTTTTCTGGCAGCAGCGGCTCCAATCGAAAGATGAACTTGTGGAAATGGAGGTATTCGACGATGGCCCCGACGTAGGGGAGCACCAGATCGGCGTTGCGAACAACGAACTTGATCACCCTCTCCCAGTACAGTTCGTGATTGAACTCCCGGCCAAGGCGAGTGGCGATCACTGCATTGACGACGGCCTTGTCGCCGCCGAAGTCGAGGATCTGGGCCCATCGGAATGCCTGCTCGATGGTGTAGCTGTTTGGGGCTTGGCCGAAATGTCGGACCATCTTCTTGGTCATTCGTAGCGGAATGTCCGTGCCGTTGATGCCGTAGCCGAGTCCCAGATGCCGGAACCACTTCTGCTTCTGGCGGCCCTCTCTTGACCGGCCACAAAACCATGCCTCGTCCATGAAGTTGGGGACTGGGGCCTTTGCCAGGAGATGTCGGGCCAGGCTGCCGAACTGCCGAAGATGATTCGACCCTGCTGGTTCCCACGTCTCGGCCTCCCCCAGCCAGGCTTGGTGCCAATGGGCCAGGGCAAAGGAGGCTTGGACATAGCAGGCGGCATCGGTCCACGATAACCGTCCGGCGATGGGTTTCGGGTGTAGTAGGTCAGTACGAGTCCAGATCGTATGCAGCAGGCGCAGGAATGCCTGCTGGACGCCTGGACGGCGAGCGACCTGGGTAATGGCTTGATGAATGATGGTATCAAGGCATGTCTTGGCGCAGCGTTTGCGCAGGGATTGGTTGAATGGCATGGGAGTTCGCCGCAAGAAAGAGGGAATGAGCGAGAGCCGGGGCGACGGACACGTCGGCCTGGCCTACGGCGAAATCAGCCGAGAAGCGGCTCTTCAGGCGAATTGAAGAAGGGTGTAGGTACGCATGGCTCTATTCCAGATGATCCAAGAGATCGGGTGTTTCCCAAATCCCAGACATTAGAAAGGGCCGAAAGGTTCGGAGGAGGAAGGCTGCATCGCCCGTGGCGGCCCGGAACCCCCTATCTTGCTTCCGTTTCGCCGCTTGGCTATGATGGGGGTTCAGAAAAACAACGTCCTATTTGAGGAGAAACGAATAAGAACGTGGCCGACGACGGCCACACCGACAATTCGACGACTTTTGCGAAAGTCAGTCCTGCTTCCTCACGAACCGCCAACTTGGGCCTTCAGGCCCTCGTATCTACAAGAAGCAGTGCTGGTTGTCGCCCCCGCCTGGGGGCGTCGGCCATGCGCTGTTCTTGTAGGCCCTTGGCGGGGCCGTGAGGAGCGGTCATGGTGCGGACGCTCCCTCTTTTTTTGCGCCTACCACGGTTGCTGACACCAAGCAAGGCGTCTTCTTGATAGGCACACCAAGAAATACGTTGCGATTTCGAGAAGCGGGCGGTAGCGGCAATGATGGACGAACGCAGTCTGGGACTTTTTCTCCAGTGCTGGGAATGGGCATACGAGCGTGGGTATTCCTTTGTCGCCCGCCAAATTGATCCAGAGAGGTCCAACGAGGACATCCTGCTTTGCCAGAAACGAATCGATCAGCGGAAAGCTGAATTGGATCGACGCACGAGAAAGGCGGATCAAGACATCCCTAGCGTAGGCAAGGTGGTGATGGTCGATCAGCCCGGAGAAACGTGTCGTTCCGGCAAGCGTGAAAAATCTTTTCTGCGAGGGCAATCGGGCCTGCGGGTAATGGCCGATCATCAATGGGCGGAGATCGGGGCCGCGGCCGGAACGAGGGCTTGCCGATAGTTCC
>Ga0181520_10004519_pt1 | contig 23184 bp, 26 predicted proteins | sample PEATcosm2014_Bin_29_FD_132451 | JGI IMG/M metagenome (GOLD analysis project Ga0181520, IMG submission 132451) | Peatland microbial communities from MTU Mesocosm Facility, Houghton, MI, USA - PEATcosm2014_Bin02_30_metaG | ecosystem: Environmental > Terrestrial > Soil > Wetlands > Peat | place...
AAAAGCATCTGATTTCTTTCCGGTCGCTCTCCGTGAGCTGCGCCCACGATTTCTTTTTTTCATATCCTCATTGTCGCATGTTTTTTCGGCGGCCGACTGTCCTAATTCAAAAGAGAAATCGGGTGACGCTCAACTGGGTTGGTAAGTGGACGATTATAAACCAAGATAAGGAGATGTTCTTCAGATCGTGTTCGTATCAGCGCAGTCTTAATTAGATTAATGAAAAAAATAGCACCCAGCGCCGCGAAGGCTTTTGGTGTAACCTCTTTTGAGGATGGGAGGGTTGTGTTGGTTAAAAGGGGCGGAGATCTTTTTGTATCAAAAAGAACGACAAAAAGAGAACTGAATAATCTCATAAGAGTGAAAAAGTGGCTGAAAACAAACGGCAATTTATCGGGTCGGAAGACCGGTCTTCGTTTATGCGTCACCGCACCAGAAGTTGTTGAGTGGCGGGGTTCTGATGACGTCCTGGTTATGGAATATTGTGATGGAGTCAATTTAGAGATCGAGCTGATGAAGAATGATAAAAATAGGGATTTTTACGTTGACATCATTTCAGATATCTTGCGTTGGATGAGAAACGGATCGTTTTATTGGCAGGGGTTTGCGCCGAGAAATATTCTATTCAACAAAAAAAATAACACCGTTACGTTGGTTGATTTCGAGTCCGGTTTGAAGATCGGCAAGGGGATGATGTCCGAGAAGGATTTTAATCTCTTTATTCAAAACAGGGTTATGCTGGAGCTCGCGACCGTCCTGTTTACTAATGAGCAACATGATCTTTGCCCAAATGTTTGGAACTATTCCAAACGGATATCGGTCCCGCTGGAGAAAGTTGACGGTAGGCGAAGGCGGGGGTATGTCTTATTCCATCACCCTGGCGCGCATAAAATCAAACATAAGGATTTAGTGTGCATTGAAAAGAGCATCATTTCCATCGCAACGCCGTTTTACTGTAAAAGCAAGGTCTTTTATCCGTTGATCGCATTGGCAAAAATTAAATCAATAGATATATACGTAAAAACCGTAATCGAACTCGAAGCTACGGAAAAGTTGTCTTGGCCAGAGACAATTAGAAAAGCAATCGGCTCTAATAATAAGCGCCCATGAAAAATATCATCTTGCTAGGCGGAGCGCCGGCTATAGGGAAAACCACAGTAGCGCAAAAACTGGTACGTCAACTTAAGATACCCTGCATTTCTACGGATGAAATAAGGGCGAACATGAGAATGAGTGAGAATAAAAATGATGCTCCGGCACTTTTCTTTTTTGACAAGCACGCAGTGGGGGATCCTGCGAAATTCCTTGATGCGATAAGCCCGGATGTTTTGCTTGATGCGGTGGATGAGGAATCCAGAGAGGTATGGCGTGGCGTATTGAGAGTGATCGACGACAGTACCGGGGGAGGGCCTCTTATGATTGAAGGGGTGGCCGTTTTACCCGAAGAAGCTGCAGCGCTCGAAAGACATAATGACAATGTCAAAGCCATTATTTTGACCAATAATAATCCTGAATTGATACGACGCACCATTTACGGCCGAGGTCTCGGAGGCGATCCCGATCTTTTTTCGGAAAAACTGAAGCACAAGCAAATAAAATGGGTTGAAGCCTCGAATCAGAGATACCTGCAAGAGGCTCTCGGGCACGGACTGGAAATTTTTGACGTGAATGATCCGGATCACATAGAAAAGATTATTAAATCAATAAGTTAATATATGAGATATGAAGATAAACCGCGATAGCCCGAAGATCATTTTTGTAGTACATTCGTTCCATATAAGCGGCGTTTTAACGCAAAGCTTGGTGCTTGCGAAGCACTTTGAAGATACGGGGTACGACGTGTTGGTCATCGGCAAAAAAGGGAAATATGGCGATAGGCTGTTCAAAAAATATGGCATAAGAACGCTTTTTAGCGACGCCAAGACGCCGGAGAGGGTTAGGAATCTTGGTTTTACCGTCAACGTAAAATTGATGATCTGCGAATCACTATTTTCATACGAGGCGTTTATCGGTGTTTCCGGATTGTCCCCGGGGTCGCCCAAGGTGCTCAGAGTTCACGAGGAAATAAGTGAAGAGTTACTGAAGAAGGGTCTATGGCAGGGTGCTTTGAAAATCCCCATTCAAGAAGTATTCGACTGGTTTGAATTGACGATATTTCCCAGCAATCACACGACGGAGTTTTATTCCCAAAAGATCGGGCATAATGCGTTTTCGGTGATACCCATCACCATTAATAATGAGGATGCGCGCAATGTCGTGCACAAAAACGATAAGGTTTTCAGGATCTTGCAGCTAGGAACCGTTTACGAACGGAAAAACCCTATTTTTACGCTTATTGCCTTTGAAAAGTTCTTATCCAAATATGCTCCGCCGAAAGCAGAGCTCATCTTTGTAGGGGCACGGAGCGCGGATAAGAATGAAATTGATTATATCAGAAAATTAAGGGCGGAAATCAAAGCCAGAAAGCTATCAGATAAGGTCAAAATCGTAAAAACGAGTATGTCTCCGGAAAAATATATTTTCAAAGCATCGGTGGTCACTTTGCACTCTCTTTCCGAATGCACCCCGACGGTCTATCTGGAAGCAAACCACCTTGGTAAATATGTTGTAGGTTCGATAGTGGGCGGAGTGAGTGAAATTGTAAAGAACGGCGTCAATGGTTATCTGTTTGATTATGGAGATACCGATGAGCAGGCGGATCTCTTTGGTAAGGTATATAAAGAGAATCCCTTGAGCGCGCCCAACAGGGATTTACAGGAATATTACTATGATAATTTCTCCAACAAACTATTCTTCGCCAGAATAGAGGAAAGCTTTAAAATACTCTTACATGGACGATATTAAAGGGATAATTGATAATCTGGCCGGATCGCTGGCGGATAAATATCTGTTGGCAATGGATGCAGCCGGGACGGAGACCGCCCATTTGCCGGTCGACGAGATAGGCGGGCTTGCCGCAAAGCTCAAAAAAGAGGATCTGGCAAAAAGCGGCATGGCCGATCAAATCGCATTGGATGCCGAGAGGTATTATCTTGAACAGTTGAAGGATCGGCATCCTGCCTTATATGGAGAATATCTTGAGATCAAAAAAAATCAGCAAAGCAAAGAGCTAAAAAGAGAAGCTTTCTTGAAATTGGAGCGCATCTTCCCGGATACCGAAATGAAGTTAAGGTATATCGAGGGCAAAATGGAGCTGAATATCCAATCGGATCGGGAGTATTTCGTTCGGGCATGTCGGGCGATAGCGTCCCGCCGCATAACCGGAGAAATTGAAAATCTAAGAACGCTGTTTGTACAACATTCCGGCAGCACTGAACATTTCGGCGACTATTTGAATATTATAGGTTTTCTTGATGTGACCGCTATTTTGATTTTGTTTCGGAAACAAATATTAGAAATGATAGCCGACAGTTTTGGAGGTAAGAAGGTGCGCGTCGTTTTCTATAAATGCCTGAGATTGACCCACAATGGAGGGGACGTGGGATTCCATCACTTACTTGATGATTATTACGGATCCGACAAAAACGGGAAAAGTCTTAAATTCATTGCGAAGGCCGATTTTTTCCAACTGGACGCAATAAAAAATATCGTCAGAAAATTTCGAGAGTTCAATCTTCTATCCGAAAATACGGTCATAGTTTCGGATTTCGACCTTCTGAAATTCAAAGGATATGAGATGCCACAAGGTAGGGTGAATACGTATCTCAGCAGCCTCAAAAAATATTTTAGCGGCACGGACGTGGCTGTTCGGCTTGAGACCGAGTATTTTAAGGGCAAAGATTTCAATTCTCAATTCACCGAGATATGGAAATCAATTGACGGGGGAGCCGGGAAGTATATCAATCATAATGAATTTCTTCGTATAGAGAGGGATTATAAGGATCATTTTTCACAAACAATGAAAAGCTGGGATGACGAAAGGAATCACTATTACTCGGTCAGCTCGACCGCAAGAAATATAGCTGAGGGCATCTACGTTTCGTCAGAGCCAACCATTGTATTTGTTTTTGGAGAAGCCACCGTACACGGCGAAAGATTCAATTTAGCGACGGGAATAAAAATACCTTTCTTGGGATTGGAAAAAATGAAGGCAAAGATCCAGCAAGATGCTATAGTATTAGTGTAATTTTAATTCTAAAATCAAAGATATGGCAGACGAGAATGGTGGTTCGGTGGAAAGGTTCTATCTGGACATGGAGGAATTGAAGAAGGTCGAAAGGCAATACGCCCTGGAGATGCATTACATGCGTTATCACTTTGCCAGGCAATACGCTAAGGGTATTGTTTTGGATGTATCCTGTGGCTGTGGCTATGGGACCTATATGCTGACGCAAAAAACACCCGATGTTAACCATGTCATCGGAGTGGATCTTTCTCAAGAGGCGATTGATTACGCGAATAAGCACTACAAAAACGATAAAAACGAGTTTATATGTTCGTCGATACAAGACTTCAATTATGATAAAAAAATCAACTACGCGGTTAGCCTTGAAACAATCGAGCACCTGAAAGATCCTGCCGATTTGGCAAATTTGTTCCGGCGGCTTGATGTCGATGAAGCCGTAGTGAGCTATCCCTCAAGAAAGACCACTCACTATAATCCATATCATTTTCACGATTTAAGCATGGATGATATTAAATCGATATTTTCACCGGATTATGTAGTGTTTGATCAATATCAATATCACAGAGAATTTACTTATGTTTTCTTAAGAAAACATAAGTAATAATAAAGCGTAATGTTCGATTACAAATCGACAGTACGCCAAAAGTGCGAAATTGTCCTGCTCTCAATTTAGCGTTACAATCTTTCGTATGGAATATCAAATTTCTCTTGACGAGCAGAAGCGGATATTGGAGTCGGTGGACAAACGGACGGATGCGGAAGCCGCGCGGATAAAGCGTTATCTCGCTATGCCGGACCTTTCGCGGACGCCGGGGAGCCCGCTCTATGAAATAATCCAGACTGTACGTAATACGCCGACGCTCAAGGGATTTGATAATATCGTCATTCCAGAGATCGTGCCAGCGACCATCAGTTTTGATCTTTTTGATTTTGCCTCGGATCATCCGACGCGATCAAAATCGGACACTTATTACGCGGACGATAAAAATATTTTGCGCACGCACGACACGGTGATGTGGTATTACTACACGCAATTGCCGGAGGTCAAAGAGCGTATCGCGCGCCGCGAGAAACTTGGTGTCGTCTGCTATGGCAAGGTTTATCGGAAGGACGAGATCGACCGCAATCATATGAACACCTTCCACCAGATTGATGGATGGTATATGACGCCAGCCGACACCGACCCGCTCACAATCGATGATTTGCGGAACGCGCTTGCTGATATCGTCCGCACGCTCTTTGGCGCGAACGCGCACTTTCGATTTCTCGACGACACGTTCCCATTCACCGACCCATCGCTTCAGGTGGAGGTATGGATCGGGCCTGGCGCACCGACAACCGAATCATCCGATGACGCAGGGCCGGATGGCGGCCGATGGATGGAGATCCTCGGCGGCGGCATGACTAAACAGAGCGTGTTCAAAAAACTTGGTGTCGAGGGTTATAACGCTTGGGCATTCGGTTTCGGGCTTGAGCGGCTTGCGATGATTAGTATGGCTTTGCCGGATATTCGTCTACTGTGGTCAGAGGACGAACGCGTGAAGAGACAGTTACATATGGGCACCAAGTTCGTGGAGGTAAGCAAATATCCGCCGGTCATTCGTGACATTTCTTTTACCGTTCCAAAAACGTTTACGCCGAACAATTATTTTGATCTTGTGCGCGACATCGCGGGCGATCTTGTCGAGCAGGTGGAACTGATCGATGAATACGAGAATGATGCCAAGTTTGGCGCGGATAAAAAGAGCTATGCATATCGGATCACGTATCGCTCAAGTGACCGCACGCTTACGAACGAAGAGGTGGATATGCTGCACAATAGAATAGAAGAGGCGACCACTAAGGAGTTCAGCGCCACCGTCCGATAGTAATCGTAAAATCAATAGCTCTGAAAATTGGGGAAGCGGACGTTAGGGTCTATTCATTTAGATTCTGTCCCGTGCGCTGAAAAATCAATTGTTTTAATATATTATTGACACATGCGTATTGGTATTGATTTTGATGATGTTGTAGCGGATTCATCTACTGCGATAATAGAAATACATAACAAAACGCACGCAACCTCTTTTAAGAAGGATGACTTTCGCGATTATCTCTGGGAAAACATTTGGGGCGGAACTCGGGAGGATAGAATAAAGGAAATCGATAAGTTTTTAACGGCAGATCAATCGAGGACGATTAGTCCGATTGCGGGGTCATTTAGGGCAATTGAGGAGTTAAAAATGAAAGGACACGAACTTTATATCATTACGGGACGTGGGGATAAACATATCGAACAAACTGAGTTATGGATTAGAAACAATTTTCCAAATGTGTTTGATGGTATATATTACACCAATTCGCAAATGAAATCTGAAACATGTAAAAATAACGGAGTGAAGGTCTTGATCGACGATAACCCAGAGGTTGCCCTTGAATGCGCTAAAGATGGTATCCGAGTCTTCATTTTTGATCAGCCTTGGAATCGAGGTTGCTCCTTTCCTGCGAACGTAGAGAGAGTCGTCTCCTGGGATGAGATGGTTGGCAAGCTATGTTAAGCAGTTCAGAGGATATTAAGGTAGTATCTGAGAAATTATAGTTAGTAAAAAATTATTTCTGCTATCATTACCCTATGCCTTTTCACCGCAAACCAACCGCCGAATGGGATAAGATGGCCTCGTGGTGGCACGCCGAGGCTGCCGACCATGGCGTCTATCACCAACACACCGATATTGATCCGGTGGTAAAAGAGTTGCTCGGCTCGGTCAAGGGGAAAAAGGTGATCGAGATCGGATGTGGAAATGGATATTTTAGCCGCGCACTCGCGAAGCGCGGCGCGAAGGTGACGGCGCTCGATATTTCTGTGGAGATGATCGCCATCGCGAGCGCGGAAAAAAAGAAAAAATCACTTGGCATTGCTTATCTCGTGCGTGACGCGGCACGATTGCGTTGCGTTAAAAACGGATCGTTCGATCTCGCGGTGGCGAATATGGTGTTCATGGATATTGTGAATATTAAGGCGGCGGTTAAAGAGATTGGTCGCGTGTTGAAGCCTAACGGCAAATTGGTGTTCTCGATTCTCCATTCGGCGTTCATGTTTGATGGGACATGGGAGGATATCAAAGGCAAAGATCGCTTTGGCCGCATCGTGTGGCGCTACCTCCATCCTTATGTCGATATAAACCATTGGGATGGCCGCCGACTCAACACAAGAGGATATGTTCGTCCGTTGGGATTCTATATGCAGGCGTTACGAGCGGCGGGATTTGCGATCACTGATCTCCGCGAGATCGCGACCAAGAAGCCATTACGTAATGTATCTGCCAGAAAGGAAAATCTATTAAAAGCTTCGCGCTACAGTTCCATTACCGAGAAAAAAGAGAAATTACGATCCCGATCCGAAATTCCATATTTTTTAGTGATGGAGGCAGAAAAAATTGTTCAAAAAAATAATGGATAAAGGCCTCGTCATCCATACTGTCATCTATAATAACGAGCATAAAGTGCTCATTGTAAGGCGTGCGAAGGCGAACGATATCCTGCCGAGATATTGGGATATTCCCGGCGGTACATTGGAGGATGGCGAAGATCCCGCCGCTGGCGCGATCCGTGAGGCTAAAGAGGAAACCGGATTGGATATCGTGAACTTGCGCTTATTTTTTGAGCACTCCAATGTCGATGTCGCCAAGAATAAGCAGTTTGTTACCCTCGTTTTTGTGGCAAAATATCTAGGCGGCGAGGTGACGCTCAACCTCGAAGAGCACGAAGAATATATGTGGATTGATCCGAAAGAGATCGGAAATTATGAAGCGGTGACATATCTGCCGTCATGCCTCGCGGTATTCAGGCAATATTTTTCAGAATAATTTTCGCTGTTTCTTCAGGTGTTTGCTCGGAATTATCAATGATTATTCCAAACGAGGGCATGGGGATTCCGATCTTGTAGTGGTGTTTGATGCGGTCGCGTTCCTGCTCATCCAATGTTCTCTCGCCTCGATTATCTGATCATCGCCGCCGAGCGATGCGATGACTGCTTTTATTTCTTTATTTTCAAATGCATCGATCAGATCTTTGGATCGCTTTTCTTTTGAAGCCCCGATCTTTTTGGTAGTAGGGAATTCTACCGGTTCAAGTTCAAAAATCTCTTGTAGGCGTTTAAGCCCCAACTCATACATTTGAGGCCACTTCCCGGGCGCAGCAAAAGAAGGGGAGAGGATAGCGATTTTGTCGCCTTTCTTTAGTTTGTTGAGCTTAACGAAATCCATATCTATATTCTACCCCGTCCAGGCGAATATTCGAGTTTGGAGATATCAAAAGGATGGCCCTAGTGCAAAGTTTCCGATGACCTATTCCCTATGGCACTAGGTCAGCCGACCGGAGCTCAAGTGATGCTTGTACTGTCTAGACGAAAGTCCGAGTCCTGTCGCCCCAACAAAAAATCCCACGATGATGGGATTTTTTGTTGCGAGGCTCGTTGCCCAAAGGGCAACGGCCCGCAAATGGTGGAGATTACGAGGCTCGCACCAGAGTGCGGCCCGCAAGTTTCGTGTTGTTGGATTTTTTTGTTGCGCCGCTTTCAGCGAACCTCGCCTTTGGTGGGAGGCTCGTTCCGCAACGCTTTTTAATATTCTTTTAATGTCTGATCGGTATGATGAGCTTATGTATTTTGTTTATATTCTCCTGAGCGAAAAAGACCACCGAACTTATGTTGGCTTTAGTAATGACGTGATGGCTCGGCTCAAGCGGCACAATGCTGGCCATGTCGCGGCGACAAAGAACAGGAGGCCGTTGAGGGTGCTTTTCTACGAGAGATTCAAAACCGAAAAAGAGGCGAAAGAGCGGGAATTTTGGTGGAAAAGTAGCACTGGCAGAAATAGATTAAAGAGCATTTTCAAGGAAGGGGGGTTTTGAATTTAGTTCCCGCAACACGCAAGGCAGAATCTTTAAAGACCGAGAGGCCTCATTTTTGCTACATTTTCAAAATCGATTTTTCGCAAAAAATGAGCCACCCCGACAGGACTCGGACTTTCCGAGACAGGGATGCGTCGTGGTTCTTTATTAGGTCAAAATAAAAAGCCCAAGAATAACTATTCTTGGGCTTTAGAGGATTGATACTCTTGTGATTTTCGGAGTTGCTTGATTGAGCGAATGAGATTTTTTCTTGCCATCCGCTCATACCTTTCAACGAAGATTCGGTGATGGTAGATGGTGGGCCGGGCGAGAAATTTTTTTAGGATTTCCTTTCGTTTCTCTGCGAATGTGAGCCACGGAACCCATGCATATTCGTTTCGTATGCAGACCTCGTACTTGTCGAAATCATTTTGTGGAGCGCCGAGTATGGCGAGATCGATATCCATCACGAGTTGTTCGTCGCTCCCGATCAGTTCCCCCGTGTGGGTTGTGGCAGCGATGAGGCGGACAATCTGGTCGATGAGCTGCTCATCCCTTGCGCCGAATTGCCGCAAGAAAGATTGCGCCCATATGCCGCTTCGCTTCTCGTTGTCGTAAGTTCCGGGATTGTAGTACGCGTCATGCAGCCATAGTGCCCCTTCGACAGCGAGTGGGTTAATGGCAACATAGTGAACGTCCTGGAATAGTTCGATGCACCGCACGACATGGCCATCTAGCGTGTGATAATATCTGCGGGGTAGGGAATATCGTTTTGTCAGCGCGCGGAAGGAGGCATCCAGTTCTCGGTCGGAGATGCCTATTTGTTGCGCAAAGCGTTGCCAGAGTTCTTTACTGTTCATCGCGTTTCCTTTCTGTTGATGGTGCGTCCAAAAATGTTCGCCCGTCGACGAAGTTCATCGAGTGAGCATGAGGTGTTGATATACGTAAAGGCGAGCCTGTGTTCTTCGGCAATCCTTCGCGACTCCTCAAGGCCCGGGATTCTTTCGATGAATGGAAGCAGTTCTCTCGTCCCGCGATTGATGACTCGCGTAGCGTTTTCCGATGGGTCATCGCATCCGAAGAAGATCACGTTTCCGCCAATAAAACGGAAGAGCGATTTTTCCGGAATGAGGCCATACGCCGCTTCCACGAAAACATTGCTGTTTTTGGGAGCTTTTCGCAGTTCCTTCGCGAGCCTTCTGAGCCATGCATCCTTAAGAAACGCCGAAACTTCAGCATCTCTTTGGAGTGTGAGTTCGATCAGGTTATCGGTGCCGAATTGCCTCGCAACGGCATCTTTGAACGAGTCGTTCCAACGATCCGTTTCGATGAAATGGTTGTTCCCGCCCTCGCCGGTAAGCATTCTGAGAAATGTTGATTTTCCGGAACCCGGCCTTCCGACGACCAGAAAAATATTTGAGACACCGAGTGCCGTCTTCAGTAGTTCGGAAACGACGCGCGGGGAAACGAGCTCGTGGAGCTTATTGAGATCGAGCAACTTTGCCATCTCTCTCGCTGCCGAGGAAGAAATGTCCGCGTACTCATAGTCCGCGACGAAGTAGCAGCACGAATCGACGCCGAACCTTCTGTGGTTGGAGAACAAAACTTCCTTTTCGTGGTCGTAATCGCTTTCGTCACGGACTCCGCGGATCATAACGATCTTGGAGTTGCTGCGAGCCTCCCGGGTGAATTCGTTGAATGTGACAATGCGAACGTTTCTGGGAAGCAGGTAGCTCGACCACATCGTCCGGCACACCTCTTCGTCGAACCACCGGTTCCCTTTCTCGGTGTTATGAGAGCAGAGGATGGTAATTTGCGGAAATAGGTCGGCTGCTTTGAGAGCAATCTGCACATGTCCGTATGTGGGCGGGGCAAATGTTCCAGGGTACACATATTCGCGTTTCATAAAGAACCTCCTTTTCAGTTTTGAAGATCTGAGATAAGCGTACGTTTTTCCGCGTTGCCGCGGATTGTTTTGCAAGAATAACGATGATAAGCCGCCATCATCGCGATAATATATGCGCTATTTGGCATCACACTGTCGATATTTTTCGACAGATATGCTAAGATAATGGCATGACCATCCACGTTTCGTCCTATCTCAAGGAGCTTGGATTACAGGAAAGCGAATCCGCTGTTTATCTCTCGCTTGCCAAGCTGGGCGAGGCCCCGGCATCCCAGGTCGCAAAAAAAGCGAATTTGCCAAGGACGACGGCAATATCGATCCTTGAGAAGTTTCATAACGAGGGCCTTATCTCAACCCATAAATATAAAGGGGTGACCTATTACTGGATAGAATCGCCCGAGATTCTAAAAGAGCATTATTTACATCAGGCGGCCATAGCTGGCGAGCTCGGTTCTCTTATGTCGGGATTGTACCGATCGGAAGCGAATTTTCCATTCGCCGAGATGCACGATACCCGCTCCTCTATACGTGCATTCATCGAAAAGACACTAGCAAGTCTTAGTAAGGGTGATGTTATCTATACGATTGATACGCCCCATGAGGGAAATTATGCCAAAATCTATTCCGGCAATGTGGAGAACGTAATCTTGGGACAAAAGAAAAGACGCGGTATTTTAACGCAGACTTTAGTGCCATCTGGAACGTTTACGGGAATAGCGCCGCAGAAATACAAATCACAGCATATTGTTATTAGGGAAATGCCTGCAGAAATCAATTTTGTGGGATCACTTTGGATCATCGGCGACACGACGATGCATTTTTCCGGCAATCCGCCGTTTGTTGTTGCTTTTAAACATAAAAAGATAACCGAGGGGATGAAGGGAATATTCGATTTTCTGTGGGGTATCTCAAAACAAAAACTTCCATAGAAATTCTGCCTACTTTTTGGTTCGAGCCCTCTTGTCATGGACGGCACTAGGGCGACCGAGACGGGTCCGAGTCCCGTCGCGGCAACACGCAAGGCTAATTCTTTAAAAACCGGAGCACTTACGCCCGGACGGACGCGTGCTATAATGATTGTATACAAACAATCATAGCAACCTTTTTCATGGAAAAATTTGTCTGGAGTGAAGAATATAGCGTGGGCATTCCGTCGATCGACGAACAGCATAAGCATTTTTTCGGCATTGCGAACCAGATCGTTGATCTGGCGGAGCAGGAAAATCCTGCCCGAGAAGCGTTGTTTTCGGCTGCGGAAGAATTGGGAGATTACGCGATGTATCACTTGAAAACCGAGGAGGATTATTTCGACAAGTTTTCCTATGCGGGCGAAACGGAACATCTTGAGGCACACAATCTCTATCGAAAAAGAGTTGCACATTATCTTGATGCATTGCAGAATCCGGATAGCAGCGCCAAGGAGCTTGCGGGAGAAATGGCTTCCTATTCGATCTATTGGCTGTCGGACCATATTCTTTTTATGGATAAGAAATACGGCCTTTTTTTGGGTGAGCACGGCGTGCGATAGGAGACAGTAGGATTTCAGGGCCGCCGAATCTATTCTCGAAACGGAACTGCGCGTTTTTGGCGGGCGTTATATTGAGTTCAACTCAAGCTATAGGTGCGAACCAACCCGAGGTAGGTTCATTATTCGGCCTGGAGTATAATATTTTTTATGTTAGATCGATATCGGGTTGCGAGGATGGGCTCGGCATTTTTTGGAATCGTATTCTCCATTATGGTGGCATTGCAGAATATGCCCGTTGTTTTTGCTGCAGCAACGACCACATCTGCGACGGCGGTGAGTTCCAGTTCGCTTCAGGCGGAGATCGATGCGAATAACCAGCAGATTGCGGACCTCAACCAGCAGATCGCGAACTATCAGGCTCAGCTCCAGCAGATCGGCGCGGATAAAAAAACGCTTCAGCAGGCCATCAACACACTCGACCTTCAGCGCAATAAGGTAGAGGCGCAGGTTGCCGCTACCGAACATCAGATCAACGTGACCCAGCTCCAGATCCAGCAATTGGGAGGAGAGATCACGGATGCGCAAGCAACCATCGCGACGGATCAGGTAGCGGTCGGAGAGGAGTTAAGAAGCCTTCAGAAAGTCGACGCCGAGCCGCTCTTTATGAAAATCCTCTCGTCGACAAATCTCGTCCAGACGTGGAGTGATGTCACGGCGACGCTGCAGGTGCAGGATGCCATCCAGAACAGCATACAGAAACTTCAGACGGAGGAAGGCAGCCTTGCAAATTCACAGGCCGTCTCGAAACAGGAACAGCAGACGCTCACTTCACAGAAACAATCGCTCGCCTCCCAGCAGCAGTCACTCGTTTCGACCGAACAGTCCAAGAGCCAGCTGCTTTCGGAAACGAACGCGAAAGAATCAAATTACGAGAAACTGCTTGCCGCTGCCGAGGCCGAGCTCAAGAGCTTCTCGACGTTCGTCACGAATGCCGGCGGCTCGAAATTACTTACTGACCAAACCAGTTGCGACGCATGGGGCTGTTATTACAATCAGCGCGATGCATTGTGGGGTAATGTTGGGCTTGACGGCACGCAATTCACGCTCGCAAGCGAAGGCTGCCTCGTCACCTCGATGGCGATGGTTCTCACGCATTACGGCTATCGCGACGTGACACCGCTTACCATCAACGATAATCCGGACAATTTCGCCGCCTACTATCCATCGTATCTACTCTATACTGTTTCCTTTGACGGCATGACCGCTACGCGAAAAGCGGCGGCCATCGACGCGACTCTTGCAACCGGCAATCCGGTGATCGTCGGCCTCAACGCCTACGGCGGCACGCACTACGTCGTTTTCGTGAGTGGCAAAAAAGGCAACTATCTTATGCGCGATCCCTATATTGTGGACGGCAAGGATGTCAGTTTTTCCGCAAACTATTCAATGAGGGATATTTTTGCCGCCGCGAAAATCGTGATCAACGGCTAGATCGTCTTTATGAAGATCATTTCCTGGAATGTGAACGGTTTACGATCTGTATACCAAAAGGGTTTTCCGGCATGGCTTGATAAAAGCGGCGCAGACATCGTTTGCGTTCAGGAAGTGAAGGCGCAAGCCTCCACCGTCCCGCAAGATCTTTTTTCGGGATCGAAATATTCTTTCATCGCCAATTACGCGGAACGCCCGGGCTACAGCGGCGTCGGCATTTATGTTAAAGAGAAGCCGAAAAAGATTGACACGAAACTCGGCCATCTGCGTTTCGACAACGAGGGCAGGATGGTTCGACTCGATTATCCCGACTTCACGTTCATCGGCCTCTACATTCCGAATGGGTCGCGCGACAAGCGTGACATGGGATACAAATTAGAAGTTTACCGGCACCTTTTCGAATATTTAAAGAGCATCAAGAAAAAGAATGTTATCCTGGCGGGGGATTTCAATATTGCGCATGAAGAAATAGATCTTGCACGGCCGAAGGAAAACAAGAACAACACGATGTTTACGCCGGAAGAGCGAAAACAGATCGATACATTAGAATCGCTCGGCTTCGTCGATAGCTTCCGCTTGCTTCATAAAGAGGGAAGCCACTATTCCTGGTGGCCGTATTTTGCGAACGCCCGCGAGCGAAATCGGAGCCTCCCTCACGATATGTTCCAGCCCGCGTTGCGTGGGATAACGCCGGAGCGCGAGGCGCGACGAGGAGGCAGTAGCATAAGCTACGACTCCAAGGAGCAACGAAGTGATCCGGCATTAGAACCGCGACCCAGGGGGATAGATTCAGCATCCGCAATACCTGCGTCATTTCCTCCTCGCCGTATCGCATCGGATACGTCTTCGTCCTCATTCCTTGGTCTTGCGGATGCTGCATCTATCGCGGGCGGAACATATCGTGAGGGAGGCTCTGGTTGGCGAATAGATTACGTTTTTGTTTCAAAAGCTCTTGCCCCAAAACTGAAAAACGCCTTTATTTTGCCGTCAGTCACAGGTTCCGACCACTGCCCCGTCGGAATTGAAATATGATCACCGAAAACCAAGAGATGCGTATTCCTTGCCTTCTTAACGGATTCCGTGATACGATGGTAGCTACAAAAGTCATAAAATTATTTTCCCTTATCGAATTTCATACTTTCGCAATGAAACGAATATTGAAAACAACGGGGATTCTCTATCACTATGGAAACAGCACTACTTGCGGTTGTTTTTCTGGCGGTCGGTATCGGAGTGGGATACATCGGTCGTCGGCATATTGTCGGTAAGCGGCTCGGTTCGGTAGAAGAGCAGGCGGAAAAACGCCTCTCCGAAGCGGAGACAAAATCAAAAGAAATTATTCTCGACGCGAAAGAAAAAGCTGCGGCGTTTTTGGCTGACGCGAAAAATGAGGAGCGCGACCGCCGCAAAGAATTCGACGCGATCGAAACGAGATTGGTCTCGCGGGAAGAACTGCTCGATAAGCGCTCCGGCGATATTTCACGCGAGGAGAGTTCGGTTCGCGCGCGGGAAGACGCTTTGCGGACGAAAGAGGACGGCATAGCGAAAAAAGAAGGCGAGTTGGAGCATAAGGTTGAGGAAATTGCCGGGCTTTCCGTAAAGGAGGCGCAGGAACAGATTCTTCGCCGCGTGAAGGAAGAGCGTGCGCAGGATCTCGCGCAGACGATCCAGAAGATCGATCGTGAAAATCACGAAGAGATCGAAAAGAAATCGATCGGCATCATCACGACGGCGCTTCAGCGGTACGCGCGGTCGCATGTTTCCGACATTACGACGACCGTGTTCCCGATCGGCGATGATGACATGAAAGGAAAGATCATCGGCCGCGAAGGGCGCAACATCCGCGCGCTCGAACGCGCGACCGGTGTCGAGTTTTTGGTTGATGAAGCTCCGGACGGCATCATCATCTCATCGTTTGATCCGTACCGCCGCGAGGTGGCACGGCTCGCGCTCGAGAAATTAGTGAAGGACGGCAGGATCCAGCCAGCGAAGATTGAGGAAAAAGTGGAAGAGGCAAAAACGGAACTCGTTAAACGGACTCAGGAGATCGGCGATGCGGCGGCGCAGGACCTCGGCATTTTCGATCTGCCGAAAGAATTACTCCAGCTTTTGGGGCGGCTTCATTTTCGGACGAGCTTCGGCCAGAACGTGCTGACGCATTCGATCGAGGTGGCCTATCTTTCCGAAATGATGGCGCGCGAGCTTGGCCTCGACGCGGACGTGGCGAAGCGCGGAGCCTTGCTCCATGATATCGGTAAATCGATTGACCACGAGGTCGAGGGAACGCACGTGGAGCTTGGCATCAAATTATTGAGAAAATATAATCAGAGCGAAAAGGTGATTGAGGCGATGCAATCGCACCACGAAGATTATCCGTATGCGCGCGCGGAAGCTTATGTGGTCACGGCGGCGGATGTTCTCTCTGCGGCGCGGCCCGGCGCGCGGCGCGGCACGATCGAGAATTATATCAAGCGGCTCGGTGATCTCGAGAAGATCGCCACTAGCTTCCCGGGCGTAAAGAGCGCTTACGCTATTTCGGCAGGCAGAGAATTGCGAGTGTTTGTGATTCCGGAAAAGATAGACGATTTCCGTGCGCTCGAAATGGCGCGCGAGATCGCGGATCGCGTGCAATCGGAATTGAAATATCCGGGCGAAATTAAAGTAAACGTCATCCGCGAGATGAGGGCGGTAGAGTACGCGCGATAGGAGGTCTCACGATTCATGAATCTTGAATCACGATTCATGAATTTTCCCCTGTTGCTTGCATTTTCCATTATGCTATACTGATTCCATTGTCTATGACTGACACTCTTCTCAATCACGCTGGAGTCTTCACGATAGTAGCGGCATTACCGCTTTTCGGTATCACGGCAAAGGCATTCGGGCAGTCATTCGAACGGATCGCGAAATGGTATCTCTACATCGCGGTTTTCGCAGTGGTTATTGTGATGGATTCGATCTTTTTCCCGTTCATTGGCGGCAAGGATTGGTTTTTCCGTTTCAGCATTGAGCTTTCGCTCATTTCGGTCTTGCTCTGGTGGGCGTTTGAGGCGCGCGATGGTGAAATAAAAAGCCGCCTGAAGCAACTTTTTAAAAAGCCGCTCGTGCGGGCTGTGACGGTCTTTGTCGTTGCGTTCCTGCTCGCGTGTCTTTTTGCGAACGATGTGCACGCGGCGTTCTGGTCAAACTATGAGCGCGGCGAAGGCGGCTTCCAGATGATTCACTATTACCTTTTTTTCCTTTTGCTCGCCTTTCTTTTCCGTGAAGAAAAGGATTGGCGGCGTATTTTCGGATTTTCGCTGTGCGCGGCCGGTCTTATGATCATTTACGGACTCTTTGGAAACTTTGGAACCGCAGGTTTTATCGGTCCCTATGCGGGAACTACGATACCATCAGATTGGATTCATAAGTTGATCGATGGCCGGTTCGACGGATCACTCGGCAACCCGGCATACGTCGCCCCTTATCTCATGTTTTCGATGTTCTTCGCGGGATATCTCTGGATCATGGCGCGGCGGGACAAGCGTGCGACTAAAATGACCGCGTGGAGTTACGGCGCGCTCATAGTCATCTTTCTCTTTTTCTTCTTCCTGAGCCAGACGCGCGGGGCGTTCATCGGTATGATTCTCGCCGCTTTCGTATTTTTGCTCTATCTTTTCTTCGCGGGAACGTCCCTCGAGCGGAAATGGTCCGGTATTCTCCTCGCTGTCTTTATTGTCATTGGCGGAGGTTTATTTGCAGTGCGGAATACCACCTTCGTTAAAAACTTGCCCGAAGGGCGCCTCCTCCAGTTGAGTTTGTCGGATCCGACGGCGCAAACGCGTTTGTGGGTGTGGGGTGAAGCGTGGCAGGGATTCCTTGAACGTCCGGTTTTCGGCTGGGGTCCGGAGAATTTCACGGCGGTCTATGATGCGCATTTCAATCCGAAATTCTTTGTTCCTGGCCAAAATACCGAAACGTGGTTCGACCGCGCGCACAGCGTCTATTTCGATTACCTTTCGGAAACCGGCATCATCGGGCTCCTGAGCTATCTCGGCATATTCGGCGTGTTCGCGTGGGAATTTTTCAAAACACATCGCCGCAAGGCGGCCGGCATCGTTCTTGCGGGAATCATTCTCGCAATACCGGTAGCGTATCTTGGGCAGGGCGTCGCCATTTTCGATGTCTTCCCGATGTATCTTTGCCTCTTCCTCTTCATGGCATTCGCGACGTTCTATTTCGAGAAGGGTCATGTTGAAGTTGCGAAAAGTGAAGCCCATAAATAAATCGATGACGAGGACCACCAAACAAGTTATAGCCGTTGTGACATCGCTTCTTATTCTCGCGGTTGCGGCGTACGGCTCATACTTCCCCATGCGGAAAGCGGAAATGTTCATCGCCACACTTCAAAGCTTGCAGACGTCGCCCGTCAATTCCCTGAATGATCTTACGGCGCGGCTTTCCGTTCCGCTCGATTATCCGTCGCCGATCGGACAGGAGGAGCTGGTCAGGAATACGGCGAACAATATCCTGAGCTTCATCTCGCAGGGCGCCGACCCGACGTCGACTGCGGTTCTCGTCTCATTCCTGAACAGCTATTACGATCCGATCATCGCCCGCGGCCGGGGCATGAGCTTTGGGCAGGATCTCTACCTGATGGGAGCGATTAATGAAATGGCGTACGTCCATACCGGAAATCCGGCGTACCTCGCGGATTCGCAAAAGTACTATGAAGAAGGCGTGGAACTCGGGCCAAACCGGCCGCAGTCACTCTACGGGCTGTTCGACGTATATCGCGCCGAGGGCAACGTGGAAAGCACGACCGCTACCGGAGAAAAAATCCTTTCGAATTGGCCGAGCGACACGAGCATTGCGGGAAGTTTGCAGGCATTTTTGCAAGCCTCATCGAGCGCACCCGCAGTGTCGGGGAAATAGGGATTTAAGAATCAGGATTTATGGTTCAGGAATAATTTCTTCTTGAATCTCGATTCCTAAATCTTGAATCAGTTTCTCATGTATAAATCTTTTATCAAGCCTCTTTTGTTTCTTTTCGATCCAGAGTTTGTGCACGATTCTTTTACGGGGATCGGCGAGGCGCTCGGCAATATTCCCGGAGGGAAATCGCTAGTCAGCTTGATCTGTAATTACGAACATCCATCGCTTGAAACGAAGGTTGCGGGCATCGATTTTAAAAATCCCATCGGGCTTGCCGCGGGATTCGATAAGGATGTCCGGCTGACGAACATCATGCCGTCCTGTGGTTTCGGATTTATGGAAGTCGGCGCTGTCACGCAGTTTCCTTACGGCGGAAATCCGGGGACCCGTCTGGTTCGTTTGCCGGACGACCATTCGATCATCGTTTATTACGGGCTTAAGAATATCGGCGCAGAAGCCATCGCAAAAAAATTGCCGCGTCTTATGCCGTTCAAAATTCCCGTGGGGCTCAATATCGCAAAGACAAACCGCGCGGATATCAAGGGAGAAAAATCGGTGGAGGATTATGTGGCGACTTATCGGATGCTCGGCGATCATTTTGCGTATGCGACGCTCAACATTTCCTGCCCGAATGCCCAGGACGGGTGCCTCTTCCAGGATCCGCGCCTGCTCGACGATCTTTTATCTGCTTTTTTGAAAGAAAAAAAACGCGGACCGATTTTCCTGAAGATTTCGAACGACCGCACGTTCCATGAGGTGGATGAAATTCTCGCCGTTGTCCAAAAGTATCCTTTCGTCGACGGGTTTGTGGTTGGTAATCTTTCGAAGCGCCGCGATGCCTTGCGGCTCAAATCACCTGCAAACCGGTTGAATCTGCTTCCACAGGGCGGCATTTCGGGCGGTCCCGTAAAGGAGCTTTCAACGAACCTCATCCGCCATATTTACCGCCAGACGAGCGGGAAATATGTTTTGATCGGCCTCGGCGGCGTGTTCACGGCGGAAGACGCCTATGAAAAAATAAAAGCAGGCGCGTCGCTTGTTCAGATTATTACAGGCCTCATTTATGGCGGCCCCACGACGGTGAAAAAGATAAACAAAGAACTCGTTGAGCTTCTTGCCCGCGACGGATATCGCCACATAAGCGAAGCTGTCGGTAAAGAGAACAAATAACAAGTGGAGGCTTTCTTTTCTGGAAGATTTATCTCCAAGATATGAGTAATATGCCCGAAGGGTATGCGAGGACGAACCCCTTCGGGCATATTACTCATATCTTGTGGATCTTCCAAAAAACGGGAAAACCAGAACTCTTGCGCGGGTTTTTCGGTTTGGTACAATGGATTACATGAATAACAACAATAAGGAAGAAAAAAAGTTCGTCGCGGGCGAGGAAAAGGAAACGCCCAAGGTTTCAAACGATAAATTTTTGCCGATCAGTATTGTCGTTGCGGCCGTTTTGATCTGCGGCGCCATTCTGTTTTCGGTCTTTTATCATAGTGGATCTTCAAACGGAGGAAGCGCTGGCGTTGCCCCCGGTACGGTGGCTGTTCAAACACCCACCACGACGGTTGCCAGCCTCATGACGCTTGGTCCGCGTGACGCCGCACTCGGTAACGCGAACGCACCTGTCACGATCGTCGAATACGGCGATTATCAGTGTCCGTTCTGTACGCGCTATTTCTCGCAGATCCAGCCGCTCATTAAATCCCAATATATAGATACGGGAAAGGCGAAGATGGTATTCCGCGATTTTCCGTTTCTCGGCCCTGAGTCGACGGCCGCGGCAAATGCCGCGCAATGCGCGGAGGATCAGGGCAAGCTGTGGGATTATCATGACGCGCTCTATGCGGCGAAGATTGCCGATGAAAACAAGAATAGTAGCGCCGAGAATGATGGATTTTTCACGCGTACAGAATTTTTATCACTTGCAAATCAGGTCGGCTTGAACGCGGCGAGCTTTACCTCTTGTCTTGACGGCAATCAACACGCGAGCGATGTGGCCGCGGAAAAAGCCGCTGCCGTTGCGGCAGGCGTCGGTTCAACCCCGACGACGATTGTGAACGGCAAGATGGTGACTGAATCGGACGGTTCAGGGGCGGGCGCCGATTCAACGGCAGTTCTTCAAGCTATTGCGAACGCGGTAAGCGGCCAATAAAATGAAATTCTCACAGTTTCGGCTGCGGCTTCGTTGCTTCTCCTCGAAAGCCTCTCCGAGGATTCCATCGTCGTCGCGTCTTGCCTCGCACGAAACTGAGGAAATTTCATAGCAGAAAGAAAATTATCTGAACAATAAAAAGACTATGACGGAACGGTGGATTGATATCGTGATAGGCGCGTGGCTCATCATCTCTCCTTGGGTGCTTGGTTTCTCGGACAGTTTTCTTATAAAATGGAGTAGTGTTCTCTGCGGGATTGCGCTCGTTTTGATGAATGCATGGATTCTTTCCGGGCGGCGCGAAACAGAAAAAAAATAATATAAACCACTATGGCAAAAGTTACTATTTATTCAACTCCGACGTGCGTCTACTGCAAAATGGCGAAGGAATTTTTTGCGGAGCATAATATTGCCTACGAAGAGCATGATGTCGCCGCCGATACCGCAGCACGGAAAGAAATGTTTGATAAGACCCATCAGATGGGCGTGCCGGTGATTACGGTGGATGAAAAAGTCATCGTCGGTTTCGACAAGGGCACGCTCGAAGCGGCGCTAGGAATAAAATAGCCTGCGCCACCTATTTTAGGTAAGCAAAAAGCCGTTACGTATAACGGCTTTTAAAAGCTACTTTCTCTTGGCTCGTTTCCCCCGTTTGATACTTACCGCGAGTCTTTCCGCCCATGTATCGCGAAGACTCCCTATAATCTCCGCAACGATGTCAAAATGTTTCCTGTGGGCTTCTTTTTGACAATATTGGTATAGCTTGAGCAGGCCTATTGATATTGAAAAAGCCGTTGCTTTTTCCGTCTTGAAAGACAGGCAGTTCACTAAGTCCTGTATGCCTGCGCATACAGCGCCGCCCCTCTTTTTTTTGCAGTTTGCGAGCACGGCGTCGTACATTTTTAGTATCAATGGTATAGAGATTGACGATATTGCGTCAATTTTACCATTGACGATTTTTTTTATTTTTCTCATTACAATCCTCCGGTATATTGTGCCATCCTCTTTTCTCGTACTACCTTTCGAAGAAATGCCAATGGCTTTAAAAATTCTGATACGATTAAACGCCCGCCCTGTAGAGATGTCAAGGCACTGAACGATTTTGATGAAGTTGTCATTTGTTAAAGTAGCCTTGCCTTTTTTGTGCTGCTTGACAACGGTATCGGTTGGCATAAACTGTCGGATATGCCAAAGTGTTCGGTTCGGGGAACAATGTTCCCTGGACAAGGATGGAGCACTGCGGTGTAGGCCAGATCTGACCATGGGTGGAGCAGAAGTCGAGCTGATTTTCGACTTCTGCGTGGAACCCTGTGGCCCCCGGATCTGGCCACTATTTTGTCCAGAAACTTCGCATACCGCAAATTTTTCTTTTTAAGAAATATGACTTCGTACTGGCGCGGGCGTGGATTATATCCGAACGATTTTGCCTGGAAGTGGAAGTTAGGATGTATAAAAAATGGCCACCATGTTATTGGTGACCATATAGTTGCATTCAGTGGCTCGATGGGGTTGACATGAAATCTCGCACTACCACCGCCCCATTTTTTTTGGCAAATGCGACGCCTTCGGGGCTTTCATAAATACCGACCTTCACGGTGTTCGGACCACGTGATGGCGTACCCGATTGACAAACATCTACCAGGTAAAAGTAGATTTTGCCTCCCGGTAAACGATCCTCAGGAACCTGCACGCTACGTGTATCGAGAACATTTATGTTCTCTTCCACGCCAGCGTCATCCTTCCATAGGACATCCATTTTTGCGATTGATGTACCTTTAAAGATCGTAAGATGGCCCTGAATCGTTCCCACATCAATTGTTTTCATTTCTTGGACAACCGGATGCGTAGCCTCCTCAGCCGAAGAAGTGGCATAATGAAGGATAGCATTTAACATTATGATGGCGGCCGCGAGGAGCGAAAAACCAATTATCGCAAACCATGCCATAGACTTATTTTTTTCTTTTGACATTTTCTTTCTCCTTAAGTTGAAATCATTGAATTAATTATTTTCATTCAAACCACAACCTATGTTCCGATCTGGATAAAAATAACTAATTCTCAAGGAGAGATCCCCGATATTCAGTTCTTAGTATGCTGGCTATAGTATACACCTATATTATAGATATGTCAATGGCATGTACTGGAAGGGTACATCGGTGACACTTTCTGGTTCTTGTAATGGTACTCGACGGGTACCTGATAGCCAAGAGCTTGATGGGGTCTTTTGAAGTTGTATTCGATGAGCCACTCGGTTAGCC